>Ga0102952_1000320_pt1 | contig 19669 bp, 11 predicted proteins | sample SalPon2A_C_D1_MG_FD_78506 | JGI IMG/M metagenome (GOLD analysis project Ga0102952, IMG submission 78506) | Soil microbial communities from South San Francisco under conditions of wetland restoration - Salt Pond MetaG R2A_C_D1_MG | ecosystem: Environmental > Terrestrial > Soil > Wetlands | place... | reverse complement strand
TGGTGGCGGGGGTGCCTCCGGGGGATGGTAGGATTTTGGTTGCACCGCCTAACGAAGAGGAGAAGAAAGAGGAGCCAGGGCCGGGGCAGTTGTAGTGTGCGCAGGTTCTGGATCTTTTACAAATAGGCTAAATTTTAATTACGAACCTAAGGAAGTGGCTGATAACTGTCATTGATGGTCCTTTTTACTCCCTTGGTGAGGTATCCCGTCGCTTCGATCTGTCGGAATTACCAATGGATAAACGGTCTTTTTTAGCCTTAAACACATTTTTTTGTCTTGCCAAATCATACGACGGACTGAATCCGATTCTTCAGGCATATCAAATTTCCACTTTTCCCGGGACCGCCCTGCAAGTATACTTCAGTCCTTGGCCCTAACTTGAACCCGGGGTGGGGTTGGCATCCCCATGTTTCAAGTCTGTTTGCGGTAATTTCCTCTGTATCCCCAATTTTTACCGAAATCTTCCTACAGCCATAAATAATATCTTGGAATAGGGGCGGGGTGAACAACTGCTTATTTGATGCATCTTTTATGCAATTTCCCTCCCCGGCCAGTCTCCCCGAAAGCATTATGCAATCAATGCCTATAACTTGAACCCGGGGTGGGGTTAGCAACCCCACGTCTCAAGCCTGTTTGATGAAATTCCCCCTACATCCCCGATTATTACCGCAAGCTTTCTGCAGCCATAAATGTTAACTTGATGGTGGGGTGGGGTTAGGTACCCCATACTTTATGCGTGTTTTTTGCAATTTCTATCACCGGCCCAGCTCCCCGCAAGCATACTTCAGTCATTGCCCATATCTTGAACCCGGGGTGGGGCTAGGTACCCCCTGTTCATATCTCAATAAATAAATTGCTGTTATATGCCTTCACAAAGCAATTTGGAGCGCTATAAACCGAAAAGAAGCAGATATCAGGCAGTATTCCAGGGAAGGAAAGGGCGTACCGGGCAACGGCCGGATGATTAAAGTGCATCCGGGAAAAGCCGGATTTCTTAAAAGCATTCCACTTTCAACTGCTTCTGGCCTGGATTGAAGGGTCGAAAGGCAATTTCCTCCCGTTTCTTCACGGCCTTTGCCAGCCAATGCCGAATTTATTCGCCGGCTATGGAAGGCTTTTTCTGTGCCGCTTACAGTTCTGGCACTTTATAAGGCACCTTTCTGAACTACGCCCCTGAATTGCCTGGACTCCCCTATTTTTTCCTCATAAAAATCGTTACCGGGACGCCGGTAAAATCAAAATGCTGCCGCAACTGGTTTTCCAGGAACCGTTTGTAAGGTTCCCGGACATATTGGGGGAGGTTGCAGAAAAAGGCGAATTGTGGATAGGGTGTGGGCAACTGGGTGCAGTACTTGATTTTTACATACTTCCCCTTATACGCGGGAGGGGGGGTCTTCTCTATTACCTCCAGCATGAGGTCGTTGAGTTTGCGGGTAGGGATGCGTTTGGAACGGTTCTGGTAAACTTCCACCGCCGTTTCAATTGCCTTAAAAATCCTTTGTTTGGTCAGTGCCGAAATAAAAAGAACGGGGACGTCCGTGAAGGGCTCTATGACCTCCCGGATTTGTCGGGTATACTCTTTGGTTGAGCCGGTATCCTTTTCCACAAGGTCCCACTTGTTCACCAGGATCACAATACCTTTGTTGTTGCGCTGGGCCAGCCAGAAGATATTGGCCACCTGCCCGTCGAACCCCCTGGTGGCATCCAGCAATAACAGGCATACATCGCAATGCTCGATAGCCCGGACGGATCGCATCACGGAGTAAAATTCCAGGTCCTCACGGACCTTTGCTTTACGTCGTATCCCGGCGGTATCAACCAGATTGAATTCGAAACCGAAGCGATTGTATCGGGTATCGATACTATCCCGGGTGGTTCCGGCAACCTCCGTTACAATGTAACGCTCTTCGCCCATCAGGGCATTGATAAAAGAGGATTTCCCCGCATTGGGTCTGCCCACCACGGCAAATCTCGGCACTTCCGCCTCAGGGCTTTCGCTTTCGGGCAGAACCTCCACAAGCGCGTCGAGCAGCTCCCCCGTACCGCTGCCATTGATGCTGGATACGTTGTAATAATCTCCCAGGCCCAAAGAATAGAATTCCACGGCCTCTTCAATCCGCTGGGCATTGTCCACCTTATTCACCACCAGGAAAACAGGCTTGTCTACCTTCCGCAACAAGGCGGCCACATCCTCGTCCATCCCGGTTATCCCTGCCTCCACATCCACCATAAACAGGATGGCATCTGCCTCGTCTATGGCGAGCTCCACCTGCTTGTCAATTTCCTTTTCAAAGATGTCGTCACTTCCCTGTACATATCCCCCGGTGTCGATCAGTGAAAATTCCTTCCCGTTCCAGTCGCTCTTGCCATAATGGCGATCCCGGGTAACCCCGCTACTGGCATCAACAATGGCCTCCCTGCGCTGGATCATCCGGTTAAAAAAGGTGGATTTCCCAACGTTGGGCCTCCCTACAATGGCGACAATGGCACCCATAGCTACAATTTAGGGGGTAAAGGTAGGATTAAACTTAAAATAAAGGAACACTTCCGAAGGGGAAGGTTTTGGTGGAAAAGGAGGGATGGATGCCCGATCAGATTTTCATAAGCGAAATATCCGACCACTTGTGGTCTGTGCCCGACAGGTATTGCTCGCCGACACGTCGCTTCCGGATCACTTTTGCAGGCGACCCGTAGGCCACCACATTGCTGGGTAAATCCGAAAGAACAAGGGAACCCGCCCCTACAACGGTATGTTCAAACACGGTGATGTTTTCAATGACCTTCGCTCCCAGGGAAATAGCGGAAAACCTACCGAGGTAGCAATTGCCGCCAAGGCATACGCCGGAAGCCAGGCTGGAGAAGGTCTCCATTTTACCATCATGCCCCAGGGACGAATTGGTGTTCACAATGCAATAATCCCCAACACTCGAATTGGCATTGACCACAGCGCCTGGCATCAGCACGGTACCTTTGCCAATATGGACATCCTTGCCTACCGTCGCCGTAGGGTGTATGACGGAAATAAAGTTGAATTCAGGAAGGATCTTATGGATCCTGTCCACCACCTTCTTCCGGATCCAATTGTCGCCTATGGCCACAATCCCTCCATGGATAGAGTAACGTTCGACCAACTCGGGAAGGTTCGATTCGGTTCCCAGGATCTGGTAGCCATTAATGCGTTTCCCTTTCGGTTTATAGGAATCTATGAAGCCAATGACATTGTATTCGCCAGACTTCTCGATACAATCCAGAATGACACTACCATGGCCCGACGCGCCAAAAATAAGGACGTTTTTCATATGTACAGATTTAGGGAATCTTGTATTTCATCGTTAAAATTCGCATTTCAACGATGCTCAAATGTAAGAAAAGTTCCTTTTTACACCTTAAAAAACCGGCCATTTTAGACCAAATGGATAGCTCCTTTCAGCACAATTGTTGAACTTCAGAGCATTACGGATCAAAAAAAATCCCATGCCTTGCTGCTTACTTCCCGCAATCTGCCGGTATTTCCACGTTCTTCTTACTCCAATAAGTTAATTTTTTGTCTGATTTCGGCGTTCATTTGCAAGAGAGGGAAGAGGTAGGTTTGCCTGCCAGGTTGATATCGGATGCCGCCAGCTCATGGCTGATAGCCGAACCGTTTGAGCTGGTTGGGGTTGCTCCTCCAGTTTTTGTTGACCTTCACATAGGTTTCCAGGTGTACCTGTTTCCCGAAGAATACCTCCAGGTCTTTCCGCGCCTCAATCCCCACCCGCTTCAGGGCACGCCCCTTATGACCGATGATAATTCCCTTCTGGGATTCCCGCTCTACCATGATCACAGCCCGGATGCGGATGATCTCAGGCTCTTCAAAAAATTCCTCGGTTTCTATTTCCACAGAATAGGGGATCTCTTTCTTATAGAACTTCAGGATCTTTTCACGGATGCTTTCATTCACAAAAAAACGTTCGGGGCGATCCGTCAGCTGGTCTTTGGGAAAATAAGCAGGGCTTTCGGGCAAAAGCTCCAGGATGCGGTGGAATACCTGGGAGACATTGAAATTCTTCAGGGCCGATATAGGGAGAATTTCAGCCCTGGGCAATACCTCTTGCCAGTAGGCTACCTGGCTTTCCAGTTCTTCCTGATTGGAGGTATCTATCTTATTAAGCAGTAACAAGACGGGGGTATCACTTTCCTCAATGCGCCTGAAGAGTTGGTCGTCCTTGAGGGCCTTTTCGCCAATCTCCACCATATAGAGCAGAATATCGGCATCTTCAAGGGCCAGCCGTACAAAATTCATCATGGATTCCTGCAGGTCATAGGCCGGCTTGAGCACCCCCGGGGTATCCGAAAATACTACCTGGAAATCATCGCCGTTGACAATGCCGAGGATGCGGTGCCGGGTCGTTTGGGCTTTGGATGTTATGATAGATAGCTTCTCGCCGACCAGCGCGTTCATCAGCGTAGACTTCCCAACATTGGGATTGCCGATAATTGAGACAAACCCTGCCTTGTGCGTTTTCATACCCGGACTTTTTGAAAATACCGTTTCATTTCCCGATTGACCCTGGGAGCCATGTACAGCACGGCAATCATATTAGGGATGCACATTAACGCATAGGCCAGGTCTATCAGGTTCACCACCAGGTCAACCGAGGCTACCGCCGCGAAGGTAATGGTGGCAATATAATACCAGTTAAAATAACGGCCAACCCGTGCATTGGTAAGGAAGGACAGGCATTTTACCCCATAATAGGAATAGGTGAAGAGGGTAGAAAGGGCAAAAGCGGCAACGATAAGCATCAATAGAATATCCCCTACCCCGAAAAGGGATTTTTCAAATGCAATAAGGGTCATGATGATCCCGTTGCTTTCCGCTTCCAGGTAGGCGCCGCTGAGGATGATCACGATGGCCGTAAAGGTGCAGACCAGGATGGTGTCTATAAACGGGCCCAGCATGGCTACCAGGCCTTCCTGAACAGGTTCTTTGGTCTTGGACTGTCCGTGATACATCGGGGCACTGCCCAGGCCGGCTTCATTTGAGAAAACCGCGCGGCGGACGCCGAGGATCACCATGCCCCAAAATCCGCCCTGTACGGCTGTTTTAAAATCGAACGCCTCGGTAATGATCAGTTTCAGGGAGGGGATGATCTCACCGGCATTGGTGATCATCACGGCAAACACGGCAATAAAATAAAGCAGGACCATAAAGGGGACTATGGCCGTCGCCACCCGTACAATTTTCTTCAACCCCCCGAAAATCACGAAGGATGTCAGTACAGACAGCAGAACACCAATGATCAGCTTCCAGTTAAAATCGCCCAGGGCGGCCAGGTTGGTATTCGGCTCCACTACGTTCATAAAAGTCTGCGTAAACTGGTTTACCGTAAACACCCCCAGGAATCCCACCAGGCCGGCCACGCAAAAGAATGTGGCAAGGGGCCTGGCTTTAGGCCCCAACCCCTTGGTAATATAATACATGGGGCCGCCCTGCAAGTTCCCCGCGCTGTCTTCATCCCGGTACATGATGGCCAGGCAGCAGGAGTAAAATTTGATGCACATGCCCACCAGGGCTGTAATCCATATCCAAAAGATCACGCCAGGCCCGCCCATGTAGATGGCAATGGCTACGCCCGAGATATTTCCTAAACCAACGGTGGCCGCAACAGCCGATGAGAGGGCCTGATAATGCCTCACTTCCCCGGGATCATCCGGATCGTCATATTTCCCCGCAGTAATGGCTATGGCATGCCTGAAATAACGATATGGCCTGGCGCGGGAATAAAAAACAAGGAATAACCCGCCCCCGATCACCAGGAAAAGCATGGCCCATTCCGCAAAGGGGATCAGACTGGCCAGGAAATCATTGATTTGCTCCATGGTTGGTGAAAGCCCGAAGTTATGAATTTATACGGATACCGGCCGAAAAAGAATGCGCCCGGAAAATACGAACCCCGGTGTAATCTTCAGTTTCTTTTTATATATTTGTAACCGTATGGTTACATATAAAAAATGAGGAGAGATGTGTTCCAGGCGATTGCGGATCCCACCAGAAGGGCCATTATTGGCATGTTGTCCGGGGAAGCTATGAGCCTCAACGCCGTGGCAGATAATTTTGAGATCAGCAGGCCCGCCGTATCCAGACATATCAGGATCCTGCGGGAGTGTGGCCTGGTGGCGGTTCAAAAACAGGGACGGGAACGCTATTGCAAAGCCATTCCCCAACCCTTAAATGAGGTGGCCCTTTGGGTAGAACAGTACCGGGAATTCTGGGAAGGCAAACTGGATTCCCTGGAAGACTACCTTCAGGGCAGTCGGTTTAAAAATAATGGGGTAGACAGCCTCAAATAAGGCCGTTTTATGGAGCCACGTGGCAAAAATTATCTTTGAGGGTCCCCATCCCGGTCAATAAAAATATCAACGCATATCTAAATCAGCCCAAGTGAAAAGTGAGAAACCCCTGGTAATCGAAAGGACGTATAAGGCACCTGTATCCGCCGTATGGCAGGCGATCAGCGAAAAAGACCATATGAAAAACTGGTATTTCGACCCGGATGAATTCCAGCCCGTGGTGGGATTCCGGTTCCAATTCCATGGCAAAGGCAGGAAAGGCGAGTCCTACCTGCATCTTTGTGAGGTAACGGAGGTGATCCCCGGGAAGAAACTGCAATACAGTTGGAGGTATGAAGGTTACGAGGGGCTTTCTTACGTAACTTTTGAACTTTTTGAGGAAGGGGCTGACACCCGGCTGAAACTTACCCATTCGGGGCTGGAAAGCTTCCCGGTGCTCCCGGATTTTTCGCGCGATAGTTTCCTGTCTGGTTGGACCTACCTTACCGGTACCGCCCTTAAAGACTACCTCGCTAAACAGGAAGGTTAAATTTTGGGTTGCCATTTCAGACAGCCGGCCACCTACCCCAGGGTTAAATGGTTTCAATTGACGGTCATCCGCCCATCTAGTAAGTTGATGACCCGTTCGCCATAGGCTGCGTTCTTCTCCGAATGGGTCACCTGAATAATGGTCACCCCCTCATCGTTCAGGCCCTTGAAGAGGTCCATGATCTCTTCCCCCTGCTTTGAATTCAGGTTCCCGGTAGGTTCATCCGCGAGGATGAGTTTGGGATTGGAGATCAGGGCGCGGGCAACCCCCACCAGTTGTTGCTGCCCCCCGCTTAACTGTGCGGGGAACAGGTCTTTTTTCCCTACTATATTAAACCGGTCCAGCATGTCGGCCACCATGGCCTTGCGTTCCGAGGATTTAAACCTTTTATACAACAAGGGCATTTCCAGGTTTTCCTTCACCGTAAGCTCATCGATCAGGTGGTACGCCTGGAAGACAAAACCCACATAGGTCTTGTAAAGGTTTGCCCGGTGCTTTTCCTTCAAAGTATGCACCGGTTCGTCCAGGAAGTCATATTCTCCCTCATCGAAAGTATCCAGCATGCCTATGACATTGAGCAGGGTGGTCTTGCCCGAGCCTGAAGGTCCCATGATAGAGAGGAATTCCCCTTCCTCAACGTTCAGGTTGATATCCTTTAACAGGAAGACCCGTTGCCCTCCTGAATTGACCCATTTATAAATGTTCTTAAGTTGCAGCAGCATAGTACGTTATTTTAAAATTGAGGATTTACCTCCTTTTATTCAGGTTTTATGACACTTGATCCCTCATCAGGTTATTCCTCCTTTAGATGATCCACCGGATTGGCATGTACCAATTGAAGGGTGTGTGTCCCCACAGCCAATACCACCAGGATCAGTAGTATCATAAGGGGAAGCGCGTAGAAATCCCAATTCAGATCAAACCGGTAGGCAAATTGCTCCAGCCATTGCTTTCCAAAGTAAGAGGAAACCGGGACTGCAACTGCAAAGCCTATCAGCACGGGGACGCTAAATCCCGCATATAAGTTCCAAAGCAAGGCCAGTGACTGTGCCCCCAGTACTTTTTTAATAGACATTTCCTTTTTTCGACGGTTGCACCAGAAACGGGCAAAAGCGATCAGGCCCAGAACGCCAATACACAACGAAATCAGGGTAAAGATATTCATGATTGTAGCAAATTGCCTGTCTTTGGCGTATTGCAGCCTGAAATTATCATCCACAAAATAGTATTTAAACGGGATGTCGGGATAAAGAGTGCCCCATTTCTCTTCCAGGGCGCCCAGTGTATGCTCCAGGTTTGCACCTGCCACCTCCATGGTAATTTTTTGGAATTGCTCCGGCCAGATCTTAAGGGACAACAGCCCGACATCCTGATGTAGAGACAGGTAATTAAAGTCCTTTACTACACCGACCACCTTCCCGTTGCCACCCCATTGTTCATAGGAAGCCCCGATAACATCTGCAGGGTCTGCATATCCAAATGCCTTTACGGCCGCCTCGTTGAGGATCAGGGCCTGCGTACTGTCGGCCACCCCGGGGCGGAAATCCCTCCCGGCCACGATTTGCAGTCCATAGTCGGAAATAAAATCCGAATCCACCAGGTTCAGGTTGATTTCCCCATTATGGCTGGAGCCGTTCGGGTCCTGCAGGAGGGTAGCCACGCCATTCGGGGTTTCTCCCGGGACATGGGAACTGAAAGAAGCACTCTCAACACCCGGAATTTGCATGAGTTGTTCTTTAAGGGACTCAAAGGTTTCCCCGATATTCGAATTCGGGCCGAAATCCAGAACCAGCTTGTGGCGGGTTTCCATCCCCAAATCTTTATTCTGCACATAATTCAATTGCCTGTAAATGATAAGGGAGCCGATAAGCAACCCGCCGGTAATGGCAAATTGGAATATCAGCAACCCTGTCCTGGCATTCAGGAGTTTATGCTGAAAGCCGGAATTCCACGATTTATGGAGGGCAGGGATACGCGCGAACTTCAGGGCAGGGTAAACCCCGCCCAGCAGCGCGAGCAACAAGGGGGCCGTCAGCAAGGCGATCCAGGTAACAGGCTCGGTCCAAAGGGAAGGTTGTAGCGGAATCCCCATAAATTTCCGGGCAAAAGGGGAAGTAAGGAAAATGCCCAGTACGGAAGCGGCTGTAGCCAGGACACTTACCAGCAAAGACTCGGTTAAAAATTGATGGAAGATGATCTGTTTGGAGGCGCCCAGGGTCCGTTTCACCGATACATCTTTCTCCTCCGTACTGAGCTCGGCGGTGCTTAGGTTGATAAAGTTGGAAACAGCCAGCAAAAGGATCATAACCCCAATTCCGAATAACAAATAGAGGTTCGGCAGGCTTCCCTTGGGCCCGAGGTCCCCGAGTTTCGCACTGCTGAAATGAAGGCCTTCAAGGGATTCCAGGGATGGAACGTACTGGTCTTTCGGATCATCCCCGGGCTGGTACTGTGGGATGGCCTTCAGCTGTGCTTCAACCGCATCCCGGCCGGCGGGATCCCGGAGCAGGAAATAGGTGTTCATCGGGAACCAGGTCCAGTTATCCTTTACCTCCTCCGGCCGGTCTTTCATAAAGGTATCCATGGATAAAAGGAAGTCGAAATGCAAATGGGTATTCCCCGGAAGGTCTTCCAGGACGCCGGAAACGGTCATCGGCACCCCATCGTACTTCAGCACCTCTCCCACCACATCGCTGTTGCCGAAGTATTTTAAGGCCGTACTGCGGGTAATCACCATTTTATCCGGGCCCAGAAACGCGCTTTTCTTATCGCCGTTGAGCAGCTTAAAATCAAAAAGATTGAAAAACGCCGGATCCGCATAATAGATATTCTCACTTTCAGAGAACAGGGCTTCCCCCTTTTTCACGGAATGGCTTCCGTACTCTTTGCTGATCCGCACAAAGTCTTCAATTTCAGGGAGCTTGGATTTCATATAGGGCCCCAGCGGGATGGCGCTCAGCCCGAGGTCCAGGTTGCCTGTGGGTGAAATTACACTGGTATTGACTTTGAATATGTTCCGGCGTTGCTTGTGAAAATCATCGTAAGACAGTTCCTTATGGGCATACATCCCGATATAAAACAAACTGATTACCCCTACCGTGAGGCTGAAAAGTTTGGTGAAGGTCGCTCCTTTTTGTCGCCAGAGTTTGCGGCGGGCGATTTTTAAGAAATTTGTGAACATGACATCCGATTTTTAATTGATGATTTATTCCGCTTTCAGGCTTTTAACCGGATTCGCCAGGGCCGCGGCAATGCTCTTAAAACTCATGGTCAGGAAACCGATACACAGGGTGGCCAATCCGGCAAGGGCATAAATCCACCATGCAATTTCTATGTGGTAAGCAAAATCCTCCAGCCATTTGTTCATCACGAAATACCCCAGGGGAAAGGCAATTAAAAATGAAATCAGGATGAGTTTTACAAAATCCCTTGTAAGCAGTTGTACAATTTGGGATACCGAAGAACCCAGCACTTTCCGGATGCTGATCTCCCTGAAACGCTGCTGGGTGGTAAAGGTTACCAGGCCAAACAAGCCCAGGCAGGCGACAAAGATGGTCAGCAGCGCAAAGATCTTCAGGATGGAATTCATATTCCGCTCCTTTACATAGGTGTCATTGTACAGCGCATCAAGAAAATTATAGTTGAAGGCTTCCCCGGTCGCGTAAGTTTTCCAATGGTCTTCCATACTGACGAGAACACCAGGGATATCGGCGGTTTTAACCTTGGCGATCAAACCGTAATAGGGATTATAGCTCATCATCAGGGGAAGGATGGGATCGTGCAGGGACCGGGAGTTAAAATCTTTTACCACGCCAATGATTTTAAGGTTCTGCCGGCCTCCTTCCTGATCGGTCATTTTCACAAGGGTTTGCCCAACGGGATTTTCTCCCAATTCCAGGGCCCTTACAGCGGTTTGGTTTACAATGATGTTATTTTCCTCGGATCCAAATTCCTTTGAAAAGTTGCGGCCGGCGAGCAGCTTCATCCCAAGCGTGGGGATATAGTTCTCATCCACATCGTATACGCTAACGCGCAATTTATTAGTAGGATCCTTATCCGACGATAAAGCTACCCCATGGGTATCCGTTGGACCTGCGGGCACAAAGGCCGAGGTGGTTATCCTGACGATCCGGGGATCGCTCTCTAATTCTGTTCTAAATGCGTTCAGGTTCTGCCCAAGAAGACCCGCATCCCGGATGACAATCAGTTCCTCCCGGTCATACCCAACGTCCTTATTCTGGATATAGTTCATTTGCCTGCTCACCACTATGGCCCCAATAATCAGGCAGGAAGAAATCGCAAACTGAAATACCACCAAACTGCTTCGTATCCCTTTGCTTCCATTGGATGTAAACCTGTTCTTCAGGGCGAAGACAGGCCTGAACCCAGACATGAAAAAGGCCGGGTATGCCCCTGCCAGGAAACTGATCACCAGTGTCAGCCCCAGCGCGGCTATGCAAAAACCAGGGGTAATGACCTGGCTGAATTCAAATTCTTTACCGGATAAGCGGTTAAAGAACGGAAGGCATAGAACGAAAATCAGTATGCCTGTCCCCATGGCAAATACCGTGGCTATAAATGCCTCAGCCAAAAATTGGAATCTCAGTTGTGCTTTTCCTGAACCGAGGACCTTGCGCATCCCGATTTCTTTCATCCGTTTGGAGGCCCCGGCAGTGGAAAGGTTCATGAAATTAATACAGGCGATCAGCAACATGAACAGCGCAATGGCTCCAAACATGTATACAGTGGTAATAGAACCACCTGCTTCCAGTTCCTCCCTCAGGTCCGAATAGAGGTGGATTTTGGTAAGGGGCTGTAAATTGAGTCCTATCCTGTTGCCATTGGCAAGGAATTCCCGGTAGTTCATCCCCAGGCCTTTCTCCAGTTGCGAACTCATGTATTTTTCAGTTATCGCGGCAAGCTTGGTGTCCAGCTGCCGCACATCGGTTCCCGCTGCGAGCAGCAAATACGTGTGGTAGCTGCCACTGAGCCAGCTTTGGCTGGTCGCGTCGCTATTGCTCCCCATAGAAGCCAGCATATCAAAGTGAAAATGCGAATTCCGGGGCATTTCCTCAATAATGCCGGTTACCGTATATGGGCCGCTAGTATCAATATAGCCGTCTGAACTGTAAACGCCAATACCCTCAAATTCAATGGTTTTGTTTATGGGGTCCTCATCCCCGAAATAGGTGGTGGCCTGTTCTCTTGTCAGCACCAGGGAGTTCGGCTGGGAGAAAACGGTTTCCGGATCACCTTCAACAAGGGGAAAGCTAAATATCCGGAAGAAGTTGGGGTCCGCGTAGGCAAGGTTGCCCTTTCTGATGGTTTTGTCTCCATAAACAGCCTTCACGCGGTCGGATACCTTCACAAAGCGCGTCGCATCGAGCACTTCGGGAAGTTCATTCTTCAAAACTTCTCCCACCGGGGCCATGATCCCGCCCTCCTTTATAATTTCATCGCCCATTTTTGCATCCAGGGTAACACGCACTATCCGGTCTGCATTTTCATGAAACCTGTCATACGACAATTCATCCACAACATAGAGGGCAATGGTAAGGCAAGTGGCTATGCCAATAGAGAGGCCGATGATGTTGATGGCGAATAACCCTTTATTCCTCAAAAGGGTCCTCCAGGCGATTTTGAAATAGTTTTTGATCATGGGGTTTTTAGTTCAAAGTTTAAGGTTCAAGGTTGGTGGGGGAATGCCAGGTTTATAATAATTTAATACATTAACTATAGTGCCAATCATAATCCTCACACCTTCTAATTTTCCATTGTCAATTGTTAGTTGCTTATTAAAAAAATCATTCTGTTCGAAGGCTTTTTACCGGATTGGCTCTCGCAGCCCTGATAGCCTGATACCCTACGGACAACAAGGTAATCAGCACGGTTATCGTAGCGGCGAGGGCGAAAACCCACCAACTCACAGATATGCCATACGCAAAATTTTCGAGCCACCGGTGCATCCCCCACCAGGCAAGAGGAAACGCCACTAGAGCGGCTATGAGCGCCAGCCTGATAAAACCTTTGGAGATCATCCCGATAATATTCCAGGTGCCGGCACCCATTACCTTGCGAATCCCAATTTCGGCTGTCCTCCGGGCCACGTTTAGTGTGGCCAGCCCAAAGAGGCCCATGCAGGCGATCAAAATGGCCAGAATGGAGGCCGTATTGATGATCGATCTGGAACGTATTTCACTCTGATATTGGGCCGCCAGTGATTCATCCAGGAAAGTGTATTCAAATTCCTCAGACGGACTAAGGCGATCCCAGGTCTTCTTCAAAATCTCGATATTGCCAGCCATTTCTCCCTGGTTGAGCCTGACCGAGATCCTGGGTTGATCAATATATTGAGCTTCCAGGTTGTCGGCCCTGGACAACACAGGATCGGTATTTACCGCCAGCATCAGTGGCTTGATGGTGTAATTCAGGGATTGGAAATTAAAATCCTTCATCACCCCCAGGATGGTAACCCCAAATTTATCATAGACCTTGCCTACGGGATTATCGAGGCCAAACTGCTTTACGAAGGTCTCATTAACCACCACCCCGTTTTGTTCATCGCTCTTATCCCCTTTCCGGAAGTCCCTTCCCGAAACCAATGGAATATGGTAAGTTTTTAAAAATTCCGAATCAATACCATTGAAAGCAAATTCCCTGTACGTATTGGTCTGGTCTGTAAAGCCAACCTGGTACCAGGAGTCTTCGACAAAGCTGAAATTGGAGACACACGCACCGAGTATCGGGGGCTCTTTTTTGATTTCATCCATATAAACCTCCGCAAATTCCCGGGCCTCCGCACCTGACCGGTGGGTTGGGACCACCACAATGGCATCTTTCTGGTACCCCAGTTCCTTATTCATCAGGAAGTCTACCTGCCTGCCCACTACAAGTGTGCTTATGATCATTACGATGGAAGCCACAAACTGGGCCACGACCAGGCCTTTCCCAAGCAAACCCATGGAGGCACCCATGCCTTGCCTCCCCCTCAATACTTCATCAGGGTTGAATTTTGAAAGGAGTACCGAAGGATAGAACCCGGCAATCAGGGCGATAAAAATCACCAGGCCGGTACAGATCATCCAAAAGGCGCCATCCATAGTCCATTGGAGCTCTTTTCCCGTAAGCGCGTTGAACCGTCCCAGGAAGAGATATGAAAAACCCACCCCCAGGCATACGGCAAACACGGTAATAAGCAGCGCTTCCCCCCAGAACTGGATGACGATTTGCTTTCTGTAGGCCCCCAGGGCTTTACGCACGCCTACTTCAATGGCCCTCGAAAACGAACGGCCGACGGCAAGTGTCACGTAATTAATACAGGCAAGCAGCAATACCAGAAGCCCGATGGTCGCCATGATGTAGGAATATTTAGGATCGGAAACCGGTTCCAGGCCAGGGGGGAGAGACGGGTCTAAATGGATGTCGGTAAGCGGCTGCAGGTGCAGGAAAAATGTGCCTTCCTCATAGTTGGAACCCAGGTAATTCCTGATTACGGAAGGAAACTTGGCTTCCACCTGGGCGGCAGACAATCCTGGCTTCAGCAGCACATATGATTCCACTACCACGTTGAACCAACTCCTTCTGGCCGCCTCACCAAAGAACAGGGCTTCATTTTCTATGGATACCAGGAAATCAAACTGTATACTGCTTTCCTGGGGTGGATTGGCCATCACCCCGGTAACCTCATAGTTCCGTAGCTCATCATTAATTTTCAACCTAATGTTCTTTCCCAGGGGGTCTTCATTCCCAAAATATTTGCTTCGGGCTCTTTCGCTGAGGATTATTGCATCACTGCCGGTCAAAGGCATAGTGGGGTTACCCTCCAGCAGCTTAAAATCAAAAATGCTGAAGAAGGCGGGGTCCACGGCGTGGATCGCCTCATTAAATTCGTTATCGGAACGCTTAACCATCGCATTGAACCGGTATACCCGGCTCCCCTCCTCTATTTCTGGTACGTTTTCCTTCAGGACACGGACCATGGAGACCGGGGTGGTGGTATTGGCAAAATCCTCCCTGGGGCCGTAATTTTCATATTGCCATACGCGGTAGATCCGATCGGCTTTTGTGTGAAAACGATCGTAGCTGAATTCGTTCTTTACATAGAGCGATATCAAAATAAAACAACATACCCCGATGGCCAGGCCTACGATGTTGATGGCGGTATACCCCAGGTTTTTTAGGAGATTCCTCCAGGCGATAGTTAGATAGTTTTTGATCATGGTATCGGATTATTACGTATTTATCATTCGGTCCTCAGGCTCTTTACCGGGTTCGCCAAAGCCGCCCGGATCGCCTGGAAACTAGTGGTTGCCAGGGAGATTATTACCAACAATATTCCCGCCAGACCGAACACCCACCAGGAGATGTTTACCTGGTAAGAGAACCCCTGCAACCAACGATTCATTACAAAGTATCCCAGCGGGAAAGCCAGAAGAAGGGCAATAACAATCAAATTGAGGAATTCCCTGGTCAACAGAAGAACCACAGAATTTACGCTGGCACCCAGCACTTTTCGGATGCCAATTTCCTTTTTCTTTTGTTCGGCCATATAGGAAATCAAGCCTATCAGGCCAAGGCAACTGATCAGGATAGCCAGCCCCGTGAATACCATCGAGAATGCCCCCAACCGTTGTTCTTCCTCGAAAAGATCCTGTACTTTTCTGTCAACAAAGGTGTAGTCGAAAGGGGTTTCGGTGGTAAAGGTTTTCCAGTGCGATTCCAGGGTAGCCAAAAGGCCTTTATAGTCAGAAGTGGCGGTACGCAATACCAACCAGGCCGGCCTGGATTCATTGAACAGGGCGATTGGCGCAATTTTTTCCGTAAGAGGGGCATAATGGTAATTCTCGACAACGCCAATGATGCGAAAGGATTCGCTTTTCCCTTCATAAGTGTTTACAATGGTCGTGGTGAGGGCCTCATCCAATGGAATCTCAAGGGCATCGAGGGTTGCTTGATTGACAATGGTCTGGGTGCTGTCATTCTCCCTGAAATCGCGCCCTGCCAATAGTTTCATTCCGGCGGTTCGGATATAACCCGGGCTTATTCCACTATAATGTATTGTAGTTGCACGGGCGGGATCCACTTCAGGAAGGTGGCCGCCAAAATCCCCAAAGACAGTCTGGGAAGGGTAATTGTTTGTCCCTGCAACTTCCTTAACCCCGGGAACCTCGGCGAATTCTTCGCTGATTGCTTTAAATTTAGCCGATGTTTCCTGTGTCCCAAGGTGTATTGCCAGGAGGTTTGCCTGCCGGAACCCCAGATCCATATTCTGTCCGAAGCGCAACTGTTGCATGATCACCAACACAGATATTACCAGTGATGCAGACACCACAAACTGAAATACCACCAGGCCTTTGCGGAAGTGGGAACTGCCCGGGGTTATATTCCCCTGGGAACTCTTCAGAGCATTGATAGGCCTGACCGCGGCCAGGACCAGGGCAGGGTAAATGCCGGCGAACAGCCCTGTAATCAAAGTTACTCCGCATACAACGAGTAGTACGGATGGGTTCAGAAGGTCCTTTATGCCCAGTTGGCTTTGGCCTAACGTATTTATAAACGGAAGCGTCAGATAAGTCAGTGGAATGCTTATTAAAGCGGCAATACTTGTAATCAACAGGGATTCCCCAAGGAATTGAAAGGCCAGGGAACGTTTCCCCGCACCCACCACCTTGCGCATCCCAATTTCCTTCGCCCTTTTATTCGCAAAGGCCGTTTTCAGGTTAATATAGTTGACAGAGGCTACCAGAAGGATAGCCGATGCGAGGACCAACAGAATGATCAGAAACTTGATATCCGAAACCCTATCCAACTGAGGGCCGATGCCTTCGGAATATAAGTGAATATTGCTGATAGGTTGCATGAGGAGTGTTTTCTCGAAACCCGCCTGCGCCAGGTCGCCGGCGCCATGGCGCTGTAGAAAATCAGGGAGTTTGCGCTCCAGTTCCGCCGCCTTCGTGCCGGGTTTCAATTTTATGTAACTATATATGAAATTCTGTGTGGCAAAATTTTGGTTATTCATTACGAATTCACCCAACCCGGGAGTATTCATGGGGAGGATGTAGTTCGGGTTAAGGTGGGTCCTGGAAAAGTCTTTCTTAAAGACCGCTGTGACGGTTTTCCGGCTTGCCTCTTTCCCTGCCCCTAGGACTACTACCTGATTCAGGGCGCTCCCGGAACCGAAGAGTTGCCTGGCCAACCCGTCAGAAATGGCAATATTGTCGGAGGCATCCAAAGCATGCCGGACGTCCCCTTCCAGCACGGGATAGTCAAATATTTTAAAGAATGTAGAATCTGCAAGGTATCCTCCCTTTGCATATTGGCTTTCCATGGACATCTCTGGTCGGATCGGGGTATCAAGTTCTCTGATGTAGGCAATGCGACATACCTCCTTCACTTCCGGGTAATCGTCCTTCATTGCAAATGCGATTGGCGGGCTGGCCGAAGGGAGGTCCGAGTCAGGGGTGCTGTTATCCAGGTGCCTGATCCTGGTTCTGAGCCGGTATATATCCTCCGAATCTGAAAACCCTTTGTCATAACCGGTTTGGGCCAATACGTACACAAGGATACCCAGGCAACTTATAAAACCCACAGTAAGACCAAGGAGGTTGATAAACGACTGCATCCTGTGCTTCACAATGTTCCGCCAGGCGATTTTTAAACTGTTTCTTATCATGGCTTTCGATTTATTACCCCCTGGCCTCCCAGCCTGGGCGGGGCTTATTCGGTCCTCAAACTTTTAACCGGGTTCACTATAGCCGCTTTGATCCCCTGGTAACTGACCGTTGCCACGGAAATGGCGATGGCGAGGAGGGCGGCAAGGCCGAAGATCCACCAGCCGATTTCGATGCGATATGAAAAATCTTCCAGCCATTTGTTCATGGCATACCAGCCCAAAGGAAGGGATACCAAAATGGAGATCCCCACCAGTTTCAGAAAGTCTATGGAGAGCCTATAAGCGATCTGGCCAACCGATGCCCCCATCACCTTGCGGATACCGATCTCCTTGGTGCGCTTCTCGGCATTAAACGCCGCCAGCCCAAAGAGCCCCAGGCAGGCAATTATGATGGAGAGGATAGTGAATGTCATAAATATCCTGCCCAGGCGTTGTTCGGCATCATAACTGTTGTTGAAGGAATCTTCCATAAAATAGTAATTGAATGGCTGCCCGGGTGCCACCTTATCCCAGGCCGATTCTATGGCCGCCACCGTCTGCCTCAGGTCCCCGGTACTGACCTTTATCCCCAGGGAGCCCGGGGTATCCCCCAAACGCAGGCTCAGGGCCCCTATTTCCCTGCGCAGCGATTCGAAATGGAAATTCCGAACCACGCCAATCACGGTTAGCAAACGTTTAGCCCCTTCCGGCCCGAAATCGTCCACTATTCGCTTTCCAAGGACTTCTTCCGGGCTTAGGCCCAGGATTTTCAGGGCCGATTCGTTCAGGATGATGGCCGTGGAATCCGTGGGGTACTGCCGGTCAAAATTCCGGCCCGCGATCAGATGCAGGTCCAGGGTTTTCATGTAATCGTAGTCTACTCCCCAGTTCTGCATGTTGAGCGCTTCCTCCTGGTCTGTATGTCCTTCCAGAAAGAACGAGCTATTGCTCCTGGCCGAAGGCGTAGGGAAAAAACTGCTGAGGGTCGCGCTTTTTACCTGGGAATGTCGCAGGATCTCCTCTTTCAGTGCCTGTGCCTTATCCCGGATGGGGTACACATCATCCACTATGAGCACCTGCTCCTTTGAAAAGCCCAGCTCCTTGTTCTGGATATAGCGCAATTGCCGGAAAATAACCAGCGTGCTTACGATAAGGAAAACCGAAATCGCAAATTGAAAGACCACCAGGGTATTGCGCACACGGCCGCTCCCCACACTGTTCTTGCCCAGGCCTTTCAGGACCTGCACGGGGATGAACCTCGACATGAAAAAAGCGGGATAGCTGCCGGATAATACACTCAGCAACCCGGTAGCCCCCAGGAGCACCATCCAAAAAACAGGGTTGCCAAAGGGAATGCTGATGGCCTTCCCGGACAGGTCGTTAAACAATGGGAGCAGGACCATGGCCAGGATCAGGGCAACTGCCAGGGAGATGAAACTGATAAGCCCCGACTCCATCAAGAACTGTCGGATCAGTTCCGGCTTATTGGAGCCCAGCGTTTTCCGGATCCCCACCTCCTTGGCCCTTTTCAGGGAATAGGCGGTAGACAGGTTCATGAAATTGACAGAGGCCAGGACGATCAGGAAGAGCGCGATGAAAAACAGTATGTACACGTTCTCGATATCGCTGTTCGCACTGATCTCACTGTCCCTGGAGGAATACAGGTGTATGTCCTGAAGCGGGGTGGCGCTGAAGTTGAGGTAATTCCCTGAAGCCTTGAACTGTTCTTCGGTAATCCCGGGAAAATAGGTCTGCGCCCAGGGTATCACATAGGTACCCAGCATGGATTCAAGGGATTGCCTAAACTTCTCAATGTCGGTGCCCGGGATCAGTTTCACCAGGGTGTAATAGTTATTGCTGCCCCAGTCATCTTCCTGCGCATCGGCATAGCCTGCCATAGACAGGAATATCTTGTGGTCCCTGAGGAATGAGTTTTTTGGGAGGTCTTCTATGACCCCGGCCACTGTATACGTGTCCTGATTGTTAAGCGTGACGGTTTGCCCGACCGCCTGGGCCGGGTCGAAATGCTTTTCTGCCGCCGAGCGGGTGAGCACCAGTGTATTCGGCCGGGTAAGTGCCGTTGCCGGGTCGCCATACAGCATTTTTAACCCCAGCATGGAGAAAAAGGTAGAATCTGCATAAGCCGCGTGAAGTTC
>Ga0102952_1000318_pt1 | contig 19771 bp, 22 predicted proteins | sample SalPon2A_C_D1_MG_FD_78506 | JGI IMG/M metagenome (GOLD analysis project Ga0102952, IMG submission 78506) | Soil microbial communities from South San Francisco under conditions of wetland restoration - Salt Pond MetaG R2A_C_D1_MG | ecosystem: Environmental > Terrestrial > Soil > Wetlands | place... | reverse complement strand
GAGGTCTACCAAGAGGGTACGTCGTTCGCGCCAGCGAACCCCGAGCCTCAGTCCTGCGGTGATCGATCTTACGACCCGCGCATCAGACCGCCAGAATCCCGCGCTTCCTGACCGCCGGTAACAAGTGAGGGTTCACAAGCTCGCAGACTACCTGGAATCTCAGCGCCCGCGCTCGGAGTGGCTCGATGAGGCACGACAGCTCCATAATCGGCTTCGTCCCAGAGACTTCGAGGCCATGCTGGACAGGGACGAGCCAGCGCCGATGACAGCAGCCGGTCGCGCGTATGTGGCCCTCGAAATGCTCTTGGACGAGAGCAACGGGCTGGACCCCACCCCGAATCAACTCAGGGGCTTGGCCGAAGTTGATGCACTCCTGCTCCTGATGCGTGGGGACATGGGGGGACCCGGGCATGGCTAGAGGGCGGAGAGTCAGCCTGGCGGTGGTGGCGAAAGGTCTCGAGACGGTTCCCGGGTGGCTCGTTCACGTCCCTCCTCGATCTCGTGTGGGTGCGGACGAAGCGGTCCGGACGAAGGTCCCCCGCTCGCGATCCTTGGCGACGCCGGGGAAGCGGAGAGCCCGTCCATGCGACACCGAGTAGATCCCCGGCGCCAGCACCCCGGCGGCGAAGATCGCCTCGGTCAGGTTCTGGAGCGCGTCGGAGCGCTTCATCTCGAAAGGCCGCATGGCCCCCGTCAGCACGATGGGGACCCGGGGCCGTGGGATCTCGGCCAGCAACCGCTCGCCGGTGTCGGTCAGGGTGTCGGTGCCATGGAGGATCACCACCCCCTGCAGAGGCTCGTCTCCGCCTTCCCCGTCGGCACCCACCGCCCGCACGACCTCGGCCACCCGCGCGCGGTCGGCGTCGGTCATGTAGAGGCTGTCCTTCGACATCAGCTCGAGGATGTTGACCTCGGTGTCCTCCAGACGCAGCTCGTCGAGCATGCGGCGGACGATGGAGCGGCGGTTGGCGAGCTCGCCGGTCTCCTCGTCGTAGGTCTTCTCGATCGTGCCGCCGGTGGTGATCAAGGTGATCCTGCGTACGGGCCCGGTCTCCAACGCATCCTCCTCAGAATTTCATGCCGTAGAGCAGATAGTAGATCGCCCAGCCGCTGACGGCGACGAAGAGCCAGATGGGCAACGTCCAGCGGGCCCACCGGCGATGGCGCTGGAAATCTTGGCGCCGGAGAGCCAACCAGATGAGGTAGAGAGCCAGCGGCCCGACCGCCATGGCCAGCAGGATGTGCGGCAGCAGAATCGCGAGATAGAGCACCCGCCAGCCGCCGGTGCCTTCGAAAGGCTTGGAGCCGTACATTGCCCAGCGCGTGACATAGAAGACCAGAAACAACCCGGCGAGCCCGGTTGCAGTGAGCATCGAGCTCCGGTGGGCGGTGATCCGGTGGCGCCGGATGAACACCCAACCCACCAGCAGGGCCGCACCGCTCGCCACGATGCACGAGGTCGAGAGCAGGGTCAGCGCTTCGAGAGACAGAGGTTCGAGAGACATGGCGTCCAGGATAACTTGAAATCCCGCACCCACCGATCGTGTTGACGAGGACACGATGATCACCTTCACCGACCCCGCCCGCGAGCAGATCCTGCGCGACCTGGAGATCGGATCCGGGTCTCAACCGCTCGCCTTGCGGCTGACCGCCCACCGCATCAGCCCGGGGGATTTCCACTACGACCTGATGTTCGTCGGCACCGACGAGCGGGAGCCCGGAGACACCGTCGTCGACGCCGGGGAGCTCCGGGTTTTCGTCGACGAGGAGAGCGCACCCGCGCTGCGCGGCACGGTGGTCGGTTTCGAACGTAGTCTCCAACGCCTCGGCTTCACCTTCGACAATCCCAACGCCGGCTGGGACGACCCGGTGGCGCAGAAGGTCCAGGATCTGCTGGACGAGAAGATCAACCCGGCGGTGGCCAGCCACGGTGGCCGCATCACGCTGGTGGGCGTCGAGGACGGAACGGCCCGCCTGGAGATGGGCGGCGGCTGTCAGGGCTGCGGCAAAGCCGACGACACTCTGCGTGCCGGGGTCGAGGCGATGCTGCGGGAGGCGGTCCCGGAGATCCGTGAGATCGTCGACACCACGGACCACGCGGCGGGGAGCAGCCCCTACTTCCAGCCGGACGACGAAGGCCGATCACCTCTGGGGTAGGGGCCCCACCCTTTAGGGCAGTCAAAAAACCACCCCTTGGCGTTTCTTCTCTTTTTCTTTCTTCCGCGCAGTTGCAAATGAAGAGACCCTTCATCTACAACTGCACGGAGGAAATGAGGAATGCGCAAATCCATTCAGCCCTGCACGGCCGCTTTGGCCACACTGCTTCTCCTTCTCGCCGTCCCGGCGTTCGCTCAGACACTCGGTACCGCCGGGAACGCCGGTGAGCCCGAAATCCTCAACCGGGAAGAGGTGCCGACCGAGGAGGTCCAGCTCGCCATCGTGGGTGGCCAGAGCGATGGCGGCGACGGGGGAACCCGGACCTTCCGGGCCTTCACCGACCCTCCGGGCTTCGAAGGCCAGGTCCAGTGGTCCGTCACCACGGTCAATGGGGACGCGGAGCCCGTCGCCGGATTCGGCCAGGAGCTCACCATCTTCTTTGTCGCCCGCGACCTCTGCAACCGGTTGGTCGTGAACGCTCTCGTGGAGACCTTCAACGGAGTCAGCGCGACCGCCACACTCGTCCAGGAAGATGAAAACTGTCCCGACCTCTTCATCCCCCGCGGCGAAGACTGCTGGGAGACCGAAGCGTGTGAAACCATCGCCTCCTTCTGCGCCAGCCCGCTGCCGAACGATTTCTTTGGTACGGGATCGCTGCAGTGGAAGGACAGGATCCCTCTCCGAGGCTCGCAAGGCATCGGGATCGACACCGTCATCGAGCGTCTGGACAACTTGAGCTTCACCGGTCTCGGCACCCGCAACACCCGGATCCGGCTGAGCACGCTGGATCTCGAAGGATGCCAGGAGATCACCGTGCTCTATTCGGACGGTTCTTCCAAGCAATGGAGCGTCGAGGTCAAGCAATCCGACTTTGGCCAGAACATCGGGAACATGACCGTCGACCGGTCCTTCAGTCAGGGCGGCACCTTCGACTCCACCTTCGACGTCAAGGCCAAGTACATCTTCACCGACGTCGACGATCCGACGAACCAGGTCGAGCTGGACACCGGCGATCCGAACAATCCGCAGCCGGTCTTGCTAAAAACCGGCACGGTCGCACCCTGGGTCTCTCAGCTCCAGAATCACATCCAGATCCAGGCTTGCAGCACCAACTTCCACCCCGGAGTCCGTGGTGGTGCCGGCGGAGTGCGCCAGTGCTGCAAGGATGTCGGACACCCCGGGCCCGGCCACCTGCACGTCACGGGCCGGAAATGCGAACCGTGCCCGGACGGCGGCTGCAAGGACACCAGCAACCTGACCTGCCGGATCACGTTCGAGAACCTGTGCACGGGTCCGACCGAGGTCTGGCTGGGTAAAGGCACCGACTGCCGCGATTCCGACGGGGACGGCATCCTCGACCGCTTCGAGAAGAACGACTGCTGCCGGACCGATCCGCAGACCGTCTGTGACGCGCTGACCGATCCCGGCAATCCCGACACCGACGGTGACGGGGTCAACGACGGGCAGGAAATCCTCAACGGCACCGACCCCTGCGACCCGAGCAGCTTCTGAGCTACCGGTTGCTTCGCTCAGTCTGACCCTTCCGGCGTGTCCCACCCGGGCACGACCCGCCGGGAGGGTCGCTTTTTGTCTCTCTTGGCCTTCAAGTACAATGCGGCGGGCCATGGAGCTGAAAGACAAGGTCGCCCTCGTCACCGGCGGTGCCAAGCGGGTCGGCCGCGCCATCGCCCTCGAGCTGGCACGGCAGGGAGCCGGCGTCGTTGTCCACTACGGGCGCTCTCGGGAGGAAGCCCGGGACACCGAAGAGGAGATTCGGGCGCTCGGTGTGCCTTGCTGGCTCGCTCAGGCGGACCTTCGGAAGCCGGAGGAGATCGACGCGTTGTTCGAGAAGCTCCGGGACCAAGCCCCCCGGCTGGACGTGCTGGTCAACTCCGCCGCGAGCTTCGAGTCCAAGCCCTTCTCGGAGATCACCGCCGAGGACTGGGATACGACCCTGGCGGTCAACCTGCGGGCGCCGTTTCTCCTGACCCAGCGCGCAGCCGTCTGGATGCGCGACAGCCCGCGCCTGAAGGACGAGAGCGGCCTGGTGGTCAACATGGTGGACCTCGCCGGCGTCCAGGCCTGGTGCGGCTTCGCCCACCACGGCGTGAGCAAAGCCGGGCTGCTCCACCTGACCCGTCTGGCGGCGCGCGAGCTGGCTCCGGCGGTGCGGGTCAACGCCATCGTGCCCGGAGCGATCCTTCCGCCCCCGGGGATGGACGAGGACAGCGAGCTATGGCGCCAGACCTGTGAGCGGGTGCCCCTTCACCGCACCGGATCGCCGGAGCTGGTCGCCCGAACCGTCGTTTATCTCGCCGAGAACGAGTTCGTCACCGGCGCCGTCGTCCACCTGGACGGCGGGGAGCGGTTGACCTCCGTGCGGGACGCGTGAGAATCCCGAGTAAGCACCGAGAGAAGACCCGAGGAGACACCGGCCGTGAGCGCGCGAGACAGGATCCTGATCGAAAACCTGCTGGTGCGGGGAATCGTAGGGCTCAATGACTGGGAGCGGGTCACCAAGCAGGACATCGTGATCCACCTGGAGATCCTTGGCGACCTCTCCACCGCCGGCCGCTCCGACGACGTCGCCGACACGCTCAACTACCGCACCCTGACCAAGGCGGTGATCGAGTACGTGGAGAGCTCCGAGCACTTTCTGGTCGAGGCCCTGGCTCACGAGATCGCCCGCATCGCCGTGACCGGCCACGGCGCGGAGCGTGTCCGCGTGCGGGTGGAGAAACCGGGGGCCCTGCGCTTCGCCGAGTCGGTGGGCGTCGAAATCGAACGGGAGCGCAGCGACTTCTAGCGACCCTGCCCGTTGATCCGATCCGCCCCTATGTGTCCCCGCCCCGCCCAGCCCCCGCCGACCCACCCCTTCGTCGTCGCTCTGGGCTCGAACATCGAGCCGCGGACGAACCTTCCGTGGGCGCTGCAAGAGCTGCAGAAGCAACTGTCCGTCACCGCCGTCTCCCACCTCTACGAGACCGTGCCGGTGGGTGCCGACGGGGTGCCCACCTTTCTCAACGCGGCGGTGCGCGCCGAGACCCGCCGGCCGCCTGCAGAGATCAAGTGGCGGGTCCTTCGGCCGCTCGAGGCGGAGCTCGGACGGGTACGAACGGACGACCGGAACGCTCCGCGGACCCTGGATCTCGATCTGGTGCTCTACGGTCGGCTCGAGCTGCGCGATCCGGCCCAGGGCCTGATGCTGCCGGACCCGGAGCTGCTCACCCGTGCCCACTTGGCGCTGCCGGCGGCGGATGTGGCCGGCGAGCTGATCCACCCGGAGACCGGACGGACCCTCGCCGAGATCGCGCAGCGTTTCCGGCACGACGAAGGGGTACGGAGATTGGGGCCGGACGAAGTCACGGGTTGGCGGCCGGCCCGGTACCTTCCCTGAGAGCCCGGTCGAGCCAATCCGCCGTCCGCTCCCAGAGCACCTCCGTCGCCCCGGTGCGAAAGAAACCAAAATGCCCCACCCGCCCACCGGGCAGCTCGTCACCCTGCAGATGACGATGCTCGACGCGGGCGTTCTCGAAGCGCGCCAGCAGGGCTTCCACCGCCGGCCGGGGCGCGTAGCCGTCGTCCTCGAAGCTCCACGCCAGCAACGGGATGCGGAGCGCCCGGTAGCGCTCGGCGGCGCCTGCCACGTGGGGCACCAGATACCTGGGCGTCCGGCACCATCGAGCCCACTGCGCGGCGACGCCACGGGGGAGATCCTCGCCGAGACCCAGCCAGCGCGGCAGATAGCCGAAGATCCTCACCACGGCGGGAACCGTCACGTACCACAGCCACGCCAGCTTCCAGCGGCCGCGGCTCCAGTGACGGAAGTACCCACTCTGGGCCGCCACATGGACTCCGGCGCGGAGGGCGGGAATCTCCGGCGGCAGCCCGAAAGCCTGGCCACCGAAGCTGTGACCCACCAGGGCGAGAGGCAGGTCGGGATGGTGCTCCCGAGCCCACGCCAGCGCCCCACCGACGTCCTTGGTACCCCAATCCATCATGTCGGCGGTGAAGCCCCGCAGCGAGCGGGAGAACCGCTCGGGGCGCGACGCACCGATCCCCCGGTAGTCGAAGGTGAGGGCGAGGAAGCCACGGGAGGCGAGATAGCCGGCGAAGTCCCGATAGTAGCGCTGGCGCACCCCGGTGGCGCCGAGGATCAGGACCAGGGCGCGGGGGGCGCTCCCGGTGGCATCCACGGACCGCGCCGCCGGGTCGAACAGGAAAGCACCGAGGGGGAAGCCGTCCGTGGCGGCGAGAGTGAAGGGTTGGGGGAACGGTGCCTGCTCAGGCATGGAAGGGTAGCCAAAAACATGAAGCGACACTGCTCGGCCGAGACCCCTAGAGTCCGATCAGGTAGCCGACCGTTTTCCCGATCCTAGCCAAGCTCGTCTTGGAAATCGATCTCACGGCTTCACAGAGAGCAAAGCTCGGCCGAACGAGCCCACCTTCTGGAGGATCGACCTGGATGTGGCTGGACAAACCACGATCCCTTGTAGTGAACGGCACGATGACGACCAACTCGCTCGGCCCCGCGTTGAGGACGTCGATCGAAACGATCAATGCAGGCCCCGGGTCCCCGCCTGCTCACGGCCCCGGGTCGGGTCGAGGGTGACGTTCCACACCTCGCCCCTCGTGGGTTTCTTATGCCGGCTCATCCTCTACCAGGCCATCCCCAGCGACCGCATCCCAGTCCCGCACCTCATCTACATACTCCTGCCATCGAGCCCGATCTTGCGCGAGCTCGTCGAGCTCCGTGGAGAGCTTTGTCAGGAACTCGAGCCGTTCCTTGTTGTAGACGAGGCTTGGTGGCTTCTCCACAGTCTCCTCCCCCCTTTGCACCTGTGTCGGATCGAAAGAGCTGCGGTGGAGATGGAGCTCACTCCGATGTTCCCTGCACCCCAGGTCAAGGCGCCGATGGGATACCCTTTCTTCAGATTGAAGACCTTGTCTGCATTGTAGTATTGATTATAGAGATCTGGCCCAAAAAACAGGGACGTCGCACTGTCCGAGGCCAGGACTACGCCGTCATTGACTTTGACTGTGATGGCAATCGTCATCTTTTCTTCTTCAGCATACCTCAGTAGATCGTCTTCAAGCTCCGCCCTGCGCCCCCAATCCATCCCGCGTCAGCGGCATCGTCATGCACCGCGGCCCACCGCGGGCTCGCGACAGCTCGTGGCCGTAGACGGACACCACCGTCGGTCCGTGACCCAGGACCTCCTCGCCGCCCTTCAGGACATCCTCCTCGTGCAGCACCCGCCAGCCGCGGCGGTCGAGCTCGTCCAGGGTCTTGCGATTGCGACGGTAGATCAGGATCGCCCCCGGCGCGAGGGCGAAGGCGTTGGCGCCGTCGGTCCATTGCTCGCGTTGCTGGTCGATCGCTTTCGGGCCGCCACAAGGCACCAGATCCACCTCCTGCCCCACCGCAGCCAACGCATCGCGGAGCGAGCGCCGGACGCTGAACGTCAGCTCCCGGGCGGAGAGATCCACGTGGTAGACGTGGGCCGACTCCGGCGAGCCCGGCTCGATCACCGGCGGATAGGCCAGACAGGCGTCGCGGTCGATGAAGGTGAACACCGTGTCCAGGTGCATGTAGGAACGCTTCGAGGGGAGATCCACCAGCAGCAGATGACGGAAGCCGGTCTCCTCGCGGCGCAGGTATTCCGCCAGCTCCTCGACCCCGCTCCGGTTGGTACGCTCGCTGGCCCCCACCAGCACCGTCTCCGGGCTCGCCACCAGCACGTCGCCGCCTTCGAGGGTGGCGTAGGGCTGGTGCTTGGACCACCGCGAGCCGCCTTCGGCCGGCGCATCGATCTCGACGAGGCCGCCGTGCTCGCCGGCGAGCGTCGGGTGATGCCGGAAGATCAGACTCGCCAGCAGCCGCTCGCGCTCGCGGGCGTCGGTAGCCATGGAGGACACAATTACCCGCTGCCCGATCACCACTTGGGGATCCCGCTGGAAGAAGTAGTTGGGAACGGGAGTGAGATCGAAGAGGAACATCCGGCGCGGCCGCCGGCCTGGCGGCGGTTCCTGCGCGCGGATACCCTCGATCAAGGTCTTGGCCAGATCGGCGGAGGACAGCGCCGCGAGACGGTCCAGAAGAGCGGGCCTGAGACCGTACTCTTCCACCATCTCGCGCCGCAGGTGCTCGCGGGCGGCTTCGGCCTCCACCGCCTCGGTGAGCAGGTCCTGGGCATCCAGCACCTCGACGCCGGTCTTGGCGAGCACGCCGGTGAAGTCGGCATGCTCCAGCCGCGCCTCGTCCCCGTCCAGAATGTCGTCGAAGAGAAGCTGCTCCATCATCCCGGGCGTCATGCGGTCGATCTCGAAGCCGGGGCAATGCACCAGCACCCGCCGCAACCGGCCGATCTCCGAGTCCACTCGAATCTGCATGGGGAAGGCTCCAGGATTTGTCCAGCGAGTCGTCCGAGCGGGAGCGGGGAACCCGTGCCTGCCCGAGCTCGGCGGATTGTAGCAGGGTTCGGTCCCCAGAGAGACGGCGCCAGTGTAGTCCACCGACTTGTAGTTGGAGTGATCGAGAACGCAGAGGACGAGGTCCTTGACGCCACCGAGCCCGACTCTTCGGCGATCCTTACAAAAAAGATGCTAGGGTATAGAAGGTAAGGAGAGCGAGATGGCTTCCGCCACGCTGACATCGAAAGGTCAAGTGACCATCCCCAAGGAAGTGAGAGAACGACTGGGCCTCCGCACCGGGGATCGGATCGTCTTCCGCTTCGACTCGAAGGGTAAATTACTCGTTGAGTCGCAGGCAAGCGATCCCATCGAGGACATCTCCAGGATCTTGCACCACCTCGCCCCCGAGACCCCCGTGACTGTCGAGGAGATGCGAGAGGGAATTCGGCGACGGGCTGCCGAGAAACATCGGGAGTCATGATCGCACTCGATTCGAATGTGGTGATTCGTCTTCTCGTAGGCGACGATCCCGGTCAAGAAAAGCTCGCCAAGGACCTGGTAGCGAGAGCTGCCGAACAGGGAGAGGCTTGCCTTGTCACCAATTCTGTGTTGTGTGAGATCGAATGGGTCCTGGGGAGCAGCTACAACGCACGTCGACCCGAGATCCTGTCCGCGCTTCAGCACTTGCTGGGTAATCCTCTTTTCGACTTCGAGGACCGGAGTGCAATGTTGCACGCCCTCGACGGTTATTCGGAAGGCAAGGGTGATTTCTCCGACCACCTCATCGGTGCAGTGGGCACGGCTCGAGGCGCCCGTGCCACGTACACCTTCGACCGCGCCTTCCGAGATCGACAGGGGTTCGTCCTACTGCGCTGACTCGCTCCCGCCGCTCATGGCACAATCCCCGCCATGACGGAGAGCACCACGGCCTCCAGCTCCGACCTCGTAGCCCGCATCCAGCGTTTCGTCGCCTCCAGCGAGGGCGACTTCGAGACCCTCGCCCTGGAGTCGTTCGCGTTCCAGTACGAGCGCATCGAGTCGTTCCGACGGCTGTGCGACGGGCGAGGCGTGCGACCCGGGGACACTGCTTCCTGGCGCGAGGTCCCCCAGGTCCCGGCCTCCGCTTTCAAGTCGCTGGCCCTCCATGCGGCGTCCCCGCAGGTCACCTTCAAGACCAGCGGCACTACCCAGGGCGAGGAGCACCGCGGCGTTCACCACCATCCCTTCCCGGATCTCTATCGGGCGGTGATCGACGCCTCCTTCCCCCGCTTCTGCCTGCCCGGCACGGACCGACTGCCTTTGCTCTCGCTCATCCCCTCCGCCGAGCAGGTGCCGGACTCGAGCCTCTCCTTCATGATCGATCACGTCCTCGAGCGGTTTGGCGACGAGGGCAGCGCGGCGGTCTTTGGCAAGAGCCGGGTGGAGCTACCGAAGGCCCGCTCCTGGCTCGGTGCCCGGCAGCGGGACAACCGCCCCGGGATGATCCTCGCCACCGGCTTCACGCTGGTCCAGCTCCTCGACGGGCTGGAGCGCATGGGCCTCAGGTTCCGTCTGCCGCCGGGCTCAGCGCTCTTCGAGACCGGCGGGCTCAAGGGGAGGACCCGGGAAATCTCCCGCGCCGACCTGCTGGCCCGTGTGGGGACCCATCTCGGAATCCCCGCGCAACGCGTGGTGAGCGAGTACGGGATGACCGAGCTGACCAGCCAGTGCTACACGCGCACCCTGCTCGAGCCGCTGGACGACGGTGGCGACCCGACCGCCTTCGTCGCGCCCCCGTGGATGCGGGTGCGGATCCTCGATCCCGAGACCCTGGAGGAAGTGCCCGAATGCGAGGGAAAGGGAGAAGGTGGGCTCGGGCTGATCTCGATCTTCGATCTGGCGAACGTCGGCTCGGCGGTGCATGTGCTGACCGAGGACCTCGGCCGCCCGGCCCCCGGCGGTGGCTTCCACCTGGTGGGCCGCGCCGCCGGTGCCGAGCTACGCGGGTGCTCGCTGACGGTGGAAGAGATGGGGGTGGGGTAATTGACTCCTCACGCCCCATTCTGCTAATTTCACTGATACGATGAAAAGCAAGACACGGACAAACCTCAAAGCAAGCCCAACCCCGGAGATCGTGCTTTGAATTCAACCCCACGTCTGGCCCCTCTAGTTACCCTGATCGCCATTGCCTTCCTTTGACGTTTCCGGCCCACATCTTGGCCGAATGCCAAGCATGCTGGACTTCGAGCCCCAGCGGTGGCCAGTGCCAAGATGTCATTGTCGGCAGTCCCAGCTTGGCTACCTACGAGAATTGTCAGGGAACGCTGCAATGCTTCCGTGCTCTCGACGGAAGCGAGCTTTGCTTTCCTCGGTGCCTCGGCAATCCGTGCTTCTGGGTGTAAAGAGGACTCGCCTCGTAGAGCGAGGCCAGGTGCGAACCGAGGAACGGACCTTCGCGCGGCAGCTTCTTCTCCTCATGGCAGTCTTGCTCTCTCTGGTTCTCTTGAGCCCGGCCTTTTCTACCGGTGCTGAAGAGAGATTTCTTGGGAGCCTCCGCCTCGTCCCCCTTGGGCAGAACCTGCCGTGCACCAAAACCACCCTGGTGGCCCTCCCGGACGTCCCCGATGGAAACAGCGGGGAGATGGGGAGCGGTGCCAGGGACGCCGTGAGGATCGACGCTTCCCTCGATGAGAGCTTCACCCCGGATCTGGATCCCACGCTTCGCTGGACTCTCTCTTTTTCCTTCGACCGGCCGGGCTGTTGGACCCCGCGGACTTCCCTTGTCCCGTCCCTCGCTACCCCTCCCAAGACCAAGCTGGTCAAGGTCCCGGTGTGGCCCGCGGGTTTCTTCGAGGGCAACCTGGTCGTCCCTCCCCACGAGAGGCCCCCGACAACCGTTACCGTCCGTCTGACACCGACACCGTCGGAAGACGTGACGCCTCGGCCACCGCAATCCTCCGTCGATTGTCCGGTGAGGGCGGAACGCTTTTCCTGTGTTCTTCCCGCAGATGTCCTGGACCTTCGTCTCGAGCTCGGCGATTTCATTCCCGAGTACGCCTGGGGTGTGCGGATCCGAGCCGGTGAGACGGTGGAGATGGAGCCCCTTTCTCTAGCTCGCGGTGCCTCGCTCTTCGGCTGGGTGGAAGTCTCCCCCCCTGTCTCACTGGAAGACACCCAATTGGAGTTGGTGCCGGAGACCTCGCACGGCGACGCCACGGCGGTCGGCGAACGGCTAGCGTCCCGGAAGCTCGAAGCTCGCGCCACGGAGCGGGGTTTCTTCCAATTTCGTGCGATTCCCCCGGGAAGCTATCGGCTCACGGCCCGGCATTCTGGGTTCTCGGTGACCGAGCGTGCTCCCATCGCCCTCGAAGGGCTTCAAGAGCTTGTGCTCGATGCCCCTCTGGTGCTCGAACCCTTGGCCAAGCTCGCCCTCAGCATCGATCCTCCACTCGCACCCAACTTACAGCCTTGGCACGTGCGTCTACAGCGAGCCATTCCCCTCGCGTCGATGTTTCGGATCGTCGCCGAGGGTGCGGTGAGCCCGGACGGATTCTGGACCGGCACCGATCTCGACGCGGGAAGGTATCTCGTCCAACTCCACGATACGGAAGGCTCCGTGCACTACCAGCAGGAATTCGATGTACGGCCCGGTACGCGGCCCCTTCATGTCGAGCTCGATCACGTCCCAGTACGTGGGCTCCTACGTGCCGGCGAGCGTCCGCTTGCGCGCGGCCTTTGGTTTCATCGGCTGGACGGTAGGAGGGTTCGGATGAACAGTGACGCCGAGGGCCACTTCGAAGGCGTCCTGCCCGAGGCAGGGACTTGGGAGATTCGGCTCGAACCCTTGAACGGCCGGGGACAGCATTTCCTTTCTCAAGAGGTCGATGTGGCTCGGGCCCGCGGTCAAAGCTGGGTCGATCTGGACATCACGCTTCCGGCGACGGAGCTTCTCGGGGACGTGGTCGATGAAGACCGGGAGCCGGTGGACGGTGCCCTGGTCACAGTCATTGACGGGGACCGGCTCCTGGCACAGACGTTCACCGCCGGTCGTGGAGGGTTCGAGCTTGTCGGACTCCCCCCGGGGGAATACCTCGTTCGAGCCGAGGCCCGGAAGGACCGAGAAAGCCGTCCGCTCTCATTCGAGCTTGAAGCCGACGAGCCGGCAACCCTCGAGCTGACCCTGTTTCCTCGTCGGAACCTGGTGGGGCGGGTGTTTCTGGAGGCCAAGCCCGTTGCAGGAGCGCTGATTCGCTACACGGCTGCGCTCGCCCCGATCCACGGAGAAACCCATACCGATCCTGAAGGCCGCTACCGCGTGACCCTTCCTCAGGGAGTAAACACCCTCGAAGTCGTGGTTCTTTCGCCCGGTCTTCCGATTCGGATGGAGACGGTCGAGCTGCCCCCCTCGGGTCGGTCCCTGCCATCCATCCAGTTCCGACCGTCCGCAGGCGACCTGGCGGTACGGTTACCACACCGGCAGCCCGCCTACATCCGGCGGGATGGAGGCTTCGTGCCCCTGTGGTCGCTCCTGCTGCCGGTCGATCAGGGGACACTCCGCGGGCTGGATCCGAAAACCGGCATCCTGCATCTCCCACTGGAAGCTGGCAGCTACACCCTGTGCCCGTCGCCGCAGGAGAGCGAGGTATGCGTGGCGGGATATCTCGCAGCCCAGGGCGAGCTGTACCTGGATCTTCGGGGTGTGCAAGCTCGGGAAAGGAGACCTAGATGAAGTCACGAGTCACCCGTCGAGTGCTCGCCATGCTGCCGCTCGCTCTCCTCTCAGTCGGCCATCTCGTACCTGGACAATGTCAACCACTCGACGTCGAAGCTCTCCATCCGGGATGGGTGGGGTTCGGCTTTCACTACCGAACCGAGGGCGAGGAGGGGAAGCATCGCGGCTGGCTGTACGTCCGCGGTGTTGCCCCGGGGAGTCCCGCGGAACGCGCCGGCCTCCGCGCCCAGGACCTGATTGTGGCACTCGACGGAAAGCCCTTCCACCAAACCCGGTATTCCGAAGTGCTTGGCCTCTTCGCGGGAATCGAGCCGGGGCAACGTCGACTCTTTACTGTGAAGCGCGGGACGACAACGCTCGATATTCCGATCACCGCAGCCCCAACGACGCCCGAGCAACTCGAGCGCTGGAGGGCGAACTATCTCCTGGCCAAGGATCTCGAGGAGCGGGAAGAAGGCTGCTGCTCCGACGGGCCTGACTAGGATGGCCCCTCAAGCATCCCGCCACAACCCGAACAGGTTGCCCTCGGTGTCCCGAAACCGAGCCCACGCTCCCATCTTTCCGACCGCCTCGGGCGGACGGTCGACGGTGCCTCCCGCGTCTTCGATGCGCCGGAGCGCCTCCTCCAGGGTCGCGTCCTCGATGTGGATCATCGGCAGCGGATGGTCGGTACCCAGGTCCTCGCGCCCCATCAGTCCTCCCCCTGCACTGCGGGGAAGAGCGTCCTCCGGGGTTTCCGGGACCCGGACGCTGCAGTAGGCGGGGCCATCCCAGGGAACGCGTGTCACGTCCCAGCCAAGGGCCTGGCGATAGAAGGCGGCGGCGCGGTCGAGGTCGTCGACCGGGATCTCGAGGTGTTGGGGAGTGGCGCGCATGCCGGGAGTTTACACAGCTCGGAAAGGACGTCCGGACGGCCTGAGTCGGTAGAATGGGAAGCGATCCAATGCAACCACCCGAGACCACAAGCAGCTCAAGCCATCAGCCGGACGAGCGACTGGAAGGGCAGGTGCTTCCCGAGAGCCTGCGCCCCCTGTTCTGGGACTGCGACTTCGACGCCCTGAGCTGGGAGGCCGTCCAGTGGCTGCGGCGCGAGCTTGGAGACGCAGGGCTCCGGGTCTGGATCCTCGAGCGTCGTGGCCGTGGACTCTCGCCCCCACAGCTCCGCTTCTGGGAGCTGATCCTGGATCTCGACAAGACCGAGGTGGATCGTTGGCTCGCCGAGCGGAAAGGGGATCCCTGGCACGAGCGGACCCGAAGGGTCGGCAGGAATCTCAGCGCCCCTTGACAATTCGGCTACCCCGTGACCCACCTCCCCACCCATCACCTCCCCCCCTCGCTGCCAGACCCCGAGACCGGAGTCCAGGAGCTGCACGGCGTGCCTCTCCGGCTCGCCCACTGGACGCCGACGGAGCTGGAGACCCTGGTGGCGCACCTCGCCACCACCGGCCGGGATGCCCTCGGGGAGCTGTCTCTGGAGGAGATCGAGACCGCCTGGCAGGCGACCGTGGCGTCGTTTCGGGATCCCGGCTCGCCGGAGCGACGGGCTCTCGACGCCTCCCTCGCGAGCCTGTGCCGGCTTTCTCCGCAGGGCCTCGCCGCCGGGCTGGAGGCGGTGCTCGGCGGGGTCGCCGGGGAGCCGGTCCATCGCCTGTTCACCGAGGCCGCGGACACCCTTTCGGATCGCTCGCCGGTGGTCGTGCTGCTGGCCTCCAACCTGCCGGCGCTGGCGGTGCAGCCGTTGCTCCCGGCCCTGGCTCTGCGCCGCCCGGTGTTGCTCAAGTCCCCCTCCGCCGAGCCGGTCTTGGCCCCCGCCTTCCTCGAGGCCCTCGCCCACCGGGAGCCCAGGCTGGCAGCGGCGATGGCCGCGCTCACGTGGCGCGGCGGGGACCGGGAGCTGGAAGCGCCGGTGCTCGCCGCCGCCGGTCGGGTCCTGGCCTATGGCGAGGCGAAAACAGTGGCGGACGTCGAAGCCCGCGCCCCCGGCCGGGTGACCGCCTACGGACCCCGCACCAGCCTGGCGGTGGTGGGCCGCGATGTCGAGCCCCACGAAGTGGCAGCGGGGCTGGCGCGGGACGTGGCGCTGTTCGATCAGCAGGGCTGTCTCTCGATCGCGGCCGTCTACGTGGGAGGGGACCCGGGGCACGCCGAGGCTCTCGCCCGCGAGTTGGCCCAGGAGCTCGGCCGCTGCGCCAGGACCTGGCCGCCCGGACCCGCCGGCGCCGCGGCTCTGGCGGCGGTCCAGCAGCTCCGGGCCGAGGCGGAGATGCGGGGGCTCGCGAGGCCCCGCGTGGGGGACGACGCTCCCACCGCCGGGACCGTGGTGGTCGAGCCCGGCCTCTCGTTCCATCCCTCCCCCGGTCTGCGCTCGGTGCGGGTGCATCCCCTCGCGGACCTGGCCGAGCTACCCCAGCGGCTCGCCCCCTGGAGGGACCGCCTCCAGGGCGTGGCCCTTGCGGGGGAGAGCCTCGGAAACCTCCCCGCCGAGCTTCGAGAGCTGGGCCTTTCCCGCCTGACCCCTCCGGGGGAGCTGCAATCCCCCGACGCTCTGTGGCACAACGGTGGGCTCCACCCTCTCACCGCTTTGGGAGCCACGAGTCCCTCGGGAGCTCGCTTTCGTGGAATCTCAAGAAGCTCCCGGGTCAAGAAGTAACCGGCCGAGTACCACTTGATAGTTACCATTTCCGGGAAGTAACCTTCCGATCCCATCTGATGGTTACTTTTATTTGGAACCTCGGCTTCCGAGCCGCTCAGAGGGGCCACCCAAAAAAACAAGCCTTCCGACCGGCTCCGAGCAGGAGTGTCCAAAAAATAGTAACCGCCAGAGGATGCCTGATGGACACTTCCTGCGGAAAGTAGCCGTCATACCGCATCAACTGGTTACTTCGTGCCCTCGTTCGGGCTCGAACCGCGTACTCCGAGCAGAAGCACCACCAACCCGACCACCGCAGCGGTCACCGACGCGGAGAGCACGCCCAGCTTCGCCTGATCGAGGAGCTCGGCCTCCGGGAAGCCGAGGGCGGCGATAAAGAGCGACATGGTGAAGCCGATGCCGGCCAGCAGACCCATGCCCACCATCGCCGTCCAGCCGACCCCCGTGGGCAGCGTCGCCTGGCCGCTTTTCACCGCCAGCCAACTGAAGAGCAGGATGCCGAGCGGCTTTCCCAGCACCAGACCGACGAAGGCCCCGAGGGTCACCGGCGCGGCGAAGGAGGCATCGGGCGAGAGCTGGAAACCGGCATTGAACAGGGCGAAGATCGGCATGATGAAGAACGCCGACCAGGGGTGCAACGAGTGCTCGAGCTCGTGGAGTGGGCTCTGCGAGCGACGGACCAGCGTCTCCACGTGCTCCATCTCCACCTCTTGCTTCTCGAAGTCCTCGCTACGGAAGAGCTCGGCCATCCGGCGTTTGACCTCGGACGGCTCGAGCTCCCGGCGCATCGGAATCGCGAAGGCCAGCAGCACCCCCGCCACGGTGGCGTGGATCCCGGACTTGAGCGTGCAGTACCAGAGGATCACGCCGAGGAGGCCGAAGACCGACAGCCTTCGACCGCCCAGCCGTCCGTAGAGCAGCGCAAGGATCCAGAGGGCGACGGCGGCTGCGAGGTAGGTAGCCTCCAGCTTGGCGGTGTAGAAGAGCGCGATCACCAGCACCGCTCCCAGGTCGTCGACGATCGCCAGGGCGGTGAGCGCCACCTTGAGCCCCAGGGGCACCCGCTTGCCCAGCAACGCCATGATCCCCAGCGCGAACGCGATGTCGGTGGCCATGGGAACGGCCCAGCCCGGCATGCCGTCACCGCCCCAGTTGAGGGCGACGTAGATCGCCGCCGGCACCACTATGCCGCCGAGGGCCGCGGCGATGGGCAGCGCAGCGGCGCGGGGCTCCTTGAGCTCGCCGGCGAGCAGCTCGCGTTTGATCTCCAACCCCACCAGCAGGAAAAAGAGGGCCATGAGCCCGTCGTTGACCCACAGCAGCAAGGGCTTCTCCAGTCCCCAGCCGCCCAGCCCGACGCCGAACCGGGCGCTCTTGAGGGCCTCGTAGGAGGGAGCGAGAGGCGAGCTCGCCCAGGCGAAGGCCACCACCGCCGCGACGATGAGGAGGATTCCGCCGGAGCTCTCGCTCTGGAAGAAGGTCTGGAACGGGCTGAGGTAACGGCGTGCCTTGGCCATGCTCGATCAGCTCCCGGAGGCCCGGCGCAAGGCCCGGACCTCGATCTTCCAATGGCTCGCGTGCCAGGCCACCGCGGCTTCCTTCACCAACAACGCCTGGGGAGACTGGTGGGTGACCCCGGTGCGTTCGGCGATCGCCTCGGACACCGGGCGCGCGTTCTGCACTTCGACGAGGGCGTAGACCGTCTCGCCCGTCTCTGCGCCCGCTCCTCCCTGCCGCTCGAGCTGCTCGTCGACGAACCGCCGGTATTGCCGATACGCCTTCGACGACACCGGGCAGGTCAGGCTGTGCTTGAAGATCCACACCGGCCGGCCGCTGGAGGCCGTGATCAGATCGTCGAGCTGGTCGAGGGTCTCGATACGCCGGATAGTGAGCTGGTTCGAGGACGGGTCGATCATGAAGGTCTCTCCTGAGGCTCGATTCTCGGCTGCCGACGGACCGATCCGACGGTCGTTGGGATTCTAGCGCTCTCAGCGCCCTGTTGGCATCCGGTGGACGGCACGGGAGAGTCAAGACCGAACGGGTGGCGTTCTGGAAAGGTGTGGAGATCCGCTGAGATGCGGAGCTGGGTCCGGGACGGCCGGGCCCGGGAAGGGGCCTCAGGCGCGGGCGGGGGGAAGGTTGGGAGGCCAGACCCCGGCGCCCGGGTCGTCCTCGGCGTCGTGCCAGGTGGGCGCTTCGACCCGCACCCAGTGACGGCAGACGTCGCGCAGATGATCCAGGTCTTGGCTGGTGAACGCCTGCTGCGAGAACGTTGCGATCTCCCGGCGCTCGACCCCCGCCCGCCGCAGCGCTCCACGGATAGCGCTGATCGCAGTCAGCGGATTGGCGCTGTGAACTGCGACCCGGATGTCAGGATATCTGGGCGTCATGGTCAGGATCAGCAAAACGGGACCTCTGCATCCGGGACCTCGTCGGGTCCTCTGTCATCTGGTCCTCTCTCGTAGAGTACAACGCCCGAGGACGCCGAATCGTTTCATTCTCCAGCGGATTCGTCCCCTTCGCGCCGCCCCGGCTCTCGAGACGTGCTCCCCGGTGTCGCGGCTGGCCGCGACAGTCCGACACGTCCCTGGTGATGTTGGACATCTACAGGAGAGAAAAGGTTCCCACGAGAGCGAGAGCTCTCTGGTAGCTTAGGCGCCGTGCCCTCTCTCGCCCCACGGATCCCGCTCGCTCTCCTCGGCCTCCTCGGCCTCCTCGGCCTCTCGGTCCTGCTGATGGTTGAGGGCTGCGGCGGCGGTGCGGACGGGGGGGGAGCGACCGGCGATCGACATGTCGGGAGCGGTGGCTCCGACCTGGAAGCCCGGGCCCCGGCTGCGGGTCTCGCCGCGGTGCCCCGCAACCGGGGGGGCTTCCCCTTCACCGACGTCACGGACGCCGCCGGCATCGACTTCCGGCACCACAACGGCGCCGCCGGCCGCCGCCACTACGTCGAGACCATGGCGCCGGGGCTGGCGCTGCTCGACGCCGACGGCGACGGAGACCTCGACGTCTACACGGTCGACGGCGGACCTCTGCCGGGCTCGCCGACACCGCCGCAGCCGGTGACCAACCGCCTGTTCCTCAACCACGGCGACGGCACGTTCGAGGACGCCACCGCCGCCTCCGGTGCCGGCGACACCGGCTACGGCATGGGGGTGACCGTCGGCGACTACGACGGCGACGGCGACCCGGACCTCTACGTCCTCGACTACGGTCCCAATGTGCTCTACGAGAACCTGGGCGGCGGACGGTTCCGCGCCGTCGAGGCCGGGGTGGAAGACGAGCTGTGGAGCGTCTCCGGTGCCTTTCTCGACGTCGACGGGGATGGGGACCTCGATCTCTACGTCGCCAACTACCTCGACTACGACGTGGACACCGACACGGCCTGCCGGGCGGGCGACCTGGACATCTACTGCAGCCCGGAGCTGTTCGAGGCGGCTCCCGACCGCCTGTATCGCAACGACGGGCCGGCGGAGGACGGCACGGTCCGCTTCACCGACATCAGCGAGGAGGCCGGTGTGCGATCCGACGGCCGCGGCATGGGTCTCGCCGTCGGCGACCTGGACGAGGACGGCGATCCCGATCTCTACGTCGCCAACGACTGCTCCCCCAACCACTACTACGTCAACGACTTCGACGCCGGGGCCCACCTGAGGGAGGACGCGGCGGTGGCCGGCGTGGCCTTCTCCGCCTCCGGCCACACCGAGGGAGGCATGGGGGTGGTCACCGGCGATCTCCTGGGCGACGGCCGGCCGGCGATCTTTCACACCAACTTCCAGAAGGAGCCCAACCGCCTCTTCGTCGCTCTCGGAGGCGGCTTCTTCGAGGACCGCTCGCTG
>Ga0102952_1000317_pt1 | contig 19790 bp, 16 predicted proteins | sample SalPon2A_C_D1_MG_FD_78506 | JGI IMG/M metagenome (GOLD analysis project Ga0102952, IMG submission 78506) | Soil microbial communities from South San Francisco under conditions of wetland restoration - Salt Pond MetaG R2A_C_D1_MG | ecosystem: Environmental > Terrestrial > Soil > Wetlands | place... | reverse complement strand
GCTCAAACGAGCGGCTCGCGGCTTCCGAAACCGACAGCGATTCCGCAACGCCATCTACTTCCACCTCGGGGGCCTCGACCTCTACCCAGCATCACTTACCCACTCGAATTCCTGAAGAGCCTCCCAATATGTCGCCTCCCGTGCGGAGGCGTGGATTGAAACTTCCCGCTTTAGAAACGAAAGGAATCAACCCGCGTCGCCTCCCGTGCGGAGGCGTGGATTGAAACTCCGGCCCCAGGCGCTGGAGAAGATTTTGATAGGTCGCCTCCCGTGCGGAGGCGTGGATTGAAACAGAAGGTTCTGAATGAGCAGCTTCTGATGTGGCGGGTCGCCTCCCGTGCGGAGGCGTGGATTGAAACGTCCGTGAGCTGGGGGTGGCCCACGACGTGGAGGTCGCCTCCCGTGCGGAGGCGTGGATTGAAACACCAAGAGCGGGCGCCCTCACGTATGCAGGGAGTGGTCGCCTCCCGTGCGGAGGCGTGGATTGAAACCGGCGAGGTGGGACGACGGTCTTGGATATCTATCGGTCGCCTCCCGTGCGGAGGCGTGGATTGAAACCTCAACCGGGGCGAAGAGGCTGAACGGTTCCGGGTCGCCTCCCGCGCGGAGGCGTGGATTGAAACCCGCGGATGCTCACAGCCGGGAGGGCCGGCCGGGTCGCCTCCCGCGCGGAGGCGTGGATTGAAACAGGACCGAGGGTGCGGACAAAGCCGCGCGCGAGGTCGCCTCCCGCGCGGAGGCGTGGATTGAAACTTCTCACCGGATCATGCACAGGCTCTGGCCGACGTCGCCTCCCGCGCGGAGGCGTGGATTGAAACTGCCTGATGAGCTCCATCTTGGCTACCTGGCGGGTCGCCTCCCGCGCGGAGGCGTGGATTGAAACCGGTACCGATGCTGCTTTTCAGCCAACTCGTCGTAGTCGCCTCCCGTGCGGAGGCGTGGATTGAAACTTCGGGGGCCAGTACTCGACCTCCTGGCCCAGGTCGTCGCCTCCCGTGCGGAGGCGTGGATTGAAACGCTGCGCTCTCGCCCGAGACGCGGGAGTCCATAGGTCGCCTCCCGTGCGGAGGCGTGGATTGAAACACGAAAGTACCACCACGACAGGGTGCGATCAATGGTCGCCTCCCGTGCGGAGGCGTGGATTGAAACTCTGCTCCAGCACCAATGGCGGCGGTCGGTCTTGTCGCCTCCCGTGCGGAGGCGTGGATTGAAACTATTATGCGGACGAGGTGAGACCATCAGCCTGAAGTCGCCTCCCGTGCGGAGGCGTGGATTGAAACTACGCTAACAGGCTGAGACGCTATCGACGCCTGTCGCCTCCCGTGCGGAGGCGTGGATTGAAACAAGCGCCGCCGACAGGCATGTGCGGACGCCTACGGTCGCCTCCCGTGCGGAGGCGTGGATTGAAACGTAGATCAGCGTTCGGACGTCGGAGCCGATAGGTCGCCTCCCGTGCGGAGGCGTGGATTGAAACGTCAGCTCGAAGGGGTTCTCCGCCACGACCTCTGGTCGCCTCCCGTGCGGAGGCGTGGATTGAAACTGACAGCTCTGGTCGTCCCGTACGCCCCGGCGGGGTCGCCTCCCGTGCGGAGGCGTGGATTGAAACAGGCCGCCTCGTCGAGCCGCACCAGGTCCTCGAGTCGCCTCCCGTGCGGAGGCGTGGATTGAAACGTCAGGAGCGGGTTGTCCTTGATCTGACCGCCTGCGTCGCCTCCCTTGCGGAGGCGTGGATTGAAGCTGGCGGCAGTGGGTCAGCTCGTGATCGAGCGTCGCAGCGGGGGCCTTGAGCCCCTGGCGGGGGGACAAGCAGGCGAGGAAGATTTGGAGGGCGACGCCGCGTGGCGCAGTCCGCGGAGTCGCCCTTTCGTCGTCCCGCCTGGAAGCCCAACCAGGCGTGACAAGATCTTCTCTGTCACACCTGCATGCCGATCCAGGCGTGACAGACCCTTCCCTGTCACACCTGTATGCCCATCCAGGCGTGACAAAGTCTTCCCTGTCACGCCTGCATGCCGATCCAGGCGTGACAAGCACCTCAGTGTCACGCCAGCATGCTCGTTTAGGCGTGACAAGCTCCAGATCGTCCCGCCTGCCTGAAGATCCAGGCGTGACAGCGAATCGCGAGCCTTCGGTGACCGCAGGAAGGGGCCGCCAGCCCTCGTGTCGCCTCGCGTGCGGATACTTGCAGTCGATGTGGCAGAAACCCAAACTCGATAGAGTAGCGGGGCTGGCACAAATTTTTGCCGTTTCCACGTACCCGGGTTTTGCTCACCATGGATATTTCCTACAACGAGCCGGCACCTCTCTCCGCGTTGCAGCATCTCGTGTTCTGCGAGCGCCAATGTGCGCTCATCCACGTGGAGGGCCTGTGGGTCGAGAATCCGCTCACGGCGGAAGGCCGTTCTCTACATGAAGCCGCGGATACCGGCAAGGTCGAGACCCGCGGGGATGTTCGGATCGCGCGGAGCCTGCATCTCTCCAGCGCGCGTCTCGGTCTCGTGGGACGTGCCGACGTCGTCGAGCTCCACCGCGCTCACGATGGGGAGGAGGGCGCCCGACTTGCCGGCTTGAGGGGTCGATGGCGTCCGTTCCCGGTCGAGTACAAGCGCGGCCGCCCCAAGTCCCACGATGCCGACCGCGTCCAACTCTGCGCTCAGGCTCTTTGCCTGGAGGAGATGTTGGAGGTCTCAGTGACCGCCGGTGCGCTTTTCTACGGCAAGACTCGACGCCGCGAGGACGTCCGGTTCGACACGGACCTCCGAGCGGCGACCGAAGCCGCGGTTGTTCGGCTCCACGAGCTGTTGGCGTCGGGCGCTACACCACCGGCCGTGCTCGAGCCCAAATGCCGGCGCTGCTCGCTCAAGCCCCTGTGTCGGCCCGAAGCGGCAGGGCGGTCTGCGGTCGCCTACCTGGAGCGTGCCCTGCAGGCAGCGGAGGAGCCGGGATGAAGCGCCACCTCAACACTCTCTATGTGACGACGCCGGGCTGCTATCTGCGCAAGGAGGGGGAGGCGGTGGTGGTCCGGCTCGACGACGAGACCAAGGCTCACGTTCCGCTGCACAACCTGGAGGGCATCGTGTGCTTCGGGAACGTGCTCGCCAGCCCGTATCTCCTCGGAGCTTGCGGCGAGCGGGGGATCGGTGTGTCGCTCCTTTCACAAAACGGGCGATTCTTGGCGCGGGTCCAGGGCCCCACGTCGGGCAACGTGCTCCTGCGGCGGGAGCAGTATCGACGGGCGGACGATCCCGAGGCTTCCGCGAGCTTGGCGCGGTCCTTTCTTCTGGGCAAGCTCGCCAATACTCGGGCCAGTCTGGTCCGCAGCCGGCGAGAGCTGGACGAAGGGCGGAAGGAAGTCTCGACTTGTGCCGAGCGGTTGAGACAGTATCTCCGGCAACTGGAGGGAGCCTGCGACCTGGAGACCCTGCGAGGGATCGAAGGCACGGCGGCCCGCGAGTATTTCGCAGTCCTCGGGGTGCTGGTGCGCCATCAGCGGGCGGATTTTCCGTTCACCGATCGCAACCGTCGCCCACCCCGGGACCGCATGAACGCCTTGCTGTCGTTCCTCTACACCCTGGTCCGGCACGATGTGGCTTCCGCTCTTGAGGGTGTGGGATTGGATCCCGCAGTAGGGTTTTTGCACCGGGATCGCCCGGGCCGCCCCAGCCTGGCTCTCGATCTGATGGAGGAGCTACGGCCGTGGCTGGCAGACCGCTTGGCCCTCTCGCTGGTCAACCGCCGGCAGGTGGGCCGGGACAGCTTCGAGATCCAAGAAACAGGCGGTGTGTGGCTTTCGGAAGAGGATCGCAAGACCGTGTTGGTCGCCTACCAGAAGCGCAAGGAGGACGAGATTCTCCATCCCTTCCTGGAGGAGAAGACGACGGTGGGGCTCGTGCCGCACCTCCAGGCGCTGTTGCTGGCACGGCACCTACGGGGCGATCTGGACGCCTATCCACCCATGCTCTGGCGATGACAGAAGGGAGAGAAAGCCGATGATGGTGGTCGTGAGCTACGACGTGTCGACCACGGACCGCGCGGGCCGACGTCGGCTCCGGCGCGTGGCCAAGGTGTGCAAGGACTATGGCCAGCGGGTCCAGAACTCCGTCTTCGAGTGCGTGGTGGATCCCACCCAGTGGACGGGGCTACGTCAAAAGCTGTTGAAGCTGTACGAGCCGGAGGAGGACAGCTTGCGGTTCTATTTCCTGGGCGCGAGCTGGCGCAACCGCCGGGAGCACCACGGCCTCCAGAAGTCGCTCGACGTGGAAGATCCGCTGGTTCTCTGAGAGGAAGTGCCAAGTTGAAGAAGGGGCCAGCCGGCACCGGTCGACCGGCCCCCGGCTGTTGGCCGCATCCAGAGGCTGGCGAGAGTGGGAGCTACGACAGCCCCCGCCCCGCCTTGAGCGGACCTACCTGTCCATCTTGCGAAACGCGCCCCGCAGGACCTTCGAAGTTCCACCTGCTACGACATCTCGATGAGCCGCGCCGGAGAGGTGCGTATAGCGAGCTGCGGTTTCTGGGGTGCAACCAAGCACCTGAGCAATCTGGAATACCGAATAGCCGGCCATGCCGAGATAGCTCCCGGCGCTGTGGCGCAGATCGTGCCACCTCAGGCCCTCGATCCCTGCCCGCCGGAGGCATTCTGCCCAAGCCGACTTCGGAAAGGTTGCAGATCCGGTGCGATCCTCCATCAGAAGCTTGGCCCTCAGGGGCCGGACCTTGGCGAATTCTCGCAGCACCTCTGCGGCATCATGCAGGAGCACCAAGGTCTTCGGCTTGAGGCTCTTGGTGACGGCAACGTGGATCCGCGCGCCGAGATCCTCCCCGGTGGGGCTATCGACCCGAAGCTCAACATCCTCCCATCGGGCAGGTCTAGTATGGGTTCCGTGCTCGTGGACGAAGAGCTCGGACTGACGGCAGCCGGAGGCCAGGCTGATTACGACTCCCGGAAACAACCGACGACACCGACTGTCGCGAGCCGACTGCAGCAGGGCGACCAGCTCGTCACGCTCCAGCCCCTCACTATCCTCGGCCCGCCTCAGGTAGCGGTCGCGACCCCGGGCAGGTCTCGGGCGCTCTACTCGACGCGCAGGGTTGACGGCTATCCACTCGCGACGCTCCGCCAGTCGCAAGGCGCAAGACAAAGTCACCAGATAACCCAGAGCCGTTGTGCTTGAGAGCGCTCTACCCGAAGGCCCTCGCCCCCGCCGCAGATCGGACAGAGCATTCTCAATCGCCCCGGAGGTCAGCTCTTGAAGTGTCGCTCCCGAGAACCGATCGAGCCACCACTGCAACCGGGCTCGGCGCGTACGCTGGTCGTTGGGCGAGAGTGCTGCCCAAGATGGGCTCTCGAGGTAGGCATGAACGGTGTCGGCGAGTGTGTGCCCAACCGGAACGCCAACAGCTTCGCCCCGATCGATCTGTGCCTCCATCCGACGCGCCCATGCCTGCGCATCACCCCGACGTCTGAAGGTGCGACTCTTACGTACGCCCCGGAGTCGGATCTTCACTTGCCACGACACCGAGCCATCGGAGTTTTCGCGTCTTCTGATCGTTGCCATGGCGACAATTTACCATGGTTTTCCCTCCGAGAGTGTCCCGTGAGTGTCCCATGGCGGTGAGGCGCTAGGAATTCCAGACTAGAGGAATATCTTGAGGGGAAGAAGTAAAGTGCTGTTATAGAGGGATTTAGGTGGTGCCGAAGGGGGGACTCGAACCCCCACGAGGTGTCACCCTCGGCGGATTTTGAGTCCGCTGCGTCTACCACTTCCGCCACTTCGGCACGGACCTTCGGAATCGTAGGGTGCGGGGCGGGCGGTGTCAACCGCCGGGTGCACCGGAGCACACGGCCCTGGGCAATCTCCTCAATACTCCGGAAACTCCAGATAGAGGATGTCCCGGGCCTCGAAAAAGTAAAACTCGCCCTGCCGGCCCGGACGCTCCCAGCCGGACAGCATCGTCCACGTCATCCGCACGTTGTGACGGATCGCTCCGTCCTTGTAGAAGAAGTCGCCATAGGTGACTCCCGCCGGGACGGGCTTTCCCTCCACCTCCAGCACAACATAGACACGCCGGAGTCGGTACATTTCACGGACGGTGAGCCCGGGCTCGAGAAAGCGCCCAGGGCGACGCGGAGTACCGCTGAGATTGTGGGTCGGCTGCCGGGGGTCTCTCTGAGTCGTGCCCCCGCCGTCTCCGGGGCTTCCTCCCGGGGTGTTGCCGGGAAGCGGGCCGACCGGGGTACCCGGTGGAATGGTCGCCGGAGGACGCTCGCTGGGGTGGGGCACACCGAGCTCGGGATCGCGGAGGGTGACTCGCTCACCGTTCCTGAGCTGGACGGTGATCAGGGGATGCCTCTTGTCCTCGTTCTGGGCTTGCAGGAGAGTCACCGGAGCCCATCCCGTCAGGAGAAGTAGCAGTGCGAGAACGACGCCGTGGACGCGAGGGAGTGTGGCGAGCTTGGGAACGGTCATCACGGGCCTCCGGATGGTTCTGGCGGGAGGTGCTCTTTCTTCTTGAAGCTTGAGATACTGCAGGAAACGGGCCGGACAGCGTTCCCGGCCGAGGCACGGAGAAGGGTGGCTCTCATCCACGACCTCGCGAGTCAGGATGATTGGGACGTACTTGCTGGAGGTCAATCCCGTCCTTCTTCGAGCACAAACGATCGGCGTCTGCCTGGAATCGGAGCTTCGCGTAGAGGCGGTCCGCTGCGCTCCGAATCTGTGAATACACTTCTTCGCTCGGTCATCTCTGCTCTCCCGGACCGCGAGCAGGAAGCAGCGGCGAGCAACAAGTAGCTACGGCTCCGCCTGCGCCCCCGCCAGCATCCCCGAGAACGCCCCGGCCGGGCGCTCCCAGTAGAACGGCTGGCGTTCCTTCTGCTCGGGATAGAGCTCATTCAGGGTCCTGGCGTCGTAGACGCGGCCGTTGAGGATCACCAGCTCCGCGGTCTCCGACTCGCGGATGTTCTCCAGCGGGTTGCCTTCGAGCACCACCAGGTCCGCCAGCTTGCCCGGCTCCAGCGAGCCGATGTCGTGGTCCATCCCCAGGTACACGGCGCCGTTCCAGGTGGCGGCACGGAGCGCCTCCAGCTCCGTCATGCCCCCCTGCTCGAACATCCACAGCTCCCAGTGCGCGCCCAGCCCTTCCCTTTGGCCGTGGGCTCCGAGCTGGACCAGCACACCCTCGTGGCTCAGCTCCGCCGCCACCCGCGCGTTGTTGAGGTGGCCCCACTCGTCGTCCGGTGCCAGCGTACGCCGCCGGGAGCGGGCGTCGATGATCTCCCGTGGGACGAAGGTGAGCAGTCGCTCGTTCTCCCACACGTTGGTCTTGGCGTACCAGTACTCCTCGCCCCACAGACCGCCGTAGCCCACGATCAGGGTCGGCGTGTAGCCCACCCTCGGCGTACTGCCCCAGAGTTGGCGTACGTCGTCGTAGATCGCCGCCACCGGGATCGAGTGCTCGACCCCCGTGTGGCCGTCAACCACCATCGTCATGTTGTGCTCGAAGAGCGAGCCGCCTTCCGGGACCACCAGGACGCCCAGCTCGCGGGCGGCGGCGAGCACCTGCTGGCGCTGGTCGCGGCGCGGCTGGTTGTAGCTCTTGACGCTGATGGCGCCCACCGCCGCTTGCTTCCGAACGTGGAACCGGGCGTCCTCGAGATTCTCGATCACCGCCTTGAAGGAGCCCTTGGCACCGTAGAGGATCGTACCGGTGGAGAAGATCCGCGGTGCGAGGATGCGACCCGCGCGGGCCTGCTCGGCGGCAGCGAAGATGGTCGAGGTGTCGTTCGACGGATCGTGGAGTGTGGTGACGCCAAAGGCGAGCGTGGCGAAGTTGGTCCACGCCTGCTCCGGGACGATCTCCTGCGACCCCTGGGCGCCGTGCCAGTGGACGTCCACCAGCCCGGGCATCAGGGTCTTGCCGGCGACGTCGATCACGTGAGCCCCGGCCGGCACCTCCACCTCGCTCCGCGGTCCCACGGCCGACAAGCGGTTGCCCTCGATCACCACCGTGCCGTCCTCGATGACCGAGCTCGGCTCGGCGGAGCCGCCCGCCACCGTGATCAGCCGGCCACCGACCAGGGCAATCGTGCCCTCGGGATGGTCGCTCGCCACCTCGATGCCGATGTGTACGGTCTCGATCGGGAGCTCCTCTTCCTCATCGTCGTCGTCGTCCGCGTCCTCCTCGTCCTCGTCTGCGCTGGCCTTGGGGCTCTTGAGATAGTCCAGCGCCTCGGCGAGCTCGAGGGTCGACAGCTCGGGACCCAGCGCCCAGTGCAGCCGGGTCGAGTCGCCGGACCAGTGGAGGTACTCGCCGGCGTCCTTGGATACCTTGCGTACCGGCAGTGAATCGGCCTTGGGTCCGATGTCCTGCCCTTTGCCGGTGGCGACGAAGGGGGCGACGTAGGCGGCGAAGTACTCGCGGAACGCCACCCACTGGCCGTCCGGAGACACCCGATACTCGGTCGCGTTGTCGGACACCAGGTGCTGCCGCTCGTCGCGCCCATCCGCACCCGGACCGTCGATCCCGACCGAGGCCAGCGCCCGGCGCCCCTCGTCGGCGAAGCGCAGTACGTAGACGCGGTCCGAGGTCGCTCCGAAGTGGGGCGCCGAGCCGTTCTCGGTCAGCAGCACCGGGTCCGCGCCACCCTGGGCCGGTACTTTGTAGATGCCGGTCTCCTGCGACCAGACCTGGCCGCGGAGCTCGTCTCCTTCGACGCGCCGGTAGACGATCCATTGGCCATCCGGAGACATCACCGGCTCGATGTAATGCCCGGGCCGGGTGGTGACCTGGCGGCCCGCCCCGCCGGTGATCGGTGCCACTCGCACCGAGCCGAGGTCGGCGTCGTCCCAGGTGACGAAAACTACCGACCGGCCGTCGCGGGAAATCGAGGGGTAGAGCTCCATGTGCTCGTCCTGCGACGTCAGCCGCCTCGGCGGGCCATCGGGAAGGTCGCGCACCCAAATGCGGCCCAGGGCTTCGAAGACCACTCGGTCTCCGGCGGGGGAGACCTGGACCCAACGCAGCATCTTGGTCTCGAAGCGCTCGGGGTGAACCTCCACCGGCACCCGCAGCGCCTCGACCACCGTCCGTGTGTCGCGCACGTGGAACGGGATCTCGCTTACAGCACCATCGGCCACCGCCACACGCCGGATCTTGCCACCCGCCCACACCACCAGGGATTCGGAGCCCGGGGTCCACGCCATGGTGGGGTACACGCCGTGGATCGCCCAGGTCTCTTGCAGGTCGCGGTCGAACTCGCGATACAGCGGCCATTCCTCCATCGACCTCAGGTCCTTGAGATAGAGGACGCTCTGGGCACGCACCCGGCGGACAAAGGCGAGGTACCGGCCATCCGGTGACGGCGTGGGCCGGACCGCGCCGCCGGGGCCGGAGACGAATGCGATCGTCTTGCCGGTTTCCCGGTCCAGCCGCTGGATGGTGTAGATGGCGGTGTTGGGGTCCTTGTTGTACTGGAAGACCGGGCCGGGAGTCGTGTCCTGGCTGTAGTAGAGATAGCGGCCGTCGGGAGAAAAGGTGGGCTCACCCAGGTCTTTCTGGTCGTTGGCTTTCTCGACCATCTGAAGCCCCGAGCCACCCGAGGTGTGATAGAGCCAGATCTCCCCGGCACCCAGCGAGCGACGCGAGGTGAAGTGCTTGCGGCCGGCGACGAAATGGCCGTCCGGGGTCCACGCCGGGCTGTTGAGCAGGCGGAAGGTCTCCTTGGTCACCGCCCGCGGATTCGAGCCGTCGCGGTCGATCAGCCACAGGTTGTCCCCGCCTCCCCGGTCCGAGGTGAAAGCGATGGAGGAGCCGTCCGGGCTGTAGCGGGGCTGCATGTCCCAGGCCATTCCGGAGGTCAGCGACGTCGCCTCACCGCCCCCGATGGGGACGGTGTAGAGGTCGCCCAGCAGGTCGAAGACGATCTCGGTACCGTCGGGCGAGACGTCGAGAGACATCCAGGTGCCCTCGTCGACGTCGAGCGCGACTTCGAAGGTCGGGCCGAGCGATTCCGGCGGGTCATTGACGTCCCAACCCTCGTCCTTCTTGGCCTCCTCGTCGCCTTCCGCCTCTTTTTGATCACCCTCGTCCTGCGCCGTGGCCTGCATCGTTGTCTGGCGGGCCTGCACCTCCGGGGCGTGTCCGTGGGGATCGTGCGGTCCCGGCGAAGCCGAGGCCGAGCGGGCCGCACAGGGGGAGAGAAGGAGGATGCCCGGCAGCAGCAAAGCGAGGACGGCGTTCAGGACAAGGTGCGGCAGACGCATGGAGAGGGCCCTCCTGGTGTGGTTGGGATGGTCCAGAGAGATTGGGGGTGTGAGCCCTGCCGGGGAGGTTACGGGTGGGCGGCGGGAGTGTCAAGCGGGTCTGCTGCCGAAGTTTACTCGCCACCTATCTTGTGCTCAGACTGATGTAGTGATATCATCGACCTTTCCGCCCCTTAATATCTTCTAGAAAGGAGGCAATCGTGAAGACGAAGAGAAGGATCCCAGGGCAGGGAAGCAATCGGATTCTTGGCCGAGTTTTGGCTCAGGATCTGGCACGAGTCTCAGGAGGTTTGACGCGTTGCGTAGAGACCGATGCGCCGGAGGGCCAGTTCCCGGACGACGAAATCGTCACAGATCCCACCACTTGGCTCAGAGACGGCGGTTGAGCTCGACGAGCACTCGCGTGCTGGGGCCATCGCGGCTCCGGCACGCGTTTTCTTTGGAAGATTCCGAGGAGCGTGTCATGAGTCAATCCGAAATTCTGGCGCTGGGCATAGCGGGCGACGTACATCTCCATGCTGTCCAATCCGCACTTGAGCGAATGGGCGGTAAAGTCCAACTCTGGTTCACCTCGGACTTTCCCAGTCGAGCCACCGAGACCGTCGAGTATTCGCAGAGCAACAAACGTAGCGCCCTCCGGGATGTCGAAACCACGAAAACCGACCTCCACCCGACGGCCGTTTGGAATCGGCGGGTTACCTACGATCGTCGACACTATGCTCTCGCCTCGGAGGACTGCGAGTTTGCGGAGATCGAGTGCCACAAGTTCCGAGAAGGCTTCTTGCGCAGCCTTGCTCCGGACTCGTTCTGGGTCAATCCTCGGTCGGCGGCCGTGAATAGCGAAAACAAGCTCTGGCAGCATGAGGTGGCGCGGACACTCGGCATAAGGACGCCCTGCAGCCTCTATTCCAACGACCCTGAGGAGATCCGACGCTTCATCCGCGCTCATGGTGATCAGGTTGTCTACAAGCCGTTTCTTGGGGCAGGCTGGAGTGAGGAGGGGACAAAGTGGGGTTGCTACACGTCACTCTGCACAGAGGCCGACCTTCCCGAGGACAGAATTCTGTAGGAGGTGCCGGGAATCTACCAACAGGTCGTCAAGAAGGGGCACGAGCTACGTGTCACAATGATCGGACACCGCCCGTTTTGTGCTCGCATTCTCTCCCAACACACGAGCAAGGGACGACTCGACTGGCGTCTGGCCTACGATGAGATCCGAATTGAAGCGATGGACACGCCCCGAGAGGTCGAGGCCTTTTGTCGGGAGCTTCTGGAGAGACTCGGATTGGTCTTCGGTTGTTTCGATTTCGTCGTCCAACCCGACGGTGAGCCGGTTTTCCTGGAAGTCAATCAGCAAGGACAGTTCCTATTCGTCGAGCAAGCAACCGGGCAACCGCTCCTCGATGCTTTCTCCGAGCTGTTGCTCCAAGGGTCGCCGGACTTTCGGTGGCAGCTCGAGCGTGTAAGGGTTCGCTATGAAGACATCCGGGGCGTCGCCGAAGACCTCGCTCGGGAGTCCTTGAGAAGTCATCTGCCCATGCAAACTCCCCGAGACCGTCAACCACTGGAGACCCACCAAAGTGCCTGATTTGTGGAGCAGACAGTCGTCTCGGCACTACCTCGTAGCCGGAGTGCTCGCCGTGCTCTGGGGGGGCCTGCAGGCGCACGCCTCGGCAGCCACTGAATCGCTCCCCCGTCTCGCCGGTCGATGGGAGCTCGACTCATCTCTCACCTACATGCTTTCAAATCAGGCTTTTCCACCGCTGGAAATGAAGCTCGAAAGCGATCCGAAGAGCAAGCCCCGCGAGGTATCGGCTGACCTCCAAGCCGTGGCCGGCTCCGGTAATTTTCTGGACACAGGTGAGCTGACCCTAAGCAGCCGGGTGAGGAAGTATGGCGTCTTCGTTCGAGACGGTCAGCGCTTTCTCGTCTTTGCCCCCCCAGGCGCCGAAACCCCGCAGGTCAGCCGTCTATGGCTTGTCGAGGCGAGAAAGCCTGACGACGACTTGTTGATCCTCGCCGAGCCGGCAAGCGGCCAGATTCTGGCGATGAGGCGAGCCACCGAGGGCTCATCGAGTCCCATCAGTCAGCTCTCGCAAGCATTGCTGGAGGTCGCCTTGGAAGGTGAAAATTTCGAGGATGCGGACCAGGCGCGGAAGCTCTTGGCCGAGCGCCCTGACTGGTCGGCGGTAATCGATCGCTTAATGGCCGGGATCCGCTCGGACCCTGGCGCGCGGCACAACAATCGCTGTCTGACCCTGCACCCCGTCGTCGAAGCGCATGCGGCGGAAGCACAGGTGGACCTAGGGCCGCTGCTTGCGACTCTGGAGTCTCCGAGTTGGACCAATCAGCAAAAGTGTGGGTATGTTCTGGGAGCGCTCACGGACCGTGACGACCTCTTCGCTGGCCACCGAGACGAGGCCCTCGCAACCCTGATCCGCAGGGTTCCTAGTCAACGGGGTAGGGTCGTGAATTCCGCTCTTGCAGCCCTGCGTGATCTGACAGGGCAGACTTTCGCGCGCGAGCCTGAGGTTTGGCGAGCCTGGTATGAGGGTCAAACAGGAAAGCCTCTGGATCTGAAGGGCGCTGTGCACGAGCTCCTCGTCGTAGCGCGCGTTCGGGACGACGGGTTGGAGGTTGGTGGCAAACCAGTCGCCTCCGTCAATGAGGCGGTGGATCGAGTGCGAGAGCTGAGAGATTCGTCTCCTCTACCGGTCAGCGTAGTCCTCCAGGTGGAGAGCTCAGCGATGGCCTCGGCGACGTCGGAGTCCTCCATCCCGCCCCCTGCTATTCCTTTCCTGAAGGCTCTGGAGCCCCTGGGGCTTCCTACGACGGTCGCCCCCTTGACGGACACCTTCTATCCGCCCTACCCTCCGGCTTTTCCGGACCAACCGTAGCCGTTCACTCCACGCAAACGGGTCGACTCAACCCCTCCGGCTCGAGGCTTGCCTCGACGAGGAGGTCCTGCAGAGGGGGCTCGCTGTCAGGCTCTCGGGTCACCAGCTTCGTAGCGGGAGTGAGGGTCGTCTCGGAGACTTCGGCTCGCGACAAGAGCGTTGCTCCATCTGACGGGGCTTTGGAGGAAAACGCCGAGCAGGTCACGGGTCCTCCCGGCGGCGCACAGCAGACACAGCACTGGGACCCGGTGCCTCTACAGGCAACGCCGCAGAACGGGATGCAAGTGGCCTGGGCGATGCCGACGCTCAGAAGCAAGAGAGCGAAGGACAGCAGAAAGGGCTTCCAGCTCACGGTCCTCATGTCTTGTCTCCTTTCGGACAGTTGCGACTTTGCGGACACGATTATATCCAGGAGTGCATGCATTTCCTGTGCTACTCTGCGCCGAGTCCGTTACAGCATGTCTGGCGGTTTGAACAACAACGCTGGTCGGCCCAGAAGGGGGACTTCGTGTCGGCTTTCATCTCCTATCGCTGTGCCCGCTGGGTGGCACAGATCTTCCTCGTTTCCATCCTCTGCCTGGCGGTTCCGGCCGCGGCGGACACCGCCTATGTCGATGGCGCGGGGGTATGCAACGGGCTCGTGCCCTGCTTTACGACGATCCAGGCGGCGGTGGTGGGCACTGCGGCGCCCGCGGAGATCCTTGTCTTTCCAGGGACCTACATGGAGACCGTCGATCTCGCCCAGATGAACGGTGGGACCAAGGGCGACATCTCCTTGACCACGGTCGATGGCACGGGCAGCCCGACTCCGGGAACCGCGTCGATCGAGCCGCCGATGCTCGCGGCCATCCTCCACGACATGGCCGAGGCCACGCCCTTCACCGGCGACATCGTGATCGACGGCTTTATCGTGCTCAGCGTCAACGACGACGGAATCGAGCTCGAGCAGGTCGACGGCGACATCACCATCCGCAACGTTGTGGCCACGGGCAACGGGAGCGATGGGCTCGATCTCGAGATCGTCACCCCGGGCCGGGTGCTCACCATCACCGACACGATGGCGAGCATGAACCCGGACGATGGCTTCCACATCGAGATGCGGTCGGAGGGCGGCGAGGTTCGTCTGACCCGGGTGACCACGGAGGAGAACGATAGCGATGGCGTCGAGGTCAACGCCGACGACCCGATGTTCTTCGACGTGCTGCTGGCGATCGTCGACCTGACCAGCACCGACAACGGCGTGGACGGCCTCGATGTGGACACCGGCGGCTCGGTCGAGATCTCGGACTCCGAGCTGAGCCTCAACGGGGACGACGGTATGGACATCACGGTGACCGGCGACGTCGAGATCGTCGACACGGGCACCTTCCTCAACGCCACCGATTTCTTTCTCGGCACCGGTGCTTTTCTCAACGTCGGTGGCAAGATCGTCCTTCGACGACTGCTCAGCGAGAGCCAGGACATCGATGTCTGGGTCCTGGGGTTCGATGTCGACGACCCGCCGGATCTCTTCGTGATGACGCAGTCCACGATCGGCAGCGCGCTGGATGGCACGCTCCTCCTCGAGCTCGCCCCCGGAGCCGCTCACGTGTTGCGCTGCAACCGCTTCAGCTTCTTCGAGGGGGCCGGGCTGGTCCTGGATGTCGACGCCTTCGTCGACGCCGAGCTCAACTGGTGGGCGAGCTCCACCGGTCCCACACACCCCAACAATCCGGGAGGGGCCGGGACCGAAATCGTCGACGGGGACAACGGCGGCATGGGAACCCTCGACTTCGATCCGTTCCTGACGGCGGATCCCGATTTGGAGCCGACGGCGTGTGGGGTGGCCCCGACGCTCGAGGCCACCAAGAGCGACGCGGTGGTGATCGACGACGGCGACGGCGTGACCGGCCCGGGAGACGTCGTCGAGTACACGGTTACGATCACCCACAGCGGCGTCCTCGAAGCCGAGGATGTGGTGTTCACCGATCCGGTGCCGGCTGACACGACGCTGGCCATGGCCTCGGTCACCACCACGCAGGGCACGGTCGTTTCCGGCAACGACCCGGCGGACGGGACGGTCGAGGTCGATGTGGGGACGATCTTCCCGGGCGGCATGGTGACGATCACGTTCCGGGTGGCGATCGACGACCCGATCGCCGCCGGGATCGACCAGATCTCGAACCAGGGAACGGTCTCCGCCACCGGGCTCGTCGATGAGCCGACCGACGATCCAGACACCCCGGACGACGACGACCCGACCGTCACCCCGATCGTCGCGCTGGCGCAGCTCGAGGTCGGGAAGACCGACGTGCTTCTGCTGGACGACGACGGCGATGGCCAGGTGGATCCCGGGGATACCGTCCGCTATACGATCGGGATCACCAACGTCGGCAACCAGGAAGCGACCGGGGTCGTCCTCACCGACACGCCGGATCCCAACACCATGCTCGTCGTGGGGTCGGTCACGACTACCCAGGGAACGGTCACCACCGGCAACGGCATGGGGGACATGGACGTCGAGGTGGCGATCGGCGCTCTCAGCGGTGGCGGTGGCAGCGCGACGGTCCAATTCGAGGTTCTCGTGCTCGACACCTTCGTTTCGCTCCCCGCCGTCGTCTTCAACCAGGCGGTGGCGACAGGCGATGGGCTTGCGATGACCTCGAGCGACGATCCGGACACCCTGGATCCCGACGACCCCACCGCCACGCCGGTGGCCGCGCCGCAGGTCCTGCCCTCGATCCCGACGCTGGGCGAGACGGCGCTCGTCATCCTGGCGCTGCTTCTCGCCTTGGGCGGTGTGACCGTGCTGCGGCGGTGAGGCTCGAGCGCTCGCTTCCGCGCTCGCTGGTTGGTACCTTCACCGGGACCGGGCCGCCTGAGCCTGGTCCAGCTTGTGTTGGGCCGCGGCCAGGCGCTCGCGGATGTCGGCCAGCCACTGACGCTGCTTCTTCTTCTTGGTGCCGTGGACGGTCTCGCCGTCGTATTGCTGCTGGATCCGATCCATGCGGGCGAGAGCGGCGGCGAAGGCTTCGTCCACCCGGCTCTGGAGGTCGACCGCGGCGTCCCCACGGATGGCGCCGGTCCCTTCGAGATCGAGCAGCTCCACCCGCAGCTCGCGGGCGACCACCTCGGTCAGGTCGAAGTGTCCCTGCTCGTGGGCCAGGGCGTAGTCGCTCTGTTGGCCCGGCTCGACGCTGGACTCGAATTTCTCCATGAAAGAGAAGGCGGTGAGCCCGTCGGGCCGAGCGACCCAGGTGGCGTCCGGCTGTCGCTGCGGATCCGTCGACCAGTCGGAGATCTGGATCCCGCTGGCGATGTAGGCGGCCTCGGCGCCAAAGCGGGGTTGCCGGCGCCAGCGGCCCTTGAAATCGTCCCAGGTCACCTGCTTGTAGGTGGCCTGCGCCTCGTCATCGATGCGCGGCGGCTCGGTGGCGTGCCCGGGTGCGGGGGCCAGGAGGGCAGGTGCCAGTGCCATCGTGAGCAGGCAGAGCAACGTCCAGCTCGCGAGGCGCCTCGACGGTCCGACGTGCTCCGAAGGCTCGTGTGAAAAGTGAACAGGGCTCCGATCCGGTCGGAGAGGTCGTGTCGAAAGTGAACAGGCCTCTGATCGAGTCGGAAGGGCCGTGTCGAAAGTGAACGGGCTTTCGAGCGAGTCGGAAAGGTCGTGTCGAAAGTGAACAGGCCTCTGATCGACTCGGAAAGGTCGTGTCCGCCGTGAAGTCGACTTCGAGCGGCTCGAAAGGCTCGAGTCCTGGGCCAAGTGGCCTCTGAGCGGCTCCGAGGACCTGTGCTGGAGGCTTCGGGCAGGAGCGGCGGCCGCGAGGCTCCAAAGCTTGTGCTGAGTGAATCGGGGGCTCGTCATCTCGGATATGTTACCGGTCCTGTGTCACAGCGTCTCCGCAGAGGGACTCCGCCCTGTGTTACCTTGCGCCCTGGAGGTGACCTACCGTATGACAGAGCTGGCAGCCAAGCAGTGCATCCCGTGCAAGGGAGACGTCCCGCCGCTGAAGGGGGACGAGCTGAAAAAGCTTCAAGAACAAATCCACGAGGACTGGGAGCTGGTCGACGAGCACCACCTGGAGCGTCTGTTCAAGCTCCCGGACTTCCAGAACGCCCTGGATTACACCCAAAAAGTCGGTGAGATGGCGGAGGAGCAAGGCCATCACCCGGAGATCTATCTCACCTGGGGCAAGGTCAAGCTCAAGATCTACACTCACAAGATCGACGGGCTGACCGAGAGCGATTTCATCTGGGCGGCCAAGGCGGATCGGCTGTTCGACGACTAGGCGGGTTCTCCATCGAAGCCCTGCGCCGGCGTCCTTGTTCGGCGCTACTCCCGCGCCCGCACCATCCTCTTGAGCAACTGGATCTGACCGCAGTGATAGACGTCGTGGAAGGCGACCCCTCGGACAAGGTCCTCGGTGCTGGTGGCGGTGCCGCGGGGGTACTGGGTGAGATCGGCGTCCGTGAGTCCGGCGATGGCGTCCCAGAGGGCCTCGTGCATGCGGTCCAGCAGGTCCAGATCCTCCCACCAGGTCTTGCGGGACACGGTCTGCGGACGCGGGAACCAGTCGCTGCCGGCGAGCGGAAACTCCGGCGGGCGCTCGGCCAGACGCCGTACCGCGATGTATTTCCAGTACGCGCAGTGGACCGTGATCTCCCAGATGTTGTGACGGTCCGGGGTGGGCCGCCAGGCGGCTTCCTCCGGCGTCACGCGCGACAGGGCTCCACGCAGGGTCGAGCCGTGCCAGGCCTTGGCCCGGAACGCTTGATCCAGCGTGCGGAGGAGCACGCTGACGCCGGGATCGGCGACCGCCTCGCGATCCAGGGGCACTTCCAGGGTCTTGCGCATCATCGCCGCCGATTGTACCGCCTGGAGCGGTGGTGATGGGGGGTTGCCGTTGACCCGCTCTCCGTCGAGGCTCGTCTGCGTCCACGGCCACTTCTACCAGCCGCCGCGGGAGAACCCGTGGACCGGCCGCGTGGAGCGCGAGCCCTCGGCGGCCCCGTTCCACGACTGGAACGGTCGCATCACCGCCGAGTGCTACGAGCCGTGTACCCGGGCGGAGATCCTCGACGCCGAGGGACGGGTGGTGGAACGGTTCGACGTCTACCGGCACATCAGCTTCAACTTCGGCCCGACCCTGCTCGACTGGCTGGCCCGCAAGGCACCGGGAGTCCATCGCGCCGTGGTGGCGGCGGACCGGGCCGGGTGTGAGCGCTTCGACGGTCACGGCCCGGCTCTCGCCCAGGCGTACGGACACATGATCCTGCCGCTGGCCGATGAGCGAGACAAGAGGACCCAGGTGCGGTGGGGGATCGCCGACTTCGAGCACCGGTTCGGGCGCCGGCCCGAAGGCCTGTGGCTCCCCGAGACAGCGGTGGATGTGGAGACGCTGGAGGCGCTCGCCCACGAGGACCTGCGCTTCACCCTGCTGGCGCCGGCCCAGGCACGGCGGGTGCGCCGGCTCGGCGCGGGTGGGGAAGCCGGAGAGGGCGCCTGGACGGACGTCTCGGGAGGACGGGTCGACCCCACCGTGCCGTACCGGGTGGGGCTGCCCTCCGGACGGTCGGTCGCCGTCTTCTTCTACGACGGCGAGCTGGCGCAGGCGGTGGCCTTCGGCGGTCTGCTACACGACGGCGACCGGTTCGCCGAGACGTTGCTGAACCGTGCGGCGGCCGCGGGCATGGCGGACGGGAAGAGCGGGGAGAGCGAGGACAGTCCCCGACTGGTGCATCTGGCCACCGACGGCGAGACCTACGGTCATCACCACCGGCACGGCGAGATGGCGCTGGCATGGGCGCTGCGGCGACTGGAGCGGGAGGGGGCACAGAGGGGTGACGTGGATCTGACCACCTACGGCCGGTTCCTCGCACTGCGGCCCCCGGAGCACGAGGTGGAGCTCGTCTCGCCCAGCTCCTGGAGCTGCCCGCACGGAGTGGACCGCTGGGCCCGGGATTGTGGCTGCCGCACCGGTGGCGAGCCAGGGTGGTCCCAGGGCTGGCGGGGTCCACTGCGCCGGGCCTTCGACCGGCTGCGAGACGCCGTGGATCCGCGCTTCGAGACCGAAATGGGGCGCCTGGTGGAGGATCCCTGGGACGCTCGGGACGCCTACGTGCAGGTGATGGTCGATTCGGCTCCGCCGAGCCGCCGGCGCTTCCTCGAAGAGCACCGGCTCCGAGATCTGACGGGCTCTGAGGAGGAGCGGCTGTGGACGCTGCTCGAGCTGCAGCGGCTCCGGCAGTCGATGTACACGAGCTGTGGCTGGTTCTTTAGCGACCCCGCGGGGCTGGAGACCGTGCAGGTGTTGTGCTACGCGGCGCGTGCGGCGGAGCTGGCGGACAGCCTCTGGGGCTCGGGCTTGCAGGCACGTCTGGTGGAGGATCTCCGAGCGGTCCAGAGCAACCGGCCCGCCGAAGGAGACGGCGCGGCCTTTTGGCGACGCCACGTCGAGCCGCACCTGCGGTAGAGCCAGCTTCGAAAAGCCGGTTGCGCGGGAAGAGCGGTCCATTCCCGCGAAAGGAAATCTCGGGAGAAGTGCAAGTTGGCGGCCGTTTTTTCCGTCTATACGTCTGCATGACAGAGCGTTTGCCTCGTTATGTTCCTGAAGGCGGCGCGTTGGTCGAGATCACCTACCGAGCTCTGCAGGGC
>Ga0102952_1000316_pt1 | contig 19840 bp, 8 predicted proteins | sample SalPon2A_C_D1_MG_FD_78506 | JGI IMG/M metagenome (GOLD analysis project Ga0102952, IMG submission 78506) | Soil microbial communities from South San Francisco under conditions of wetland restoration - Salt Pond MetaG R2A_C_D1_MG | ecosystem: Environmental > Terrestrial > Soil > Wetlands | place... | reverse complement strand
GGTGCCGAAGAAGTACAGCCCGTCCTTCTGGCCCTCGAGGTTCGAGGCCTCGACGATGAAGCCGTCGTCCGCGTTCGCGCAGGGCACGCCCATGGCTTCGAGCGTCGCCTGACAGCCGGACGCCGAGATGCCGGCGGTGCAGTAGTGCACCGGGTCGCGGGTGACCGTGAAGATGTCGATCGAACCGGCGTCCGCGCCGGCGTCGTCGTGGCCGAACGCGCCGGCGATCGCCCAGTAGTCCTCGGCGATGGCCACCGCGTTGCCGAGCTGGTCCTCGGCGACGGGCTCCTCCGAGACGTAGACCTCGAAGGTGAACGGCACGGGCAGCTGGGTGAAGAGCATCATCTTGCCCGCGTTCGTCGCCTCCTCGTCGTCGCCGGAGCGCCCCACGACCGTGTAGCCGGAGACGACCGTGCTCGTGGAGGAACCCTGCTTGTCCCCGGCCTCGCCGCCGATCCGCTTGTTCATCAGCGTCCAGGTGCCTCTGACCTTCTGGAACATGAACGCCGCACCGGCGTTCGTGCCGCCGGCGTTGTTGTTGGGGGCGCCGATCGAAAGCCAGTCGCCGGCGACGCTCACGCCCGCCCCGTACAGATCGCCCGTCGCACCGTCGCCGTCGGCGAACTTGTCGGCCAGCGCCCAGGTCGTCCCGGTGCGCTCGTACAGGTAGGCCGCGCCCGTGTCGGGGTTCCCGCTGCCTCCCTGTCCCTGCACCGCGCCGATGAGCGCGCGGTTGGCGTCCACCGCCACCGCAGTGCCGAAGAAGTCCATCGGCGCGCCGTCGAGCGCTTGGATCTTCTGCTCCTCCGTCCAGACGGTTCCCGATCGCACGAACACGAAGGCCGCACCGGCGTCGGTGACCATTCCGCGGTCGCGGTTGGGGGCGCCGACGATCACGGTGTCGCCGGAGATGGAGACCGCGCTGCCGAAGTGATCGTCCGCCGCCGCCAGGGACGGGGCGAGGATGGCTTGCTCGGTCCAGACGGACCCGCTGCGAACGAAGATGTAGGCCGTTCCCGATTCCGAGGCGGCGGGATTGGCGAAGGGAGCGCCGACGACCAGCGTGTCGCCGTCGAGCGCCACCGCGTATCCGAAGTAGTCCCCGGCGGCGCCGTTCGAGGCGAAGAGCTTCGCCTGCTCGTTCCAGAACACGCCCGAACGGTCGTAGACGTAGACGGCTCCCGCATCGGCGGCGAGCTCGTCGTGGTTCGGCGCCGAGGCCACGGCCGTGCCGGCGTCGATGTCCACCGCGTAGCCGAAGTGATCTCCAGCGGCCAGGTCCTCGGGAACGATCTTGCCCGCGGAGGGATGGTGGGCGAGGGCCTGCGAAGAAAGGAGCGCCAACGCGGCGACGATCGCGATACGGGAGTGCTTCATGGTCGGGGGAATCCTGAGGTCCGCGGAGGGGGGCGGACGGGATTCGGACCCCGTCCGTGCTCCCGTCCACCCGAAAGGGTAGGACGTGCCGGCGGGTCTGGCGGCGGTTTGAACTGAGAATAAAGCCCTCTGGGGCCTCCTGGGGGAGGGGGGGGCCGAAGGCGAGGGGGCGGCCGACCGCCGGGTTGGGACTCGGAGGAGGGCGCCCGGCCCACGGAGGACGGGTCCCGGACCCAAGTCGGACCGGCAGGGGATCGTGGGGGCCGGATGCAGCGATCCGCTCCCCCCGATCGGGGAGGAGCGGATCGCACGCGTTCACCCCTGGGAGCGTCGGCCTACGGGCAGAGGGTGACCTGGACCGCGTCCGACAGGCTGGAGCTCTGGCCGCTGGTGTTCTGCGGGTCGCGGTACCAGAACTGGATCTGGATCACGGTGCCGCCGCCGGGGTTCTGCTTCGGTTTCTGCTGCCAGCGCGTGTTGAGGTCCTGGGCCGAGTATCCGTCACAGAGGCCGGGCGTACCGCTGCCGCCGACCAGGCCGCCCCGCTTCACCGGGGGCGTCACGCAGCGGAAGCTGTTGCTGTTGCCCCAGGGCATCGCCTGCTGGCCGTTGCTGGAGAAGAAGAACAGGCCGTCCTTGCCGCCCTCGACGTTGGAGGCCTCGATCACGAAACCGTCGAGTTCGGTGGCGCAGGGCACGCCGTGGGCAGTGAGTGTCGCCTGGCACCCGCTGGCCGAGACCCCGGCCGTGCAGTAGTGCACCGGCGGCTTGGTCAACGTGAAGATGTCCGCGGAGCCCGCGTCCACACCCGCGTCGTCGTGTCCGGGCGCGCCGCCGATCGCCCAGCAGTGCTCGTTCAAGGCCACGCAGACTCCGAGTTGGTCGCCGGCCAAGGGCTCTGCCGACAGCAGCACCTCGAACGCGTTCGGCGGTGGGAGCTGGGTGTAGAGCAGCGTCTTGCCCGCGTTGGAGGCCTCTTCGTCGTCGCCCGCCGAGCCGACCACGGTGTAGCCGGTGGAGGCGGTCTCGAGCGAGGCTCCGAACTTGTCGAAGGCCGCGGTGCCGATGCGCTTGAGGATCATGGTCCACGTTCCCGGGACGTTCTCCTGGTACATGTAGGCGGCACCCGAGTTGGTGCCCGCCTGGGCGTGCCCGGGGGCGCCGATGGCCATGCGGTCGCCGACGATGCTCACGCTGGTACCGAAGAGGTCTCCGGTGGCGCTGTCGATCCGGGTGATCTTCTGATCCTGCGCCCACGAGGAACCCGTGCGCTTGTAGAGATAGGCGGCGCCGGTTTCAGCGGCCACGCCGTCGGCCTTGATCGATCCGACCAGCACGTTGTCCGCATCCGCGGAGACCGAGGTGCCGAAGAAGTCGAGGCTGGCGCCGTCGCTCGCCGTCAGCATGGCCTCCTCCGTCCACGTGGTTCCCGAGCGCACGAACACGAAGGCCGCACCCGCGTCCGCCGCAACCGTGTCCTGATTGGGCGACCCGACGACGATCGTGTCGCCGGAGATGTTGACGTCGAGCCCATACTTGTCGCCGGAAGCGAGGACGGACGGCACGAGGATCGCTTGCTCGGACCAGGTCGTGCCGCTGCGCACGAAGACGTACGCGCTACCACCGCCCGAGGCCAGCGGCGCGCCGACGACCGCCGTGTCCCCGCTGAGCGCGACCGAGTATCCGAACAGGTCCCCTGCGGCGCCGTTCGAGGGAATCAGTTTCGCTTCCTCGTCCCAGTCGTGCGAGGTTCGCGCGTAGACGTAGACGGAGCCCGAATCGATTCCGAGCACGTCCTGACGGGGCGCCGAAGAGAGTGCCAGTGAGCCGTCCATGGCGACGGCGAATCCGAAGTGATCGCCGTCGGCGAGGTCCGCGGGGATGATCTTCCCCTCGGACGCTTTGTGGGCCAAGGCGGGCACCGTCAGACTCACGAGCGCCGCCAGGGCGCAGATCCAGTTGTGTTTCACGTACGCATTCTTTCCGTGGGAGGAATTCCCTCCTGCGCGGGGAGTTGGACAGAGGACAGCGAGCGGCGCAGGACCGCGGGGAATCCCACATGTGACTCGAAGATTAATCTCCTGCCGGCCCCCGGGCAGTTCTTGAAGCGATTATGAAGGATCTTTCCGGGGACCCGCTTCGCCCCGGGCGAGGGTCGGGGACGGCCTTCGGGGGTCCGCCGGGCCGCCGCCGGGCCGCAAGGGGGGCTATTCCGGCCGGGGGACCTCGACCTCGATCACCGGCGGACGCTGCAGCGCCAGCCCCAGGTTGGCCAGGAAATCGTGGTCGTTGTAGATGCGCGCCTCCACGGCCTCGATGGCCTCGAGGTTGTCGGCCACCCAGGTCGGAGCCTCGCCGGCCTCCACCGCGGCGCGGTTCACGCCGCGGCCCCAGCCGTGCCGGTCCTGGATGCGCGAGAGCTCGAAGCCGAACTGCCTGAGGAACTTGCTCTTGTGCCCCGGACGCCAGGCGGCGACCGGCATGTGCGCCAGGTAGGCGTCGGTCAACCCGTCGAGGTGGATCAGGCGCTCGTTGAAACGCTTGAACATGCGCACGCACCAGGAGTCGGTGATCGTGTGCGGCGCGTGATCGGGACGCACCTCACGCAGGTAGCGCGCGTACTCGTCCCGCAGGCGCACCGGGTGGTCGGGCGCCGTCTCGCCGTAGACCTCGTAGAGCATCGAGGCCTCCCGCGCGGTCAGCACCTCCGTGTCCGCGGCCAGGCTCCAGGGCGAGAAGGCCAGGTCCTCCTTGAGCCGGTGGTACTGCGCGTCGCGGATCACGCCGACGCGCGTCTCCCGGACGTTCGCGCGCAACGGATGCGCGGAGAGCTGGCGCGGGTAGGCGCCGAGCGTCAGCCCGCCGATCGCCAGACCCAGCGCCCAGACCACGGCGGGAGGGGCGCCTCCCAGGCGGCGGCCGAAACGCGCCAGCGCGCTCTCGACGATCCCGCCCGCGGCGGCGAGCGCCAGGCAGTAGGAGAACGCGAGATAGCGGTAGTGCCGCCCGTCGCCGCCGATGCGCACGACGTACAGCGCGACCAGTCCGGCGCAGACGAGCATCACCAGCCGCTGGGGCCCGGCGATCAAGCCCGGCCCGTCCGCTCCGCGGCTGCGCCGGAGCAGCACCGCGAGCGCCGCGAGCACCGCCGCGAGCGCATAGCCGCCGTACGCGATCAGCGTGTCGTGCAGGTAGGCCAGGCCCTGCCCCCAGGCGACCTGGTCCTTGAGGTGGAAGGTGTTGGGCACCAGGTCGGCGTAGTACCAGACCCGGAACGCCATCCAGGGCCCCAGAGTGGCCGCGCAGACCGCGGCCGGCAGGCGCGGGAAACGGCCCCGGCGCCGCCAGGTCCACAGCAGCGCGACGAGGAAGGGCAGCGCCAGCTCGTGGCGCACCAGCGGGGCCAGCCCGACCAGCACCGCCGCGAACCGCGACCGCGGCTCGACGAGGTACAGGGCGAAGCCCACGGCGACGACCTGGACCAGCGGTGTCTCCATCCCCGAGGTGAAGTAGCAGCAGACGCCGTAGTTCAGCGACAGGGCGAGCAGCGGCAGATTCAGGATCGGCACCCCGCCGGGAGCGCGCGGGTCGGGCGCGAGGCGCCGATTGGTAACCACCAGCAAGGCCCAGAAGACGACGAACAGCGCGATGCCCGTGACGCGCAGCAGCAGCCAGTACTCCAGCCCGGTGGTGCGCAGCGCGAGCACCACCAGCACCCACATCGGGCTCGAGTAGCCCTCGACGAACTCGCCCTCGTTGAAGACCAGGCCGCGGCCCAAATAGAGCAGGTTGTCGACGTAGCGGAAGTAGACGAACGCGTCGTCGAGGAACCACGCGTAGGCGAGCGTCAGCAGGATCCCGGCGACGAGACACAGCCACTCCAGGCCCGTGGGTCGGGGGAAGCGGCCGGCCGCCGGCTGGGGCTCACCCTGCATGGAGCGAATGATACTCCACGGGCGCGCAGCTCCCGCCGTTCAATGGACCGCGGCGGCGGTGCTCGCCGACGCCGGGGCGACGTGCGGCACGATCTTGACGAAGGCCGCCTGGAAGTGCCAGGTGCGCCAGTTGCCCTGCAGCCGCACGCTGAACGACTCGCCGTCGATGCGGATCGGCGCGCCCCGGCGCCGGGCCTCCTCGGCGATGAACGGTCCGATGCACTGCAGCCACTCCTGGTCGCCGATCTCGACCGCCTCGTTGCCGCGGTACTGGGCCTCGTCGAGCTGGCCGAAAGGGTCGAACAGCACGACCCGGCCGGCCGCCGCCCCGCTCATCAGGAACTTGCCCGCGTAGGGCTTGGGACGCAGCGAGAGCTCGCCGTTGGAGTCGGGCTTCTTCAGCCCCAGCACGACGTGGAGCGAGTTCTCCCCGCCGGACATCAGGTACTCGAAGGCGTACTCGTTCGGCGAGCCGAAGTGGATCGACTTCAGTCCCTGGGCCAGGGTCACGCCGTCGGCGAGATGGACCTTGTTCTGCCCGGCGACGGCGAAGCGTGAGCCGGAGTCCCAGGCGCTGAACGTGCCACCGTGCGCCGAGTACAGGCAGGTGTTGAGCGCGTCCTGCAGCACGAACAGGTACCCGCAGTCCGCCTTGAAGCCGACGTGGCTCTGCGCCTGTCCGTAGGTGTAGACCCGCCCGCCCTCGAGCAGTGCCCCGCAGAAGTCGCCGAGCTCGCGGCCGTAGAGCTCGATCACCACCCCGGCGGCGGCCGTTCCGCCGGCGTCCGCGAGGTTCGTGCCGATGTACCGCGGGCCGCCGCGGGCGTTGTAGCCGATCAGGTTGCGCCACCCCAGGCGCACGGCCTCGTGCAGGAAACGCGAGCAGCAGTCCAGCTCGAAGGTCTCGCTGGCGAACTCGAACAGGTCGATCACCAGCACGTCGTCGGGCGCGGACGGGCCGACCAGATCGTCGCGCGTCGCCGCGTCGATGCGCAGATGGCGTGAGGCTCCCCAGGCTCGTGCCAGGGGCGGGACCTCGTCGAGGATGCGGTAGATGCCGCCCTCGGCGTTGCCGTCGGGATCGTGTCCGCCGTCGACCAGGTACTCGACGCTGGAGAGCGCCTTGTTGCCCAGGTTGCTGAAGGTCAGCCGCTTGCGCAGCTCGGTGAGCACGCGCAGGCTCAGGGCGCGCTCGCCGTCGCCGAGCCGGGCGGTCGCCGGGAGCACGCACTCCAGGAGGTAGCGCAGGTCGTGGAAGGTCAGGCGCCGGGCCTGTTCGAGCACGGCGTCGAGCAGCCGCGCGGCGTTCGCCGGCAAGGGATCCTCCGGACCGTAGCGCGTCGTCTCCGCGCGCCGGACGGCGGCGACGAGGGCCTCGACCAGCTCGTCCGCGCGCTCCATCCACTCGCGGTCGGCCATGCGCTCGACCTCGTCGAGCGACGCCGCGAGGTCGACGCGGAACCCGGCGCGCTTGACGGGCACCGTCTCGCCGAAGCGGTTGACGAGCCGCAGCTCGGACTCCCGCGGGACGGCGAAGGCCTCGAACACGCCGCCGTGCTCCTCCAGCCCCGGCTTGCCGCCCTGACGCATGTTGAAGCGCAGGTCGCAGGCCGAGTCCTTGAGCACGCCCTGGCGCCGCAGCGTGCGCAGCATCGCGTCGGCGATCTTGGCCTCGCTGCCGTTGGCCACCGCCTCGGCCCCGTTCGCGCTCTTGTCGCGGTGGGAGACGATCTCGTGGGGCCGCAGGAACTTGATGTCCATGTTCTCGCGGAAACCGACCACGCGTTCGCCGTCGCGCCGCAGCGACTCGACCATCGTGAACTTGTACGGTCCGGTCGGCGTGAGCTGGACGTAGTTGTTCATCAACAGCCGCAGCTTCTCGCGCTGCTCGGGCTCCATCGCCTCGAGGTCGATGCCGGTGATCGGCGAGATGATCTGGCTGGCCTCCTCGGTCGACAGGCCGAGCACGCGGCGCGTGAAGTCGACCAGGTAGGCCGCGTACTCGGTGTCGGTCAGGGCCTTGCGCTCGTAGACCGAGTCGCCCTCGTACTGCTCCGCGCCCGGACCCATCGACGGATCGGCGTGCACGTAGCCGTACTCGCACAGGAAAGGCGCGGTGGAGTCGACGGCCACCTGCTCGCCGTTGTGCATCAGCAGCAGGTTGTAGGCCTTGAACGGGTGCGCGCCGGCGGGGTTGCCGCGGCCCTCGGCGTCGATCGCCGGGGAGTTCGTCGGGTAGCGGTGGTGCATGCCCCAGACGTGCGCCCGCAGGGTCTTCGAGCGCTGCAGATGGCCGCGCACGGACAGCTCCGATCCGCCTTGCTCGCGGACCCCGGGGTAGTCGCGCCAGAACTCGTCGAAGTCGAAGTAGTCGGGGATGGCGTGGGTCCAACCGGAGAGCTTGATCGCTCCGAGGTCCTCGCCCATCGAGACCAGGAAGCCCCGGCGCTTCGCCGCGTACTTGCCCTCGGGAACCGGCTTGCCGCCCGCGGCGGTCCCGGCGAAGGTGCGGTAGTAGCGGCTGTCCAGCAGGTGCCCGAGCGCCGAGAAGTACTCCTCGCGTACGTCGCACACGAACTCCTCGAGCCGCCGGAAGGCCCCCACGTCGCCGCCGGCCGCGGCCGCGGGGCCGCGCTCGAGCGCCTCGGCCAGCACCTCGGGATCCAGGTCGCCGTACTTCGTGCGCAGCTGGAGCCAGTGCTCGCTGGCCAGCAGGCGCCGGCCGTAGCGGCTCGCCACCTCGGGCCGCAGCTCGACGAAGAACATGTAGTAGTCGCCGACGGCCTCGCGCAGGCCGGCCCGGCGCCAACCGTCCTCGCCCGCGCACTCCGGACGCACCGGTAGCTTGAACTCCGCGAGGCGGCGCTCGACCTCGTCCAGCCCGAGCTCGGCGCCGGCGGCGTCGAACACGCGGCAGCCGCCGAAGTGCCGGAGCATCGCGGCCATCGTCTCCACGCGGTCGGGCCCGATGGTGTTGAAGATCAGGCAGGTCTTCTCGCGCACCGCCTGGGGCGCGAAGCCGGCGAAGTCGATCCCGCCGCCGCGGTTGTTGCCGCCGTTGAAGGAGATGCGCGCCGCCTCCCAGATGGCGTCGACGGTCACCGGCACGGACACCGCCAGCGAACCGACGCGGCAGGAATCGTGCTCGTTCTCCTCGCGGTAGGGGGTGGCCTGCTCGGGCAGTCGCGGCATCGCCAGCAGGTCGACGCGGCCGCGCAGCAGCCGCACGTCGTCGATCAACTCGTCGGGGAGGGCGACCGAGCCGTCGGCCGCGAGGGCGCCGTGCTCGCGGTTGAGCGCGTCGATCAGCACGGCGAGCTTGACCATGTTGAGCACCGTCCAGTTGCGGAAGCGGCGGCGCATGACGCCGCGCTCGTTCTGCACGGTCAGCTCGGGCTTGGTGGTGATGCCGCCCCGCGGGCAGTCCAGGTGGCAGTTGCCGCACTGGTTGCACCCGAAGGCGACGGCCTTGCCGATCGAAGCCTCGACCACGCCGTCCGCGCCGGCGATCAGGACCTTGAGCATGTCCATCTCGCCGCGCAACCCGCCCGAGGCGAACAGGCGCGTGCCGCCGGCGGCGCCCAGGGGGACCCCGTTGGCGTCGCGAATCGAGCGCAGCTCGCCGGAGTCGTCCAGGTCCACCCGCTCGGCGACCAGCGCGTGGTGCGTGTGCAGGATGGTGCGGAAGATGTCCGGCCAGCCGACGTGCGAGGAGTCCGCGTGGTAGTTCCCCGAACCGCCGATCCCGGAGTCGATCAGCAGGTAGTCGACGACGAAGTTCGACCACATCCCCGCGGCCACGTAGCGCGTGTAGTTGGACCCGGTGATCTTGATCCCGCAGTGGTTCTGGAACATCAGCCACAACCAGACCTCCGCCGGCATGTCCTCGATCGAGTAGATGTCGTGCTTGGGGTCGGGCGAGAGCGCGTTGGTGCCCACCGGGATGTTGCGCGCGCGGCTGACGGTCTCGGTGACCTTGGCGCCGGAGAGGCGGCCGCCCTTGCCGGGCTTGGCGCCCTGGTTGATCTTGATCTCGACGTCGCGCACGCGCCGCAGGTCGGCGGGCTGCAGGCCGAAGTGACCGCTCGCCGCCTGCAGCGACTCCCAGGCCATCGCCGCGTCGGCGACGCGGATCGGCCCGCCCTCGCCCGAGGAGGTGAAGGCCAGCCCCGCGTTGCCCTCCACCCGGGCGCCGAGGAAGTCCTCGGAGGCGGCGCCCAGCGAGATGCTCGCGTGGTTCACCGGCGCGTGCCAGATCGGCTCGCGGATGCCGCGGCCGACCAGCGAGTACTCGCCGCGCACGTCGTGCCGCAGGACCACCGCGCCGTCGACGCTCGCGCGCAGCACGGAGAGCCCGCAGGCGCCGTGGCCCTCGCGCACCAGCTCCACCTCGCGCGGCCCGTCGCCGTCGTCCGCTTCCCGCAGCAGCAGGCGATCGTCGTCCGCCAGCTCCAGGGCGTCGCCGAGGCCGACCTCGAAGCCGCCGTGGGGATCGGCCTCGACGGCCGCGAGCTCCGCCTCCTCGCCCGCCGCAGTGACGCGGACCAACGTCCCAAGGCCGCGCGAGCGCAGCGCGCCGGAGCGGTGGAATCCCCGGGGCACGGCCAGCGAGACGTAGTCCAGCAGGGCCGGATCGCGGCGCAGGCGCTCGAGCGACCAGGCGATCGACTCCCGCGAGACGCGCACGTCGATCTCGTCGAGCGAGCCGAGCCCCATGTCCCCGGCCTTGAAGAAGTCGTCGGCCTCCGGCAGCGCGCCGGCGGCCATGCGGTAGATGACCTCCAGGAAGTCCGCGGTCAGGTTGCGGTTGGTGTTCATCAGGTGCCACGAGGCGCTCTCGTGCGCCAACAGGCGCGCCGCGCGGACCTCGGGCAGCTGGGGGTCGAGCTCCTTCAGCAACTCGCTCGGGCGGTAGCGCTCGCGCACCGTCCGGGGCACCGGCTCGGCGGCGACGCGCGCGGCGTTGAGGGCGCGGTTCTCCTCGGCGAAGGCCGGCGTCGCCAGGGCGTCGACCTCGCGCATCCAGTCCTTGGTGATGGTGATGGCCATCGCGTTGCCCGACGTCTTCTGGATGTCGTCGATGCCCATGCAGGAGAGGAAGTCGAGGATGCTGTGCTGCCAGCAGGCCAGCGTGTTCTGCGCTTGCCGCTCGAGTTCCTCGTGGTCGCGCTGCGCCAGTGCGGCGATGACGGGCTCCGCGGGAGCGCCGTGGTAGACGTCCACGAGCTCGGGCACCAGCGCCAGCGAGGCGACGTGGGTCATCGCGCCGCCGTTGGCCCCGAGCAATACGGCCTCGTACACGGTCGCCGCCGAGGCGTGCGTGTCCGTGTCGCCGCCGGCGCTGACGAGCTGGATGCGCGCACGCAGGAAACGGCACTTGAGGAAGGCGTCGACCTCGGGGATCAGCTCGTAGGACTTGCGCGCGCCGGAGTGCACCTGGACCATCGCCACGTGGTCGCAGCGCACCGCGCGCTCGAGCTGCGCGTAGAACTGCGGCCCGTGGCGCACGAGGACCGAGAACTGCGCCTCGCCGAACCGCGCGTGCAGTCCCGCGACGTGTTCCTCGAAGCGCTCCGTCCACTCGAGCTCGATCAGGCGCACGCGAGCGATCAGCTCGGCGAAGGGCGCGGCGGCGGGATCGTCGAGCAGTGCGAGGTGCCGCTCCTCCAGCCGCGGCAGGATCCAGGGCGCGTGGGGCCGGTACCGGGCTTCGTGTTCGGCCAGCCGGTCGCCGGGCACGACGACCAGGGAGCGTGTCTTCAGGTCCTCGTCGGGATCGGCGGTCTCGATCGCCCGCAGGTAGGCGCGCTCGAGCGTGTGGCCGTCGGTGTAGGGCAATGGGCCGACGAGCATCGGCATGTCCGTCTTCACGGTGCGGATCGGCTCCAGCTCGAGCCCCGCGGCGCGGCGGAACAGCACCGCCGGCTGGCGGCGACCGATCAGCCAGGCGGTGGAGAACTCCTCCCGCAGGCCGTCGTTGGCCGGGTGCGTGATCGCGGCGTGGGAGAAGTACGAACGCCAGAAGCCGAAGTGCCAGGCGGCGCCGAGGGTCAGCGGCTCGTGGCGGAAGCGCTCCTTGTGCAGCTTGTCGACGTCGAAGGAGGTGATCTCCAGCTGCGGGATGTCGCGCGAGAGCCGCGAGTAGCGCGACAGGAACAGACGTCCGCGCTGACCGCGGGTCAGCTTCCAGAAGTCGTCCTCGACGATGCCCGCGCGCGCCAGCAGGAACGACAGCAGTCGGCGACGCTCGGCGCGCTCGGCGACCGCCGGGGAATCCGGGTCGACGAGCAGGCGCAGCACGTCCTCCCACTGGGCGAGGTCGCCGGGCAGCGCGCCGGCGAGCGGCGTGTTGTCCGGGCCCGCCGGGCGGTGCTCGTCGTAGCTGCGCAGCACGTTCATCGGGTCGCCTCCTCCGCCGGCGTCGTGGAGAACTCGTGCAGGGCCTTGAGCCAGGCCGCGGTGGGAGCCTCCATCACGCGCAGCGTCCGGCCGCCGTTGCGCGCGTTGGCCGGGCAGACCTCGACGCAGGTTCCGCAGCCGATGCAGCGGTCGACGTCGGTGGTGATCCAGCGCGGGTCCGGGCCCTCGTACTCCTTGTTCGCCCCGGTGGGGCACACGTCCACGCAGGCCGCGCAGTGGATGCACGTCGCGGAGGGGCCCTGGTCGTTCTCGGCGCGGAACAGCACGAAGCGCGTCGAGCCGGTCAGCGCCGCCGGGGCGCGCACGATGTACCCGCCCGGCTGCAGCTGCAGGAAGTCCGCGGTGTAGGCGGTGGCGGAGCGCAGGTGCTCGAGCAGCAGGACGTGGCGGCCGCGGCGCTCGTCGTCGGGCGGCGAGCCGCGGTCGGCGGCGGCCTGCATCGCCTCGTACAGCGGCAGGTGGGGGATCCCGGCCTGGCAGACCTCCTCGCAGTTCCCGCAGCGCATGCACAGGTCGAGTAGCCGCTCGCCGCCGGTGCCGAGGGCGACGCTCGCGTGCAACGCCTCGCCGCGGTGGGTGAGCATCTGCGGCAGGCGGATGCCGGCGGCGTGGAAGATCGGGCAGACGGAGTTGCACTCGCCGCAGTTCACGCAGGAGATCGCCCGTCCGGTGGCCCCCTCCCCCGACGGCGTCGCGCCCGGTGTGGGCGGTCGCTCGGCGGTGCTGAACCCGCGGCCGGCGGCCGGACCGCTGAGCAGGCGGCCCATCGTCCAGCGCAGGCCCCCGAGCACGGCGGGCAGCCGCTCGAGCAGCAGGCGCCAGGTCGAGATCGCCGGCGTGATCGTGTGCGCCGCCACGAACCCCAGCGGCCCGCGCAGGCCCATGTCGAAGAACGCGCCGCGGTTGACGATGCGCCGCGGATCCAGCGCGGCCTTCAGCTCGCGCAGCCGCGTCGCGCCGCGGGCGCCCTCGCGGTGCTCGAGCTGGTTCGCCTGCCACCGGCCGAGCACGTAGGCGCGGCCCTCGAAACGCCGCCGGGCGAGGTCGAGCAGCGCCGGGGCGAGCAGCAGGTCGGCGTGGAAGTGTCCGCGGCGGTGATCGGTGAGGTAGCCGGCGATCACCAGCGCGGTGCCGTCGGCGAGGTAGTAGGTCTCGGTCTCCAGCTCGAGGTCTCCCGCGCGGGCCAGCGCCGCGGCCGCCGGCAGGAAGCTCTCGACCCGCGAGGCCGGCATCAGGATCTCCGCCGCCAGGAAACCGGGACCGAGGCGTTTGGTCTGCTGGGGCCGGAAGCGCTCGCGGGCGAAGCGCGCTCCCTCGGCGTCGAGCACCGCCGGCGCGCCGGGGCAGTCGGCCAGGGCGCGGGCGAACGCCTCGCCCTCGGCGCGGGAGAGGAAGCTCACGAAGAGGTAGGCGGGCAGGTGCCCGTCAGCGGCGGCTCCGGTGACGCCGGTGACGCCGGGGGCGCCGAGCTGCGACGCCGGCAGCACCGTGCGCCAGGGCAGGTCGGCGTCGGTCGCCAGCGCGCCGGCGTGGCGATGCCAGGTCTTGCCGTCCTCCTCCGCCCACACCGAGCGGGCGTGGTGCACGTGGTCGCTCGACATCAGCTTGAGGTCCGCCGGCCGTCCCACGTCGCGGGACTCGGCGATCCAGCGGATCGCGGCGTGGGCGTCCTCCCAGCGCGCGAAGCCGAGCAGGAAGCCGGGCACCTCGGGCAGCGGCTCGAGGCGCAGCTCGAGCGCGACGATCGCGCCGAACTGTCCCTCGGTGTGCGCGAAGGTCTCCAGGGTCAGCACCTCGATGCCGCGCTCGCGGCACCAGGCGCCCAGATCCTCGGGCTTTCGCGTGCCGTCTGCCGCGATCGACCACAGACCCTCGCGCGCGATGCGCACGCGCTCGCCGGAGGGCAGCGCCACCTCCAGCGCCTCGAGCACGTCGATGGCGCGCCCGCGGCCGTAGGCGTTGAGTCCGATGCCGCCGGTCGCGAACCAGCCGGCGAAGGTGCCTCCGAGGTTCGAGGGATAGACCGGCAGCGCCAGACCGTGGCGACGCAGCTCGGCGTGGAGCGAACGCATGCGCACCCCGGCGCCGATCGCCACCCGCCGCGCCGCGGCGTCGACCTCGATCGAGTTCAATCGCGTGAGGTCCAGGACGATTCCGGCGTCGCTCGGCACCGCTCCACCCATCGCCGTCGAGGCGGCGCCCCGTAGCGTGATCGGCACGCGGCCTTCACGGGCGAACTCCAGCGCCGCCGTCACCTCCGCGGCACTGGTGGGCTGGAAGGCGACGTCGGGGACGGCGCGCGTCAACGTGCGCGTGTACAGCGAGCCCATGTACACGTTCTGGTCGTGGTTGCACTCGGCGCGCAGCAGGCCGTCGGTGACCACGCGCTGGGCGAGGGAGCGCGCCGCCCTCCCGGAGTGGCCGAGCGCGCGGGCGACGTGCTCGAACAGGCCGCCGGCCAGCTCGACCGTGGCCCGCGGTCCGTCGCGGTCGGCGACGGCCTCGACCGGCTGGAGGATTCCCTGGAGATCCACCAGGGCCTCCCGCGCCGCCGCCGCGCGGGCACCGGGGGCGAGCGCGGAGAACTCGGTGACCGTCAGGCCGAGCTGCTCGTGGAACAAGGGGATGGGGCGCGGGCCCGGGGTCAGAAGGCGTACGAGGCGTTCAGGCCGAGCAACCACTCGCTCGCGCCGAGCGAGGAGGCGCTCGTGCACATGAGCTGGGGCGCGAGACTGAATCCCGTGCCGGCGACCTTCCAGTCGATGCCTCCGCCGAAGTAGTAGCCGCCCCCGGTGTCGTCGATGATGTGGCCCTTGTCCTCGCGGCGCACGTAGCCCCCGCGCAGGTAGGGCGCGAAGTCGCTGCCGACGCGGTAGTCGATGAAGCGCACGCCGAGCAGGTAGCGCGTCGTGTCGACGTTGTCCTTGGTGAACACCGTCACGTCGGTCTTGAACTTCGACTGCATCACCCCGGCCTCGAGCCCGAAGCCCATGTCCCCGCTCCACGACAGGAACCCGGCGTCGACGGAGAGCGCCGGATCGTCGGTATCGTCGTAGCGGTGGTTCGGCTCGATCTCGTGGTAGCCGACGCTGACGAAGAAGCGCGGCTGCTTGCGCACGGTCACGATCCCGCTGCGCTGCGGGGGCGCGGCCAACCCGGGGCGCGGCGCCGGTGCGCCGGCGGCCTCCAGGGCCTCGAACGGGGTGAGGGCGGCTGCCCCGTCGAGCGGGACGGCGAGCGGGACGGCCGGCGAGGGCGCGGCGGCGGGGAGCAGAGCGGTCAGGACCGACAGGGAGAAGAACGTCATGGGGGCTGGGATCTGGGATCGGCGGAGTGGGAGCGAGCGCCCTGGGGTCCGCGCCCCGGATGGGGCCGCAGTCTACTCCTCGCGGCCGGGCTCGTGGAGCCCGGTCCGCCCTTCGCCGCCGGGCTCCGGGGCGGCGTCCCGCTGGCCGCGCACGTTTGGCAAGATCCCCGCGTGCAGCGGATCCCGGAAAGGGTCCTCGTCGTGCGGCTGGGGGCGATCGGGGACGTGGCCAACGCGCTGGTCTTCGCCGGCGCCCTGAAGGCGGCGTCGCCGGGAGTGCGGGTGGGCTGGGCGGTGCACGAGCTGGCCGCGCCGCTGGTCCGCGGCCATCCGGCGGTCGATCGCGTGCACCTGTGGCGCCGGGGCGGCGGGGCGGCGGGCCTGCGCGCGCTGGTGCGGGAGGTCCGCGAGCAGCGCTACGAGCTGGCCGTCGACCTGCAGCGCCTGGCGAAGAGCGCCCTGTTGGCCCGGCTCTCGGGCGCGCCGCGGGTGCTCGGCTTCGACCGGGCGCGGACCAAGGAGGCGAGCTGGCTGCTCACCCGCGAGCGGATCGCCGCCGCGGACCCGACCGCCCCAATGGTCGAGCAGTACCTCGAGTTCGCCCGGCACCTGGGGATCGCCGATCCCGAGCTGCGTCGGGAGCTACCGATCGACGTCGGGGCGCGGGCCTGGGCCGCGGAACAGACGGCCTCCCTGGGCGGGGCCCCGGTGGTCGTCGCCCTCGGAGCGACGAAACCCGCCAACCGCTGGGAGCCCGAGCGCTTCGGCGCCCTGGCGGCGGCGCTCGCCGGCGGCGACGGAGCGACCGGGCCGGGTTCGCCCGTGGTGCTGACCGGGGGCCCCGACGAGGTCGAGGCCGGACGCCGCGCCGCCGCCGCCGCGGCCGGCCGCGAAGGCGTGCGCAACCTCGTCGGCGAGACCACCCTCCCCGAGCTCTGCGCCCTGCTGGCCGAGGCGCGTCTGTTCGTCGGCTGCGACTCCGGGCCGATGCACCTCGCGGCCGCGCTGGGCACGCCGGTGGTCGCGCTGTTCGGCCCCGCCGATCCGCGCCGCACCGGTCCCTACGGCGCGGGGCACCGCGTGGTGCGCGTGCCGCCGTCCTGCGCGCCGTGCAACCGCCGCACGTGCAACGCGCCGCGGCACGCGTGCATGGAGGACATCGAGGTCGAGCACGTGCTCGCCCAGGCGCGGTCCGCGCTGGCGGACTGAGCGCCCGCGCCGCCGCGCTCACTCGATGCGGTAGATCTCCAGCACCGGCCCCATGCACTCCGCGCGCAGCACATCGCCCACCATCGGGCGCGCGAGGTGGGTCTGGAAGCGGTTGTAGCCCAGGCCGGACGTCTGCTCGGGATCGGCGAAGGGGGAGAAGCGGGCCACGCGGCGGGCGTTCTCCTCCAGGGTTCGCTGGGCGACGCGCAGGGGCTTGGAGCGCGGCGACGGGGCAGCGCGCTCGACGACCACCCACCGCGCGTCGAGGGCGCGCAGGTACTCCCACGGCTCCACCGCCAGCTGCCCGAGCTGCCGGTCGGCGAGCAGCGGCATGCGCAGCGCCCAGCCGCGCTCGCTCGCGCCGGCGGGCAGCTGCCGCTGGTAGTCGAACCAGGGCGAGGTCCAGGGCCAGGCCGCGTTCGCCTCCAGGGCGCGGCGTTGCTCGAGCAGCGGGAGGTCCTGGTACCAGGAGAGCAGCAGGACGACGTCCTCGCGCTCGCGGTCGACGTGCTCGCGGATCCAGGTTGCCGCGCGGGTGTAGGTGTCGGGCCGCGAACGCACCGCCCCCAGGCGGAGGTTCGCCCAGCTCGGCAGAGCGAGCAGCAGCACCGCGGCGGCCGCTCCCAGCCGGCAGCGGTACCGCAGCTCGCCGCCGCGGGCGAAGGCCCGGAACACCGCGGTCGCGCCGCCCGCTCCGAGGACCGCGAGGAACGGGACCAGCGGCAGGCCGAAGCGCGCCGCCGTGTTGCGGTACATCCCCAGCACGAGCGCGTAGGGCAGGGCGCAGGCCAGGATCACCAGCAGGTCCCGCCGCGTGTCGTCGGCGAGCCCGCGCACGAGCCGCCGCACGCCGGTCACCAGCCCGACCCCCGCTGCGAGCGAGAGCACCGGGTCGTACGACGCCAGCGAGCCGAACAGCGCGGCGAACCCGGCCCCGTCGAAGCTCCCCGGCGGGATGTGGTGGCCGGAGAACTCGAGGCCCGCGCCGGCGGCCTCGGCCGCGGCGGGAGCCGGCGCGAACTCGAACGGGTACAGCCAGCGCACGGCGACGGCCACCACGCCCAGCGCCGCCACCAGCCACCAGCCGTCGCGGCCGCCCGGCTTGCGCCGCCGGGCCAGGTGCGCGACCAGGAGCGCGGGCAGCGCGGCGGCGCCGTTGTGCAGCGAACCGACGGCCAGCGCCGCGGCGACGCCGGCCAGCAGGTAGGCCGCGGGCTGCGGCCGCCGCCGCAGGCGCACTGCGGCGAGCACCGCGAGCAGCACGAAGCTGGTGACCACCGCGTGGGGTCGCTCCTGCTGCGAGAAGGAGAAGTGCAGCAGGCTGGTCGCGCCGAGCGCCGTCGCCAGCAGCGAGCCGCCTCGGCCGAGGAAGTACCGCGCGAGCAGGTAGATGCCGGGCACGATCAACAGCGACAGCGCCACCGTGACCAGCCGGATCTGCAGGTAGGGCGCGGCGGCGGCGGCGAGGTACTGAGCCGGGTCCGCCGGGTCCCCGCCCGGGGCGACCGCCACCGTCACCGGGGCCGGGGCCGGGGCCGGGAGGGCGGCGACGATCTTGGAGACCAGGTGCGGGTAGTACGCGTTCCAGGGGTGGGCCTCCGGGTGCGGGTCGTGGGCGCGCATCAGCTCCACCTGGGTGAAGGCGATGCGTCCGTCCCGCGCCGGCGAGTGGGGCAGCAGGAAGTCGAGGCCGCGCAGCCGCAGTCCCAGCCCCACGACCGCGACCGCGACCAGGCAGGCCACGGCCGCTCCGCGCGAGACGCACTCCTCGTCGGCCTGCGGTCGTCCGGTCGCGGTCGGTTCGGCGGGCATCGTGCTCACTCGATCCAGTCGCTGGGGAAGTCCGGCGGCAGGCGCACCACCTCGAACAGGGTGGCGACGAGCGCATGGTCGCGGCCGGCGCGGTAGGGGCTGCGGTACTCCCAGTCGACCGTGCCGTCCGGCGTGACCTCGAAGGCCCGCCCGCGGTCGGACTCGGTGATCAACGTGTCGCCGTTGGGCAGGCGCTGGCAGCTCCCGCAAGTGGCCGAATAGCAGGCCTGGTCCTCCGCGTCGCCGTAGGACCACACGACCCGACCGTCGAGCGGATCGATCTCCAGCACGCGCGACCGTCCCGGCGTGCCCTTGTTGTCGAACAGCAGCATCGTCCCCGACGGCAGGAGCACCGGCTGGTGCTGCTGTTTCCAGGTTCCGCGGCGGCACCAGGGGACGGTCCGTCGCTCGGGATCCACCACGGCCAGCAGGTCGAGGTGCCGCAGCGAGACCAGGAAGTTCCCCGCGGCGAAGGCCGGCGAGCGATCCGCCAGGCGACCGTCGAGCCGCTCCAGCGTGTTCGTGTGGAAGACGTCGCCGCCGCGCTTCATGCGCTCCAGCTCGCCGGCGCAGCCCGAAGCGCGGAGGCACGCCAACAGCGAGATGGACTCGACCTCGGTGCCGTCGGGATCCAGCACCGTCAGGAAGTCCTCGAGTACCGGCTGCTCCGGATGGATCTCGGGGACGAGGCGCGCCCGGCGGGTGAGCACCCAGATGCGACCGTCCGGTGCCACGTCCAGGTCGTGATGGGCGGGACCGTCCCAGGCCCAGCGCACGTTCGAGTCCTTGTCCAGCGCCACCAGGCCGAGCCCCTCGAAGACCGCCAGCAGGCCGCCGTCCGCGAGCACCCGCGCGCGCCGGAAGTAGTGCTGGCCGGGAATCGAGCGCTTGACCTCGCGGTCGGGCCAGATCTCGTGGAAGGAGCGGCGCCAGCGGTGTCGCGCGCGTCCCTCCATGTCCATCAACACCGCTTCCGCCGCGTGCCCCGAGACCACCAGGTTCCAGCACCCGCAGGCGCGCTCGGCGTCGTACACGGTGACGCCGGTGGTCTCGTCGTCCTCTCCGGCCACGTCGCCGCCGGCGGCGTAGCCGAGGGACTCGAGGCGCTCGATCTCCTCGCGCTGCTCCGCGGTCAACCCGCCGTCGTCCTCCGCCGCGTCGTCCGCGGCGGCGCTCGTCTCGCCGCCGGAAGCTGACGGGGTCGCGTCGGCGGCGGACGGCGGCGCGGCCGGACCGCAGGCGACGGCGAGAACGAGGGCCAGCAGGATCGGAGCGCTGCGCGCCGCGGACCACCCCGATCGCCGGTTCATCGCGGCATGCTATCAGCTACTCCAGGCGGTAGATCTCGAGCGTGGGGCCCATGCAGGTGGCGCCGAGGATCCGCTGCACGAAGGTCCGGCGGCTGGACACCAGGCGGAAGGAGAGCCGCCCCGCGCCCTCGTCCGCGCCTCCGGGTCCGACGCGGAACAGCTGCTCGGCGCCCGCGGCGATGCCCTCGTGGACGAGGCGCTGCGTGCGGCTGCGCGGTCCGCCCTGCACGATCTCGACCACCGCGTACTCGGCGCCCAGCTCGCGCAGGAAGGAGACCGGGTCCCGCGCGAGGTCGTCGGGTCGTCGGTCGGGCAACTCGGGGACGCGGAGGTCGAAGACCGGTCCCTCCCGCTCCAGCGTTCCCAGTCGCTGCTGATAGAGCGCCCACCGCGAGGGCCACGGCCACGCGGCGTCGATCCCGAGGCTCGACGCCGTGGTGAACAGCGGCAGATCCTGGAATGGGTCGAGC
>Ga0102952_1000315_pt1 | contig 19859 bp, 16 predicted proteins | sample SalPon2A_C_D1_MG_FD_78506 | JGI IMG/M metagenome (GOLD analysis project Ga0102952, IMG submission 78506) | Soil microbial communities from South San Francisco under conditions of wetland restoration - Salt Pond MetaG R2A_C_D1_MG | ecosystem: Environmental > Terrestrial > Soil > Wetlands | place... | reverse complement strand
GGGCGTCACGTCCCTCCAGCTCTTGCCCCCGTCGCGCGTCAGGTGCACGAGGCCGTCGTCCGAGCCCGCCCACAGCACGTCCGGCGACTCGGTCCCCTCGGCCAGCGCGAAGATCGTCCCGTAGATCTCGACCCCCGTGTGGTCGTGCTGCACGGGCCCGCCCGGGATCGCTTCCTTCGTGGTGTCGTGGCGCGTGAGGTCGGGGCTGATGGCCGTCCACGTGCGGCCCTCGTCCGTGCTCTTCAGCAGCACCTGGGCGGCGTGGTAGACGACGCTGGAGTCGAACCTGGACATGAGGATGGGCGCGTTCCATTGGAACCGGTACTTCAGGTCCTTCGGCGCCACGCCGTCGGTGAGCTCGGGGTAGGCGATCACGTCGCGCACCTTGCCCGTCTTCCGGTCCACCCGGTCGATCACACCCAGGTAGCTTCCCGAGTAGACGAGGTCCGGGTGGTCGGGGTCGAGCGCGAGATAGCCGCTCTCCCCGCCGGCCAGGTCGATCCACTGCGTCTGGGGCGAGATGCCGCCGCTCGACCACGCCGGGACGCTGATCGTGCCCAGGTCCTGCTGGGCGCCGTACAGGCGGTAGGGGAAGCCGTTGTCGGTGATCACCCGGTAGAACTGCGCCGTGGGCTGGTTGAGGAGCGAGGACCACGTCTTCCCGCCGTCGGTGGTCACGTGCGCGCCGCCGTCGTTGCCCTCGATCATGACGCTGGGCTGGGACGGGTCGATCCACAGCGAGTGGTTGTCCCCGTGCCGGGTGCGCACCCGCTGCCAGGTCTTCCCGGCGTCCACCGAGCGCCAGAAGCCCACGTTGGGAAGGTAGACGGTGTTCGGGTCCTGCGGGTCGGCGATGATGCGCGAGTAGTACCAGCCGCGCTGGGTGAGCTCGTGGTCGGAGCTCACGTGCCTCCAGGTCCCGCCGGCGTCGTCCGAGCGCCAGATGCCGCCGTCGGGCTCCTTCGCGGTGATGACCGCGTACACGCGACTCGGGTCGGCCGGCGACACGGCCACCCCGATCTTTCCGAGGAGGCCGTCCGGCAGGCCGCCGGCGAGCTTGTTCCAGTGGTCGCCGCCGTCGGTGGATTTCCAGATCCCGCCCTCGTGCGAGCCGTCCAGGATCGTCCACGGCTTGCGCTCGGCCGTCCACGCCGCCGCGTACAGGACGCGCGGGTTGGTGGGATCCAGGGACAGGTCGGCCACCCCGGTCGAGTCGGAGAGGAACAGCACCTTCTGCCACGTCGCCCCGCCGTCCTCGGACCGGAACACGCCGCGCGTCGGGTTGCGCCCGAAGGGATGCCCGAGCGCGGCCACGTACACGCGGTCGGGGTCGTTCGGGTCCACCCGCACGGCGCCGATCGAGCCGGCGTCCTCCAGGCCCACGCGCGTCCAGGTCTTGCCGGCGTCGGTAGACCGGTACAGCCCGTCACCGGTCGACACGTTGCCGCGCCACGCCCACGAGCCGGTTCCCACGTAGACCACGTTGGCGTCCGAAGGGGCCACGGCGATGGCCCCGATCGAGCCCACCCCGAGCCCGCCGTCCGACACGTTGGTCCACGACAGGCCGGCGTTGGTCGTCTTCCACACGCCGCCGCCCGTGGCGCCCATGTAGAACGTTCGGTGGTCCCCGTTCGGGACCCCTGCCACGGCGCTCACGCGCCCGCCCCGGTAGGGCCCCACCATGCGGTAGTCGAGGCCGGCGTACAGCGCCGTGTCGTAGACCGGCTGCCCGGCCGGGTGCGGCGCCACGCGGGCCGCCTCCTGGGCGGCGGCCGGGGCGGGCGCCAGAGTCGGCGCGAGGGCGATGGCCGCGGCCAGCGAGAGGGCCGCGACGGTGCGTCGGACGAGGGAGGAGATCATGGGCTCTCCGGAGATGAGGAGGTTCGATCCGGGACGACGACCGCGGGGACGCCGTGGTCGGCCAGGAGACGATCGAGCGCCGGCAGCTCTTCGTGCAGGGCGCGGTCCAGCCGGGCCCGCACCGCCGTCCACTCGGCTTCCAGGTCCCGGAAGCGTCGGCGCTCCCCGGCGGTCGGCGGCGCGTCGGCGCTGATCACCGTTCCGGCCAGGTGCGCGTAATAGGTCCACAGCCTGGACTCGAAGTTGATCGGGTCCTGTCCCGACTCGCTCCGGGTCTGGATGAGGGCGTCCTCGACCGCGCCGAGGCTGTCGGTGAGCGCCGAGGCGGCCGTGGAGATCGACGCGCTGTCGGCCGCCGGCAGCGCGCCCGCGTCCTCGGCGCGCCGCACGGCGGCGTGGGCCTGCGAGCGCACGCTCCGCAGCGTGCGGAGCGCGTCGTGGATGGCCTCGATCCGGTCACGGATCGCCTCGAGGAGATCGAATTGGGCGGCGAGCTCCGGGCGCGTGGCGCGCACCCGCGGGTCTTCCTTCACCCGGAAGGTGCGGGTCCGGCTCCAGCCGTCCGCCGACAGCGTGGCCCGGTAGGTTCCGGGCACGGCCGGCGGGCCGCCCGCGTAGCCGTAGTAGACCACGGCATCCGGGACGAGCCGCGGCTTGGGGTAGAGGAGGTCCCAGGTGAAGCGGTGCGCGCCCGCGCCGGAGGGCAGCGACGACGAGTCGCTCCGGAACGACCGCACGGTGTGGCCGGACGAGTCGGCGATTGTGAGCGTGACCGGCCCGCGGGGCGCCCGGGAGAGGTACCAGTCGAAGACCGCCCCCTCGGGCGGTCCTTCGGGGGCGCCCGTCCCGCGAAAGCCCCGGGCCCGGGTCCGCCACGCGTCCCGGGGCTGGAAGAACACCCGGCCCTCGGGCGCCGCCGCCCGCCCGGCCAGGGCCCCGTCGATCTGCCGCAGCGGCGTCACGTCGTCCAGGATCCAGAAGCTCCGGCCCTGCGTGGCCACCACGAGGTCGGTGCCGTGCACGGCCAGGTCCGTGACCGGGACGACGGGGAGGTCGAGCTGCAGCGTCTGCCAGTGCCCGCCGTCGTCGAAGGAGACGTACATCCCGAACTCGGTCCCGGCGTACAGGAGCCCGGGCCGCGCGGGGTCCTCGCGCACCACCCGCACCGGGTCGTCGGCCGGGATGCCGCGCGTGCCGTCGGCGATCCGGGTCCAGTGCGCGCCGAAATCCTCCGTCCGGTACACGTAGGGCCGGAAGTCGTCCAGACGGTAGCGGTAGACCGCCAGGTAGGCCTTTCCCGAGGCGTGCGAGGAAGGCTCGATGACGTTGACCGTGGACAGGCGGGGAAGGCCGTCCGGCGTGACGTCCGTCCAGCGCTTCCCTCCATCCCGGGTGACGTGCACGAGCCCGTCGTCCGAGCCGGTCCACAGGACGAGGGAATCGCGGGGCGACTCGGCCAGGGCGAACAGGGTGGCGTATGTCTCGACGCCCGTGATGTCGTGCTGGACGGGTCCGCCCGGGTAGCCCATGGTCGCCGGGTCGTGCCGCGTGAGGTCGGAGCTGATCGCCGTCCACGTCTCCCCGCGGTCCGCGCTCCGCAGCACCGTCTGGGCGCCGTAGTAGAGGAGGGCCGGGTCGTGGGAGGAGGCGAGCAGGGGCGGATTCCAGTTGAAGCGATACTTCAGATCACGTATCGCACGACCGTCTTGCATTTGAGGATACGGGTTCACATTCTTGGCCTGACGCGTGCGCGCGTCGAAGCGGTACAGGTCGCCGCTGTAGCAGCCGCCGTAGATGAGGTCGGGGTCGCGCGGGTCCACGACGACCGAGCCGCTCTCGCAGCCCCCGGTCTCGTACCAGAAGGAGAAGCGGGTGGGGGCCAGCTCGGTCCAGGCGGGCACGCCGATGGCCGTGTTGTCCTGCTGGGCGCCGAAGATTCGATAGGGGAACTCGTCGTCCACGAACACGCGGTAGAACTGGGCCGTGGGCTGGTTCAGCATCGTGGACCAGCCGCGGCCACCGTCGGTGGTCACCTGCGCGCCGCCGTCGTCGCCGAGGATCATGCGCGCCGGATCGTCCGGATCGATCCACAGGTCGTGCGTGTCGCCGTGCGGCACGCGAATCCGCCGGAAGGTGCGGCCGCCGTCCACCGACCTCCACACCGAGGTATTGAGGACGTACACGGTCTCCGGGTCCCGCGGATCGGCGATCACGTGCGTGTAGTAGAAGGCCCGCTGGCGCAGCTCGCGCTGGCGGTTCACGCGCGTCCAGGTCGCCCCGCCGTCGTCGGACCGGTACAGACCGCCCCGGTCGTGCGCCTCCTCGGTCACCATGGCCCACACGCGGCCGGGGTCGGCCGGGGAGACGGCCACGCCGATCTTGCCCACCACCCCTGTCGGCAAGCCGCCGGACAGCTTCGTCCAGTGGTCGCCGCGGTCCACGCTCTTCCACACGCCGCCCTCGCTCGAGCCGTCGATCAGCGTCCACGGCTTCCGCTGCGCCCGCCACGCGGCGGCGTACAGCACCCGCGGGTTCGAGGGGTCCAGCGCCAGGTCGATGAAGCCGGTCGAGTCGGAGACGAACAGCACCTTCTTCCAGGTGGCGCCGCCGTCCTCGGAGCGGAACACGCCCCGGGTCGGGCCCGGGCCGAAGGCGTCCCCCAGCACGGCCGCGTACACGCGCTCCGGGTCGCGCGGGTCGACGGCCAGGTCGCCCACCTGCCCGGCGTCGGCCAGCCCGAGAAAGGTCCAGGTGGCGCCCCCGTCCGTGGACCCATACAGGCCGCGGCCCGCCGAGGCGTTGCCGCGAATGTCGGCCTCGCCGGTGGCAGCATAGACGACGTTGGGGTCCGACGGCGCCACGGCGATGGCCCCGATGGAGCCCGCCGCGAAATAGCCATCGGAGACGTTCTTCCACGAGACTCCGGCGTCGGTGGTCTTCCACACGCCACCGCCGGTCGAGCCCATGAAGAACGTGCGGGGATGCCCACGGACGCCCGCCACCGCCTGCACCCGGCCCCCGCGCGAGGGTCCCACCATGCGGTAGCGGAGCCCTGCGTACAGGGCCGTGTCGTACAGGACGTGGCCGGGGGGATGGAGCGAGAGCCCGGCGTGTGGCGGAGGGGAGGGGCGTCGCGTCGACGGCCCCGCGTACAGGGTGGAGGCCGGACCCCAGGCCAGGAGGACCGCCGCGAGCGTCAGTCCGACGCGCGTTCGGACTCCCGGGCCGGGCCGTCCCGTCATGCCGTCCTCCCGTGTCGGTGGACTCCCCGTTCCCGCCGGCAGGGTCCCTGCACACCGGAGGCGTGGGCGCGCTCGGGACGGGCGGGTCGGAACGAGGGGCGTACGATACGTCGGATGCTCCGGGTGCACAAACCACCGGGGGGACCGGGAGGACGCATGAGGATACGGGTCACGGGCGAGACGGAGATCACGGTGGAGCCGGCGGAGATGCTGGAGATCGAGGAAGTCGGCGACGCCCACCTCGGCCCTCTGCACATGCTGGCCGCGTCGCTCGCGACCTGCACGGTGGCCGTCCTCGCGTCCTGGGCCGACGCCGTGGGCCTCTCCCTGGCTGACCTCGAGGTGCGGCTGGCGTGGAACTACGTGGAGGACCCCTACCGCGTGGGGGGCTACCGCATGGACATCGAGTGGCCCTCCCTGCCCGAGGAGCGGCTCGCCCGCGTGCGGCGCGTGGCGGAGGCCTGCACCGTCCATCACACCCTGACGCACTCGCCGGCCATCCAGATCGACGTGGGCGGCTGAGCGGCGCCGGGACGTCAGCCCGCGCCACCCCGCTTCCAGAAGATGACGCCGCCCACCACAGAGATCACGGCGAAGGCGAACCACTGGATCGCGTAGGAAAGGTGAGGGCCGTTGGTGAGCTCCGGGAGCGGGATACGGACCGGGAAGATCCTTGCGCCGGCCGGATCCGTGCGCTGCGCGTACAGCCGGGCGACGGGATAGGGGAGGAGGTGGGCGAGCGCCCCCGGGTCCAGGTGACCGAGGACCGGGTGGGGCCCGTCCGGCGCGTCCAGGCTGTCGACCCGCCGTGCCCGCGCGCCGGGAACCTGCAGGAGGAGGACGTTCGCCGTGTCCGGCGCTCCGCCGGGGGCCACCGCCGAATCGGGGCGCCCCGCCAGCAGGGGGGCGTGGAAGGCGTCGGGGGCGGGTAGCCAGCCCCGCAGCACGGGGATGCCCACCGAGTCCCCGCCCTCCCGCACGACCAGCGGCGTCACCACGTACACGCCCGGCGCGCCCTGGAAGGATCGGTCCCGGAGCACGATCTCGCGCCGCCAGTCGAAGCGTCCGACCAGGCGGACGGAGCGCCACGCGAGGCTGTCGGAGCGGGCCGCCGCGGTCGAGTCGGGGCCGGACGACCGGGCGATCGGCAGGCGGCCCAGCGCCAGGCCGCCGGGCAGAGCGAGGGGGGGACGAGCCTGCCGCAGACGCCGGGCCGCGTTCTGCGCCTTGCGCTCCGCGAGCCTGTGGATCTGCCAGAAGCCCAGGCGGGTGAACAGGGCCGTGGCCACGACGACGATGCCGACGAAGCTCCAGCGGAGGAGCCGCCTGCGGGCGGTATGGGAGCCGCGATCGGCCGGGGAGCGGGTGTCATCGTCCATGCGAGCGGCAAGCTCGAGCGGCGCGGAGGCCCGGGCAAGGTGGCGCCCGCGGGCCGGGCGCGCGGAGAGCTCGCCCGGCGCCCGAGCCGGGCTCTTGTAGCTGGACGCTCTCGGCCGCACCTTGTGGCGACCGCGCGACCCTCACCCGCAGCGAGAGAGCTCCTTGGACGACGCGTCGGCCTACGAGATCCTGCGCAACCTCTCGTCGCCCATCGTGGCGTTGACCTGCCGCCGGGGCGACCGGCTGAACGGCATGATCGCCAACAGCGCCATCCGCGCCTCCATCGTCCCGGGGCGGCAGCGCGTGGCCAATTACGTGTTCAAGCGCCACCTGACGCACGCCATCCTCTCCGCCACCGGCCGCTACGTCCTGCACCTGCTCTCCCGCGAGCAGTGGGACGAGATCTGGGCCCTGGGCTTCCAGTCCGGCCACGACGGCGACAAGTTCGACGGGCTCGAGTACGAGCTCACCGGGGAAAGCCGCCTGCCGGTGCTGCCCCGCGCCTACGCCTGGATGGAGTGCGAGGTGGTCAACGTCATGGACGCGGGCGCGTCCACCTTCTTCATGGGCGAGATCCTGCGCCTCGAGCGCGGCGCGGGGGTCGAGGTGATGGACAGCGAGCACTTCCGGCGGCACATGCCCGAGGCCTGGCGGGAGCCCTACGAGCGGAACCTGGAGGGGGTACAGGAGTGGGCGGAGAGCCACGCGCCAGCCATGGACGATGGGCCGTGGCGCCGGCTGCACGCGAGCGCCGGGACGGACGACCCGTGACGGCGGAGTCGGCGGGACTCGGGGAGGGGAGGATGGGGCTACAGGACGCGGGACCGGTCGGGGGCGGCTTCCTGGAGAGCGGACCGATGCTCGCGGCGTACCGGGCGGGAGGTCTGGAGCGACGAACGCCTCCCGCGCGCGTCCTCAGCATCAGCCTCCTGGCCCTCCTGGTGGCCGGGCTCGCCAGCCTCGTATTCCCTTCCTCGCTGGACCAGTACGCGGGTCTCGTGTGGGTGCTGGCGCTGGTTCCCGTATCCCTCCTGGCCTACTATCGCGGCTGGCAGGGCGCCGCCCTGGCCACGGTCGGGGCCATGGTCGTCTACATCCTCATCCAGGTCGTCGTCATCCGCTTGATGGGGCGGGAGGTGGACTGGCGCCTGTTCGGGGCCGTCACGGTCGTGCTCATCGCCGTGACCTTCGCCGTCGGGGCCGTCATCGAGCTCCTCCACCGCGAGCGGCGGCAGGCGCTCCGACTGGCCCACCAGGATCCCCTCACAGGGCTGGCCAATCGGCGCCTCCTGCGCCTCGAGGTGGATCGCGCCATGTCGCTGGCGGACCGCCAGGAGAGCCGGGCGGCGATGATCTACGTCGACCTGGGGCGCTTCAAGCGGGTGAACGACACGTACGGCCACAGGGCCGGCGACGAGGTGCTCGCCGAGGTCGCGGAGCGGGTGCGGCGCTCGGTCCGCGCCTGCGACACGGTGGCTCGGGTGGGCGGCGACGAGTTCGCGGTCCTCCTGCTCGACGTTCGGACGATCGGGGACTCCCACGCCGCGGCCCGCCGCATCGGCCGCTGCTTCCAGGACGCCTTCCGGGTCGGGGACGCCGATGTCGATCTCACGGCGCGGCTCGGCGTGGCCGTGTATCCGGACCACGCCCGCACCTTCGACGAGCTCCTCTCGAACGCCGACCACGCCATGTATCGGCTGGAGGCCGGGTCCGAGACCGAGGTCGCCTTCTTCCACACCTCCTCTCCGATCGGGGACCTGGGCCTCGAGCCGATCGGGGACGAGGATTTGCGCCGGGCGCTTCGGACGGACTCCCTGGACCTGGCCCTCGAGTCGATCCACCGGGTGAAGGACGGCACGGTGGCGGGGGCGGAGGTCACGGCGCGCTGGCTCCAGGAGGGTATGCAGATGCCGAGGCTGGCCACCTCCCTGGACGCGGACGAACACCCGCTCCTCGCCCACCGGCTGGACCTGTGGGCGATCCGGGGCGCCCTGCGACGACTCGCGATGGGCGAGCGCACCGACGGCCCGGACGGGAGCGGATGGTTGGCGTGCAACGTGTCGGCCTCCTCGCTCGAGGACGCGACCTTCCCTCAGCAGGTGGAGCGGCTCCTCCGCGAGCAGGACGGGGACCCCGGGCGCCTGGTCCTGCAGATCGGAGAACGCGCGGTGATGAGCGATCCGCGTGGAGCGGTCGAGGTGCTGGACGCGCTCCGCTCGCTCGGCCTCCGCGTGGCCATCGCCGACTTCGGCACCGGGCACACGTCGCTCGCCTACCTGGAGCGGTTCCCGGCCGACCTTCTGAAGGTCGACCGCGTGTTCCTGGTCCGGGTGGGACGCGATCCGCACCAGGAGCGGCTGGTGGCGGGCATGATCGCGCTGGGCCAGAGCCTGGACCTCACGGTCGTGGCCGAGGGGATCGAGCGCCCCGAGCAGCGCGAGTGGCTGGCGGCCACCTCGTGCGATCTCGCGCAGGGCAGGGCATTCGCCGTGCCGGAGGTGGATCCCGCTGCCTGAGCCGGGCGGTCCGGGCGTCCGCGTTCCCACCGTCCTCCTCGTCGGGCTCGGCCACGTGGGCCGGGCGGTGCTGGAGCGCCTGGCGGCCGAGCCGTGGCCGGGCCGGATCGTGGCCTGCCGCCGTGACGCGGAGCGGGGCGCCGAGGCGTGCCGCCTGGCCCGGGTCGCCGCCCTGGCATCCGGGGCCGGAGGGGCGGCCGGGGCCGGAGGGGCGGCCGGGGCCGGCGAAGGCCCGCTGCCCGCGATCGAGTTCGAGCGCCTGGACGTCACCGATCCGAATCTCGTGGCCGACGTGGTGGGGCGCACCCGTCCCGACCTCGTCCTGCTCACGATGAGCCTCCAGACCTGGTGGCTGCCGGCCCTCCTCCCGGAACAGGCGGCGGCGCCCTTCCGCGGGATCGGGTTCGGCGCCTGGCTGCCGCTCCACCTGCCGCTCGTGCTGGCGGCCATGCGCTCGCTGGCCGCGGCCGGCTACGAGGGCCCGATCCTGTCCGCGCCCTTCCCGGACGTGACCGGCCCGGTGCTCCGACGCCTGTGCCTGGCCCCGACCTGCGGCGTCGGGAACGTGGCCGAGATGGTACCGAAGCTGCGGGCGCTGGCCGCCGAGCGCCTGGCCGAGGCGGGAGATGCGTCCGCCACGCCGGCCGACGTCGAGGTCACCCTCGTGGCCCACCACGCCCTGCTGTCGGCCGCCTACCGCCGCCAGCAGGTCCCGGCGCCCGGCCAGGTGCCGCCCCACCACCTCCGGATCCGCCGCGGAGGCCGGGACGTGACGGAGGCGGTCGGCGCCGAGGAGCTCCTCCTGCGGCCGTGGCCGCTGCCGGGCGGGGCGGCGTGGGCCTCCCTCACGGCGGCCTGCACGGTGCGGCTGATGCGCGCGGTGCTGTCCGAGGGGGAGACCCGCCTGCACGCGCCCTCGCCGGACGGACTCCCGGGCGGCTACCCGGTGCTGGCCGGGCGCGGGGCGGTGCGGCCGGCGCCGATCGAGGGGCTGAAGCTCGAGGAGGCTGTCCGCCTCAACGAGCGGTCGCACCGTTTCGACGGGATCGAGCGGATCGAGGAGGACGGCACCGTGGTGTTCGCCGAGCGCGTACGGTCCGCCATGACCGGGACGCTCGGCTTCGACTGCCCGCGGCTGGCGCCCGACGAGGCGGCCGGGCGCGGCGCCGAGCTCCGCGAGCGGTTCGCGGCGTACGCGGCCCGCCATGGCGCCGACCTGTCGGCGGGGCGGATCTGAACGTCGGGCGATCGGACCGCCGCGCCGATCGGCGGAACGAGAAGGCGGGATGAAGGGACTGACCGGAAAGCGGGTGCTGGTGACGGGCGGCGCCAGCGGCATCGGAACGGCCGCCGCGACGCGCTTCCTCGAGGAGGGGGCGGCGGTGTGCGTGCTGGACCGGGACGCTGAAGCCCGCGAGGCCACGCTCCAGCGCCTCCCCGAGCTCTCCGCCTACGTGGTGGCGGACGTGTCCCGCCCCGAGGAGGTCGAGGCCGGCGTGGCGGCGGCGGCCGGTGCCATGGGCGGGATCGACGTGCTCATCAACAACGCCGGCATCAGCGTGCGCCATCCCTTCCTCGAGATCACACCGGAGGAGTGGGAGCGCGTCCTGTCCGTCAACCTGACCGGCGTCTTCCTGGTGGCGCGGGCCGTGGCCGGGCGCATGATGGAGGGCCGGGGAGGCGTGATCCTCAACATGGCCTCCACCAACGCGCTGGCCGGCTACCCGCTGTACGCCGATTACAACGCCTCCAAGGCGGGGGTCGTGGCCCTCACCCGGACCATGGCCCTGGAGCTGGCGCCGAAGGTCCGCGTGGCGGCCGTGGCGCCGGGTTACGTGCTCACCCCCATGCAGCGGGCCGAGTACACCGACGCCATGCTGGAGGAGGTGAACCGCAAGGTCCCGATGGGACGGCACGCCCGGCCCGAGGAAGTCGCCGCGCTGTTCGCCTTCCTGGCCTCCGAGGAGGCCCCGTTCATCACGGGCCACGTGTACGTGATCGACGGGGGCGAGATCGCCGGCGGGCTGGCCAGCCGGTGAGCCGAGCGCCGGGCCGCCCTGGACGCGCGCGAAGGAGCATCCCATGACCCACCTGACGGACGCATCCGAGGCCCTGTTCCGCCGCAGCGCGGAGTCCCTGGTCGAGGGCGGGAGCTCGCCCTCGCGCGGGCCCGCCACGTACGGCGCGCACCCGATCTTCATGCGGGAAGCGTCGGGGAGCCGGGTCGTCGACGTGGACGGAAACGAGTACGTGGACTGGATGATGGCCTACGGCTGCCTGCCGCTCGGCCATGCCCACCCGGCCGTCACGGCGGCGGTGCGCGAGGCCGCCGGCACGGGGGCGCACTTCGCCACCGCCACCGAGGTCGAGCTGGACGTGGCCGAGCGCATCCGGTCCCTCGTCCCCGGCGTAGAGAAGGTCCGCTTCGCCAACACCGGCACGGAGTCCATGATGGCCGTGCTCCGCCTGGTGCGGGGCTACACGGGCCGGCCGCGCTTCATCAAGTTCGAGGGACACTACCACGGCTGGTACGACGATTACCTGGCCAACGCCCACCCGCGTCCGCCCGCCTCGCTGGGGCACCGGCACGATCCCGTGAAGGTGGCCGAGAGCTCCGGGCTGGGTCGGCACGCCCTGGACGACACCGTGGTCGTGCCGTGGAACGACCTCGAGGCCGTGGAGCGGGCGCTCGCCAACCACCCCGGCCGGATCGCCGCGGTGGTCACCGAGGGGATCATGGCCAACATGGGCGTGATCCCGCCCGAGCCCGGCTACCTGGAGGGCCTGCGCGAGCTCACCCGCGCGTACGACGTGCTCCTGGTCCTGGACGAGACCGTGACCGGCTTCCGGATCGGCCGGGGCGGCTGCCAGGCGCGCTACCGGGTCGAGGCCGACCTGGTGAGCTTCGGGAAGGGGCTCGGGGCCGGGCTCCCGGTGGCCGCGTTCGGGGGGCGCGGCGACATCATGGAGGCGCTGGCCTGGGGCGGGGTATTGCACTACGGGACGCAGAACGGCTCCCGGATCGGCCTGCACGCGGCCAGGGCCAACCTGGACGCGCTCTCCGCCGAAGGGGGCGCGGCCGTCGAGCACGCGTGGACGATCGGCGAGAGCCTGCGGCAGGGCCTCCAGGAGGCCCTGGACGAGGCCGGGGTGCCGGCCCGCGTGCAGGGCGTGGGCCCCATGCTCCAGGTCCTGTTCACCGGGGCGGACGCGATCCGCGACTACCGCGACTACTGCGCGCACGTGGACGCGGAGCGTTACCGGCGCTTCGCCCTCGCCCTGTTCGGTCGCGGCGTGTACACGACGCCCTCGGCCGCGCTGCACTGGATGGCCTCGGCGGCCCATACCATGGAGGATGTGGGTCGCACGCTGGAGGCGGTGCGCGCGGTGCTGCGCGAGGGGGAGTTCGCGGGGTGAGCGAAGACGCCGACCTCACCGGCCGCGTCGCCGTCGTCACCGGCGGCGCCTCGGGCATCGGCCGGGCCACCTGCCTCCTCCTGGCCCGCCGCGGCGCCCGGGTGGCCGTCGTCGACCTCGATCGCGACGGAGGCGCGGCCGTGGCCACAGAGATCGCTGCGGAGGGCGGGGAAGCGCTCTTCTTCCCGGCCGACGTGAGCCGCTCGGAGGACTGCGGGAGCGTCGTCGGGGAGACCGAGCGCGCGCTGGGGCCGATCGGCGTCCTGGTGAACGCCGCCGGCGTGATCCACCGCGGCTCCGCCCTCGAGACCACGGACGAGGACTGGGAGCGGCTCATGGCCGTGAACGTGGGAGCCGCCTTCCGCATGGCCCGGGCGGTCCTCCCCGGCATGATTGCCCGCGGGCGCGGCGCGGTCGTGAATGTGGCCTCCGGCTGGGGCCTGGTGGGCGGTCCCCGCGCGGCGGCTTACTGCGCCTCCAAGGGGGCGGTCGTGCAGCTCACCCGCGCCCTGGCCATCGACCACGGCCCCGACGGCGTGCGGGTGACCTGCGTGTGCCCCGGGGACACCGACACGCCCATGCTCCGGCAGGAGGCTCGGGAGCTGGGCGAGGACGAGGCGGCCTTCCTGGCCGGGGCCGCCGACCGCCCGCTGGGTCGCGTCGGCTGTCCCGAGGAGGTCGCGGAGGCGATCGCATGGCTGGCCGGGGAGGGCGCGTCCTTCGTCACCGGGACCTGCCTGGTCGTGGACGGGGGCGGGCTGGCGTAGCCCGAGCCAAGGCTTCCGCCCCCTTCGGGCCGCGGACCGATTCGAGGTCGGGGCATCGCCCGGCTACGGCCGGGCCGCTAGTGTTCTCGATCCCGCGCCGGGGTGGCGGAACTGGCAGACGCGGGGGACTTAAAATCCCCTGGGCTTCGGCCCTTGCGGGTTCGATTCCCGCCCCCGGCATGTTCAGGCGCGGTGCGGCTTGCCGGGTCCGTCGGATCGCTCTGCTAGGCCCGGATTCGCAGACGTACATTGGTCCGTCTGTGCCGTCGTACCTGCGATTACCTGACGAGAAGGAGGGGACCATGACCACCGTCTTCGGCCATCATGACGTGAAGGACCAGGACCACTGGCTCGCTTCGCCCAGGCGTGAGGAGTTCTTCGGGCCTCTCGGCGTCACGAACATCCGGACCTTCGTCGACCCACAGGACCCCACTCGGGTCGGTGTGCCGATGGACGTCCCGGACATGGACGCCCTCATGGCTGCGATGGAGACGGAGGCGGCCGCCGAGGCGATGGAGCACGACGGGGTCATCTCCGAGACGCTCGTGTTCCTCGTCGAGGCCTGACCGAGCGCCTTCACCGGCCCGTTTGGCCGGAGCTTCGTCACGCTCCCAGCGGCTCGACGGGCGGCGGTCCCTCCGTCTGACCGGTCCCGTGTCTCGGTGACAGTTGGGGGACAGGAAGGTCGATCCCCGGTGCTCGCCCGCCCGAATCAACGCGGCGGGCGCCTGGCGGCCGCCCGCACGTCCCTCTCCGCTCGCGCCGCCTCCCCTTCGGAGATCCCGAGCTCCTGCTGCAGGCGGCGCAATATGCTCCGCTCGCGCTCGGAGATCACGCCGTCGGCGACTGCACCTTCCAGCGCCGCCCTGTACACCTGGTGCTTGCGGGCGTGAAGGTATTCTGGCGTGTCCCGCACGCCGCCCATGAGACGGTCCGCGAGGCCTTCGGCGAAGCGCTGCACGGGCCGCAGGACCAGCACGATGGCGGCGGACACCAGGAATCCGAGCAGGGCGCCGTTGACCGGTAGGATCCGATCCAGCACGTAGCTGCCCGTGAAGAAGGCGATGCCGAACACGGCTCCCACCGTGCTCCGCTTGAGGGCGATCTTGAGCTTCAGGTCCAGGTCGAACAGCTGCCAGCGCAGCACCCCATAGGCCAGCAGCACGACGTAGAAGAACAGCGCCAGCTGCCACGCCGAGTTGTACATGAAGTCGCCCCAGACCGGAATGGGGCGAAGCACGGGGTAGAGCAGGAAGGTCAGGCCCGTGTAGGCGTCCCGGATCCCGAACGCGATGGCGAACCACTTCGCCCGCGAGCGGGCCGCCGTCCCCGTTCGCGACCTGCGGTACCCGTCGAGCGCCGCCGCCAGGCCGAGGAGCGATGCCAGGCCGACGACCTGCGCCAGCCTCTCTCCCGCGGGCGCGAAGTGGTAGTTCCACGTGGCCCAGCCGGGCGAGTACAGCGCGCCCATGAACGTGTCCGGCGATGCCACCAGCCAGACCGCGGACCCGGCGCTGCCCAGGGCCAGGAGTCCGTAGGCCCGGCGGGAGCGGAACGGTCGCACCAGCGGCGACTCGACCGCGACGGCGAGGAAGGCCGGGTACTGGAAGGGCAGGGTCGCCAGCATGGCCAGCGACACCGACACGACCAGGCGGAAGGTCCCGGGATCCTCGACCAGGAAGGACACCGCGCCGAGCGTCGAGGCGCACCCCTCCAGGAAGAGGAGAACCGTCAGCCGCCTGTTGAGGGAGCGCTCGGGCGCCGTCCGGGCGACGACGATCGCCTCGGTCCAGGCCGTCAGGCCCGTGAGGAGGCCGGGCAGGGCCCAGGAAGTCCAGGTCAGACCCATGTGCACCCCCGCGAGCCGGGCGTCCGGGCACGGCGTGAGATTTGGGCCGGGGCAAGCTAGAGGCCATGTTCGAGCGAGCGCAGTGCCGGACTCGAGCACCCGGTTTTGTAACGACGCGCTCCCCTCCGGCTTGCGGCCGAACGTATAATGTCGTGGCCGGGCGCCGCGTCGCACACCGCGCCCTGCTCGGCGCCGACGTCCTCAACAGGAGGCCCCATGAGCCCGCAGGCCGGGTGTCCCCACATCGCCGACATCACCGAGGTCCTGCGCCCCGAGCGCCACGTGTGCGAGGAGTGCGTCAAGACCGGGGACCAGTGGGTGCACCTGCGCACCTGCCAGACATGCGGCCGCACGCTGTGCTGCGACGACTCGCCCAACCGGCACGCCAGGGCCCACGCCCGGTCCGCGGACCATCCGGTCATCGCCTCGGCGGAGCCGGGGGAACGGTGGCTGTACTGCTATCCCGACGACGCCTACGCCGAATATTGAGAAGGCGCGCGCGACCAGTCCCGAGGAGGTCCGGACGATGACAGTCGCGGTGGAGACCTGGCCCGAGTTGCCCCTCGAGGCGTGGCGGGACAGCTGCGCGACCCTTCACATGTGGACGCAGGTGGTGGGCAAGATCCGGATGGCCAGCGCTCCGCACGTGAACCACTGGTGGCAGGTCCCCCTCTACGTGACCCCGCGGGGCCTCACGACCTCGACGATGTACCGCGGCCCGACAGGGTTCCGGATCGACTTCGACTTCGAGGACCACGCCCTGCGGCTGGAGACGAGCGCCGGCGTCCACGAGTCATTCGCGCTCGGCGCGTATCCAGTGGCGGAGTTCTACGACCGGGTCATGGCGGCCCTGGCGCGCCTGGGAGTCGAGGTCCGGATCTGGCCGCACCCGGTGGAGGTCGTGCAGGCGATCCCGTTCGACCAGGACACGGTGCACGCGGCCTACGACCCGGAGTCCGTGCGGCGCTTCTGGAGGATCCTCCTCCACGCCGATCGGGCCCTGCACGAGCACCGGAGCCGCTTCCTGGGGAAGGCCAGCCCGGTGCACTTCTTCTGGGGGAGCTTCGACCTGGCCCTGACCTTCTTCTCGGGCCGGACGGCGCCGCCGCACCCGGGCGGGATCCCCAACCTGGCCGACCGGGTGGCCCGCGAGGCCTACTCGCACGAGTGCGCCAGCGCCGGCTTCTGGCCGGGCAACGGGGCGCCGGCCATCGACGCGCCGGCCTTCTACGCCTACGCCTACCCGGAGCCGGAGGGGTACCCGGCCGCGGCGGTCCGGGCGGCGGACGCTTTGTACAGCGCGGAGATGGGAGAGTACATCCTTCCCTACGAAGCGGTGCGGCGGGCGGAGGACCCGGAGGAGTTGCTGCGCGACTTCTTCTCGAGCACGTACGAGGCCGCCGCCGAGCTGGGGGGCTGGGACCGGGAGGCGCTGGAGCGGCGATCCGGCTGACGGGCTTCCGGGCGTGACCCACGCCCCCGGCGGCCCGGCCAGGCCCTCACCGCGGCCGCGCCAGCGCCAGGCCGAACCGATCCTCCTCGTCCGTCTCCCAGCGCTCGACCTCGAAGCTGCCGTCCTCGAGCAGCGCCGTCGCCGATTCGCGCGTGTACTTGTGGCTCAGCTCGGTACGGATGGACTCGCCGGGCTCGAACTCCAGCTCCAGGTCCAGCGAGGGCAGGGAGACGGTCTGGCGGCGGTCCGAGACCAGGTGCATCTCGATGCGGGACTCCTCCTCGTTCCAGTCGGCCCGGTGCCGGAAGGCGTCCGGGTCGAAGTCGGAGCCCAGCCTGTCGTTGAGCACGCGCAAGACGTTTCGGTTGAACGCGGCGGTGACGCCGCGCGTGTCGTCGTACGCGGCCAGCAGCTCCCGCCGGTCCTTGACGAGGTCGAAGCCGACCAGGAAGGCGTCGGACACCGACAGGTGGCCCCGGACGCGGCCCGCGAAGGCCCGGGCTTCGTCGGGTCCGAAGTTGCCGATCGTGCTGCCCAGGAGGAGGACCAGGCGCGCGGCTCCGGCGAAGGGCAGCTCCAGGTCCTCGTGGAAGTCGCCCACGATCCCGACGATGTCGAGCTCGGGATAGCGTCCGGCCAGTCGCACCACGGCCCTCTCGATCGCGTCCCGGCTCACGTCGATGGGCGCGTAGGCCCGGAGGCTGCCTTCCCTCTCACCGGCATCGAGGACGATCTCCGTCTTGCCGGAGCTCCCGGATCCGAGCTCCACCAGGGAGGCCGGGTGGACGCCGGCCACCAGGGAGGACGCCGCACGGAGGAGGATCGAGCGCTCGGCCCGGGTCAGGTAGTACTCGGGGAGGCGGGTGATCTCTTCGAACAGCCTCGAGCCCCGCGCGTCGTAGAAGTACTTGGGCGGCAGGGTGCGGGGCCGCGGAGTCAGTCCCTCCCGGACGTCGGCCACGAGCGCGCGGCGCAGGTCGGCCGGCTCGATGAAGGTCCGGATCTCGGTGCCGATCCTGCTCCTCCGATGTCTCGATTCGCTCCACGGGACGCTGCCTCTCACGACCGCCGCGGCGCGGCTCGGCACGTGGAATGCACGCCATCGATCCCTACAACGTACGGCGGAGCGCGACCGCCGCCACGCACGGTGCAACGATCGAGCCCGGGAGGACCCATGTTTGCCGATCTGCTCGAGGAGGCCCTCGACGCCTGGACCGATGCCCGCGAGGGGGTGATCGCGGAGCTGGAGAACATCCCGGCCGAGCGCTACGATTTCCGTCCGGCGGAGGAGGTGCGCAGCGTGGCCGAGCTCGCCTGCCACATCATGGAGGTGTCCGAGCTCATGGTGGGCGAGCTGTCCCGGGAGGACACGGACTTCCACCGGGCGCCCTTCCCGGAGCTCCTCCGCGAGCACGCCCGCGACGTCCAGGGCCTGACCGACAAGGAGGCGATCCTGGAGGCCATGGAGCGCACGCTGGAGCGCGGCCGCACCCGCTTCGAGGAGGTCGGCGAGCTCCACATGCTCCAGCTCATCGAGCGCTTCGACGGGGAGCCGGGCACCCGCATGGCCTGGATGCACCACGGCATCGCGCAGGAGATGTATCACCGGGGCCAGCTGTGCACGTACGAGCGGCTCATGGGGCTCGTGCCCGCGCTCACGAAGCGGATCCGCGGCGAGGACTGACACGGGAGGAACGGTGGTCCCTCGAGCGAGGGTCGAACGCGAGCCGGGCGTCGGGGCGGCGGAGGCCGCGGCCGCGAGTTTGGCCGGGCGCTACCGTGACATCCGGGCGTTCACGGAAGCGTTGTGCGCTCCGCTGGCCACGGAGGACTACGTCGTCCAGACGATGGAGGACGTGAGCCCCACCAAGTGGCACCTGGCGCACGTGAGCTGGTTCTTCGAGACCTTCCTGCTGCGCGAGCACCTGCCGGGCTACGAGCCCATCGACGAGACGTACGCGTACCTGTTCAACTCCTACTACGTGCAGGCGGGCGAGCGGCACTGCCGCGACCGGCGCGGCTGGATCTCCAGGCCCACGGTCGAGGAGGTGTACCGCTACCGGCGGCACGTGGACGAGCACATGGAGCGGCTCCTCGAGCGCGCCTCCGCCGACGCGGATCTGGAAACCGCGATCGAACCCGTGGTCACCATCGGGATCCACCACGAGCAGCAGCACCAGGAGCTGCTCCTCACCGACATCAAGCACGTGTTCTCGGTGAACCCGCTCCGGCCGGCGTTCCGCTCCGGCCCGCTCGAGCGCGGGAGCGCGACCCCGGCGCTCGAGTGGGTGCCGTTCGAGGGCGGCCTGGTGCGGATCGGGCACGAGGGCGAGGGCTTCGCCTACGACAACGAGGGCCCGCGCCACCGCGCCTTCCTGGAGCCTTTCCTCCTGGCCGACCGGCTGGTCACCAACGGCGAGTTCCTGGCGTTCATGGAGGACGGCGGCTACGAGACCCCCGAGCTGTGGCTGTCGGACGGCTGGGCTGCCGCGCAGGAGAAGGACTGGACCGAGCCCTTCTACTGGGAGGCGCGGGATGGCGAGTGGTGGCAGTTCACCCTCTCCGGCATGCGCACGGTCGATCCGCACGAGCCGGTCTGCCACCTGAGCTACTACGAGGCCGAGGCGTACGCGCGCTGGGCGGGTGCGCGTCTTCCCACCGAGGAGGAGTGGGAGGTGGCGGCGAGCCCCCGGCCCATCCGGGGGAACCTGGTCGAGTCCGGGCGTCTCCACCCGGCGCCGGTCTCGATGGACGGGGACGTCGCTGCCGTGACGAACGGGGGGTCGGGCGAGGACGCGCGCCCCGGCGCGGAGGTGTCGCCCCCCGAGGCATCGTCCGATCCTCCCCCCCACCAGCTGTGGGGCGACGTGTGGGAGTGGACGCGGAGCCCCTACTCGCCCTACCCGGGCTACGAGGCCCCGCCGGGCGCCCTGGGCGAGTACAACGGGAAGTTCATGAGCAACAAGTTCGTGCTGCGGGGCGGCTCGTGCGCCACCTCGGCCACCCACATCCGGGCCACCTACCGGAACTTCTTCCCGCCCGACGCCACGTGGCAGTTCACGGGGCTCCGGCTGGCGAGGGACCCGTAGCCGGGGATCCCGTCGTAGCGTTCCGCGAGGTGGCGCTCCGCCGGGGCGGGCGCGCCGTCCTCGAGGGCCTCTCCTTCGAGGTCGCCCCGGCGGAGACCTTCGTCCTCGTCGGGCGCAGCGGGGCGGGGAAGTCGAGCGTCCTCCGCCTGGTCAACCGCCTCCTGGAGCCCGATGCCGGCGAGGTGCGGGTCGGCGGGCGCTCCGCGGCGGACTGGGACCCGATCCGGCTGCGGCGCAGCACCGGTTACGTCCTCCAGGGCATCGGGCTCTTCCCCCACTACACGGT
>Ga0102952_1000314_pt1 | contig 19905 bp, 18 predicted proteins | sample SalPon2A_C_D1_MG_FD_78506 | JGI IMG/M metagenome (GOLD analysis project Ga0102952, IMG submission 78506) | Soil microbial communities from South San Francisco under conditions of wetland restoration - Salt Pond MetaG R2A_C_D1_MG | ecosystem: Environmental > Terrestrial > Soil > Wetlands | place... | reverse complement strand
TGAAGAAAAAGGCCATACAACCCTGGAAAGCATGAAAGAGGTAAAAAAGATATTACAAAATAAAAAAATAGAAAGCGTTATTTTCGTAAGCCACGGATATCATCTGCACAGGGTGAGGAAAATGGCTGAAGATATGGGTATAGAGAATATTAAAATATCCGCTGTTTCTATAAAAAATGATAGTAAGAAGATAAAACTGGTATTGAGAGAAAGTCTTGTTTACGTCGTTTACCTAATGAGGTCAGGCTACTCCGCAGTTACTTCTTAGTTTCGCATAAGTATTACCTGTCTATCTCACCAAGAACTATATCAATGCTTCCTATAGCAGCTATTACATCAGCAAGGTATGCACCTTTTACCATATAGGGAAGTGATTGCATGTTAATGAATGATGGTCCGCGCACCCTCATTCGGTATGGTTTGCCAGTTCCGTCACTTACAAGATAATAGCCAAGCTCACCTTTGGGATTTTCTACGGCATGGTAAACCTCGCCTTTGGGTGTGTTGAATCCGTTATACACTATTACGAAATGTCTTATAAGGGATTCCATCCTTGTATACACTTTTTCCTTCTCGGGAAGTACAATATCCGGAAGATCGGCAATATATGGACCGTCCGGCAGGTTATCTATAGCTTGCTCAATGATTCTCAGGCTTTGCCTCATTTCTTCTAAACGGCAGAGAAATCTTGCATATGCATCTCCCTCATTTGCAACGGGAATCTCGAAATCATAGTTTTCGTATCCGAGATAGGGAATAGATTTCCTTACATCATATGGAACACCACTCCCCCTTAATACGGGTCCGGTAAGCCCGAGTTCGACCGCCTCATCAGCACTAATGCGTGCGACATCCTTGGTTCTGTTTATCCAGATCTTGTTCCTGGTAAGCAGCTTATCAACTTCTGAAAGAGTTTTCGGGAATATCTTTATAAAGTTCCTTATCATATCTTCAAAATTATTTGGCAGTTCTCTCGGAAGTCCTCCAACCCTGGGATATGATGTTGTAAGCCTCGCACCGCATACATTTTCAAGGATTTCATAAATTCTCTCTCTCTCCTTGAAGCAGTAAAGAAAAGCACTCACGGCACCAAGGTCCATAGCATTTGTTCCAATTCCTATGAGATGTGACTCAATTCTTCCAAGCTCGCTCAATATAACTTCGGCAACTTTGGCTCTTTCAGGTATTTCATCCTCTATACCAAGAAGCTTCTCCACTGTAAGAATAAAGCCTATATTATTACAAATCGAGGCTACATAATCCATTCTGTCAGTATAAGGTAAACACTGCTGGTATGTAATATTCTCGCAAAGCTTTTCTATACCCCTGTGAAGATATCCTATGTAGGGTACAGCTTGCTGAACTATTTCCCCGTCGAGGTAAAGTACTATTCTCAATACTCCGTGAGTTGATGGGTGCTGAGGACCCATGTTCAGCATCAGAGATTCTTCTCTTCTACCATCTCCGTAATCTTTTTCAGTTACAAGTTCTACTCTTTCCATCAGTTATTACCACTAATGAGATCGTTTTGAAATGATTTTTTTGATGGCTCCCTGTTCCTTACGTCAAAATCTTTTCTCAGAGGGAACTCTTCGTAATCCTCGGGCATCAATATTCTTCTAAGATCGGGATGGCCCTTAAAGTTGATCCCGAACATATCGTACACTTCTCTTTCAAGCCAATCAGCACCTTTCCACAGAGATGTAACTGAATCTATCTCAGGTTCATCTCCGGAAAGCTCCACCTTGATTCTTATTCGGGTATTACCCTCGTAATCCTTATCAAATCTGTGCAGATAATAGACCATCTCGAACCTTGGTATTTTGACCTCAAGGTAATCGACTGCCGTCAGATCTGCAAGATATATAAATCTGTATTCATCTATAAGCCTCTTGCATATTTCCAGAAGCTTTTCCTTTTCTATAGTTAATGAGGTTTCTCCCCTGAATTCGTATATATTTTTTATATTGTCCGATAATGTATCTTTAATCGAATCAATTATTTCCTGTTCCTGTTGATTCATAACAGTGGAGCCTCTTCATTGTCGATCTTCATTTGTATCTTCATAACAGCATCAATAAGTGCTTCCGGTCTTGGAGGACAACCCCCTACATAAACATCGACGGGAAGGAATTCATCGATCCCCTGAACAACAGCGTAACTGTCGAAAGGACCTCCGCCACATGTACATGAGCCCATAGCTATGACCCATTTGGGCTCAGGCATCTGGTCATAAATCCTTCTGCAGACAGACGCCATCTTGTAGGTAATTGTTCCGGAAACTATCATCAGGTCAGCCTGTCGTGGTGAGAATCTGTTTACTTCAGCACCGAACCTGGCCAAATCATATCTTGAGCAAAAAACACCCATCATTTCTATCGCACAGCAGGCAGTTCCAAAAGGCATAGGCCACAAACTGTTTTTTCTGCCCCAGTTCGCTATTTCCCTGACTTTTGTAGTTAAAAATCCTTGCCCGCCTAAACTTGGATCCGTATTTATTCCCATTCAAGGACACCTCTTTTCCATACATATAAGTAACCTGCAAAAATAATCAGCAGGAATATCATTATCTCGATAAATGCGATCATTCCCAGCTCACGGAATACTACCGCCCAGGCTATGAGAAAAACCGCTTCTACATCAAATAAAATAAATAACGCCCCTATTAGATAATACCTCATGGAAAACCGTCTTCTAGCATCTCCATATGGTGTAATACCAGACTCATACGGTGTGAGTTTCTGTTCGGCATATCGTCTCGGGCCAACGAGGTAGGAAACGGACAGGAGCAAAGCCGCGAGGAATATTGATATCAAAAGTATTAGTAATATAGGAATATAACTGATTAACACAGCCTATAAGGTTAAGTATAGTAATTGAATTGTCAAGGAAACTTACGGTGCTATTTGACGTTTATTGGCGAAGGCTAAGGAAGGAGTGTAAATCATTTATTTATACAAAGCATTTCTGCAGACCGCATTAACTACTGTAACGTTATTTCATATAAAGATATTATTTAAATATAAAGTATAATTTACTCATCATGCAGGAAAAAATTCTTGAAGCAAAAAACATTATAGAAGAATCACCATCCCTGGCAGTGCTGACCGGTGCGGGTATATCAGCCGAGAGCGGAATCCCTACTTTCAGAGGTAGTGACGGTCTCTGGAAGAACTACAGTCCCCAGCAGCTTGCCTCACCCAATGCATTTAAAAAAGATCCGAAGCTCGTCTGGGAATGGTACGACTGGCGAAGACAGATAATAGACAAGGCAACTCCTAATCCGGGGCACACAGCACTAGCAAGGATTGAAGCTGAAAAGGAGAAGTTCACATTAATAACACAGAACATAGACGGCCTGCATCAGAAAGCCGGCAGTCAGAACATAATTCAGCTTCACGGAAGCATATGGGAAATCAAATGTACCGAGTGCGGAACAACAGAAACGAATTATGAAGTTCCTATTGGCGCTTTGCCACCTGTTTGTAATAATTGCAGCGGAATAATGAGACCCGGGACAGTATGGTTCGGGGAGATCATTCCAATGAGCATTATAGACAAAACCATACTTTCAATAGAGGAATCAGAGGTAATGATCATAATCGGAACATCCGGTGTCGTGGAGCCTGCAGCATCAATGGGACTAATGGCTAAACAGTCAGGAAAAAAAGTAATAGAGATAAACCTGGAGCAGACACCTAATTCATCTTTATACGATGTATTCATTCAGGCCAAATCAGGTGAGACTCTGCCGCTGTTTTATAAAATAGACGAAATTTACAACTAACCTGTAACAAAACGGTTTTTATTTAATGTTCTCTGAAAGCTCTGTTGCTATTCTTATCGCCTGGATCATACTGTTTGGATTGGCTTTACCCTGCCAGGCAATATCATAAGCAGTTCCATGGTCGGGTGACGTACGTATTATCGGAAGTCCGAGTGTTATATTTACCCCGGTGTCAAAAGCCATCATTTTGAAAGGAATTAAACCCTGGTCATGATACATTGCTATAACAATATCCCATTCTCCCTTAAGAGCCTTGTAAAACAAAGTATCGGCAGGAAAAGGGCCTGCAACATTCATTTCTTCCCTGCATGCATCTTCAACTGCCGGTATAATCTCTTCTAGCTCCTCTCTCCCGAAAGCCCCTGATTCACCTGCATGAGGATTTAAACCACAAACAGCAATACATGGATATTTAATGCCGAATTTTTCGGTGAGTTCTTTATTACATGTCCTGATCGTCTTCAGCAACTCGTTCTTTTTGATCATGTCAGGAACTTCCCGCAGTGCCGTATGGATTGTTACAAGTGCAACGCGGAACGGTCCGCCGTCAAACATCATTACCACATGTTCAGCACCTGTAAGGTCTTTAAGTAATTCCGTATGGCCCGGATATACTGATCCCGCTCTGTGGATCGATTCCTTGCTGATAGGAGCTGTAACAAGCGCATCTATTTTGCCATTGATTGCGTCCCTGACTGCTGTTTCGATACATTGAATACTCGCCCTGCCAGCCTTGTCGCTTATCCTGCCCGGAGTCAGGTCGTTCATACCAAAATCACCTGCACTTACAACTTCCCCTGAAAAATAATGGTCGACCAGAACGGATGCCTCGCTTATTATCTGTTCGCTGCCGTAAATTACAGCATCAAAGAAAAGATCCCCGGAAGTTACAAGTTCTTTTAAAGCTTTAACTATTACCTCGGGACCGATACCGTTTGGATCACCCATTGTAATACCTATTACTTTCTTTTTATTCATAACGGGATTTATTTTCAGGGAATTTTTGAGAAAAGGTGCCTAGTATTCTTTTCGAGCTGTTCCTCAAGAGTCTCCATATCCACCTTTCTGACCTTCGCTACCATATCGGCAACATACCTGACATTAGCCGGTTCGTTCGTTTTCCCTCTTACCGGAACAGGTGCAAGATAAGGTGAATCTGTTTCAACCAGTATCCTGTCAAATGGTACGTTCCTCGCGGCCTCTCTTACCTCTTCTGCCCTGTTGAAAGTAACTATACCGGAAAATGATATAAAGAATCCAAGGTCAAGATATTTTTTGGCTATATCATAATCACCTGAAAAACAGTGAATAACTCCGGGTCTGTCGTTAAGGTCGGATGACCTCAGGATAGATATCATATCATCATCTGCTTCTCTGACATGAACTACAAAAGGGAGTTCAAGCTTATGTGCAAGTTCTATCTGTGCCTCGAAGGATTCTATCTGAACATCCCTCGGGGAGTTCATGTAATGATAATCAAGTCCGGTCTCCCCGACCGCCACAACATTATCATTCTGTGAAATGTTTTCTATTTCAGTTAGCACTTCCCCGCTGTAAGTTGATGCAGCGTGGGGGTGTATACCGCAGGCGGCATATACAAAATCATATTCGTTTGCGATATTTACAGTACTGGAGCATGAAGGGAGATCAGTGGACATTGATATTATCTTTGAAACACCGTTTTTACGGGCTTTTTTGATGGATTCCCTGTAATCTTCCAGTGAAACGAGATGTGCGTGTGTATCAATTAACATATCAGGTCAGGGGATTTTATTCACCTTTCTCTTTGAGCAGGTCTTTCAACTCGTCCATGAACTGATTGACGTCTTTAAATGACCTGTAAACGGATGCAAACCTTACGTAGGCGACCTCGTCGATCTCGTGGAGCTTGCTAATAAGTCTTTCACCGATCTCCTTACTGCCTACTTCTCTTTCCCCTCTTTCCTGCAGGTCTCTTTCAAGCTCTGACACCATTTCCTCTATTCTCTCAGGATCAATAGGTCTTTTCTCTATGGCTTTCAGCAAACCCTGCATTATCTTGTTCCTGTCGAAAGGCTGCCGGGTCCCGTCTTTTTTCACTACCATAAGGTTTATCTCTTCAACGCGTTCGTAAGTTGTAAACCTTCTGTTGCAGCTCATACATTCTCTTCTGCGTCTTATCGAGTTTCCGTCTTTACCCAATCTGGAATCGATAACTCTATTTTCGTGGCTGGTGCAAAAAGGACATTTCATTTTTATATTTGATCTTCCTAAACCAGTTTATGCGAATACATCGGGAACTTTCTGCAAAGTTCATAAACATCATCTTTTATACTGTTTAATTTGCTTTCATTATCAGGGTTTTCAAGTGCTTCCCTGATAAAACCTGCAATATTTATAATTTCCTGTTCTTTCATACCCCTTGTAGTAACTGCAGGAGTCCCAATCCTGATACCGCTCGTAACAGCAGGTGGTTCAGGGTCGAAAGGGATGGCATTCTTATTAACGGTTATACCTGCTTTTTCAAGTGTGTCCTCCGCCATTTTACCTGTTACACCCTTCTTTCTCAGATCGACAAGCACCAGATGATTGTCGGTGCCCCCGGATACGAGATCGAATCCGAACTCTATAAGCATTTCACCCAGCTTCCTGGCGTTTTTAACTACCTGTTTCTGATATTCGATAAATTCCGGCCGAAGGGCTTCCTTGAAAGCAACAGCCTTTGCTGCAATAATATGCATCAAAGGACCACCCTGACTACCTGGAAATACCCTGCTGTTAACTACCTTCTCATGCTCACTCTTCATCATTATCATTCCGCCCCTGGGTCCCCTGAGCGTCTTATGGGTTGTAGTCGTAACGAAATCGCAATACGGAATCGGGTCAGAATAAAGTCCTGCCACTACAAGCCCCGCCGGATGAGCTATATCTGCCATAAGTTTTGCACCACACTCGTCAGCGATATCCCTGAAAACCTTGAAATCTATATCTCTGGGATAAGCACTCCATCCAACAACAATCAGTTTCGGCTTATGTTCCCTTGCCAAATTCCTGACCTCGTCATAATCGATCAGGTTGGTATCTTCGGTAACACCGTAGGGAACTACGTTGAATAGTCTTCCGGAGAAATTAACAGAACTTCCGTGGGTAAGGTGTCCTCCGTGAGCAAGATTCATCCCCAGAATAGTATCTCCGGGCTGCAGTGCGGCAAAATAGACGGCCATATTTGCCTGGGAACCCGAGTGAGGTTGAACGTTTACTGCGTCAGCTTTGAAAAGCTCTTTCGCTCTGTCCCTTGCGAGATCCTCTGCCTGGTCAACAAATTCACATCCACCGTAATACCTTTTCCCCGGCAAACCTTCAGCGTACTTGTTTGTAAGTACTGAACCTGCAGCTTCCAGTACCGCATCGCTAACGTAGTTTTCTGATGCTATTAACTCTAGCTTCCACTCCTGTCTTTCAGTTTCAGACTTGATTATTTGATAAATTTCCGGGTCTACTTCTTTGAGTAATTCCATTATTCTACCTCCACAAATTGTTGGAAATGTTATCTTATATTGTTCTGGTTAGCAAGAAACACATTGATTCAGCGTTTATACTATTATCATATTTAATATGTATAAAAAACCAAAATAAAAGATATTATTAAATTCGGGTTATTATGACGAAAAACAGATTTAAATCGAAGAAAGCCATATTTTTTGACTTCGGGGATACTCTCGCCTCTACAATACCCTCCTATCCTGAAAGGATCGGTTCTGCTATAAAAAAGGCAGGCTTCGAGTTTAACGATGATGACTATATCAGGGCGTATATGATGGCCGACTACCACACTTACAAAAGATACAAGAGCCTGGACACCGTCGATAATGATAAAAGGCTGGAATGGATGTTCGAAATAATAACAAATGAGCTCTCTCTTGACACAGAACCACGTGAACTCAGGAAAGAAGTAAGATCAGGCATGAGACATATGCCGTTCGAGAGGAGGATACTCCTCAATGGAGCGAATGAAACGCTTTCATTATTAAAAAACAAAGGTTACAGACTAGCGATACTTTCGAATAATGACGGACGGGTCCACGAAAAATGTGCAGAACTCGGGATAAGGAACTTTTTCGAAGCCATAATCGACTCCACCAACGTCGGATACATTAAACCGGACAGACAGATATTTGATTATACACTCGACCTACTTGGTCTGAATGAGTCCGAATCAATACATATCGGGGATCTCTACGGTGCGGATGTACTGGGTGCGAACAATGCCAATATTGATGCAATATGGTTCAATCACAGGAGGTCCGAAGACCTCGATAACAAGGGTGTTACACAAATAGATCATCTTTCACAGCTGGAAGATATATTTCTCTAGCCGTTGCGGATATATTTACAATAAATTAAAATCCGAAAAAAGCTGATAGTAAATATTTATGGACAAGGAAAATGTTAAGCGCGAATTCATAGAGATAACCGGCGCCAGGGAAAATAACCTTAAAGACGTTGATGTAAAAATACCAAGAAATAAATTCACCGTAATTACCGGTCTCAGTGGTTCCGGTAAATCCTCATTGGCACTTGATACCATATATTCAGAAGGGATCAGAAGATATATAGAATGCTTGTCGACATACGCAAGACAATTCCTGGACAGAATAGACCGGCCCGATTTCGAAGACATAAAAGGACTACCCACCGCTATATCTATTGAAAGCAGTAACAACGTAAGAAATTCACGCTCAACAGTCGGGACAACTACCGAGATCTATGACTATCTACGGCTGTTATTCGCCAAAATTGGCAGGATATACTGTCCCGACTGTAGCATCGAGATCAGGGAATATTCACCTCAGCTCATTGCAGAGGAAATTCTTGAGAAAGAGAATGGTTCAAGAGCGGTTTTTACTGTTAAAACCGACGATGAACTGATCGAACCACAGCAATATCTCAGAAGGGGGTTCTCCAGAATCATGATAAAAGGAGAAACCAGAGAGATAGAACGACTCGATAAAATACCCCCTGGCTCCGAACTTGTAATCGATAGAATAGTTATAGAACAGGATTCATTATCCCGGATCAACGAATCAGTAGAAACGGGGTTCAATGAATCTCCTGAAATATTCATACATATAATCGACGGTAGCAGCTACAGGTATTCCAGGGAACTGGAGTGCAACAATTGCAAAAGAAAATTTAAAAAGCCCTCACCCAATCTATTTTCATTTAATAGCCCCCAGGGTGCATGCATGAAATGTAACGGTTTCGGAAACATTCTTGATATAGACCCCGGTCTTGTCATACCAAATCCCGAGAAAAGCCTTTCCGAAGGTGCTGTTGAACCTTTTACCAAACCTTCCTACAGATTTAAACAAAGACAGTTAATAAGCTTTGCCAGAGAGAACTCGATAGATACAAACAAACCCTTTTCCGATCTGAATTGTAGAGAAAAGGAAATGATCTTCATGGGTGATAATAATTTCAACGGTGTAAACGGTTTTTTCAGCAGACTCGAGGAAAAAAATTACAAGATGCATATCAGAGTGATGCTCAGCAGATACAGGTCGGCATTCAAATGCGAAGATTGTAATGGAAGCAGACTGAAAGAAGAGGCACTTTGGATAAAAATAAACGGGAAAAATATATCAGAACTTACTGGAGATTCCGTATCAGAATTCAACAAATTTATAAACTCTTTAAAATTGACTGAATTCGAAGCGAAAGTAACGGAAGAGATACTTCGCGAAATTATCTCGAGAACCGGTTTTCTGTTAAAGGTCGGCCTTGATTACCTTAATCTTTCACGGCTGACCAGAACACTTTCAGGTGGCGAGGCACAGCGAATCAACCTCGCCTGCCAGCTCGGCTCCAGATTAACTGAAACATTATATATACTGGATGAACCTTCGATCGGACTTCATGCAAGGGATATAGATAAACTAGTCTCGATAATCAGCGAACTGAAAAGCAGGAGTAACACTGTAATAGTTGTAGAGCATGACTATAAGCTTATTAAATCATCAGATTATATAGTTGAACTCGGACCCGAAGCAGGTGAACATGGAGGAGAGATCGTATTCCAGGGGGATACCGCGGATTTCATAAATTCTGATACGGATTCATATACAAAAAAATTCCTCAGCAACATCAACGTCATAGAAGTACCCTCAATAAGAAGAAATGGGATCGGCAAATCAATCGATATAACCGGAGCTTGCGAAAATAATTTAAAGTACATAGATGTCTCTATCCCGCTCGGAACACTTACATGCATAACTGGTGTTTCCGGTTCGGGTAAAAGCTCCCTGGTGAGAGATGTACTATACAATCACCTGGCAAGGAAGTTCAGGAGTGAGCTTGAAATGGAAGGAAAGTTCAAAGCTATTCATGGCGAAAGCAACATAAAAGATGTAATCCTTCTGGATCAGTCACCCGTAGGCAGGTCTTCAAGATCAAACCCCGTAACTTATATTAAAGTTTATGACGAGATCAGAAAAACGGTTTCCGGCACTCTGAAGGCAAAGATTAACGGATTAACGCCTTCACATTTTTCCTTTAATGTAAAGGGTGGTCGCTGCGAGGAATGCAAGGGAGAAGGAAAGCAGAAAGTAGAGATGCATTTCCTCGCAGATGTGGTCATCACCTGTCCTGAATGCAACGGCAAAAGATTCAGAAAAGAGATACTTGAATACAGGTACAGGGGAAAAAACATAGATGAGATCCTAAATCTTACCGTAAATGAAGCGCTGTTATTCTTTGCCGATAATAAAAAAATAACCTCAATGCTCGGACTCCTCCGAGATGTAGGTCTTGGTTACATAAGAATCGGTCAGTCTGCAGTAACACTTTCAGGCGGTGAAGCGCAAAGACTCAAGATCGCCAGGGAACTGGGTAGAAAGGGAGGGAAAAACACACTCTACATTCTTGATGAACCTACAGTAGGTCTTCATTCAGAAGATATAAAAAAACTTATATCAGTGCTTAACAGACTGGTTGATAATAAGAACACCGCGGTTGTTATAGAACATAATCTTGACCTTGTGAAATGTGCGGACCATATAATTGACCTGGGTCCCGTCGGAGGTGAAAAAGGTGGTTATATTGTTGCCGAGGGAACACCCGAGGAAATAGTTAAAAATAAAAATTCCGTTACCGGGGAATATCTTAAAAAGTATTTACATTAAATTTTCTAAATTAATGTGATATATTACATAACCAATTTGGCGAAGAGCCAACAAAGGAGACTATAATGCTTAAGGACAGAAAGCTGGATTTCACTGAAACCAAGGAAAAAGAATGGGAAGTCTTAAAATCAAAAGTAGGTAACGGGGTAGAGCTGCCGCTCCCGGATTCGGAAAGATGGTTCCTTGCGAAGGTCGAGGGGAAAGGGATCAGGATATCCGGTGCCGAAAAGAACGTCAGGCCACTTGTAGTTCACAATCCCCCTCTTATCGAGTTCGATGAGTTCAGGATGGTCGCAGAGGTCTATAACGATATAATGTTTGGAGGGATTGACACCCTTTCACCAAAACTTGACGTACAGAAAAAGGCAGTGAACATGAAATATATATTCAATCTTATATATAACCTACTTTAGATACTTGAAGACAAAATTTAGAATATTACAATTTTTGTCTATTTATGTAACAAATATTGTCATTAAAGGTTTATTATAATATATGCAATTTAATATTTTTAATATAATTTATCCATCGCTTACTAGTAACAATTGTAATTGCTATTCGCAACTAAATAAATTCATTGATAATTTTAAAAAATTGGTAAAATCCATACTATTCATTAATTCTTTTGGCTCGATTCTTGCCACTTGTAAATTTTCAAATGAGTTTTATATTTAATTTAAATTAACATTGGTGAATCAATAATGCATATACTAATAACAGGTGGAGCCGGATTTATAGGTTCTCATATAGCTGAACATCATATAAATAAAGGTGATTCCGTATATGTTGTCGATAATCTTTCAACAGGTTCTGAAGATAATATAATACATCTGATGGAAAATTCCGGATTCAGGTTTGAGAATGTAAATATACTTACCTGGGATAGTTTAAGGAATGCGATTTTCTGGGCTGATAGGGTATATCACATGGCAGCTGTTGTGGGAATGTTCAGGGTAATCGAAGAACCTACAGAAGTTATGGCCATAAATGTCGCAGGCTGTGAAAGATTACTAAGATTTGCCAGAGAATCTTTATGGTCACCAGAAATAATGATAGCTTCCAGCTCGGAAGTTTACGGGACAGGGGCAAAGGGTGAACTTTTCGAAGAAGATAACCCACTCATCATAAACTCTGTAACCAGCTCAAGATGGAACTATGCAATAAGTAAGCTTGCAGATGAAGCACTTGCGATGTCATATTATAAGAAATTTGATATAAAAGTAATGGCAGTAAGGCTGTTTAACACTATCGGACCGAGACAGGTAGGTAGATACGGCATGGTAGTACCGAGATTTGTCCGACAGGCAATGAACAATGAACCAATTACTGTTTATGGTGATGGCTCTCAGTCAAGGAGTTTCTGTGATGTCAGGGATACAGTAGTGTTTCTTGAGCAGCTTTGTAATAACAAGCAGAGTTACGGTCAGATAATAAACGTCGGAAACAACAAGGATATATCAATAACAGAACTCGCCAAGCTGATAATAAAGCAGACCGGAAGCAGTTCGAAGATAACAAAGATACGTTACCATGATGTTTATGGTACTGATTACGAAGAAGTCAGAACGAGGAAACCGGACCTGACAAAATTAAGAAACTTGACAAAACACCACCATTTATACACACTTTCCGATTCTATAGATACATTAATTGAGATTCAAGAAAATAAAAAACTTGAAGCTTTATCAACTTAAATCGGAGGGTGTCTACTAATTAATGGCAGTAATCCCATATTTTGTATTAAGTCCTAATACGATTTTAAGCATTTTTGGGCTCGTCAGAGGTCCGGATAAAACAATACCAACACCCGCTGAAGACTGGAAAACAGCCGTTGTAGATGTTGTAATCCCTGCTCTAAACGAAGAAAAAAATATTGCACTATCTCTTGCTTCTGTTAACAACCAGACTCTTAGACCGAGGCAAGTCATTATTATCGATGATGGTAGTAACGACAATACGCTTGAATATGCAAAGAAGTTCTGTGAAGAAAACCAAATCAAATATACGGCTATAAAAAGAAAGAAACCAATTGGTAAGACTCCTACTTTAAAAAGGCAGTCCAGAGAATTTGATTCAGATGTCGAATTCATACTTGACGGGGACACTATACTATTTTCAAGCAATTATATTGAACGTACAGTACAGGAATTGTATAAAGGTATTGGTATAGCATCTGCATGCGGAACTATTATGCCTTTGCATGATCGTGACAGAAGACAGTTCATGATGGCTAACAATGTTCAGAACTTTATGGAAAAGCATCCCGATGCAGACCTGTCTTATCATGACGGTATGTTTGCCAGACTTAACCGTTTTATTACCAATCTTTATAGGAATGTACTTTATATATTTCTTCAGAAATTCATATATGCTGGTCAGATGGCATTCTGCGGCTCCATTACAAATCCCGTGGGTTGTGCAGTAGCTTACAGGAGAAAATATATAAAAGAACTGTTTGATAAATATGAACCAATCATGGGGGATGACCTTACAACATCTGAAGATATATTTATTGGGTTTGCATTAGTTAACAAGGGATACAGGAATATACAGCTCACGGATGTTTATGCCAGGACCCAGGAGCCGAAATTCACCAGACTTTTCAAACAAGTATATCTATGGAGCTCATCATTTTATCAGAGCTGTTATTACTTCAACGATCTTCTGCTCACACCGTTCAAATCTATTAAAAATTTAATTACACTTGAATATTTCCGGCACAAAAGAAAAGAGAGGGAATATTCTGAAAAAAGAAAAATACAAGAAGCTTACAGACAACCTTTCGGAGAAGAAATAACTAAACGGAGGGGAAGACCTCTCGGATGGATACTTTTTACTTCATTAGTGGAGAAAATATTTTTTCCCCTGGCGCTGACACTATTGATAGTTCTGGGATGGTGGGAAGCAGTAATAGTATCCCTGATTGCAGAAAACTTAATATATCTTTCAGCTCTTATTTTTGTTGGGAAAAAACATGCAATTGATGTCGAAAAACATGATAATCAGAACAAAACAAGCGAGAATTTAAAACTTACATTCGGTGGCAGGCTAAAATTCCTGACAGAAGGAATCATAGTTATTCCAATAAGATATGCAAGTCTGATAGTAGATTTCTTTACATTTATTAAATTCATAGCCGATATCTGGATTTTCAGGAACAAAAAATGGAGAAAGTAAATCATATCTATGACGTATAACATATACAATGCAGTTAAAAACAAAATTTATCCATTAACATTGGTTTGCTGCATTTTTTTTTACGGATTTAACATTTTTTCTAGCGCTGAAACTAATGTACAGGAACCTTTTGCAAAACCATCATTGAATGTTCTTAGGGATGTAACTTTTCAAGATGAAACAAATACGCTTAATCTAACTCTCGAAAATCCTGTTGAAAGCACCAGTTTTAATTTAAGTGCTCCACCGAGACTAGTTATAGATCTGGTCAATTCAATCTATGAACCGGTCTATAAGACCATAGAGACTGATTCAGTTCTTGTAAAAAGAATAAGAATATCCCAGTTTAACAAGAAGATAGTTAGAGTGGTTATAGACTTTAAGAATAAAAATACAAAGTATGAGATCACATCTCGTAATAATAAACTGCACATAAATCTTACAGAAAAGGGTTCCGTTACCGAAACAGAACCTGAAAAGGCAGAACTCATCAGGGAACACGCCAAAATATCAGAGGAATCGAATCTGCTGGAAAGCGGTATTAAAGCAGAGACCAATCAAAACTGGAAAGAGGGTGTAGATATATATAACAGGTATCTTGAGAGTCACCCAAATGATATAAAAATATTGAAAAGAAAATCAGACATAGAATTTAAACTCGGAGATTATGATAGCGGTATAAAGAGTCTGGAAAAGATTTCAGAAATTAGTCCTGACGACAGAACTTATTATCAGATATCCCAGGCTTACAGTATTTCAGACCAACCGGAAAAAGCACTGGAAGCAATGAAACAAGCTGTCAGACTCGCTCCTGACAATAGAGAATACAGGGAATCAGAAGCAAGTCTGGCTAACTGGGTTGCGGAATATGAAACCGCAAAAGACGCATATAAAGCACTACTAAAACTGTCTCCGGAAGATAAATCAACACTCTTTAAATTGGCCAATGTACTGAACTGGACTGGTGATACTGATGAGGCTGTAAATTACTACAAAAAATACCTTAAATACGAACCTTCAAATCCCGGGGCTCTGCTCAATCTCGCAAAAGCAGAATCTTTTCGTGGTAATTATGATGCATCAATCCATGACCTGAATAAGTACGCCGAAGTTAAGGAAAAAGATGAAAATTATGCAAAAGAGATGTCCAGGGCATTAATATTTTCCGGAAGACCTGAAAAAGGTCTTAATTTACTGTCACCGGAACTGGATAAAGATCCGGATAATTATGATCTTAATGTGCTGAAGACATTTGGTCTTTTGAATTCCCGGCAATTCCGCGAGACAAGGGTAAGTCTTAACAGAACGCTGCAGCTGGAACCGGATAATAGTTACAATAGAAACTTCAGACGCTTCATAGAAACGCCACTAAAATCATATGTACAACTTAACAGCAATGTGTATTTTGACTCGGATAACATTGTAATTACCCATCAGGATTTAGGATTCAGACAGGTTCTGAATCCTGAGACATCACTAAAGTATATATTATTAACTGACCAGCTCACTGCCGATAGTAACAGCCCTTTCGCACGCAAATCCGGCGGAGATTATATCTATCATTTCACCGGGATGTTCGGGATTGATCATTATTTCAATCCGGATTTTAATGTTACTGCTTTAGCCGGTGTTGCTGCAACGAGTGAGGACTTTACACCTAATTACGATATAACTTTGAACTACCGGCCTGCAGAAACACTTAAAATATCATTTCAGGGCCAGCTTGATTATTATCTTGTATCACCTCTTTCGGTGGAGGAAAATGTAAGAAGATATTTAAATAAGATCAGTATACAATTTCAGCCTTCTACGGGTTATTACGTTTACGGATGGGCTTCCATGAACTTTTATTCAGACAACAATAGGCAGTGGGAACTTCTATTAAACCCGAGAAAAGAGCTTTTAAGACTGGAACATTTCAATCTCGATATAGGAGCAAGCGGTTACTGGTTTGGCTTCAGTGATGATCTGAATAACGGATATTATGACCCAAGCTCCTACCAGCGTTATCTGGCCCATGGATACGGATATATCAAGATTGACGACGACAATGGTATTGCACTTAATGGGGGTATAGGAATTCAAGAAGACAATATGTCAAATGATTTCAGCTTCAGTGCGAATGCATCTGCTGAAGCTTTCATTGGTATATACAGAAACTGGTTTTTTACCTTAGGTGGTAGCTATTATAACACAAGACTACCCAGCGGGGCATTTGATGCTTATTCCCTTCAGCTTGGAATAACAAACAGGTTCTAAATTCATAAAATAATTTAATTATTAATATGTCAACAAAAAATCTTATAAAGAAAATAGAAGATAAAAGTGCCGTTATATCAATCATAGGACTTGGATATGTCGGTCTACCTATTGCAGTAAAGTTCGCCCAAATCGGATACAAGGTTGTAGGTATTGACAATTTTGAAGGTAAAACAAGAATGATTAATAGTTCCAGATCATATATTGACGGGATTCAGGATTCTGAACTTTCCAACATAGTAGCTGCCGGCAAGCTTACAGCAACTACTGATTACAGTATTCTTGAAGAAGTTGATGTAATAATAATATGTGTTCCTACACCGTTAACAATCCACAAGGAACCTGATCTTTCTTATATTATCGACAGCGCCCGCAAAATAAAAGAATATCTCGGCAATGAAAAACTAATCATTCTTGAAAGTACAACATACCCGGGAACAACAGAGGAAGAACTTCTGCCCATTCTCGAGTCAGGAGGTCATAAAGCGGGACGTGATATTTTTGTTTCTTTTTCACCTGAAAGAATAGACCCGGGCAATAAAAAATATGATATAAGTGATATTCCCAAGATTATTAGCGGCGTAACAATTAACTGTCTTGAAGCAACAGCAGCCATATATAGCAAGATATTTAAAATACTGCACAGGGTATCAAGCCCCAAAGTGGCAGAATCGGCAAAGTTGCTCGAGAATATTCATCGTGCAGTAAATATCGCACTTGTTAATGAAATGAAAATTATTTTGGGTAGATTAGACATTGATATATGGGAAGTAATTGAAGCCGCATCAACCAAACCGTTCGGATTCACTCCATACTACCCAGGACCGGGTCTTGGAGGTCACTGCATTCCAATCGACCCGTATTACCTTGCGTGGAAAGCAAAGGAAACAGACTCAACCACAAGGTTCATAGAACTTGCAGGAGAAATAAACAGGCAGATGCCACACTATGTTGTAACCAGAATCGGTGAAAGTCTGAATCATTTCCGTCTTAACTACAACGGATCAAAAATACTCATTCTTGGTGTAGCATACAAAAATGATGTCAGGGATTTCAGGGAATCCCCCGCACTGAAAATAATTTCACTGCTTGAAAGTAAAGGAGCCTTTGTAGAATACAACGATGATTATATCCCAAAACTTGATGCAGAATGGATACATGAAAAAATAAAAAAAGAATCCTGGAAACTCGACTACTCAAGACTTTCCGAATTTGACTGCGTTGTTATAGTAACTAATCACTCTTACTACGACTGGGGGAAAATCGTCGAAAACAGTAAAGCAATAGTCGACAGCAGAAATGCGACCGCTCATATAACATCAGGAAGACATAAGATTACCAAAGCCTGAACAGATAGTTAATATTTTCAACTCTCATATCTGTCTACTAAAATATAGATACAATGAAATTGGGAATTGCATTACCGAACTTCGGCATTCACGCCAGTAATAAAAATATTACCGGAATCGCATCAGCTGCAGAAGAGCTCGGCTTTGATTCACTTTGGGTAAGTGATCATATAGTAATCCCGGACACACATAAAGTTTTCGGAGATACGTTCCTGGAACCCCTTACGACTCTTGCCTATATAGCAGCACTGACAAAAAAGATCATGCTAGGCACCAGTGTACTTGTTATTCCATACAGGAATCCGGTGGTACTTGCAAAAACAGTATCCACACTGGATGTACTTTCAGAGGGAAGGCTGATCTTTGGTATCGGTTCAGGTTGGTTAAAAGAAGAATTCAGTGCTCTCGGTGCAGCTTACAGTAAAAGAGATGAGATCACAGATGAACATTTAATGGTAATGAAGGAACTTTTTACCAGTGAACACCCTGAGTTTAGAGGTAAATACTACAGCTTCTCCAACATTCTATTCGAACCCAGACCATTTCAGAAGCCCCACCCTCCGCTCTGGATAGGAGGGAACAGTAAAAGGGCACTTGAGAAAGTTGCGGAATTCGGGAATGGATGGCACGGAGTGAGATTAACACCTGAAGAAATTAAAGATTGCAGGTCATATCTTAAAGAAATAAGCAATGAAAAATACCTGACTATATCAGTCCGTAACAATATTCAGATAACCAACGCCACACAAAGTAATAAGAAGGATTTATTAAGGGGAAATACTGATAAAATTGTTGAAGGGTTCAATTTATACAGGAATGCGGGTGTGGATCATTTGATCCTGTACATACTTTCAGGTGATTTGAATGGAATTTATAAAACAATGGAAGTTCTGGCAAAAGATATAAAAAGACAGTTAAGTATTTAATCCATTCTTTCAATAAGGCTATCAGTGAATTCAGTAGTACTCAGCTTTCCACCTATATCCCTTGTCATTTGTCCGTCACGAAGGGATGAATTATAAGCTTTTTTTATCTTCTCGCCTGCGTCTCTGAAATCTTCTCTTTCTTCCTTGTCTGCAAGGTGATTGAGCATCATAACAGCGCTCATGATGAATGCGAGAGGGTTGGCTATGTTCTTACCGGCTATATCAGGTGCTGAACCATGCACTGCTTCAAAAACCGAACATACATCCCCGATATTAGCTCCCGGTACTACACCGAGACCCCCTACCAGCCCGGCACAAAGATCACTTATTACATCACCATACAGATTTTCAAGAAGCAAAACATCAAACTGTGTCGGGTCCTGGACAAGCTTCATGCAGCCTGCATCGATGATAAACTCAGAATAGTCAATATCCGGGAAACCTTTACCGGCCTCTCTGGACTTTTGTATAAAAAGGCCATCGGTAATTTTCATAATATTGGCCTTATGGAAAACTGTCACCTTTTTTCTGTTACGCTTCATAGCATAATCGAAAGCCCATTCAGCTATTCTCTTGCAGGCCCTTTCAGTAGCGACCTTCATGCTCATAACAACGCCGGGGCTAATTGTATTCTCAACACCACTGTACAGTCCTTCCGTATTTTCTCTTATTATAACAATATCGACTCCGTTAAATCTGGTCTTTATATTTGGAAGGTTCCTGACCGGCCTTACCGCCGCATAAAGATCCAGTGTTTTTCTGAGCCTTACATTTACAGATTGATACCCACTTCCGATAGGAGTGGTACAGGGTCCTTTAAGGGCTACTTTGTGTTCTCGTATAGACTGGATAGTATCCTCGGGTAGAACATCAATGTCATTTCGCAGCGCCGATTCTCCTGCCTGTTTTTCTATCCACTCAATTGCCGCACCCGAATTATCTATCACTTTTTTGACTGATTCGGTTATTTCAGGTCCTATTCCGTCACCGGGTATTAAAACTACTTTTCTTTTTTTCATATTATCAGGATAAACTTTGCAAGATATTTTTACTAAGATAACACATCAGTATTATATTACATTCAAAAACTTACCTCTTACAGTTTAACTTCACGTATATACTAATGTTAAATTTTACCGTATTTGCTATAAGCCCTGGCAAGTTTTGAATCATATTTATTCTTCTTATATCCGGGGCCATTATACTTTCTAGCAAATTGTGCCCAGTTATGATCTCTCAGATATTTA
>Ga0102952_1000312_pt1 | contig 19943 bp, 24 predicted proteins | sample SalPon2A_C_D1_MG_FD_78506 | JGI IMG/M metagenome (GOLD analysis project Ga0102952, IMG submission 78506) | Soil microbial communities from South San Francisco under conditions of wetland restoration - Salt Pond MetaG R2A_C_D1_MG | ecosystem: Environmental > Terrestrial > Soil > Wetlands | place... | reverse complement strand
CAGCTGTTATCTTTGTAATGTTATTATATTCTTCATCTTATCCTCTATAACATTCAATTTGTCCTTCAGAAAGATTGATTAATTTTGTATCTTGGTTTTTTGATTTAGTATATTCATAAACATATTTCATAATTATTTGTGTATTAGAATTTTTTCTTGGACTACCAGAAATTACAACCATTTTCATATCTGCAACTAATTATCTTTGTATTTAAATTCCAATTACTATTTGAAATGAAGCGGGTTTGGAGGGCTTCGATCCCTCGACCTGTAACTTAGGAGGCTACTGCGCTATCCATGTTTCGCGTCAAATTGACTCTGCGCTACAAACCCAGCAAAAAAAACATTCTTAATTATTTAAGCGTAATCAATATTTTTTTTGATCATGTTTTGAATACCATTCCAATCTTTATTTTCTTTATCATTCCATTTTTCAAAGTATACTACATCTTTCAAATCAAGTCTTGGTAACCAACCTGCACTTTCAAGATCTGGTTTTTCTGCAAAATCATCTACATATCCCAAACACAAATATGCAACAGGAATAACATGTTCTGGCAATTGTAAAGATTCTTTTAGTATTTCATTAGATAGTATGCTTACCCATCCAAGTCCAACACCTTCCGTTCTTGCTGATAACCACAAATTTTGAATTGCACAACATACACTATACAGACCTGCTTCTGGTATACTTGATCTTCCAATTACAAATGGACCAAATTTTGTAGGATCATAAGTTACACAAAGATTCACTGGTGATTCTAAAATTCCCTCTAGCTTGAATGAAAGATACTTTGATTTTTTTGGATCATCTATTAATTGCGATGAACGACTTTTCTCTTTGTCAAACGATTCTTTGATTTTCTTTTTTGTTTCAATATTTTTTATTAAAATAAAATTCCATGGTTGAGAAAACCCTACTGATGGAGCATGATGTGCAGCATGGAGAATTTTTGATAAAATATCATCTTCAATGGGTTTTGAGGTAAAATGTGATCTTACATCTCTTCTTGAATAAATTGCCTTGTAGAAACCTCTTTTTTCCTCTTCAGTAAAACCCCCTGTCATCTATTTCATCCCTCTTTTCTTTTTATTCATTCTTTTGTTAAACGTTAATAATTCCCCCTCATGTCTTGTACTTCAATGGGCCGGTAGTCTAGCTGGTTAGGATACTGCCTCGACACGGCAGTGATCGTGAGTTCGAATCTCACTCGGCCCACTTTTTAATTAATAACACTTTTGAATTCTTTTTCAGATTCACTCCATGAAGTCTGTGTAATGATTCGTCCTTCAGCAGCAAAACTAGTAATTTTATCATTTACAACATCTTCATAGATTTCTGAATTTACATCAGATTTACTTAGAATGAATATATTTTTCAAAGGAACTTCTGCTCCTGAATGAAATAATGCTCTTCCAGGCAAGGCAATATCTGCAGTAGAATATAATCCCGAACCCAATAACACACCATCGCCATAAAGCTGATAGTCTATTGTTGAAACAGTTAATGTTGTATCACTTGGATTTTTTATTAAAAATGTAACATCTAATTTTGCTTGATTATTTACTGTATCAGAATCTCTTAACTCTACACTGATCAAGTCAATTTCAATTTGGTCAAGATCTACATTATCTAAACTTGCATAGAAAACAATTCCACCCATTAATGCAAAGACTCCGCCAATTGCAGCATAAACTGTCATTTTACTTTGGAGTGCCATTTCAATGTTAACAGATTTGTACAACTAAAAAAGGTTGTCAAGATCTAAATACATAATATTTGATTTAAAATATGATAATCTATGAGTGCAATAGAACAAGCAATTCTTACTTGGATTCATCTTGTTTCAGCAGCAATATGGGTTGGAGGTTCACTTTTCATTGGGATTGTTTTTTCACCATTTCTAAAAACAATGAGTAACTCTGTTGAAGAAAGAATGCAAATAATGATTCGTGTTGGAAGACGATTTAACAAAATTGCAGTTCCGTCATTAATTATTCTCATGGCAACTGGATTGTATAGTTCATTTGCATTACTCAGTAAACCTAATCTACTTGTTGGATCAAGTTATGGAACCTTTCTAATAATCAAAATAATTCTTGTAATTGCACTAATTGTAACTTATGTAATTCATGTAAGAGTTATTCGTAAAGATATAGAAATAAAAATTATGTCAAATCAAATGTTAGAACCTGAAATTCAAAAATTAAGAAAAAAAATAATAATTCTTGGAGAAATCACTGTAGTTTTATCAGTCACAATCCTGTTTTTTGCATCATTGCTTGATGCTGGAGTCTGAGATCCCTTCAATAATTATCTCAAATCCTTCTTTTATCTTTCCAACTCCATATTTACAACCTGTAATTTTTGATGTTACAAACAAATTTGTCTCCAAATGTTCTGTGATTTCTCTAACTTGAAATGTTGTTTTTTTGTTTCCTAAACTTGCAGGAACTACCAGCATATCTGCTAAATTATTATCTATTGCTATGGAATTTTTAAATTTATCAAAATCTACACTGAATCTTTGTGTTTTTTTGTCAAATAATACATCAACTCCTATAATTGAATTTTCATCAATACTGTAAATCAATAATGAAGCTCCTGAATCAATTGCTTCTTGATTTTTTATTTCTATTTCAACAACAAAATTGTCATCAATTAATCTCTTTTTAATTTCTTCAATTTGATCTTTAATTTTTTCTTCTGATATTTTTGAAAATGTACAAATCAATTTTACATTATTAGTTTTTCTTTTCGTAAATGATATTGATTTTAAATATGAAGGGTATACTTGTAAACAAATTTCTCCACCTCCTTTTGGATAATACCCACGTTTGATTAATTCAAGTGAAAATTTTATCCCCATTCTACAATATGCTTCTCTTAGTACATGTTGAGTATAATCAATTGTGGGGCTCCAAAGAACATCTGTACCACCTCTAATTATTAAATTGAGTTTTTTTTGAGAAATAGCTACAACAGGAATCAAAACTTGTAAAATTAATGAAATGCTTCCAGCTGTTCCTACATCTTCAACTAACTCCAAACTTTCGATATTGTTTGGAATAAATTTCAATTCAGTGGACCCAATCTCTGCTCCGATAACTTTGGCATTTGATATCTTTTGAAGAATGTTTATTGCAGTAAGATGTTGTGGTCTTAATCCTAAAACTTTTCTATTTTTTCTAATATTTTCTAGATGGATTGGTTGTTTAGTAATACATGAGAGTGTAATAGCTGAGCGTATAATTTGTCCTCCACCCTCACCACACTCTCCATTAATTTTTAGAAAATCCACATTTTTTTCTGATTATCACTCTTTATGATAGTTTTTTAAAAAGAGTTTTTCTATATTTCTGTATGAATGGCTTGTTGATAGGAAGATTCCAACCTTTTCATTTAGGTCATCTTGAGGCATTACGTTTTGCATTATCAAAAGTTGATAAATTATGGGTAGGTTTGGGAAGTTCTAACAAACCTGTAGAAAAAAACAATCCATTCACTGCTGAGGAACGAAAAGAAATGATTCTATCTTCAATTGATTATTCAATGAAAGAGAAAATTTCTATTTATTTTATCCCAGATGTAGATAATCATGTAAAATGGATTGAAAAAATAGATACCATTGTTCCAAAATTTGATATAATTTTCTCTAATGACGAATTAACAAAGCATCTATATTCTAAAAGAACGACTCAAGTTGTTTCTATTCCGTTTTTGAATAGGGATGAATTATCTGGAACTCATATTAGAGATCTGATAATTAGCGATCAAAAATGGAAAGATCTTGTTCCTGAAGGTACAAAGAATTTTTTGATAAACACCAATGCTAAAGAGCATTTAAAAAATCTCTAATTATAAATAAACCTCATATTGTACTGACAGATAGATAACTATGGAATATCTTTCAATGCTTCCTGGTCCAACAAATGTGCCTAATAGAGTTATGAGAGCAATGCTTGCACCTATCATTAATCACAGAAGTGATGATTTTGTAGAATTATACACTGATGTTGTAGAAAAAACTCAACAAATTTTTGAAACACAAAATGATATTGTTGCTTTATCGGCATCTGGAACTGGTGCAGTAGAAGCAGGTGTGATAAATTTAGTTAAAAAAGGCGATAAAATCATTATTCCGGTTAATGGAGAATTCAGTGGTAGACTATCACAACTAATTGAAAATCAAGGAGCAAATGTAATAAAACTTCAAACTCCGCCAGGACAAAACGCAACTTTTGATCAAGTAAAAGAAGCATTTGATAATAATAAAGATGTTAAAGCATTCTATGTTGTTCACAATGAAACTTCAACAGGAACAATGGTAAATTATCTTGATAAAATATCTGATTTAACATCAAGAAATGATGCATTCTATGTTGTAGATTCAGTTTCATTACTTGGTGGTGCTCCACTTCCAGTTGATAAATGGAATATTGATGTATGTATGACTGGTGCCCAAAAGGCAATTGCTGCCCCACCCGGAATTTCACCAATATCTGTTAGTGCAAAAGCCAAGAAATACATGATAGCAAATCCACCCCCAACAATGTATTTCAATTTAGCAAGATACTTCAAATATTATGATGAGGAAAAACATACTCCTTTCACACCTGCACTTCCATTACTTTATGCATATAGAGAAGCATTAACAATAATATTGGAAGAAGGATTACAAAATGTCTTTAAACGTCATAAAGTCTGTTCAGATGCATTGTATTCTGGATTAAGCGCAATAGGTCTTACTCCATTTGCTAAAGAAGAAGATCGTTCAATCTCAATTGTTGCATTAAATTATTTGGATGGACTTGAAGACAAAACTTTCAGAAATACACTAGCTGATAAATTCAAAGTATTGGTTGCAGGTGGATTTGGTGATCTTAAAGGTAAAGTATTCAGAGTTGGTTGTATGGGAGAAGTTAGCCCATATCATGTAATGAGAACCATCTCCGCAATTTCATCCACCTTAGCAATGATGGGATATGATGTAGATGCTCAAGCAGGATTGAAGACTGCAGAAGAAAAACTAAAAGCTATCTAAATTCATGTTAACTTAATATAAGGAAATTCGAGACCGATCACATTGACTTTCAATAAGGGCTCACTGATTTTAATTGATTATACTGCAAAGGTAAAGGACAGTGACGAGATTTTTGATACAACCATTGAAGAAGATGCAAAAAAATATTCTATTTATGAACAAAATGTCAAATATCAACCAAAACTAGTTTCTATTGGTGAAGTATCTTATCCTGTTCTAAAAGGATTGGATGAAGCACTTACAAAAACTTCAGTTGGGGATAAGCTAACTGTTGAAGTTCCTCCTAACAAGGGTTTTGGTGAAAGAGATGCTGGCAAAGTTAGGATGATACCTGTTAGAAAGTTAGGAGAAGATGCAGAAAAAGTTTCAGTAGGTGATACTATCGAAGTTGATAATAAAAGAGGAATTATTCGTTTTATCGGTTCTGGTAGAGTTCAAGTAGATTATAATCATAGATATGCAGGAAAAACGATTCTTTTTGATGTAAATATCATAAAATCACTTGAATCTCCAAGTGACAAAATTGACTCAATTCTTAAAAATAGACTTCCAGTAGAAGACACAAAAATTTCATTTGACTTGAAGGATAAAGAAGTAAGTGTTGTTATTCCTGAAGAAATTTTACGTGCTGATGGTTTACAAATTATGAAGCATTTTATCCAGTTAGATATTTTCAAATTTGTACCAACTTTGGAAAAGGTGAACTTTGTTGAGACACATGTCAATAAACAAACTCAAGAAAAGAAACCTGAACCAAAAGAACAAGTACCTAAACAAAAAACTGCTTAAATTAAATCACTTTACTAGTCTTTGCAAGATTTCGTGCTCTTCTTTCTGTCATTTCTATCTCTTTTAGAATTGTGTATCTTTCAGGTCTCAAGTCTTGTGCAATCATTAGTGCATCTATGATTTGTTCATCATTCAAGCCAATTTGTTTTGCAGTTGTTGGAGCTCCTACATCTTTGAGTGTCTTTACAATTTTTTTCCAGTCTTGACCTTGAAGTTTTGTAATCATTATTGCACCCAATCCACATTTTTCACCATGAAGTCCTTTCCCAGGTGCAATTTTATCTAGTGCATGAGAAAAAAGATGTTCTGCACCAGAACATGGTCTGCTGCTTCCTGCAATACACGATGCAACTCCAGCGCTAATGAGAGCCTCTACAATTACTCTTGCATCCAGTCCTTTCTTTGCATATAGCCTTGATTTTTCCATTACTATCTTTGCACTCATTATTGCCAAATTCGCTGAATATCTTCCATAATACTCTCCAGTTTTATTATGTCCCAACTTCCAATCTCTTACTGCACTTATGTTTGCTACAAGATCTCCACATCCACTTGCAAGTAATCTAGCTGGTGCTTTTTTGATTATATCAATATCTACAAAAACTCCTAAAGGTGCTGTTGCAACAATAGAATGAGGTTTATCACTTTTTATTGAAACAAACGGACTTGCCATTCCATCGTGTGATGCTGCTGTGGGTACACTAACAAATGGAATATCTAAATTAAAGGCAACTAGTTTTGCAGTATCTACGGAACGACCACCACCAATACCAGCTATTATGTCACTATGATCTTTTTTCACTTCCTTTTGAATTTCATTTAGGGTGTCAATCTGATTGTCTTTTGATGTGTGCCAAGTAAATTTGATCTTTTTTAATTTTAATGATTTTTCAATTCTTTGTTTAATGATTTTTTTAACGTGAATTCCTGAAATTAGAGAAACTTTCTTTGATTTAGTTAGATTATATAGAAATTCTCCGAATTCACCAATATTTTTTTCACCTACAACAATCTGCCTAGGTAATTCCATTGTGTGTGAATCCATGCGATCATGATTTTTTCTCATTATTTATCATTTCAAGGGATCAAAAAGTTATTTAAAAGGGTCAGATGCCATTTACTTTATCTTAATAGGTGTATTTTGTCTAATAATGTTGAAGAAAAAATTCTGCACGGGACTACCACTGTAGGTATCAAGGCTAAAGACGGTGTCGTATTGTGTGCTGATATGAGAGCCAGTGCAGGCTATTTTATTGCAAATAATAACACAATGAAAATTCAGAAAATCGATTTACATGCAGGATTGACCTTGGCTGGAGGTGTTGCAGATGCACAAAACATTGTTGATATTTTACGTTATCATTCTAATCTTCACAGAGTGGAAAAACAAGGACCAATCTCAATTCACTCACTTGCAAGACTTTGCTCTTTGATATTCCATCAGAATAGAGGTTATCCATTTATGGCTGACATCTTAGTTGGTGGTTTTGATACAAATGGACCTGCATTGTTTAATATTGACATGTTTGGTTCAGTTGAAGAGAAATTATATGTTACAACAGGTAGCGGTTCACCAGTAGCTTATGGTTTACTTGAAGAAGAATACAAAAAAGATCTAACAGTTGAGGACGCCAAAAAAATAGCTTTACGGGCTGTTAAAGCTGCAATAGTTAGAAACATTGGTACTGGTGATGGAATTAACATCGCAGTAATGGATAAAGATGGATTCCGTCTTTTAACCGATGAACAAAAGAAAGCAGTCATCGAACTTTAGTGATTTAATGCAAAGAAAACAATTACAGAGAGATTCAGATCCTAGTAGCCAGAGTATTATGGCGATCATACTGCAAAGTATACCCAAAGAAGCAAGTGTTACAAAAATAGAATATGAGGGACCAAGAATTGCACTATACACAAATGCTCCGCGTTATCTAATGGAAAATAATGATACAATATCCAATCTTGTAAATATAATTAAAAAAAGAATTGTTGTAAGAACTGATGAATCAATAAGAAAACCTGAAGATGAAGCTAGAAAAATTATTGCAGAATGTGTGCCGAAAGAAGCAAATCTTCAAGCGACTCTTTTTGATACTACCACCGGTGAAGTATCAATTGAAGCAAAAAGACCTTGGTTATTACAAAGAAATGCAAAGGAATTCAATCATGCTGAAGTAACTGAGATGATAGGCTGGAGATTACGCATTAGAAAAGCAACGACCATACCATCACGCACAATTCAAACAATTAATGCAACTCTAAAACAATCTTCTTCTGAAAGAAGTAAGCAGCTTAAACAAGTAGGCGATGAAATTTTTAGACCTCGATTGTCCCAAAGAACTGAAGTTTCGCTGTATACTCTTGGTGGATTTGGCCAAGTAGGACGATCTTCATTATTATTATCTACTCCTGAAAGTAAGATCTTAATTGACTGTGGAATAAATCCAGGGGCGCGATCACCAATGGATGCATTTCCTAGATTAGATTCTCTCAATATTACACTGGATGAATTAGATGCTATAGTTATTGGACATGCACATTTGGATCATACTGGATTCTTACCGGCTTTATGCAAATATGGTTACAAAGGTCCTATTTATTGTACTGAACCAACACTTCCAATGATGAATCTAATTCAATTAGATGCAATCAAAGTAGCATCTGCTCAGGGTAGAACTCCAATTTATGCTGAACGAGATGTAAAGCAGATTATGAGACAAGCGATTACATTGCCTTATGGAACAGTTACTGATATTTCACCTGATATTAAACTAGTTTTTGCAAACGCAGGCCATATACTTGGTTCTGCATTGTGTCATTTTCATATAGGAAACGGTGATCACAACTTTGTTTATTCAGGTGATATTAAATTTGGAAAAAGTATTCTGTTTGAAGCTGCCAGTTGGAATTTTCCAAGGGTTGAAACATTACTAATTGAAAGTACGTATGGTCTTAAAGAAGATATTCAACCAACTAGACAAGAAGTAGAATCTGCTTTCATTAATGCTGTTAACAACACATTAGCAGATGGAGGCAAAGTTCTCATACCTATTCCAGCAGTTGGACGTGCACAAGAAATCATGATGGTAATTGATCACTACATGAAATCAGGTGAAATGATCGAGGCACCAGTATTTACTGAAGGAATGATCTCTGAGGCATCAGCCATACATGAATCTTATCCTGAATATCTTGCAAGAGAACTTAAGCAAAAAATCCTAGAAACTGATGACAATCCATTTGATTCTGAATACTTTACAAATATTGAACATGGGGATGCAAGAGAGGAACCAATGAGGGATAATTCACCATGTATTATCTTAGCAACATCTGGAATGTTAGAAGGTGGACCTGTTTTAGAATACTTTAAAAATATTGCACCAGACAAGAAGAACAAGGTACTATTTGTTTCTTATCAAGTTAATGGAACTTTAGGAAGAAGAGTTCTTGATGGTTCTAAACAAGCAACTATGTTGGGAAAAGAAGGAAAAATTGAAGTTGTTTCAATTAATTGTGGTGTAGAAAAACTAGATGGTTTTAGTGGACATAGTGATTATAACCAATTAATGTCATTTGTTCAAAGACTAAGACCAAAACTTCGTCGTGTGTTAGTTAATCACGGAGAACGCAAGAAATCAGAAAACCTTGCTATGAATATTAGACGAATGTATAAAGTACCTGCACACTATCCACAAGTTCAAGAAGCAATAAAATTATTTTAGATCGTATTCCGGTTTCCAGATCTTTATACTTGATGGTGCAACAATAATCCTCTCTTCTCCTAATCTGGCAATCTCTGCATCTGCAGCTTTTGCAATAGAATATAATTCTTCAACCACTTTACGAAGCTGCTCAACATCCTTTTGTGCTAATGGTGTCACTCTTAGAATCAAAATCATATCTTTTTTGATATCTTCTTTGATAGAATGAACATCACTGATATCTCTAATTGTTATGGCCTTGAGATATGTTGGATTTTCTTGTTTTTGCATCCTTGTTGAAAATGAGATCTACTCACTCAAAAACTCTTCCTTAGTTTTAACTAATTTTTAAAAAAATTCACGCCTACATTCTGAATTTAATGTAAGATTCTTCATTTGCACGTTCTGAACTAATTTCTTCAGATAAATTGTCACTTTTAACAATAACAGTTCCATGTTCATTTTCTGGCGCATCTGAATATCTTAAAGTTACAGATGATGCAAATTCTATATGAGATTTTGCATTCTTGCCACGTAGTATTGAAACTGGTCCTACGTAATCTTTTGCTTCAAGTAAAATATCTGCTGGTAATGCTAGGGCTTTAATCATTTCATTTTCATCTTTATTTCTTCCAACAACAAATTTTGTTTCTTCATCTAATCTAAAATGTCTACCAATTTTTAATAAATCAATGTCATTAATTGTTGGAGTTTCAATATGTTCAAACAAATCTTTAGCTTTAATTCCAAACTGTGGTTCTGTTAACAAACAACCACCACCTGCATTAGGAGGATTTTCAATTCCATATTTTTTTGCCATTTCTAATTGATTTCTTCTTGTTCTGCCTCTGATCATTCCAAGATCTTCTCTTTTAATCAATCCATCTTTTTCAGGATCTGTTTCTGGTAGTAATCCTGCTGATAATGGTCTAACAATTTTTCCAACAAGGCTTGAATCTTTTTCAATCATGCGCAATGAATCTAAATGTTGACTCATTGGACGTTGACCTAATACTTCACCTGATATAATAAATTCTGCACCAATTTCTTCCATATGTTTTTTTGCAGCATCAAACATCATTGTTCGACAATCAACACATGGATTAAAACCAGCACCGATCCCATGTTTTGGATGTTTTAACATCTCAATGTATTCATCACCAAGATAAACTGTCTTTAAATTTACATTTAGATCATCAGCTCTCTCTCTAATTTCAAATCCACATCCTCTTCCACAATCAAAATCGCAGAAAGGAGTTTTTATTGCAACAGCTGAAACTTCAAAACCTTGCTCTTGCATCATTCTTACTGCAAGTTGACTATCTAAACCGCCTGATAGTAAGGCAACTACTTTTTTCCTCTCTTTTCTTTCTGTCACAGAAAATTAATTCAATTTTCCATATACAAACTTTACATCAAACATAAATTAAGAATAGAAGACATTTTTGTATGAGACAGAGAAGGAAGAATCTTCTAAAATATGCTCAAAAAATTAATTGTGATACTCTAGTTGCGTTTGAGCCTGAAAATTTGTTTTACATAACTGGATTTTGGGGTGAAGCCATAGGATTACTTGAAAAAAATGGAAAAACAACTATTATTACACCAAAACTTGAAGTAGGCAGAGCAAAAGAAGAATCTGAAGATTGTAATGTAATTACTGCAGAACGTGGAACTGGCCTGCTTTCTTCCTTGATTGAAAAAATAAAGAAAAATCAAGTTTGTACTGATTGCCAAAATTACTTCACTATGATGACACTAAAAAAATATATTCCCAAAATAACATCAAATATGGAACCATTTTACAATTCTCGAATAATTAAAGATGAAAAAGAAATTAAGACACTCAAAAAAGCATCAAAAATCATAGATGAAATATTTGAAATTTGTTCCAAAAAAATGAAAGTAGGTCAAAAAGAATCAGAGTTACAAACAATTTTGATGACATATGCAATGAAACAAGAAATGTTTGATACTGGATACAAATCTACTCTCAATCCTTTGATAATTGCTGGGGGTCCAAACGGTGCTCTTCCTCATGCCCAAGTTACTCAAAGAAAATTCAAAAACGGTGATCTTGTGGTAGCTGATCTTACATTAAGATACAAAGGATATGTTTCAGATGCAACAAGAACATTTGCAATTGGAAAAATTTCATCTCAAGCAAAAGAGGCATATGATATAGTTAAAGAATCCCAAAGTTTAGGTTTAAAAACTGTCAGGCCAAATGTAAATTGCAAAGAAATAGATCTTGCATGTAGAAAATATATTGAAGAAAAGAATTATGGTAAATACTTTATTCATTCAACTGGCCATGGAATTGGATTAGAAGTACATGAACTTCCTACTATTTCTTACATAAGTGATACAAAACTAAAAGAAAATATGGCAATTACCGTAGAACCTGGAATCTATATTGAAAATAAGTTTGGAATTAGGATAGAAGATTCTCTAATTGTAAAAGAACGACCAATTGTAATGCACAAATTTACTAAAAATTTAGTGACAATTTGAGACTAATCATAAAAATCTACTAAATCAATAATGTATTTTGATTCTGAATTATTTGAAGTAATTTTTTTAGAACTTGTATTTACATTCCAATCGTAATTTATTTCTCCTTTATACGATTGAAAATTTAAAATTATCTTATATTCATCCAAATCGACTTTTGATATGTCTAATTCCACCTTAGTTTTTTTGTTATCAAATATTTTTTCATCAGGGTATTCTTCTTTAATTTTATTCTCAATTGCTTTCATTACGGTTAATCCTGATTTATTTGGACCATCATACTTCATCAAAATATCTAAAATCTGTTGATCTTCAGATGTGAGTTCTGGAAAAAAACTTTTTAGATTCTTTTCTGATACTATTCCATATGCAGACATTACAATTAGTGTAATGCCAACAAGGTAAAACGGTGCTCTTTTTCGAAGAAACGCTTTAAAATTACCTTTTTTTGGTTTTTCCTCTTTCTTGTTATCTTTGCCCATTTCTATCTCCTGAATATCTAGTATTTAGCTGTTGAAATTAAAACTTGCCAAGGAAAGAGAATTTTCCCATTTTTCTTTGTATGTTGAACTGTTTTATCTTTCACTAATAATTTCAATTCCTTTCGTTTTGAATTTTCTAATGCATTTAGTTTTTCTTTTAGAGGCTTTGGAATATATCTGATATAATTTTTCCAATAATCCTCAAATTTTCCTGGACTGTATTGAAAAAGAAATTCTTTTACTATGACATTTGAGAATCCTGCTTTAGAGATTTCAGATCTTAATGCATGTTTTGTTCCAAATCTATCTAGATTTGGTGAGTTTGGAGGAACATAATCTGGAATGTATTTAGTTACTGAATCTAAAATGCTGTCAAAAAATGGAACATTATTTCCATGAACTGATATTCCAATTTTACCTGATTTCTTAAGGCAACTTCTTATGTTTTTCAATGCTTTTTGGGCATTTGGAAAAAAGAATAATGCATACTGACAAGTTACAATATCAAATTTTTTAGAAAAACTAAATTTTTCTGCATCAATATTAATAAAATCCAAGTTTGATTTTTTACCGTTCCATTTTTTTGCAATTTTAATTGCGGTAATTGAAGTATCTGCACCTACAACATATCCTGAATCATGAATCTTGTCTTGAATTTCTTTTGTTACAGCACCTGTACCACATGCAAGATCCAGTACTGAATCACCTTTATTGATGCCAACTAATTCAATTAGTTTTTTACTGCTTTGAAATGGTCCCTTGCTTACACTTGCCCATCTTTTATGATAACGAGGAGCAACTTCATTCCAAATTTTCATGTTCCTTTGTTTGTATTCAGAATGAATCAATTTCATTTGTAAAACCTTGATCTGCCAAGTATTTTATGTAATCTCTTGAAGATCAGCTTTTAGTATTTTACCTGTCTCATGATAATACCTATGCTCTATTACCTCTAATTTTTCTTTTAACTTGTTGTTATTTGATTTTTCTAATTTTCTATTAACTTCTTTATACTCAGCTATTAGTTTTCGCAGTTCTGATTTCTTCATTTTATGTTTAATTCTATTTGTCTTCTAATAAATTTGGCAATTTTTTGTTTTTTCATCCAATTCGTTGAAACTACTTTTTTAGAATTTATGATAATCACTTGATTGTTTTGAGGATTTTTTTTATATTTTAATGAACCAATATCATTAGCTACTATCATATCTGACGATGAATCTCTTAATTTTTTTTGTGCCGATTTAATTAATTGGTTCTTTGAAACATTTGCTTCTGCTTTAAAACCAACTAGAAATACATTCTTTTGATATTTTTTGATCTGATCTATGATTTTTGGTGATTTCTTGAGGCTAATTTTTAATTGTGATTTTGAACTTTTGATCTTATTTTTACTTGCTTGCACTGGAATATAGTCAGCTATTGCCGCTGCCATGATAACAATATCAAATTTTCTCTTTAATTCTCTTCTAATTGCATCGTGCATATCATTACTGGATTCAACATTGATTACTTTTGCTCCCTTTGGCGGTTTTTCTTCTCCAGGACCATAAACAAAAGTAACTCTAGCTCCTGCAGAAATTAATTCAGATGCTAAAAGCACTCCAGTTTTTCCTGAGCTAAGATTTGTTATTGCCCTTACAGGATCAATATACTCAATTGTTGGACCTGCAGTCATCAACACTTTTTTATTTTTTAACACTGAAGAAAATCCAAATCTTGATAGAACATATTCTAAAACATCCTCAGGTTCTGAAGCTTTTGCTTTGTCTTCAATCATCTTGGGGGCTAAAAATTCAATTTTGTTTTTCAAATAATCTATGTTTTTTTTAACTGCCAAGTTATCGTACATTGATGCATGCATGGCAAGACACATCAAAATCGGAATCTTTGATCCAAATCCTACTGTAAGTACAGTAGAAATTGGAGTATCATCAATACCATTTGCTAATTTTCCTAATGTGTTTGCCGTAGCCGGATATACTATTACAAGATCTGATTGATTATAATCTGCTAGTCTAATATGCTCTAATTCGCCTGTCAGCTTAGTTATTACTTCATTACCTGTGGCCCATTTGAAATATTCAGGTTGTACTAGTTTTGTAACTGCATTGCTTGTTACACATGTTACATCGGCACCATGTCTCATAAGTAATCTTGCTAATTCAATTGCTTTGTATGCTGCAACGCTACCTGCAACGCAAAGTACAATTTTTTTCCCCGATAACTCCATACCATGCGAACTGACAATATCTAAGGATGGATGATCTTTTTGCTTTGCCTTTTTTTTATCTGCCAATTTGCTCACGTAATTTCTTTAACTCTTCATCATCCATTAAGAACCAGTTTTCTTGTGCTGGAAATATGCCTGATTCAACATCTTTCTTATAATTTTCAAGTGAATTTACTATATCTTCAGATAAATTCATGTACCTTTTTGCAAATTTTGGCTTAATCTTATCATACATTCCTAACAAGTCTTGTACTACCAACACTTGACCGTCACAGCCTACTCCTGAACCAATTCCGATTGTAGGTATACTGATTGTCTCAGAGATTATTTCAGCTACTTCATGACTTACCATCTCTAATGCAATACTAAACACACCTGCATCCTCAAGCTCTTTTGCATCATCAATTAACTTCATTGCTGAGTCTTTTGTTTTTCCTTGTACTTTGTATCCTTCTGAAAGCATTGTTGTTTGAGGTTGTAATCCTATGTGTCCCATCACTGGTATCCCCACATCAACAATTTCACTAATTGTTTCGGCCATAACCGAACCTCCTTCCAGCTTTACTGCATCAGCACCAGCTTTGATTAACCTGCCAGAATTATTTATTGCATCTTCAATACTTGCTTGATATGACATGAATGGTAAGTCTGATACTAGTAAAGAATTTTTTCTTGCTCTACTCACTGCCTCTGTAAACATACACATCTGATCCATTGTCACTGGAATTGTATTTTCATATCCTAGCATAACCATTCCAGCACTATCGCCTACTAGCAACACATCAATTCCTGCTCTGTCACATAGAGAAGCTAATGTGTAATCATAACTTGTAATTACTGAGATTTTTTTCTTTTCTTTTTTCATAGTTAGAATGTCTTGAACTGTTTTATGCAATTTTAGATCCCCTTGTTAAATTATTTTTAATTTGATTTACACTTTCTCTAAGATTTTTTTTATTGTCAAAATCAGCAACAATTTTTTGAAGATTTTTTTTATTGTTTTTTGACATTTTTTTACATTCATCAATAAGTAAATCAATTGCCCTAGTTACGTTATCTACAATTGTGATATTTGCAGTTTGCGAGGTTCTTGATAGGGGATTTAGATCAAATGTAATGACCGTTTTTCCGGCTTTTCTTAATGCTATTGTTCTATCTCCATCTTCTAGTGGTACTACTACAACATCGGCAACAAAAATCCCGTTCTTATCTACAATTCTCCTTGCAGAATCAATACCTGACAGTTTTGCTGATGAGCTAATTTTTGAACCTAGAATTTCTACGGCACCATTTTTTTTAAGAGTCTTAATAATTACCCGTTTTCGATTTTCATTAGTATAGAATAGATTTACCTCAATTTTTGCTTTAGTCTGCTTTGATAATTTCACAATTTGTTTAGGACATAATGCAGCAATATTGCCATTAACTGAAATTACGGGTGTTTCAGCCAATAGGAGTTGTGCAGCTGCTGCCTTGATTGCACGTGCTGCAGCTTTTCCTGTTTTTTCACCTAAAAGATAATCAAAAGCTTCTCCTCTACCTTGTGCCAAAAGTCCTTCTTTTGCAACTAGTCCATTATCGAATCCATTTACTAGTTTTTCACGAATTAAAAGTGATTTTGCTCTTGGATGTGACTCAGGAATTAACTGCATGTGGTTTCAATTAATTATATAACACTCTTGCTCCAATATTATCTAATTCGGATTTTATTATAATTCCGTCATCATATTTTTGTAAAATTTTTAAAATACTATCCTCATTTTCTTTTGGAATCATAGAAAAAACAGTTTCACCAAAAAGTGCAATTCCACATTTAATGTTGTTTTCAGAAAGATCTCTAACTAATTTCTCCATTCTTGGTGTCATTACATCTACATATTTTGCAAATTCTAAAGACATGTCTTGAAAATGTTCATAATTTTTTGATTCTAATAATTTATCAACCATTTTTCCACCAAGACCATTAATTTGTGATAAACGCTCTTTGATGAATTTATTTGTAGATATGGGGGAGAAGCAAATCATAATTATGGATATTTTATCCATATCAATTTTCTCAACAGATCCAATTCCTGGCGCACCTGGTTTTACACGAATTTCGAAACCTCCATGATATGATGCTAATACATCACCTAATCCTGTTTTACAATTTACTTCTGCATTATGTGCGATTTGTCCGATTCTTGTTTTTTCTAATTTTGTCCCAAGAACTTTATCTAATGCAAATGACAGTGATAAAGCAACAGCACTGCTTGAACCTAAACCATATCCGACTGGAATTGATATGTTGTGTTCAATATCAATAAACTTGTTTGAAAACTCTCCAAGCTTTAGAAATTCATTTAAAACATATTCTGAAACATCTGTTTTATCTGATTGATATCCGTTGGCTGTGATTCTAAAACTAGATTCTTGATTACTTTTTGTATCAATTTTTACTCTGGTTGTGACACCTTCTTTAATTGAGAAACCTGCACCCATGGAACCTAAGTTTTCTAAAGCGTTATGATTGTCCTCTAAATAGGCTTTGAAAAAACCTGTGACATGTGCTGGACAAAATGCCGTAGCCTCCATTAATCTGAGTTTAAATTTTACACAAAATATAAGAATATGGCTTAAATTAATTAAATTAGTATAAATTGACTAAATTCATTCGTCGCCTACAAAGAATAGGCAGTAGCATCCTAGTATCGCTTCCAAAAGAGTGGGTTGATGCCAATCATCTTGATAAAAGTAGCCAAGTAGAAATTGAAACTGGACAGGATACTATCTCAATATCTGCAAATAAGAACACACGTCCAACAAAAGAACTTGTAATTTCTTACCCATTACCAAAAGAAGAAAATATTGTAGCAAACATTACAGGAGCTTATCTTTTAGGATACGATGTAATTCAAATCAATTCAAAATCGATTATTCCAGGAAAAGATAGAGAAGAAATTCGTAATTCAATGAGGAGATTAGTTGGAATGGAAATAATTGAAGAAGATGCATCTCACATTAACATGCAGTTTCTTTTAGATGCAACAACGCTTAACCCAGAAAAAATTCTTAAACGAATGAGTTCAATTGCACTTGGAATGTATGATGATGCGTCAAACGGATTGATTTCAGATGACAAATCTAATCTGCAAACATTATCAAAACGTGATGTTGAAGTAAATAGACAGTATTTTTTACTTGTTAGATTAATTCGAAGCACGCTTGTTGATAAAAGATTAGCTAATGCGTTTAATTTAGAAAACATAGATGTGCTTGATTATAGAGTTGCAGCAAACGTTCTTGAAAATGCAGGTGATTCTATTGTGGAACTTTCTACTTTCATTTATAATTCATCCTTATCTAGTGAACTTTCTAAAAAAATATTTGATGCTGTAAAAAATTTTAGTACACTTGCTGAAAAATCAATCATTGCATTTACAAAGCCTGATAGACTTTTAGCTATTGAAGCTATATCTTTACATAAACAATATCAAGAAAAACTAAGCTCACTACGAATTACATTCGGAAACAAAAAAGAAACTCCAATAGACTTTTTTGATCTACTCTACATGTATGAAAGGATTGCACAATCATGGGCAGATGTGGTTGATCTTGTTCAGCCAATCTATAATGAATAATTAAAATAATTTCTTTTTTGCAGCATATGTCAAAACTGCACATATTGTTTTTGAATCTTGAATTTTACCCGTTTTAATCATTGTTAATAATTTTTTTAAATCAATTTTCACTACTGATAATATTTCATCTTCGTCAAGTTTTAAATCTGCAATTTTTTTTAATCCTGAGGCTACAAAACAGTGAATTTTCTCAGTATTATAGCCAATTGATGGATAGTATGTAATTAACGGAATCATCTTTTTTGCTTTATATCCAGTCTCTTCTTCCAATTCTCTGAATGCACATTTTATTGGCTCTTCTTTTTTTTCTAATGTTCCAGCAGGAATCTCCAGTGCATATCCATGTGGAAATCTATGTTGTTTAACAAGAATCACTTTATCCTCTTCATCAAAAGCAAGCATAGCTGCTGCACCTCTATGTTCAATCATTTCTCTTTTGACTTTTCTTCCTTCAATTGTTCCTTCATAAACACTAAGACCTAAAATTTTTCCATCATAGATCTTTATTTTCTTCATATTGTATCTAAAAAATAATTCTTATTTAATTTGTTTGATATGTGAGATGCAATTTTGGCGATTTTTTGAAATCTGTAATAGCTTTTTCTATCCATTTAATATGAAATGAAATCTTTTTTGGTATAAACAAATCAGCTGATTTTACATTTTTTATGTTTCTAACTTTTTGTGTCAGTTCATCCATTTTGAAAATATTATCACTGTACATGAATAGGACGATCTGATTTTTTGCTATAAATGGAATTTGTAAATATGATTCAAAAAATGAATTATTCAAACTTTCTAATGTTTCTTTTAGATCACCGTCTATCCAAGCTAATACTGCATAAGAGATAAAATCTTTTATTTTTCTAGGATCATAAACTAAGGTGAATTGAATACCTTCATTCTCATGTAATTTTTCTATACATCTTGTTATTGTTTTTGTTGACATGTTAGTGTTTTTTGCAATTTGTTCAATTTTTTGTCTTGGATCTTTTATTAACTTCTCTAAAATTTCCAAATCTGTTTTTGTAAGATTTGAATTAAATCCCGGATTTTCTGCTTCAAAAATAGATAACACTCTAACATCCTTCATCAATTTATTTGCAAGCTCAATTTTTTGTTCCATGTTTTCTTTTACCGAAATACCACAAACTGTAATTCCACCAATACATGGAACTACAAAATATGGTTCACCTACAAGATTTATCTGCTCTAAAATTTCATTCATACTTTCACCTGTTACAACAAAGTACAAAACACCATAACCTAATACAGGGGGCTCAACTTTGATGAAAAATTCTTCAATTATCTTTTTTTCTTGCATCTTTTGGATTCGGGCTCGAACTGCCCCACCAGAAATTCCCAATTCTTTGCCTATCTGTCTATCTGATTCTCTACAATTATTCAATAAACTGCTTAGAATTCTCATATCTAAATTGTCCATTTCATCACTTGTTTTTCTCCATATGATGAAGAAAAAACTAATCTGATATAAAATTGTCTATACTGTTAGCACTATGCATCATAGACATTAAATATTAGACTATTTTATGTTTTTT
>Ga0102952_1000311_pt1 | contig 19975 bp, 23 predicted proteins | sample SalPon2A_C_D1_MG_FD_78506 | JGI IMG/M metagenome (GOLD analysis project Ga0102952, IMG submission 78506) | Soil microbial communities from South San Francisco under conditions of wetland restoration - Salt Pond MetaG R2A_C_D1_MG | ecosystem: Environmental > Terrestrial > Soil > Wetlands | place... | reverse complement strand
TGCAATTTCTCATGACATCCTGTTATGACTTGCACTGATAATATGCCCTTGTGATTTGTTTAGATGTTGGATGAAATGTAAATCTAGAGGTGGAAGCCGTGAATCCTCACTTGTCAAACGCATGACAGTCTCTGCCTTTTAAATTGCATTGACTACAGTATGTCCTTCCATTGTATGATTTGTAATGAAACTTTAATTCATGCGAACATTCTTTACAAAACTGATCATTCGTGATGATATTCTGTATATCCATTACAAAAATCATTCATTGTCTCTCATGAATATTCTAAAACACTCAAAAACTATTATCTGATTCATGAAAGTTCAAGATGACCCAAGATTAATTTCAAATAAAATTCTCATTTTAATATTTCAATTGATCTTTAGTTTCATGCCCTTTCCATTTTTGAAAACATTCAGACTTGCAGCTAAAAGCAACCCTTGTAGAATATAGCCGCCGACTATCAACACGATGGCATTCTCAAGAGGTTGAAATGAACTCATGATTTCAAGGTGCTTTGGAGAAGCAGTATTTCCAATGATTACGATTATTGCAATTATCATGTTTGGAATAAGTGCATATCGCAACCTCCAAAAAGACAATGCTGCCAAGGCAACAAATGTTGTTTCTAGGGCAATGGCATTTACCATAAATTTGGGATTTCCTATCTGAATGCCAATTACGCCTATTACACTTATTGAAACTAAAATCAGAATTATTGTTTTTTGTTGCAGATGCATAATTTTTAAAATTTGTTAAGATAATATTAGATTGACGATAATTGGTCTGGTAGGGATGGTTATTACTTGCACCTGCCACACGTTGCCTCAAAGGTACCTGCATTCAGTATATCTGACATATCTCATATGTGAGGGTGAATTTTTTGGAATTATATAAAAAGAGACATATCATTAATTGTTGTAAAATTTCAAAATCTTGTAAGTTTGCATTCCTGACCTTGTGATCTACATTCAGAACAATACAAGAGAGGAATTCTGTCATCTTTGATATTTTTAAAATGAAGATGTGAACCCATTAAATGACCACATTCAGGATTTTTACATTTTGCATCTTTGTTATCATAGAGTATCTTGATTGTGGACTCTTCCATGATTTTTTTAATTTTTACTAGGTTAAATTGCTATCTGATTACAGATTAGAGCACATGAAAAATAAAATGATTGGTCATCTCTAACCCGTGAATCCCCCCAGTGAATAAGATGTGGACTTTACTTGGATTTTGGTATGAATGTTCATGAAATGAACATATAGTTCTCCTGGCTCTTCAGTCACAAAAGAGCATTCGACGCATTGACTTTTCATGTAACCATAATGCAGATGAGTGATAAATTGTGTGGGATTGATGACTTGTTAAGCTGAAGTTGGATAATAGTTAGTTTTTGCTTTCACATAAACCCAACACATCATAAAAGACAAGAACTAGAAAATATGTTGGTTGGAGATTTAACGGTATCCTTGAGTGAAACATTTAGCCCTTATCAAAATGAAAAATAATTTTATTTTTTAGTCTTCTTAACCTCAGCGATCAAAACCTCAAATATTATTTAGATGGTAAAACCTTACAGCAGCTTTAATATAATTAGCGATTTTTTCTCAAATCAGAAGCCTATTGCTAATAATTTTTGATGTTGAAGGTGTATTGTATGATGAAGAATTTTTGCCACTTTTGGCGGAAAAACTTCGCAAAGAAGACGAAATCTGGGAAATTACTAGACAAGGAATTCAAGGAAAAATTAATTGGGAAGAGGGACTCCGAACAAGAGTCGCAGCATTGAAAGGTCTTGATGAAAAAACTTGCCAAGAAGTATCCGACGCATTACCTATTATGACTGGTGCGAAGGAAGCATGTAGAGTTTTAAAGGCAGCTGGATGGAAACTCATGGCAGTTTCAGGTGGATTTGGACTAATGATGGATAGATTACAAAAAGAATTAGGGTTAGATTATGTCTATTCCAATGATTTGATCTTTAAAGATGGAAAGCTTGATGGAGTGACAATCCATGTTGATTCAGATAAATCAAAATCTGCAAAAATCAAAATTGCTGAATGGGGTGAGAAGAAAGAAGATATTGTCTGTGTGGTAGATGGAGCAAACGATGTAAAATTATTTGATATTTGTGGATTGGGTATAGCTTATCGTGCTCAAGATATTGTAAAAGATTTGGCTACTACTACTTTGGAGGAAAAAGATCTCTCAAAGATCTTAGATATTATCAATAAACATTACAAGTTAGAATTGGAAACTTCGACCCCTGTCTAAACGATTTTTTAACCCATCTTGATGAGGTATTTTACTTGCAAGTTATCCCAATTCATATAGAAAAAGAGATTGTTCCATCTGATGATCTTTCTGATTTAATTTTAAAATCTGAAAAAATTAACGAAGGTGACATTATAGTTGTTGCACAAAAAATTATTTCTAAACAAGAAGGAAGGTTGATCAAATTATCTTCCGTCACCCCCTCATTACTTGCAGAAGGAATAAGCTCTCAGTATAAAAAAGATCCTAGACTAACTGAGTTAATCTTGTCTGAATCAAAACGAATAATCCGTATGGGTCGTGGAGTGCTTATTGTTGAAACGAATAATGGCTTTATCTGTGCAAATGCCGGTATTGATGAGAGTAATGTAAAACAAGGGTATGCTACTTTGTTACCTCAGAACTCTGATATTTCTGCACAACATATCAGCAATAAAATTTTAGAACAAACTCAGAAACATGTTGCAGTGATTATTTCTGATACATTTGGCCGTCCCTTTAGGATGGGTCAAACAAATTGTGCAATTGGTGTTTCTGGCTTGAATCCCATTTTAGATTATGCTGGAACCTTTGATTCTTTTGATAACATTTTACGTGTAACTGCAATCGCAGTTGCTGATGAACTTGCTTCCACTGCAGAATTAGTAATGGGAAAATCTTTGAAATGCCCCTTCGTGATTATACGTGATTATCAATTTAAGATTGGGGAACACATGATAGATGAATTAATTCGTCCTGAAAATGAAGATCTCTTTAGATAATTTTCTTCAATAAGATTATAATCTAATACGGAATATTTCTATTGAAATGCCAATTAATGCTGAATTACACTGTCATAATTCCTTCTCAAATTTTCATGTTGGTGATGAAGAACCACCTTATGATTGCAATGTTTCTATCCGAGATCAATTAGAGCGTTCATATCGTTTGGGATTGGATGCAATTTTTGTCACAAACCATAACACCCTTGATGGGTATCGTCAATTATTGGAATACAAAAATGATCATGCAAAATTCAAAAATATTGGTGTTTTTCCTGCAGAAGAGATAACAATTGATACAGGTGCTCATGTCTTGGCATATGGAATTCATGATGCTATCGCACCGGGAATTTCACTTGAAGAGGTAATTGACGAAGTAAAACAACAAGGTGGAGTATCATCTGCTCCCCATCCCTTTAGTTTACTTGATGCATTACGTGACAATGCCAAAAAATGTGATATGGTTGAGGTTTTCAATAGTAACAACATCGATGTGTTATCTAACGCACGTGCGACAGAATTTGCATTGGATAATAATATGATTCAAGTTGCAGGAAGTGATTCCCATGTATTATCAACTTTAGGCAGATGTGTAAATATAATTGATTCTGAAAATAACCTTGATGATATTTTACTTGCCATGAAAAGTGGTCAAATTGAAATATCTCAAACAGGTTATACACAACAAATAGAAACACTTGATCACCTTAGATACAAAATTAACAACTCTAGAGAATATATGACAGATTATATTTCTGAACATTACCCAAATGAAAAATGGCTTTTTGCACTATTATTGAGAATTTATGATTCAAATCAAAACAGTCCTATGTGGTCATTGTTTTACAAGATTGGAATCTACCTGCTGAAACGAATTTCACAAAAAATCAATTTCCAAAACCATGATCCTAGTTTCATGAAGGATCGAAATCTTGTTACTATGTTCAAAAAGGCCCTGTAAAAAGTAGAATGTGTTTTTAATGAATAAACTCTAAATTAGTTGTATCTTTAAAACATGTATGGTAATTTGAAATACAAACTTTTGTTTTACTGACATATGAGCCCCGTCATGAAAAAGAAATTATTGTTTATCTAAAAATTATGAAGTGTAATTGATGTGAATGGTATCGGGATGAGTGTATATTTTTCTCAAAGTCAATCATGATGCTTGGGGGTTAGACAAAATAATTGAAACATTACGTCATGTTGAAAATATCACTAGTTCATACACCATATGCCTATTTTACATGATCAAGGAGGTTCAATCGACGATTTAACTTACCATTTTGAGTGAACAAACATTTTCTTAGTTTAAACTGAATTTTTATTCAAAATTGAAGAATAGCACTCGTTAGATAAACACACACTTTAAAACTCGTATAGATTTTAATATGACAAAACGCCTTTGATGAAATAGATATCAATGTCTGAATCAACTGAAAAAAAATTAGATGCAACTGGATTATTTTGCCCCGAACCTGTATTCAGAACAAAAATTGAGGTTGAAAGAATGCAAGTAGGTGAAACTCTGATTGTATCTGCAGATGATCCTGCAGCTGAAGATGATATCTCTAGATGGGTAACAAGAAATGGTCATGAATTAGTAAGCATGTCTAAAGATGGAGATGTTATTACTTTTCAAATTAAAAAGGTGAAGTAACCAAAATCATGACTACTGTAAGTGATGCTGATGTGTTAAATCGTGTTGGCAACACTCCGCTTGTTAAACTAAATTCTCTTTCTCATGACAATGTGGAATATTTTGCAAAATTAGAAGGCCATAATCCATTTGGTTCTGTAAAAGACAGAGCAGCATATTGGATGATCAAAGATGGTGAAGAAAAAGGAATTCTAAAAAAAGGAAAAAGTATCATAATTGAACCCACTTCTGGAAATACTGGTATTGCGTTAACTGGAATTGCAAATCTGTTAGGCTATAAGGTTGAGATAGTCATTCCAGAAAAAGCTAGTAACGAAACTAAGGATATTATTCGAAATCTAGGTGCTAAGGTTTTTGAAACTAGTGACGATCTATGTCCAAAAGTTGGGGCTGGAACTGACCAAAGCATTGCACTTGCAACATCGATTGCATCATCTAGACCTGACACGTATTACTCTCCAAATCAATATGCAAATGAAGCAAATTTTATGGGTCACTATAAAGGAACAGGTCCTGAAATTTGGAAACAAACTGATGGTAAAATAACTCATTTCTTTACTGGTGTTGGCACTGGTGGGACAATAACTGGAATTGGAACTTTTCTTAAAGAAAAAAACCCCAACGTTAAGATTATTGGATGCCAACCACAACAAAATCACTTGATTCAAGGGTGGAGGAATTTTGAGGAATCTGCAAAACCTGATTTATTTCTCAAAAGAGAAACTGTTGTAGATGATTGGGTTTCTGTAGATAATGCTGAAGCGTTTTCAGTTGTAAAAGAAGTCTTTGCAAAAGATAAACTGCTTATTAGTCCCTCTTCAGCAGCAGTTTACGCATGTATGAAAAAATACTCTATTGAAGGAAATGCGTGTGTGGTGGGAATATTTGCAGATGATGGACGAAAATTCAAAAGTGTTTATGCCGCTCAAAATATTATGAGTGAAGAAGAATTTGAAAATTCCCTAAAAGATGCCAAGTATATGTCAGAATTAGCTTACTGACTTTATTCTATCATTTTCTTCAAATGTTTCTCATAAAATTCTCTGAATAAAGAGTTCATATCCCTTTCATGTCTCAAACATTTGTTACTATGTTCAATAATTTCATTTTTAATTTCTCTACTCCACTGACTTTGCTGTTTGTCTTTGGGATCTATTATTGACGGGTTTTCTTTGATTTTTTCCATAATTCCTATCAAAGCTAATGCTAACTGACGAAATTTACTCGTACGCAATAGAAATATCTGTGATTCCTCTTTGTTCACTAGATTCATCATTGCATGAACTTGATTGTAATATTCTAATGCTTTCTCATGATATTTTTTAAAATCATCAATTTTTTTTTGCCAATAATCTTTGGACGTTTTTTGCTCTATTTTGTAACTAAATTGAATTCTTCCCAAACTCATTCCCAACCTTGCTAATTTTTCACCCTGTTCCTTTACTGATTTTTTGAGATTTTCTGGATCTTGACTCATAACATTGGTTTGATCACTAACAATAAAGAGTTTAGATTTTGAATCTCTTCCATGCATCTTTGGATTTTTTTGCATGATATGTGATGCATTGCTCACAAAAAGAATCCCATTCACTAATGTTTAACTTTTCAAAAAATTCTAATGACCACTTGTATGTAGGCTCCTTTCTGTATTGAAACTGTTGGACTGTGTAGATGTCTTTCTCATGAAATTTATTCAAGCATTTTTTGCATTGAGCATTTTTCATTATTGTTTATCTGCACTTTCTGTTAAATATTTATCTACATCTATTGCTGCCATGCAACCAAACGCTGCAGCTGTAATTGCTTGTCTGTAGTTTCTATCGTGCACATCCCCTGCTGCAAAAACACCTTCTATGTTTGTATGGGTCTTATTTTTTAAAATAACATAACCTTCATTATCTAACTCTATTTGACTTTTGAATAATTTTGTATTTGGCTCATGTCCAATTGCTACAAACAAACCTCCCGCATCAAGTGTTTTTTCTTCACCTGTTTTTAGATTTTTTATAACTACTTGCTGCATTTTCTGGTCTCCTCTAATATGTGTGACAGCTGAATCCCAATGAAATTTAATTTTGTTATTGTTAAGTGCTCTTTCTTGCATCACTTTACTTGCACGTAATTCATTTCGTCTATGTACTAGATGAACAGTTGTTGCAAATTTTGTAAGAAACGTTGCTTCTTCAATAGCTGAATCACCGCCACCAACAACTATGATTTCTTGATTTCTAAAGAATGGACCATCACATGTTGCACAATATGAAACACCTTTGCCTCCAAACGTCTGTTCGCCCTCCACTCCTAATTTTCTAGGGTTTGCACCTGTGGCAATTATTACTGCACGTGCCTCGTATTCTTCTGATGCTGTCAAAACTTTGAATGGGGCACGTCTAAAATCTACATTTACTGCTTCATCATCTATAATGGTGGTTCCCATTCTTTGTGATTGTTTTCGCATATCGATCATTAAATCTGGACCCATTATTCCATTTTCAAATCCTGGATAATTTTCAACCTCTGTTGTATTGACAAGCTGGCCTCCTGGAAGTATTCCAGATAAAATTAAAGTGTCATAACCTGCTCTTGAACAATAAATCCCTGCCGTATACCCTGAAGGCCCGGCACCGATGATTATCACATCAAATTTTGTTTTACTTTTATCAGGTGTTTTTGGATTGACATCATTTGTTTCTAGCACTGTTGCTCCTGCATCTGCTGACATCATGGTGCTTGCCCTATCAATTTCAATAATTTAAGTTATTGACCCAGAAAATGATCATTAATTGCTAGCATGTTATAGTAAAAATATGAACTACTGGGAATTTTTACATCTATCATTAGGACAAAGGCAATATGAATGGGTTGTTGTGCAACGTCTTTTACATTCATGAAACTCTGTAATTAGATAAACCTCTTTCTTGGTTTTGATTTTCATTATCAAGACTAAATCTGATTATCTCCATATCTGATTACCTCAAAGCTAAATTCATTTTTGCTATGATTGACAGAATTAGGTAGTATGGTTTCGCCTATTATGCGGAACATCTCAGCATACATCTCACACTGGTGAATAGACCATCCTAATCCAAGGTCATGTCTTTGCTTGAATGCGATCAGTCCCATCTTTGATTTTTGTATCAGTTTTTGTTCGTTTTCCATATTCCATTCTACTATTCTCTTTGAAATCTCATCAAAGTCAAGCTCATCTTCTTGCCATTTCATCTCACTAATGACATATTTTGCATTCTTTTTTGCTATCTTGATTAAATCATCCTTGGAAATTGCATTTATCAAATTTGAAATAATTTGTCCTGCCAGCGTAATGTCTCCTCTCTCCTGTTTTGATCTCATGAAATGAATCCAGTCATGGACAATCTTTGCAATTTTTAATGATTGGTTGATTCCTTCCTCTTTTACTATCCTGTCAAACGCCTTTTGATCTTCAGCCAGTAATCTAACCCCTATCGTGTTTCCACGTTTCATGAATTTGGTGTAATTCATTGTTATTTATTTGTGATATTTTTGTTATCAAAATTATCAGCGTTACTATATAGTATAAATCAAGAGTTTATTCATGATAACAAAAACAATACGAGTGCCAAAATCACCTGAATTCGATGATGGCTCACTTTACAAGAACTGTATGAACTGCGGTCAGAATCAGTATCCTTTCAAGCATGGAATTTGTAGAATATGTGGAGAGAATAACTGGACAGTCAAATATGAATAACACCTTTCTAGGATTATTGATAAGTGAATATCTCTTGATTACTCGTTTTTCATTCTCAAAAGTATCTGATCACATATTCTACGCATTTCAGAATCTGATCCTACGCTAGATATTTTCACAATGTCTGTAGTGGTTACAATCCCAACAATCTGATCGTTTTCTTTGACAGGCAGTTTGTGAATTTGTTTTTCTTTCATCAATTCAGATGCTTCCCAAATTGTTTCTTCAGAATCAATTGTGATTAATGGGAATGACATCACTTCTGAAATTTCTGTGAATAATGGCCTTCCTTCCGCAGCTACTTTAGTTACAAAATCCCGCTCTGTGATAATTCCAACCGGATTTTTATCCTCTAAAACTATCACACACCCAACTTTTAGGCTCTTCATCTTCTCTGCTGCTTCTTGTAATGAAACAGTTTTGTCTAGAGTTAGCACGTTTTTACTCATTACTTGATTTACAAATGTGCTGTTCATGCTATGACACTATTTTTCAATTATATGATATAAATTCTAAATTATCATGATTGAAAATCAATCTAGATAATCACTGTAGTCTTAAAATTCAAAGCATATTGATATGATTTATGGCGATTAAGACTAAGAAAATACTCGTCCCGCTTGATGGTTCAAAAAATTCACTTCGTGGTTTAGATATGGCTATTCATATAGCAAGACAATCTCAAGGAACTATCACTGCATTAGCAGTAAAATCCGTGCCTGGCATATATGCAATTCATCCACTTGGATTTCTGGATTTTAATTCCATGACTGAAGTAAAAAAACTGCTTGAAGATGCAAAGGTTCGTGCTGCACAAAAAGGAATTCAATTAACTGGAAAGGCAATATCTGGAGATCCTGGATATGACATTGCTCGTTTTGCAAACAATTCTAAAAACAGAATCGATTTGATTGTGATTGGTGCCCGTGGACTTGGTTCTGCTAAAGAGATCTTCTTGGGCAGTGTTTCTAATTATGTGTTACATAAATCCAAAAAACCTGTATTGATTGTAAAATAAATATTTCACAACACTTGATTGGATTTGTTTTCACTTGTTTTAAAATAACACTATTCTGCCAATACACTCACTATGTCTGATTTGGTGATAATTCCCACCATCTTTGATTTGTTGACCACTGGAAGTCCACTGATGTCATATTTGATCATAAGTGTTATTGCAAGTTTTACATCTTCATTCATGTTTACTGTGATTGGGTTTGGTGACATTATGTCTGTGGCATGAAATGGAAACAGATAACTCATTTGATTTGAATGAATTTCTTCTAAACCTTTTTTGAACTTATACTCCTGCACTTCTTTAGGGTCTGCAGATTCTGCAATCCACTGTGGAATTTTTGCAGGAACAAAATCTCTGAACGTTATTACTCCTACTGGTTTCTGATTTCTTTTTATGATGACTCTTGAAATCCCATACTTTATCAATAAACTTTCAACATGTAGTATAGGATCACTTGGCACTGCAGTGATCACTTCTTTTTTCATTATTTTTGAAATTTTTATTTGTGTTGACTCTTTTATGAGAAATACTTTGACAAGATCTGTCTCTGTTACAATTCCATCTAGTGTTTTGTCATTGTTTATGATGATTGCTAGACTGATTCTGTGTTTTTTCATCATTTTTGCACATTCCTCAACTGAATTTTCCTTGGTTAGTGTAAATATTTTTTTTTGAATGAACTCCTTTGCTTTTACCGAGTTAATTGGCTTTGTTCCTAATTCATAAATTTTTTTAGCAATGTCTCTTTCAGTAATTACTCCTACTGGCATCTTCTTGTCAAGAATTATTACTCGTTTTACCTTGTTTTTCAGCAAGATCTCTCTTGCTTTCATTAGAGTTGTGTTTGGATTTACTATGATCGGCTTTGAGATTAATTCCGATAATTTCAAATTTTTTACGTCCACAAGTTTCACCTCTCATTAATTTGATAAATATGTCACTAACTATATCATTGCTGAAAATCATATTTGGTAATTACTGAAAAGATATTTACTTCCAATCCTGTACGGATAGGTATGAATAACACCAGAAAATTAGTGTTCCTAGAAGGAGATATTGGAAATTATGTTTAAGAATATTCTTGTGCCTTTTGATCTATCTAGCCAATCTACAAGGGCCTTTAAAGTAGCATTAGATGTTGCAAAAAAATATGACTCTAAAATTACATTACTTACATGCATTGAGGGTGATGCATGGCATCACAAATATTATGACGCAAGAGCTGATTCTGAACTAATTAAAAAACAAAAAAAAGTTTCGAAAAAACATCTTGACGAGTTGGAATCTTTAGCATCTAAAAACAATGTTTCTGTCACTTCTAATATTGTTGCCTCAAAATCAGTAGTTAATGACATTGTTACTTTTGCAAAATCTCGTAAGCATGACCTTGTTGTAATTGGCTCTCATGGAAGAACTGGTTTTGATAAGCTACTTTTAGGTAGTGTTGCAAATGGTGTATCTCAAAAAATAAGGTGCCCTGTACTTATTGTAAAGTAAATACAGTGGTATAGTTGATTTCAATTATTGGTAGCGGTAGAGTTGGGTCTTCTATTGCATTTCTTTGCATGTCTCATGTTTTAGATGACATTTTACTAGTTAACCGTAATGAAAATAAAGCAATAGGTGAATCATTAGATATTTCCAATGCAATTCCATCTGATTCTAAATTCTCTATTCGAGGAACATCTGATTATTCTAAAATCATCGGTTCCGATATTGTTATAATCACTGCAAGCACTGGTGTGTATTTGAAGAGCAGATCTGAAAATATGGTATCTCAGGTAAATACTATTAAAAATATTGCAAAAAAAATAAAACAATATTGTCCAAATGCTATTGTTTTATTAATTTCAAATCCTCTTGATGTTCTAACATATGTTTTTCAAAAGGAGACTTCATTTTCTCGATTTAAGGTGATTGGAATTGCTTCCAGTCTTGATTCAAGTAGATTCAGATATTTGATCTCAGAAAAATTCTCTATGCCACAATCCTTGGTTTCTAACGCACTAGTTCTTGGTGAGCATGGTGATTCCATGGTTCCTATCTTCTCTGGCGTTTCTGTTGACGGTAATCAATTATCTTCTATGCTTGATGCTGATGGGAAAATCACCCTGACTAATGAAATTCGAAATTATTGGAAAAAATTAAGAATCTACAAAAGCCGTTCTCAATTTGGCATTGCCAAACAAACCTATGATGTAATTGAATCTATTCATAATTCGAAAGAAATTCTCATACCTGCTTCCATCGTTCTTGATGGTGAATATGGTGAAAATAATGTTGCGATGGGAATTCCTGTCAAAATCAACAAAAATGGTGTTTCTGAAATTCAAACTCTTGATCTTGAAGAATCTGAATCTCTATTGCTAAGAGAATCATCGCAAAAAATCAAAGATCAACTAAGTTCTATCTATCTTTAGTTTCTGAACTCTTCTAATTCCTGCCAATGTCTGTCACAAAATTTTTTATTTTCAATTTGAGTGTGAAAAAGATCCTTCTGCCAATGTGCATTATACAATCTGCAATCTGAATCCTCACAAAATGCATCGCCTGTTTCGTAATACATGATTGCTTGCAAAAGATACCCCTCTGCAATTTCAAATAATCTTGAATCATGATATTCTAAAAACTCTCCCTTGTATTTCTCCTTTAGCTCTTCAATTTTTTTATCAGAAAAGTTTGTTAATAATTCCAAGTAGTACTTTTTTGGTTTTGCAGGTGCCTCTATCATTCCTGTCGTTGAAATAATTGCAGGATTAGATCCTATTAATGCTCTAGCATGATATCTGAAATCTTCGTTATCAAATGTACATATGATTTTATTTGTAAAAATAATGTGCAATGTATTTGCATTGTTCTCATTTATTGGAATGAATTCGGTAATCTTTTTATGAAATTCAAACCCATCATATAGTATCTTCTCGTCATTTTCTGATATGTCTTTGTTCTCTCTTTCATTTTTGATTTCTTCAACTTTTGGGATGTGCTTTTGAAATGGATTTTTTAAATCAAATATTCTGGTACTTGCAATATTTTCAAATCTTTTTTCATCATGATGTTTGAATAAATTACCCCTTATCTCCACTATCACTGGAAATGTGTTTGTGATGAATTCCTGTAATTTTTTTATCTGAATCTCAGGAACCTTTGGTTCATCATATAGAATAATTTTAGAAATTTTCAATAAAAAAGATGCTGTTTTGACGGCTTATTTTTCTAACGAATTATTTTTTTTAAAGGCTTAGGCGATTTTTAGGTATGATGTTAGTAAAAAATTGATTATATTTGACTCCCCGCCGCAATCGGGTTCGACTCCACGATGGACTCAGATGCTGTTTTGAGGATGAAAATGGACCAAGACTGTAAAATTTGTTAGATTTATCTTTCAATTTCTACAAAAATGTATTCTTTTTTTGAACTAGGTATAACAGTCATAATTTCTTGCTCTATCACGTCAGTAATTGTCTCAATCTTGTCTGTGTCTAACCCATCAATTAGATTAACCTCTATCCCAACAATTACTGTTGTGGTACTAAGATGCATAGTTTTCATAGATACTACTTTATGTACTTCGGGTATTGCAGTTACAACCCTGATGATCTGTTTATTCTGTTCTGGAGAAATGGATTCGCCTAACAACAATCCTCGATTTTCTTTGGCCAAGAAAAAAGCAAAAGACATCAAGAGTGATCCGATAATTATAGAACTTATTGCATCATAGGCAGTATTTCCAGTAATATCTGTAAGAAATATTCCTACAGATGCGACTCCAATACCTAACAAAGCAGCCGTATCTTCAACTATTACAGTTAGAAGTGAAGTGTCCTTACTGTTTTTAAATTCAGCATACAAAGTAGACAATCTAACTTTCTCCCCCTGTTCAATAATTGGTATTTTAAATTGATTTATCGCAATTCTCAATGCATTACCTTCAAAAACAAATGCAATTGCAAGAATGATGTAGTTGATCATGGGGTTTTCAAAGTGATGTCCGTCTCCCAATAATGATGCAAATCCTTGCTCTAATGATAAAATTCCAGATATTCCGAAGATCATGGTTGCGACAATAAATGACCAAAAAAACTGTGATTTTCCAAATCCAAATTGATGTAAATCATTTGCAGGCTTTTTGCTTAATTTAATACCTAATAACAAAAGAATTTGATTTACTGTGTCCGATGCAGAGTGGAATGATTCTGCCCACATTGATGCACTGCCAGTTATTATTGCAGCAATGAACTTTGTAACTGCAATTCCAAGATTTCCAAATAGTGCAGCATACACTGCTTTAGTTGAGCCTGTTGCCAAGATTACTTTGTATTTGCATCCTTGCTTGTATTATTTTCTCTCTATCTTCTTTTCAAGATTCTTTTGTTCTTTCTCAATTTTTTCAACATGGACTTTTCATCAATTTGTTCACGTTCAATCATTTTATGATGGGTTAATACAATTCTAGTATTAAAGAAAAACTAACCCTTTAGAAAACCACTTGATTATCTTTCTAACTCTTTGATTTTTGCCGCTGTAATTTCAGCTGCTCTTTTTCCAGAGTACAGCATTGAACCAAATGTTGGTCCCATCCTTGCTAGTCCGTGAGTTTCAGTAACTGACATTCCTGCTGCTACTAATCCCGGATAAACCTCTCCTGTTTTATGTACAACGTGTTCTTCACCGTCGTTAACATGCATTGGTTCCATTCCTTTCCATTTTACCAATCCTCTATCAACTAGTCTCTTTACAGCTACAGAATCATGACCTGAAGCATCAATAATTATTTTAGCTTCTAGTGCAACTGGATCAACACATGTGATATTACGTGGTAATGCTGAAACTGGCATCCAATTAACAACAATTCCTGTTACTCTGCCATTCTTCAATACTAGGTCGTCAAACTTTGTAAGTTGAAGGAATTTTACACCTGCATCACAAGCCGCTGCAATTAATTTTGATACTGCGTGTGGCCCAGGTGTTAAGTATAATCCGTCAGCGACTTTTTTGTATGGTACGCCTAACTCATCCCAAAATTTCTGTGCAGGCTCTCTAACTGTTACTGGATTCATCATGTATCCACCTAACCAATAACCTCCTCCTAAGTAGTTATTTTGTTCAATGACAAGAACTTTGAAACCCATGTTAGAAAGCTCTCTGCTTGCAGTTAACCCTGCAGGCCCTGCACCAATTATGATAACATCTGAGTCTGCTCTGTCAATTAATACATCATGAAATTCATTTGCTATTGCACGTGTAATTTCGACTTCACGCACATCTGTAAATATTTTAGATGACTGTTCTGCAATAGTTGCTTCTTGCATGGCGTTGTTTCCTTTCGTGAACAATTAATACTTTCCCAAACTTTTTTAAAAAATTAGGTTACACTAATTAATTTGGTTAAAGTCAATATGTTTAGAAGTAGGAAAATAATGTACTTTGAGGAAATTTTTTCTCCTAAAACATCCAAATGTCAAAAATTTATAACCAAACTAAAAGGAATTTCATTATATTGACCGTGTTTGATCTTAAACAATCTGCGCCTGATTCTGCTAAACCTAAAATTAATTGGGCTAGAATTGAGGAAGCAGACAATTTTGCTAAAACTGTAAAACTATTCCGCCAAGGAAAATATGATGAGGATAGTTTTAGACGATTTAGACTTCAACATGGTGCATATGGCACTAGAATGACTGGCGATTATGCTATGGTCAGAATAAAACTACCTGCAGGAGAAATTTATCCTAATCAATTTGAAAAAATATCTCAACTCAGTGAACAATATTCTATAGGTAGTGCACATTTTTCAACTAGGGAAAACATTCAACTTCACTGGGTGATTCTTGAGGATGTTTCGGAAATTTTTAGAGGTTTAGCTGAAGTTGGATTAACATCAAGAGAAGCATGTGGTAACTCTGTTAGAAATGTAATGTGTAGTCCATTATCTGGTGTTTGTCCTGACGAAGAATTTGATTCAACCCCCTATGCACTTGCTACTGCAAGATTCTTTTTAAGAAATCCAATGGCTCAAAATCTTCCACGTAAATTCAAATTTAATTTCACATGCTGTGAAAAACATGGGATGGTGAGAATGGTTGATGTTGGATTGATTCCACAAATTCGAAATGTAGATGGTTCTTCCCAACGCGGTTTTAAAATATTTCTTGGTGGTGGATTGGGAAACAAATCCTATATTGGATATCAATTGGAGGAATTTACTCCTGAAGAAGATCTACTATACACTTCTATTGCTGTGATGAGAATATTTGACAGATTAGGTGATAGAAAAAATCTTGCAAGAAATAGAATGCGTTATCTTGTAAATGATATGGGCTGGGAAAAATTCCAAAACCTTGTTTTCAAAGAACGTGCAATTGTAAGAGCCACCCAATCAATAATAACTCAACTGGAGGTTGATCTCATCCCTAATGAAATTAAGCGACCAATTAGAATTTCTGATGAAAGTATTGCATCTACACCAGATGGGTTTGCTAGATGGTTGAAAACAAACACTGTTAAACAATCTCAAATTGATTATCGTTCTGTATTTATCACTCTCGAGGCAGGTGATATTACCGCAAGTCAACTTAACGCACTATCTGATATTATTCGTGAATTTTCATCTGAGGGTAAGGCTAGGTGTGGATTTGTACAAAATGTTGCTTTGCGATATGTCCACGAGGATGATTTACAACGCATGTATTCCAAACTTCTTGAAGTTGGATTGGCAAAATCTGGTGCATTAACCATGACTGCTCCTATTGGATGTTCTGGAACCACTTCATGTAATCTTGCTTTGACTAATTCTCACAGACTAGCAAAAGAAATTCAAAGAAAATTTCTTGAATTGAAACTTGATGAAGATGATGATCTTAGTGATTCATCCATTAAGATTAGCGGCTGTCCTAATTCTTGTGGGCAACATGGAATTGCAACTATTGGATTCTTTGGTGGTGGTGGTCGTGTTGGAAAAGACATGTATCCAAATTATCAGATGTCTTTAGGTGGACGTTCTGACGGTGATACTATGTTGGGTTTGACGTGTCTTAGAATTCCTGCAAAAAGAGTAATTCCTGTAATTCTAAAAATTATCGAAATATTCAAACAAAACAAGAAATCTGATGATACGCTCAAATCATGGATTCATAGAATTGTAAATGGAAATGAAGATTCTAAGATAAAATCTATCAATGACATCAAAAAAATACTGGAGCCTCTAATCATTTCTCCTACAAAAGAAAACGATCCTGACTTTTATCTTGATTATGGTAGTGATACAAGTTATCATACAAAAACTGGAAAAGGTGAATGTGCCGCTTGACAGAATCAGATAAAATCACAACTGATGTTGATTCTTTACGATCAGAAATTAGAGACAAAAGTGTGCGAGTTATTGATGTTAGAAGAAAAGATGATTACAAACAAGATCATATTCCCACTGCTGTCAATTTACCTTTAGCAACTCTTTTGTCTGATGATAGTCCTGAACGAGTTTTAAAACTTGTAACTTCTATGGGCATTGATGATGATCTCCCTGTAGTTGTTTATGATGATACGTTTGGCGCTTTGGCATCAAGAGTTGCTTGGACCTTGGAATACATTGGGCATTCTAATGTAACATTACTTGAAACTACATATGGTCATTGGAAATCTCTTGGATTAGAAAACGATTCTCAAATTCCTGACATTCAAAGTAAAGAACATTCTCTGCACTTACACTCTGAAATCTTAGCAACCTCTGATTATCTAGAAAATGCAAAAACAAGAGATAATGTAATTTTAATAGATAATCGAGAAAGATTGAATTTTCTTGAGCAGCATATCCCTGGCGCCATTAGCCTCCCTTATCGAACCCTTGCTACGAAAGACAAAATTTTACGCTCTAAAGAGGATATGAAACGGTTACTTGATAATCGAGGAATCACTGGAAATTCAGAAATTATTACCTATTGTGGTAGTGTGGGTACACTATCAGGTTTGGCATACTATGCCTTGAAATCTGTCGGATTACCCAACACAAAACTATATGTTCGTTCTTTTAAGGAATGGAAGAATCTTCACAAACCTACAGAAAAACAAGAAGATGCAAGTTATTGGGATTTGTCTGCAGAATAATTAAGAGGAAATTTCATTTCTAAGTTTTTTTGTGACAGTGCCTTCTATATTATCAAATAGAACTAACATCTTGTCTTTATTTTCAATCAAATAGTCTTCTCCTCTATCTTTTAATCTGATTTTCCATAATCTGATCTCTCTGTGTTCATCAAAGAAATTTTCAATCATTTGTTCTCCTGATTTTGCTGGGTCTATGAACACATCAAAAACCTCGATGGTTTTCTCAACATCCCCCTCTTCAATTGTTTCTTTAACTGTCTGTATAGCTTGACTTAATTCTTTCAAATTTTTAACAGGTTTTGGTAATGTCTTTTTTGTAATTCCAAACAACCCTTTCTTTTCTTTACCAATTTTTTCTGCAACATTTGGTGCAAGATCATAAATTGGAATTTTACTTAGACCGTCACGTTTTTCATTTTGAACAATTAATCCTTTCTCTAATAATTTTTCTAAAGCGTTATCTGCATCAGCTTTGTCTAGAAATGTTGTCCAAACAATTGCACCTAACGTATGATACCCTTGTCTAATTGATTCTAAAACTACCACTTCTTGAATTCTTTTGAAACCTTCTTCAATTCTAACATTCATGAAATCTTTGTCTCTAATTGATTTTCTTGCATTTTTAACATCAATCTCGATGGAGCGTTTTAATGCCTCCAATGATTCTGACACTTGATTTAACAAAGATAAGTAACATGCTTGATTATACCATGCCATTCCATACGTTGGATCTGATTCAATTGCCTTCTGTACTGCATCTAATGCTTTAGAATAATTTTTCTGCTCGTAATGGACTAATCCTTTTAGATTCCATGCTTCTGGATTTGTTACATCTATGTCTAAAATTTTGTCGTATATTTTTAATGCCTCACTGTGATCATCAATGTGAAATCTAGCATATCCTAACTTCATCAGGGTTTCTATGTTGTTAGGATCAATTCTTAATGCTTGTTCAAAAATTTCTATGGCTTCTTCAAGTTTTTCATCTGCCATCAAATTAATTCCACGTTTGAATAATTTCTTACGATTATAGTCAGAATCGACAATATTCGTTTCTTCTTTGACTATTTTCTCTGGTTTCTTCTCTTCTATTTTCTCTGATTTTTCTCTAAATAGTTTTTTCACTAGGACAAATTGTGTTTTCATCTAGATAAATACCATCTTAATCGAGCCTAATAGTATATGTCTTGAACTTGTGATGAGTTTAAGCGATCTAAATACAGAAATACTTGAAGTATGCACAATCGTTTGTGTCATCTCATCCACGAATAGAAATTCAAGGACAGGCACCTTTTAAGCAATCAGGTGTCTATGAAGCTCAAATTGCTATTACTGAAAGTAAGCCTTCAGATGACGCAATACGAACAAAACAATTCCCCTCTTTATGGAAAGGCAATTTTCACCTTCGAGTCAAAGAAGGGATGTTCTCTGAAACCATTGGGTCTCCATCTAATCCACTTCCACCATCTATTGCCAATCTTGATAGAATTTGGATTGTAGTTACTGATCTATTCTCTTCATTATATTCTGTATTTGACGTTCCTTTAACAAGACATCCTTCTTCTCAAATAGAATCTAAATCTGAAACTAAATCTGTTGATGATCAACCCGTAAAACGCTCTACAAAAACAAGTACTGACTCTTCTTATTCTTATGCAAACAAAGGCCCACAAGGCCCACCCGGTCCTGTCGGAGACAAAGGAGACAAAGGCCCACCCGGTCCTGTCGGAGACAAAGGAGACAAAGGCCCAACTGGTCCTGTCGGAGACAAAGGCCCAACTGGATTAAAAGGTCCTCTTGGCGACAAAGGAGACAAAGGCCCAACTGGTCCTGTCGGAGACAAAGGCCCAACTGGATTAAGGGGCTCTCCTGGCGACAAAGGTGATCAAGGTCCTCAGGGAATTATTGGCGACAAAGGATTAACTGGTTTAACAGGCCCAACTGGTTTATCTGGTGTTCAAGGAGAAAAAGGAGTTCAAGGTCCACCAGGCCCAACTGGAGACAAAGGCCCAACAGGCCCTGTTGGCGATAAAGGTCAGCAAGGCCTAACTGGTGTGTCTGGTGATAAAGGATTAACTGGTGCCACAGGTCCTATAGGCGACAAAGGAGACAAAGGCCCATCCGGTCCAATTGGAGACAAAGGAAACAAAGGTTCTGAAGGCCCAACAGGAGAAAAAGGTCTACAAGGCCCACAAGGCCCTGCAGGAGCTAAAGGATTAACTGGAGTGCCTGGACCTCAAGGCGACAAAGGAGACAAAGGACCTCTAGGCCCAACTGGCGAAAAAGGCCAAACAGGACCTGTCGGAGACAAAGGCCCACAAGGACAACAAGGCCCACAAGGCCCACAAGGCCCTGCAGGAGCTAAAGGATTAACTGGAGTGCCTGGACCTCAAGGCGACAAAGGAGACAAAGGACCTCTAG
>Ga0102952_1000310_pt1 | contig 19975 bp, 16 predicted proteins | sample SalPon2A_C_D1_MG_FD_78506 | JGI IMG/M metagenome (GOLD analysis project Ga0102952, IMG submission 78506) | Soil microbial communities from South San Francisco under conditions of wetland restoration - Salt Pond MetaG R2A_C_D1_MG | ecosystem: Environmental > Terrestrial > Soil > Wetlands | place... | reverse complement strand
CAAAAGCAGCGCGGGCAGGTTGATCGCCAGGAAATCGCCATCAGATAGGCTGGCGCCCAGCCATTTGGAATACCAGGCCGGAAAATGATTGGCATATTCCTCCACCTGGTGTATAAACAGGGTGATAGGCACAAGCCATGCCAGCTGAATGGGTGAAGGCGCTTTCATTTCCTGAAATTGGTGGACTTATGTATGAATAGGACTGGTAATTCAAAGCTTCTGGCGCTCCACGACCTCCTTAATATGGGTATCTGCCATCTGCCTGCAGGCTTCCACCGTGAAGTCGCTCACCTCCCGGAGATCAAAAAAGACAGCCTCCCCGGAACCCCTCGCCAGGTTCAGGTGATCCAGGTACGCGTCATGGACATCTTCCAAGACAAATGCAGGCCGCCCTTCGGGTGTATTGTAATCGAGCCTGATATGGCTGAGTTCCAGGCCGGAAACGTGCCGGATAAAAAAGCCATAGGCGGGATCCGGGCCAAACATCCCGGGTTCAGGGTAGGCATTTTCGTTTTCCGGGGGGGTGCGCTCCCCTGTCGCCTTGTCCCCTCCCCCTTTCATGTTCAGCCGCAGGTTGCTCAACCTGAGGTCTTCAATGGGGTGGCCTGGGATGCCGCTGATCTCTACCGGGAAGTCTCCTCGGGCATCCGAAACCACCAGGTTATTGATACTAATCCTTTTGACGCTGCCAACCGGCGGGGAATCGGGGCCTCTTAAACGACTCCCGAGCCGGATAAATACCGGCGTATCAGATCCCCGGCGCATGGTGATATTGGAAATGGCCACCCCATCGATATGGGAGCCATCCACACTCTCTATGGCGATCCCCCTGGCCATGTAGAACACGCAATTCGAGATGGCAATATTTTTGAAATCCCCGTTGGACTCGGTGCCCAGCTTGATGCGCCCGTTTTTGAAAGACCTGTAGTCCGGATCGGCTTCCCGGAAAGTCCCGTCCAGCAGGGTGCCCTCCACCAGGTTCCCGGTCAGGAAACAATTGGCGATGGTGATATTTTCACAATGTCTGATTTTGCCAAGGCCATAAGAGGCTTTCAGGCAAATCCCGTCGTCCCAGGGCGAGTTCACGCTGCAGTTGGACACCCGCACATTATTACAGGCGTCGATATCGATCCCGTCCCGGTTGGTATCAATCTTCAGGTTGTCGATGGTCAGGTTGTCTACTCCGGTAGCCAGGATCCCGAAATGCCCGCCATGCAAAATGGAAAAGTCGCGCAGGATGACATTCCGGCACAACTTCAGGGCAATGGCCTTGTTGGCAGTACCAGGGCCGCCGTCCTGGTATCGTTTTTTCCCCTGGGATTCATCTACAAAACGATCAAAACCGGGATTCAGGCCCTTCCCGTATATCAGGCCGCTTCCCATGATGCCAATGTCCTCGAGCCCGATCCCCCAAATGAGGCTGTTCTGCCAATGGCTATGCCCGTAGTCCTGGTAATTGGCGCCGGCCTCGTTGGGTTCCGGCAAATCATATGCCTTTACCGAATCTTCAACCGCTTCCAGTACCGAGCCCGATTCCAGGTATAGCGTTACGTGGCTTTTTAAATGAATGGATGAAGAAAGGTAACGCCCGGGTGGAAAATATACCTGCCCACCTCCTGCTTCCGAAGCTTTGGAGATGGCTGTGTTGATTGCATCGGTATCAAGTGTGGTTCCATCTCCGGCGGCCCCGTAATCCCGCACATTAAATATTGCGGGGTATGCCTGGCCCTGAGCTGGTACCCAGGGGTTAAATAAAAAAAAGAATACAAGTGATCTCAGGAAGGTACGCATGGTTTTTAGAACTTAATACGCGCCACACCATAGCGGAGGCGACCGTGTGATGGTCTTAAATTAGCCAAAAAAAATCTACTGGCACTAAATTCCCTAAAACATCTGGCAATTGGATTGTGTTGCGACTCCTGAAGATGTGGATCAGATAGCGAAAGGGTTATCTTATCCCCAATATGGCATAGAAGGTCCTGACTTCGCATTGGTAGAATTCACTTAAAGCACGTCGGACGGCTTTCTTGCAAATTTTGATTTTCATTTGAATGCTTTATATCATTAGTATCCATTGGTTTCAAAAAATCACAAAATACCTTATATTTTTTAATGGGTTTGGTTTTGTCCGGATATTTCTCCCTTCCATTTCCGACCTGCTTCGAAAATGATTACATTGGTCTGCCTATGAAAGCCAATGCCCCGTATTTATTACTCTGTTTATTGTTCCTCCTGGAATTGGGGAACGCCCAGACCGCCCAGCCTATGCCCATTGCCAGGGTAGAAGGCATTGTCCTGGACGGGCGGGTGGATGAACCTGCCTGGGACGCCATCCCCCCCCTGCATATTGTACAATATGAGCCGAATGCCGGGGAAGAGCCCACCGAACGTACTGAGATCCGGCTCGGTTACGATGACGATTATTTTTACGTCTCCATGCGGGCCTATGACCGGGATCCCAATGGGGTGCGGGCCACTTCCCTTTACCGCGACCGCATTTCCGGATCGGATCACCTTGAAATATTGCTCGACACTTACAACGATAACGAGACCGCCTATGTGTTTACTACCACTCCCAGCGGGATTCGCAATGATCTGGAAATTTCCAACGACGCCACCGGGGGCACCATTTCTTCCGGGAACTGGCTGAACCGGGATTTTAATACCTACTGGGATGCGGAAACAACCGTAACCGACAAAGGCTGGTTCGCCGAGGTGCGCATCCCTTTCAGCAGCCTGCGCTTCCAGGACGTGGACGGGAAAGTGATCATGGGCCTGACGGTGCAGCGCAAAATCGCCAGAAAACTGGAGCGACTGGTCTTCCCGGCCGTGCCCCCCACGGTAAATTACGCTTTCCTGAAACCTTCCATGGCCCAGAAGATCGTCCTCACAGGGATAAAGCCGATCAAAACCCTCTACGTGACCCCTTACCTCCTGGCCGGGCATGAACACACCAATTCCCTGAATGATGCAGGAACAGGGTATGAGGCACACAATGATTTTCAAACAGAAGTAGGAGGCGATGTAAAGTTTTCGATCACCAATAACCTCACAGCAGATTTTACCATAAATACTGATTTTGCCCAGGCAGAGGCAGACGACCAGTTGGTCAACCTCTCCCGCTTCTCCCTCTTCTTCCCTGAAAAAAGGCAGTTCTTCCAGGAACGGGCATCCGTTTTTGATTTCAGGACCGGGGGCCTGAGCAGGCTGTTCTTCAGCAGGAGGATCGGCCTGACGGATAACGGGGAACAGGTACCCATCTATGGGGGAGTCCGCCTGATCGGGCGGATGAAGACCTGGGACCTGGGGGTACTCGACATGCAGACCCAGAGCCTGGACACCATCCCTTCTGAAAATTTCGGGGTGCTCAGGGTGCGAAGACGGGTATTCAACCGGTACAGCTATATGGGCGGGATGTTCACCAGCCGTATAGATGCCAACGGAAACACCAACCTGGCCTATGGGGTAGATGGATTGATCCGTGTCGCAGGAGACGATTACCTTACTTTGGAATGGGCTCAAACATTTGACAGCCAACTGGAAGACGCCGCCACCAAGGACTTTAAAAGCGGACGCCTGGCCCTGGAACTCAACAGGCGGCGGCGCAAGGGATTTGGGTATACGCTGGGGACCATCCTCTCCGGTCCGAATTACAATCCCGGGGTGGGGTTCGTGGACCGTAACGACTTTAAGTATGGGACCGCGGCGGTTTCCAATACCTGGCTGAACGCCAAAGGCCCATTTATCTGGCACAAATTGGAATTCCTGGGCAATGCCTACCTGGACAATACCGAACACGACGTCCTCTCTTCCGAATGGGGTTCCGAATGGTCCTTTACCCGCCGGAACCAGGACAGCGGAGGCCTCCTTCTAAAAAAAGTATTTGAGCGCCTCCCGGAGGAATTTGAATTGGCTGATGATGTGGTTATCCCCACCGGCAGCTACGATTTTTACCGTATTACAGGGACCTACAGCATGGCGGTCGACCGCACCCTCCGGACCGGCGTAATCCTGGAAACCGGTCCGTTTTACGATGGCTGGCTGAATACGCTCACCCTCTCCCCTTCCTGGTACCAGTCTAAATACTTCCAGCTGAACCTGGAATATGCCTATACGCACGGGGAATTCAATGACCGGGATCAAAAACTCGACTTCCATATTGCGCGCCTGCGCATTGGAACGGCCCTGAACCGCCAAATTTCCACCAATGCCCTGGTGCAGTATAACGGTGCCCAGGACCTTTTTTCCTATAACGTGCGCTTCCGGTGGAATTTCAGGGAAGGACAGGACTTGTGGATCGTATTCAATTCAGGCCTGAACACCAACAGGCTGGCCTACACCCCTACCCGCCCGCGTACGGATAACCGGTCTATCCTCCTCAAGTATGTACACACGTTTATTTTTTAGGAATCAGGTATTAACTGATAGGCTAATTACATCATAATGGGAAGTAAACTACCTCTTAAAAGCTATTTACCTACTCGTCATTACCGGAACAACATAGGTGCAAATTCGGACAGATAAACCCGCCAGTTGGTCCAGGTATGCCCGCCGGGGCTTTCGCGATACACATACGGGAATCCCATTTCATCCAGTTTATTCCTCATGGTTACCACGCTTTCGTGAAGGAAATCGTCCTCTCCGCACGCAATCCAATACAACTTGGGGGCAGCCGATTTCAACGCCTTGATCTGTTGTTCTCGTTGGGAATTGTCAATATTGATCCCGAAACGGCTCAGGTCGGCAAAGCCCATGCTCATCACCCCGATATAGTCAAAAAGTTCCGGATGCTGAAAAGTGGTGTTCATCGTTTGCAGCCCGCCCATGCTTAACCCGGTCAATGCCCGGTTTTCCTTCCCGGTTTTGACACGGTAGTTAGATTCAATGTATGGGATTACATCCTGTACCAGGCTCTTTTCGAACTGCATATTGGCCATGCCCCCCACCTGGTCTATTGGGGCATCAACTGGCGGGCTTACGGTAAATGCAGCAGCCTGGTTGGGGTTGCCATTGGTCATCACCACCAACATGGGCCTGGCTTTCCCCGCATTGATCAGGTTGTCCATGATATTTTGTGCCACCCCCAGGGTGGGCCACGCCTCTTCATCCCCTCCGCCACCGTGCAACAAATAGAGTACGGGATAGGAGGTATTAGTCTGCTCGTATCCAGGCGGGGTATAGACGAACATCCGCCGGGTAAGTCCCAGGGTTGGCGATTCGTACCAAACCTCGTGCAGGCTGCCTTTGGGTCCGGTTTTAGCCCAGTATAGGTCCGAAGCGGCTCCCGGAACGTAAAGTACGCTGGCCGTGCTGAAACGTCCGTCCCGTACGATATGTTTATTGGCCGGGTCCAGTGTCCTCACCCCGTCCACCATAAAAGCATAGGTGTATAGCTCCGGGGGCATGGAGGCCACGGTGGCAGACCAGACCCCTTCTTCCGCTTTTTCCATGGACAGCATTTCCTGTTTAAAACCGCCATTCCCGTCAGGTACTGATGGCATCCAATTGCCTGTGAGCTTCACCTCCCCGGCTTCAGGAGCCTTGATGCGAAAAGTAACGGAGTTGTCGTCTGCCCGTTCCGGGGAAATCAGGGGTGTGTTTTGGGCAATTTCCTGGGCGATCCCTTTTAGGGGAAAGACTAATAGAAACCCGAGGATAAGGGCTATATGGGAGAATTTAAATATTTTCATGGACAAATAGTTATTGCAATTTGCAATTGATGATATTCTAGTCATAATGGTGTGTGTTTAGAAGCATAAGATACATAATCTTACACTTCCGGAATGCATTTAGGTTTGCATTTCCAGTCCCCATAGAATTGCACTCCCTCAGGGTTCGTCGGAAATTTTGGTCTTATGGCTGGATGCCCTGGCAAGGATTGTTTCCCGGAGTAAAATTTAAGATCTGTTTAAATAGTTGAAGCCAATGGTACTCCTCCGGGCTTATTCGTCCTCAAGCCCCTCCTTCACCAGCTTCTCCCGGGGCATGCCCAGCTCTTTCAGGGCCTTTTCCACCACTTCCATGAATTCCGGCGGACCGCAGAGGTAGAAATATTGGTAGAAATCGTCGATATGCTCCCTGAGGAATTTTTTATCGATATGCCCAAAGGCATGTTTTTCCGTTTCTTCCCGGGATAGGATGTTGATAAAATCATCCCCCAGCCATTCTTCAAACTGTTCCTCCAGGATTATATCCCGGCTTGTCTTATTGGCAAACAGCAATTTGTTGCCCTGTAATTTGCCTTTTTCCGCAAGGTCTTTCATGATGGCAATAAAGGGGGTTACCCCGGCACCTCCGGCGATAAAAACACCGGGGCCCTTGTAATTGATAGTGCCCCAGACATCCCGGACGATCAGGGTGTCCCCCCGGGCCAGGCCCGGCAGTTCCTTCGTTACACCATCCAGGGAAGGGTATACTTTTATGGTGAATTCCAATTCTTCCTGCCCAGGCAGACTGGTAAAAGTGAAGGGGCGCTTTTCGTCTTCCCAGGCATCGCGGGCTATGGAAAGTTCTGTGGCCTGTCCGGGTGTAAATTCAAAGTCTTCGGGTTTATCCGCAACGAAATGAATTACGTTATGGGTAATAAATTCGCTGTGTTTTATGGTAATTTCTTCCTTCATAGTTCAGTATTTATGAAAGGATAATAAATCCATTTGAGTAGGTAGTGTCTCATTCCACCAAATTTTGAATCAGATGATAGCGTGCCAGGTAACCCGAAACGGGAATATATAAAGGGTTGCCTCCTAAAAATCCATATTGATGACGGTGATCCCGGCTCTATCTGAAACATTTAATTTTGGCAGTAAATCGGGAACTTGTTCAAGCGCAACCTTGTCGGCAATCAGTTGATGTAGATCGATTTTCCCCTTTTCGAGGAGCCGGAACAACTCCGGGTAGCGGTGGGCCTGCATCCCATGGCTCCCCAGGATTTGCAGTTCGTTGGCGATAATTTTTGAGAATGGGATTTTCGGATAGGAATTGGGGTCTGGCAACAAACCCACCTGCAAATGCTTTCCAAGTTTCCGGAGACAGTTAATAGAGTTCAGGCAGGTATTCGGATGTCCCAGGGCGTCTATTGAAACATGTACTCCTCCCCGACTTATTTCGAGGATCTCCCCAGCAACCTCTGTCGTGCCCGCATGGATAGCCCGATCTGCCCCCAATTCAAGCGCCTTATTGCATTTTTTATCGGTAATATCGATGGCGACAACCTGTGCCCCCAGGGCTTTAGCAATCAGGATTGAGGAAAGGCCCACCCCCCCGCAGCCGTGCACGGCCACCCATTGGCCCGGCTGCAATTGGGCCCGGTCTGCCAGGGCCCGGTAGGCCGTAATAAACCGGCAGCCCAGGGTGGCGGTTTCAATAAAGTCATACCTTTCCGGGATTTCTATCAGGTTGGTGTCAGCATAGGAGATAGCTACATATTCGGCAAAGGAGCCCCACGCTGTAAAACCTGGCTGGAATTGGTGGTTGCATACCTGCTGGTTGCCTTCCCTGCAATAGACACAATGCCCGCATCCCGAAACAAAAGGGACAGTTACACGCTGCCCGAGCTCCCATCGCCTGATCCCCTTTCCCAGCGCTACTATGGTACCTGCCAGTTCATGGCCGGGGCCATGGGGAAGGTGGATATCAGGATCGTGCCCCATCCACCCGTGCCAGTCGCTCAGGCACAGCCCGCTGGCCCTGACGGCGAGGACCACACCGTGCTCTGGTGGCTCTGGGTCAGGTACTTTCTGAAGGGTAAGCCGCCCCCGGAATTCCTCGTAGAGAACTGCCTTCATAGGGTTTATTTAAAGGTAAATTTAATCAATCCCGGGATGACAGGGAATTTTTGTCCTCCCGTCTGGCCACCGATACGATGCCAACTTCCTTTACCTTGCCTCGAAGAGCAACTTTTCCAAGGATTTCGAAAGAATAAGCGTCTGTATCCAGGGCCGAGTAAAGCGTTTCCGTAATGAGCAGCTCCTTCTTAAGTTTGTTGCAGTGGGCCTGGATCCGGGCCGCGGTGTTCAGCGTATCGCCGTGGAAGGCAATCTCACGTTTATACTTCCCCACCTCTGTTACAGTGACCTTGCCAAGGTGGGCACCGGCTTTAAAAAATGGACCGCATCCATACCTGTCCCGGTAGTATTGATCCCGACTTTCCAGGCGATCCCGGAAGGCATAAAAAGCCTTCAGACAATCTCCATCTTTCAAACCCTGGCCTGCCTCCCAGGTCAGCACAGCTTCGTCTCCCACATACTGGTACACTTCCGCCCCGTATCGGGCCACTACCCCCAGGTCGTTAAAGCAATCCTGGAGCAGCCGGCTGTACGTCAGGTGTCCCAGCCGTTCCGCCAGCGGGGTGGAAGCCTGCAGGTCAAGGAACATAAAGATCCTTTGTTCTTCATAAGGCCGGTAATAGCGGCCCAAAAGTAACTTCACCAGGTTTTTCTCCCCCAGCAGGAGGTTCACGCGCCTCAGAAATACCATAAACACATCTGTTGCCACGATGTAGGTGTATTGAGCAAGGCTTCCCGGTTCAAATACGAAGGCCACAAAACCGATCTCGATCCCGAATATCGTGCGCACCATGGCATACGAAAGGCTGATCAGGACGGCCAGAAAAAGAATGGCATATAAGGTTCGCAGCAGCAGCAAACGACCCAGGGGCACCCGGCGGTAAATTCGTTCTTCAGAATATTTCTGGCAAGTGCGGAAAGGGTTCCGAAGAAAATTCCGTACACCACGGAAACCAGCAGGGAGGTTTCCTGTTCAAATTGGACAGACCCAAGTTCCCGGGTCCCTGAACCCCTTACTAAAGTGAGGAAAATAAATGCGAGGGCCCACCCTATCCAATATCCGTAAATAAGTCGCCACCGGCGGCGGTTGCGGTAGTTCATGAAAGACAGGTCTGGTTGGGATGGAAAGGTAGGGAAATAATTCAATCTGGTGGTTTGGAACAAAAGACCCCCTGTCAGCAGAGACTTTTATACCTTTTGGAATTCATCTTAAACCCTCCACAAAGCAATTTGGCCTGTATCGGAAGGTATGCTTACCTCAACAGGAATAATAAGACGTCTTCCGAATCCTTCTCAAGCCGTATAAGTCCTTCCTCCTGTAGCCCAAGCCTCTGCAGTAGTCTCTGGGAAGCGATATTATCCTTGTTTGTAATAGCACAGAGCCCGTTCAGCCCGAAATCCTCCCTGGCTGCCCGCATCAGCCGGCTGGCTGCCTCGTATGCGTACCCTTTTCCCTCATAGGCCGGGAGGAATGCGAACCCGATATCAATGCCTTCCAGGCCTTCCCGGTCGTACAACCCGCAACTGCCTAACTTTTTACTGTCCGATTTACGTATGACGGTATAATTGCCAAATCCGAGTCTTTCGAGTTGCGGAAGCATTCGTTCCTGTATATAGGACTTGGCCTTTTCAACACTGTCGACCTGACGATCCCCTATGAACTGGATCCATTTGGGCATATTGAGCAGCCTGAAAATAAAAGCCTCGTCCTGTATCCCGGTCGGGCGCAGCAACAACCTTTCCGTTTCAAAGGATTTAAAGAGCTTCACCGGCATAGCTTTGGTAGATCGCCTGGCCACAATCAATTTCCATAGAGTGTCTTGCCCGCGGCCTCATAAGGGTCGCCGGGTACCCAGAAAGGGGTATGGGGGTCATTGGCCAGCAGGCGGCCTGCGTAAACATAGGCCCTGAAAAATTGGAGCAGGTAATCGTAATCCAGGGTATCGGCTTCATCCCCGGGCTGATGGTAGTACTGGTTTACGGCATCGTCAAACGCGTCAAAACCGAGGGAAAAAGTGGGTGCCGGGATCCCTTTTCTCGCAAAGTACACGTTGTCGCTTCTGTTAAAGAGGTCTTCCTCGGGTGCAGGGTCTTCGATCGCTTCAAGACCGAAGGCAGCAACCGCTTTTTTAATATCGGCCTCAGCCGTGGTTCGTGTCAGGCCGATGATGGTGGCAATTTTGGTGTTGTTGTACCCCCCGTTATCACTGTTAAAACAATAGACCATCTGCTCCAAAGGAAATACCGGGTGTTCCACATAGTATTTGCTGCCGAGCAGGCCTTTTTCCTCTGCGGTAAAAAGGATAAACAGGGCCGATCGCTTCGTGGGGTATTTCGCAAGGTTTTCGGCCATGCTCAGGACGGTGGTGGTCCCTACGGCATTGTCCCGCGCCCCGTTGTAGATGCTGTCCCCGGCCGCGTCCGGTTTTCCAACGCCCAGGTGGTCATAATGTGCTGAATAAATGATATACTCATTTTTCAGGACCGGATCGGTTCCTTCAACCCAGCCGATAACATTTTGGGAGGTCACCGATTCCACTATTTCGCCATCGGCCTTGAATTTCAGGGGCACCTTGCCCTTTTCCCGGGCGGCTGCCTCCTTTTCTCCGCCGGCATCCCTAACCCACAGGTAATTGAAATCGGCAGGGCGCACCGGTTGGTTTCCATCCCCCGCCAAACTATACCTGGCCGTATTGAGTTCCTGATCCAGATAGTTCCACATGGATCCCTCAGCCTGTACAAGTTCGACCATCCCCAGGGCCCCGTACTTTCTGGCAAGCGCTTCTTTCTGTTGCCGCAGGCCCCAGGCGGTACGCACGTCCTGGGCAGAAGCATTCCCGCCAAGCAAAAGTACGATCTTACCGGTTACGTCCTGCCCCTTGTAATCATCTTCCAGGCCATATCCTATAAACACCGCATTCCCTTCAAAATCCAGGGCGGTACTCTTCAGCGGGATCACGGGGGCCCCCTCCTGCCCATCCCATTCCAGGTTCAGGTGAGACGGGATCACCTTTTCCAACGGGACCTCCTGGTAATAGTTTTGTGTCTGTGGATTGGGCCGGACACCATAGGTGCGAAACCAATTGGCCAAATAGGAAGCGGCGATCTTCAGTCCCCTGCTGCCGGTTTCTCTCCCCTGCAACAGGTCGTCGGTAAGGAAATAAATATTTCCTTCGATAGCGTTTTTGGTTACGGTTTCCGTAACAAGTTCCTGATCTGTTTGACCTTGCAGAAAGAAAATACCGCCGATCAGGAACATGAAACATATTGGATTCTTAAACATTCGATGTATAGTTGAAGGTGTCCGCTAAAAATAAAAAGAATTGTCCAACCAGATGGATATGGGATACCAAAAAGACGTACAGATTCGGATCGGCTGAAGGCCAATCCTATCGTTTAACCCGTCCCACACTGCCGGGAAGGGTCCAATTTCAGGAAAATTCAGCCTGGTGATTCTTCCCGGACGCCTCAGTGATCAGATGGGGTTAAAATTAAAGGCAATTCCATTTTTTCAAACGGCCATAAATAATTACATTCTCCCTCAGCGTTACCTGTCAGCAATAACCACAGCAACACTTTATGAGCAAACAGAATCTTTCGGATGATTCCCAGTATTGGTACAAGGACGCCCTGATCTATGAATTGCACCTCAAAGCCTTTTTTGACAGCAACGGGGACGGGATTGGCGATTTGAAGGGCCTGATCCAGAAACTCGACTATCTCGAAGACCTGGGTATTACCGCCATCTGGCTCCTGCCCTTTTACCCCTCTCCCTTGCGGGACGACGGCTATGACATAGCCGACTACTACAACATCAACCCCTCATACGGCCACGTGAGGGACCTTAAAAAGTTTATAAAGGAAGCCCACAAACGGGGATTGAAAGTAATTACCGAGCTGGTGATCAACCATACCTCCGACCAGCATCCCTGGTTCCAGCGGGCGCGCCGGGCCCCGGAAGGTTCTGAACACCGGGATTACTACGTCTGGAGTCAGGATCCGAATAAATACGGCGATACCCGCATCATATTCACCGACACCGAGCCGTCTAACTGGACCTGGGACGAGGAGGCCCAGGCGTATTTCTGGCACCGATTCTTTTCACACCAGCCTGATCTGAATTTTGACAGCCCGGCCGTACAGGCGGAAGTGATCCGGATTATGGATTACTGGTGTGATATCGGGGTGGATGGCTTCCGGCTCGATGCCATCCCCTACCTCTTCGAACGCGAAAACACCAATTGCGAGAACCTGCCCGAAACCCATGCCTACCTGAAAAAGCTACGAGCACATATTGATGCCCACCATGAAAACAAACTCTTCCTGGCGGAGGCGAACATGTGGCCCGAAGATTCCGCCGCCTATTTTGGCGATGGGGACGAATGCCATATGAATTACCATTTTCCAATCATGCCGCGTATGTTCATGGCCCTTAAAATGGAAGACCGATACCCCATTATTGATATCATTGACCAAACCCCGGATATTCCAGAGGCGTGCCAGTGGGCCATCTTCCTCCGCAACCATGACGAGCTCACCCTGGAAATGGTAACCGATGAGGAACGGGACTATATGTATAAGGTCTATACCAAAGATCCCCAGGCCAGGATTAATGTGGGGATCCGGCATCGCCTGGCACCCCTGCTGGACAATAACCGCAACAAGATCGAACTGATGAACGTCCTGCTTTTCTCCCTCCCCGGGACCCCGGTGATTTATTACGGGGATGAGATAGGGATGGGGGATAATTTTTACCTGGGAGACCGGGATGGGGTTCGCACCCCCATGCAATGGACAGCAGACCGCAATGCCGGTTTCTCAACGGCCAATCCGCACAAGCTCTATCTGCCCACCATCATTGATACGGAATACAAGTATGAATCGGTCAATGTGGAGTCGCAGTTAATGAACGGCTCCTCCCTGCTCTGGTGGATGAAACGAATCATTGCCATGCGCAAGAAATATAAGGCATTCGGCAGGGGGGCCATCCGTTTCCTGGCACCGGAAAACGCGAAGATCCTGACCTTTATCCGCACCTACGGGCAGGAAGAGATTTTGGTGATCTGCAACCTGTCGCGGTTTTCGCAGGCGGCGGAAATTCCCTTGGAAGACTATGAGGGATACACGCCTGTAGAGGTTTTCAGCCATAACAAATTCCCCAGGATCGGGAAGGCTCCCTACCTGTTCACCCTGGGGCCGCATGGCTATTATTGGTTTTCACTGGAAAAGGAAATGTCGCAGCAGGAGAGTTCGGAACTTCCGGAACTCAAATCCACCTCCTGGAAAGCCTTGTGGACCAAAAGGAACCAGGAAAAACTGGAACAGGACGTCCTCCCGCGGTACCTACTGGCACAGAACTGGTTCGGGGGCCGATCCCGGATCATCCAGGGCATTGTGATAGCCAGGAGCACAGATGTTCCGGTGAATGGCACCCAGACAAGGGAAGTCCTGGTGGAAGTATCCTATAATGACGGGCTTCCCGAACTATACCAGCTTCCACTAGCCGTGATCCCTGAGGACGGGGGGGAAGCGATCGAATCTTTCCCGGATGAACGGGTCCTGGCTGCGATGGACCTCGGGGGAGAAAAGACCCTCCTGGTGGATGCCGTTTACCTGGAAGATTTCAGGGATGCCCTGTTCCGCCATATCCGGAAAGGTCGCCGGCTGACCTCAGGAGGCACAGAACTAAGTTTTTCGCATCAGGCCAATCGGATCCCCAAAAAGTATAGCCCGGGCCGCTCCCGTGTCCTGGATACCTATCAGACATTTACAGCGATCGTGTACGATAATGAGTACCATCTCAAACTTTACAGGGTCCTGGACCAGACCATCAATCCGGATCTGGAGATCACCCGTTACCTTTCAGAGCAAACCCGTTTCGAGCAGGTACCCTTATATACAGGGGCCATTACCTATACAACCGGGAGCGGAGGGCCGATGGTGTTAGGGATGATGCAGAAAGGCCTCTCCAACCAGGAAACCGCCTGGGAATATACCCTGGATTCCCTGCGCCGCTTTTTTGAAAAAGTGCTCGTGGCCAGTAAGGAGATCAAGCCTTCCCGCCGCACCGGAGATCCCAGGACACCGATAGAATATGAAGACCTGCCCCGGGAAATGAAAGAATTAATGGGCAGCGCCTTCCCGGAAAGATTGCATCTTCTGGGTCAGCGAACGGCCGAATTACACCGGGCCCTTGCGGCGCATCCTGAAATCCCGGGGTTTGAACATGAGGCGTTTTCCCTCCATTACCAGCGTTCTCTTTTTTCCTCTCTGCAAGGCCTCACCAGGGAGACCTTTGATAATTTAAAGCAACACTTAACAAGGCTACCACGCCCGGTACAAGAAGAAGCCCGACAAGTACTCAACAGCAAACCGGAAGTGCTCCGGGTCTTTAAACGAATTTTTTCACATAAGATCCCAACCGTAAAGATCCGGACCCACGGGGACTACCACCTGAATCAACTCCTGTGGACCGGGAGAGACTTTGTGATTAGGAATTTTGAGGGGGAACCTTTGCGCCCCTTTAGCGAACGACGCCTGAAACGCTCCCCGCTCCGCGATGTGGCAGGCATGTTACGGTCTTTCCATTACGCGGCCTATAGCGTCATTTTAGATCACGAGATCAATGGACAGCGGAAAGAGGGGCCATTGGAAGAATGGGCCGAGGCCTGGACTGCCTGCAGCGCCAGGCTGTTCCTCATGGGCTATTCGGAAAATATAGGCGGGAAGCCCTTTATCCCGGAGGCCCGGGAAGACTACTATATTTTGATAGACACTTTCCTGCTGGAAAAGGCAGTATATGAGCTGAATTATGAACTCAAGCACCGGCCAGACCGGGTATTCATACCATTGAGGGGGATCCGGTCTATCATAGAAAGGACTTCCTGAGGGCCATCACAGGCGACCGACGGGAGGCTGCGCCCATGAATCAGAGTCCGGCGGCGATGGCAAAACCCAGGTAAGTGCCGAGGGCATTCCCGATGGAGCCGATAATGACTGCGGGCAAAATCAACTCATTCCTGTTAAAATTCTTGGCCAGTGCCATGGCAGTGGTTCCCCCGCCAATGTTGGCCTGGGATGCTATGGCTATTAGTTGCCAGTCATATTTGGAAAACAGGTTAAGACCAAAGAGGAAGAGGCCGTGGACCAGGACAGTTACCGTAACAAAAACAAGGAGTGACAGGGCTATTGCCCCGGATCCTGCCAGTGCCCCGAAATCGCAATACGCCCCAACAACGGCCAGGAACAGGTAAATGGCCCAGCTACCCAGCAACATGTTGCCCCTGAGCCTGTTCACAGCCGGGATCTGGGCAATCAGTAAGGCAATGGTCGTCAGCAGGAGGATAGATGGGACTTCTATTCCTATGGAAGACAAGGTATTACATATTGTATTCGAAACAAATAGTACAAGACAACCCAGTACCACCCAGATGGAAAGGGATTTCAGGCTGAGTACATCTTCTTCATCTGTAGACGGCTGTCCGGCCCCGGAATTTAAGACCGGCCCGGCGACCTGTTTTCGGGGAAAAAGGCGCTGCAGGCCGACAGGTAGGGCAACAGTGATAAAAAACCACAGGGTGGTGATCACATTGTCCACAGCAACGGCATTGGTGTACAGCACGCTTTTATCGACCACCCCGTAATGCAGGGCCACGGCGTTGAAATTTATACTACCCCCCGTATAGGTGCCCGCGAACATGCCTGCCAGGGCCTGGTACATACCCTGGAAATAGGGATGGTCCTGTACGAGGTAATAGGCCGATACCACCCCCAGCAGGGTGCCCAGGCTCCCCATCAGGAAAACCAGCAGTACAGGCAGCCCCACTTTTTTTAATTGAGACAGGTTTACGTCCAAGAGCAACAGGAAAAGGGCTATAGGCGCCACATAGGAAAATATTCCGTCGTATATGGGGTTGGACGATGCAGGCACTGCCCCCAGGTTGGAAAGCACCGCCGTCAGGATTATAACCGTGAGGGCGATCCCGAACTTGTTGAATACAGGTTTTTTGGACAACCAATCCGAGATCCATAGAACCCCGGCTAAAACCGCAAGGATATAAAGGGGGTCCTGGATTTGAAATGGCATAAAGAAATCATTCGGTATGGTTGGTAAGGTAAGACGAAACTGAAAATGATGAAAGGCGGCCGGGGATTTTGTGGTTTTACAGCCGAAATATGGTGGATAGGGAACGTATCATCGGCAGGAGTTCCGTATTTTAGTAAGTAAATTTACTATTCACTTTAAAGAAAACAACTTATGCCATTTTTAACACATAGCACACCAACCCTGGATGTAGATCTGTACTTTGAAGATTACGGGCATGGCCAGCCGGTTATCCTGATCCATGGATGGCCCTTAAGCCATAAAGCCTGGGAGCAACAGGTCTGGGCCATAGTCGAGGCGGGTTACCGCTGCATTACCTATGACAGGCGCGGCTTTGGCGCTTCTTCGGCGCCCTGGGGAAATTATGATTACTCCACCCTCGCTTCGGATCTCCATGCCATTATCCAACAACTGGAACTCAAGGACGTCATGCTGGTCGGATTCTCCATGGGAGGGGGCGAAGTTGTCCGCTACTGCACGGATTACGGGACCAAAAATATCGCCAGGGTAGCCCTGGTAAGCTCCATAATCCCTCTGGTAGCTCAAAAAGAGGACAACCCGGATGGGGTACCCCAGGAGATGCTGGAAGGCATTATGAAAGCACTGGAGGCAGACCGGGTGGGATTCCTGAAGGGATTCCATAAGAATTTCTACAATTATGAGGAGAATAAAGAATCCCTGAGTGAAGCCCAGTTGGAATACGACTGGAGCATCGCCGCTCATGCATCGCCACGGGCAACCATTCAGGCGGCAAAGGCCTGGGCTGAAACCGACTTTCGCCCTGAACTGAAGAATGTAGACGTCCCAACCCTTATTGTACATGGGGATGCAGATAATATCGTGCCCTTGGAGACATCAGCCGATCAGGCGGCCAAGGGCATCGCGGACAATACCTATGAGATAATCAAGGGCGGCCCCCACGGTCTTAACCTGACCCATGCCAAAGAATTGAACCGGCACCTCCTGGCATTCCTGAAGACTCCCAAGACCGTTTGAACCTGTCAGACAGCCCGGGTTCATTGCTTTCGACTACAGCACAAAGTGTATATCCCGGAGGATTCATTTTAAACTTATCCTCAAAAGGTTATCTTTAGTGGGTTGAACCCTATGAAACCCATAGTACAGATATCCCTGGACCTGACCGACCTGGATGAGGCCCTTAAAACGGCTGCCCTGGCTCTACGGGCAGGAGTAGACTGGCTGGAGGCAGGCACCCCCCTCCTCCTGGCCCACGGCCTGCATGCGGTAAAGGCACTGAGGCAGGAATTTCCGAATGTCCCCATTGTGGCCGACCTTAAAACCATGGACGGCGGCTACCTCGAAACCGAAATGATGGCCAGGGCGGGCGCCACCCATGTGGTGGTGATGGCCCGTGCCCACCCGGAAACCATCAAGGTGGTGGTGCAGGCAGGGAAGGATTTTGGTGTAAAGGTGATGGGAGATAACCTCGGTTGTCCGGACATGGTGGCAGGTGCCCGGTTCCTGGAAGCCATGGGTTGCGATTATGTGATCCATCATATCGGCTACGACCAGCGACGGGGGATCGCAAAGGCGGGAAAGCCAACCCCGAGCCCCCTGGACGAATTACAGGACGTGGTACAGGCGGTGAAAGTCCCCATACAGGCCGTTGGAGGCCTGAGCCTTGAACAGGCGGTCAGCTGCCCGCGGTACGGCGCGCCGCTCGTTGTACTTGGAGCCCCCCTCACTATTGATGCGGAGGCATTCAAAGTTGCCGGGGGTGATCTCGAGGCGTCTCTGCGCCTTATCTGCAGCAAAATCCATAAGGAAACCCTCCCGAAAAACCAAAACAGCTAACCCTGATTCAATTGCGTGATATGAACATCCCAGCAGTAGTGAATTTCGCCCCTACATCCGGCAGCGTGGAACTGAGGGATATAAACATGCCCACCATAAAGGAAGACGACGTGTTATTACAGGTTGAGCGCGTGGGCGTCTGCGGAAGCGACCTCCACCAATGGACAGCGGATCACAGCTGGCCGGTGAATTACCCGGTGGTCCTGGGCCATGAATTCGGGGGCCTGGTGGCGGAACTGGGGAAAACCGTGACCGGGTGGAAAACCGGGGACCGGGTAGTGAGCGAAACAGCAGCGGTGATCAATCCGGATAGCCCCCTGACCAGGCAGGGCCTCTACAATCTGGATAGTGGGCGCAAGGGGTTTGGATACGGGGTAAACGGAGCCATGACCACTTACGTGCGGGTACCTGCACGCTGCCTTCACCGCGTTCCGGAAGAACTCCCTTTTGAACAGGCCTGCCTTACCGAACCCTGTTCCGTAGCCTATAATGCCGTGGTGATGAACTCCCGCATCAGGCCGGGGGACCGGGTCGTCGTATTGGGGCCGGGTACCATAGGGATTTTATGTGCGGCCATAGCAGGCCTGTGCGGGGCCGAAGTGCTGGTAGTGGGCCTGGAATCGGACCAGGCCCGCCTCAAGATTGCCCGCCGGTACGGCCATGAAGCAATTTACGGGGACCCAACGGCCTGGGCGCTTGAAAAAGACGGCCTCGGAGCCGATTGTGTGGTGGACGCCACAGGCGAAAGTAGTTCGCTGGAAACAGCCCTTCACCTCGTACGGCCCAACGGACAGATCACCAAGGTGGGCTGGGGACGGGATCCCCTGAATTTTTCCCTGGACCCCCTGGTGCAGAAAAATGTGCGGATGCAGGGAAGTTTCAGCCACCACTGGGTGGTTTGGGAAAAAGTCCTGAGCCTGCTTTCCTCCGGTAAACTAGATGTACGGCCCATTATAGGAGGAGTATGGCCGCTCAACAGTTGGCAGGAGGCCTTTGAAAAGATGCATTCCAGGCAAATCGTAAAAAGCCTGCTAAACCCGGTTTAAAAATTTCTCAGCAAATGCCCAAACTGGCCGTTTTTCCAAAAGCCTTTATGCAGCCCCTCTGCAAGGACGGGAGCATGGCGCTGGATGAATGGATCACCCTGGCCGGACAGTTACAGGTCTCCGGCCTTGAATGGTATGCAGGCTTTTTGGAAATGCGAGACCAGGCAGTCTGGGCTGGGTTTCGGGAACGCGTGGAAGCCAACGGCCAATCCATCCCCATGTTATGTTGTTCCCCGGACTTTACCCATCCGGATTCCGGATTCAGGAAGGGGCAGATAGGCTTACAGACCTATTGGATAGATATGGCCCATAGCCTCGGTGCCTCCCTCTGCCGGGTACTCTCAGGGCAACGTCGACCCGGAATTAGCCTTGAAAAAGGGCTGGAACTGGCAGCCGGATGTATTGAGGAGTGCCTGCCCCACGCCCGCGAGAAAGGAATAACCCTCATCCTTGAAAACCATTATAAGGACGATTTTTGGGAATATCCTGAATTTGCCCAGAAAATGGAGGTGTTCTGTCAGCTGGTAGCCCGGATAAACCACCCCAATTTCGGTGTAAACTTCGACCCCAGCAATGCCTATCTGGCCGGGGATGATCCCCTGGAATTGCTCAACCGGGTCGCCCATCGGGTAGTAAGTATGCACGCCAGCGACCGCTACCTTACCGAAGGCACGCTGGAAGATCTGAGGCAAGAAGAAACAGGGGCTGTGGGCTATGCCCGTCGCCTGAAACACGGGGAAGTCGGGAAAGGGCTCAACGACTACGATGCTATCTTCACCAGGCTGAAGGCAGAAGGATTCGACGGATGGATCAGCATAGAAGACGGGGTGGAGGGTATGGATCAGTTACAACGCAGCGTGGAATACCTTCGCGGCAAAATAGCCAGGTATTGGCCTTCCGTTTCATAAGGATTGCCGGTAAAATAGGTTAAATAGCAAATCATATGGCCCCAACAATTTAGAGAAATATGGCAGGAGGTTCATCCCGGTGGAAGGAAAACCAGCCCGACCCCGGGACCATTTACCAACTGCCGCCGCCGCCGCCGCCGAACCCTCCTCCGGAAGATCCTCCCCCGGAAGAACCACTACTGGATGGACTACTCACCATATTTCTGGAAACGCCGGACATGGTACTGGAAAATGTCTTCGAGAAATGCCGCATGCTAAGTTGACCCGCGCCGGCGGAATGGTACCACTCCGGGGGGCGGACATTCAGTGCATTGAATT
>Ga0102952_1000309_pt1 | contig 19993 bp, 14 predicted proteins | sample SalPon2A_C_D1_MG_FD_78506 | JGI IMG/M metagenome (GOLD analysis project Ga0102952, IMG submission 78506) | Soil microbial communities from South San Francisco under conditions of wetland restoration - Salt Pond MetaG R2A_C_D1_MG | ecosystem: Environmental > Terrestrial > Soil > Wetlands | place... | reverse complement strand
GGGCGGCGCGCCCTGCGGCGTCCGGGTCAGCGCGGCAACGAGGGCGATCACGGCGACCGGGAGCATGACGCGATTATGCCCGACGCTGGTGGGGGGCCGAGCCGTAGGCTATAGGACGCTGGCCGGGCCGCGAGCCCGGTCTCGCGCCGTGAGCTTCGACACCAAGAGATTCGCCGATCGCGTCGCGTCCTGGCTCACGCCCGAGGGCCCGGAGTCCGACGTCGTCTTCTCCTGCCGCGTGCGCCTGGCCCGCAACGTCGAGGGTTACCCCTTCGTCTCCAAGCTGAGCGGCGAGCGCGCGCTCGAGCTCTGCGAGCGGCTGCGGCCGGAGCTGTGCGGCCTCGAGGTCGACGACGAGCTGCAGTGGGTGCTGGTGCCCAACGCGGACTCGGTGATGCGCCTGCTGCTGCGCGAGCGCCACCTCGTCAGCCGCGACCTGGCACCGGTGGGCAAGGACCGCCCGGTGCTGCCCGGTCGGGCGGTGGCCTTCACGCAGGCCGAGACCCTCTCGATCATGGTCAACGAGGAGGACCACCTGCGGTTGCAGACGATGGTCAGCGGCTTCGACCTGCAGACGGCCTGGGAGCGCGCGCGCCAGGTGGACCGCATGCTCGAGGAGCGGATCCGTTTCGCCTACAACGAGCGCTACGGCTACCTGACCTGCTGCCCGACGAACGTCGGCACCGGGCTGCGCGCGTCGGTGATGCTGCACCTGCCGGCGCTGGGGCTGGTGCGCTCCGAGCTGGAAAAGGTGTTCACCGCGGCCCAGCGCACCGGCCTCGCGGTGCGCGGCCTCTACGGCGAGGGGTCGCGGGCGGTCGGGGACTTCTATCAGATCTCCAATCAGGTCACGCTGGGCCGCCCGGAGGACACGCTGATCGAAGAGCTGCGCGACCTCGTGCCGGCGATCGTGCGCTTCGAGCGCGACGTCCGGAAGATGCTGCTCGCCGAGCAGCGGTCGGCGATCGTGGACCGGGTGAGCCGCTCCTACGGGATGCTGCGGACCGCGCGCGCGATGCCCACCGACGGCGCGCTCGCGCACCTGTCGAACCTGCGCCTCGGCGCCTGCCTGGGTATCTGGAAGGAGCTGCCGCTCCAGGACCTCGCCCGCCTGCGGGTGCAGATCCAGAAGGGCCACATCCAGGCCCTGCACACCTCCGAGGCCGCCGGCGAGATGCTCGACGCCAGCGCCCGCGACCGCCTGCGCGCGGCCTACCTGCGCCGCGCCCTGGCGGAGCGCAACTAGCCCCCCCTGGCCGGGCCCCGGCCCGGGGCGGCTTCCCTTCCAGAACGCCGGCGGCGGCGGCCGATAGGAGCCCGGTCCCCGCCATGCTGCCCGCCCTCCTTCTCGCCCTGGCCGGCCTCGCGCCGGCCGGTCCCGTTCCCGACGCCCAGCTCGAGGTCCTCGAGGGCCGTGCCTCCCTCGCCGGCGCCCTGGGCGTCTACGAGCTGCGCGCCGGGCGACCGCCCCAGACCCTCGCCGGCCCGGGCTACCTGGAGGTGGCGCCCCTCTCGCGGGTGTCGCTGCACTGGCGTCAGACCGGCAGCCTGCTGGTCCAGGGGCCGGCGACCCTGGAGTGGAACCCGGGCCCGGAGCGGCTGACCTGGCGCTTCCACGAGGTGGCCCGCACGCACCTGGAGGTCCGCTCGCGCGACGTGCGCCTGGAGTTGCCCGGCGGCTGGGTCGCGGTGTTCGAGTACGGGGCCTCCTACCTGCGCGGTCGGCCGGGCGGGGGGGTGGAGTTCCACCACGACGCGGGGCTGCCGGTGCTGCTGCGCGGGCCCGCGCGGGCGTCGGGCACGCGGCCGCCCTGGACCGTGCTGGCCGGGGCGCGCCTGCTGCTGGAGGCCGGACGGGAGCGGCCCGCCACCCTCGCCGGGACCGAGGGCCGCCTGCTGGAGCCCTACGGCCGGCCGGAGTCCCAGGCCCTCGAGCGCGCCGTACCGGGCCACCCCTGGACGGGGTTCACCTGGCCCTGGCGCGCCCGCACCGCCCAGCCCGCGGCCGCCCCCTCGACCGAGCGGGACCGGCCCGCAGAGCCCGCCGCAGGGGCCGCCGGCGACGGCGCGCCGCAGCGGGCCCCGGTCGCGCCCCGACCCATCGCCCCGTCACCGGACGCCTCGGCGCCGGTCGAACTCCGGGACCGGGCGGTCCACCCGACCTCCCGAGAGGCCGTGCCCCCGCTGGAAGGTCCGCACGGCGCTCCGGTGTCCCCGCCGGCACCCGCGCATCCGACCTCCGGCGGAGAACTGGGCAGGCCGGACGGCTCGGCCTCCGCGCCGTCGGAGCCCTCCGCGCTGCCCGAACCCTCGGTGCTTCCGAACTCGTCTGCGCAGCCGGAGCCCGCTCCGCCCTCGCGCTCCCTCGCACTCCCCGAGGGCCCCGAGGATCTCGAGGTGCAGGAGCTCGCGCCGCAGCGCCGCCCCGCGCCCTTGCCGCCCAGAGCGGCGGACGCTCCGACGGCGGATCGCCCGCAAGCCGCCGCGCCGCTGCACTTCGACGCCTTCATCCGCCGCGAGGGGCGGCTCGTGCTGACGCCCTACGGCGCGCTCTGGTTCGAAGGCGCCGAGCGGCCGCAGCACTAGCCCTGCTTGCGGGGCGCGTCGACGGAGCCCTGGATGTACTCCGTCATGGCTCGCTTCTCGAACTTGGTCGCCGCCAGGTCCGCCGCCAGCAGGTTGCGCAGGCTGAGCATCTCCACCGCCAGCTCGCCCTCCAGCACCGGCAGGTGGCGGATGTGGCGGGTCTGCAGCTGCCGGCGCACGTCGGCGACGCTGTCCGACCGGTGGGCGGTGTAGAGCTCGCGGGTCATCACGTCCGCGAGCAGCACGTCCGCCGGCTCCAGGCCGGCGACGACCACCCGGCGCATCAGGTCGCGCTCGCTGAAGATGCCCTCGGGACGGCCGCGATCGTCGACGATCAGCACGCAGCCGATGTTGTTGTCCGCCATCAGGCGGGCGGCCTCGAGGACGGTGGCGGTGCCGGCGAGGGTGACGGGCGGGCGGCCGGTGAGCAGTCCTTCGATCTTCGGCATGGATCCATCCTATCCGGATCGCCCGAGCCCCTCCAAACGCCCCGCCGCGGGCGGCTCCGGGGCGGCGTCAGCGGGTCTCGACCGGCACGCCGAGCAGGAATTCGATGGCTTCGACCAGCGAGTCCAGGGTCAGGGTCGGGTCGACCTCCGGACCCTCGGTGACCGTGGCGCAGCCGGTCAGCACTCCGATCGTGCCGCAGCCGGCGCGGCCCCCGGCGGCGAGCTCCGCGCGGCCGTCGCCGACCACCCAGCTGCGCTCCAGGTCTACCCCGTCGAGCTGGGCGGCGTGGTAGAGCAGACCGGTGTCCGGCAGGCGGAAGACGGAGGGCTTGCGGTGCGGGCCCTGGCCTTCGGGGTCGTCGAGGCAGGCGTAGTTGCGGCAGATGTGGACGCCCTGGCCGGCGAGGTGCTCGAGGAGTTCCTGCTCGAAGCGCTCCCAGGTGCTGCGGGCCGTGCGGCCCATGGCCACCTCCGGCTCGTTGCCGATCAGGTAGACGCGCCAGCCGGCCTGCTGGGCCCGGAAGAGGGCGTTCACGGCCCCCTCCACGAAGCCGGCCTCCGCGAAGCGCGAGCAGCTGCCCGCAGGCGGCAGGGCCAGCAGCGTGCCCCAGCGATCCACGAAGACTCCGCGGGTCGGGGGTTCGGTTCCGGGCAGGGGTGCGAAGGGCGAGAAGTCGTGCGAAGGCGTCATGAATCCGGGGGGTCGGGGGCCTGGGATCAGAAGCTGTTCTCGACACCCGCCCGATCGGCATGAGCGCTTTTCAAGATCTTCGGCGCGCCCTGCCGATCAGCTCTCCGCAGCCGCTTCCCCGGAGACCGGTCCCAAGCCTCGCTTCGAGGGGTTATGTTCGAAGGTGCAGAGCGCCTGCGCTCTCCATGCACGCCCCCATGCCTCCTAGCCTCCGCATCGCGCTGCTGGTCGATCCGCTGACGGTGCTGGTCAAGGGGGGCCGACACGCCGCGGAGCTCGCCGCCGAGCTCGAGGCCCGCGGCCACGCGGTGCGCGTCTTCGGCGCGCCCCCGAGCCTGCTGGTGTCGGCGGACACGGCACCGGAGCGGCCCGCCGGCACGGGACCGGACGGCTTCGCCATCGGCGGCCGCAGCGTGCTGGGCTTCGAGCCCGACGTGCTGGTGGCCTACGACGCGCTCTCGCCCGGCGCCTGGGTGGCCAGTCGCATCGCGCGGCGGCGCAAGGTTCCGCTGCTGCTGCTCGAGGCCGGCAAGCTGGGCGGCGGCAGCGCGCTGCGCCGCGCGCTGTGGGCCGTGGGCGAGCGGCTGTGGGGCCCCTACGTGCGTCACACGGCCGACGCGCTGGTGGCGCTCGATCCCATCGCGCGCACCCAGGCCGTCGCCGAGGGCTTCGCGCCCGACCGCATCGAGATCCTGCCCCACGGGGTGGACCTCGAGCGCTGGCGCCCGGGGCTCTCCAGCGAGCGCATCTTCCGCCACCGCATCCTCGGACGGATGCTGCTGCACACCGGCTCGCTGGAACCGCACTCCGGCTGCGAGCTGTTGATCCAGGCCTTCGCCAACACCGTCGGTCAGCGCGGCGACTGGTCGCTGGTCATCGCCGGCAGCCGCCACATCCCGCCGCGCCTGGTCGCGGCGGCGGACCGGCTCGGCGTGAGCGCCCGCGTGCACTTCCTGCGCGTCACCGAGGCCGAGCTGCCGGGCCTGGTCTCCTCCTGCACGCTGTTCGCGCAGCCCGCGCTCGACGACCGCACCGGGGGACTGTCGCTGCAGCGAGCGATGGCCAGCGGCCGCCCGGTGCTGGCCTCCGACCTGCCGCGCCTGCGTTTCTTCATGGGCGAGGGCGAGGTCGGCCTGACCGCCGCCGCGGGCGACGTGCACGCCTGGACGGACACCCTGCGCCGGGCGGCGGCGGCGCCCGTGGCCCGCGAGCGCTGGGGCCGCAACGGTCGCAAGCTGGCCGAGCAGCGCTTCGCCTGGCCGCGCGTGGCCGCGGCCTGGGAGGCGAGCATGCTCTCCCTGCGCTCGACCGAGGCGCCCGACGCCGACGTGCCGCTGCAGGCCGCGCGCGCCGAGTGAATCCCGGAGTCCGCGAGCCGCTCAGCTCTCGGTGGCCTTGCGCACCTCGTCGCGGATCAGCGCCAGGTCCGCGGCGTACTGTCGCACCGCGCCCTGCGTCTTGTCGTCGATCTGCGTGAAGGCGGCGCCGATGCGCACGCCGTCGGTGCGTTCCTCGACCTCGCTGACGGTGGCGACCGCCTCGCAGAAGCCCTTCTTGAACAGCGGCAGGCGGAACTTGACCTTGAGGTCGGTGCCGATCGACAGCAACTGACCCATGGCGAAGGGCTCGAGCCCGGTGTCCCCGCCGGACCAGTTGAAGCAGAGCCCGTTCTCGTCGAGGCTGGCCATGCGCCCCACGCCGGTCCAGTTGGCGCCGAACTTGTGCGCGTGGACGGGGTTCACCGTGCCGGCCTTGAAGCGCCGGCTGGCGGTCAGGAAGTGCTCGATGCGCGCGGCGTCGGTGGGGGTGAAGAGCACCGAGCTCTCGTCCTCGTCGGGCAGCGACTCGCCCTTGCCGGACGCGCCCGCGCGGTCGGCGAACAGGCCCTCCTGCGCCGCCTCGTCGGAGTCGAAGATCGGGACCACGCGGTCGAGGCCGATCTTCTCGATGATGTCGCGGCAGAACGAGGAGGGGCGCGCCACGACCAGGCGGCCGTCCTTGGCGGCCAGCGTCTTCGAGGCCTTGATGATCGCGCCCAGGGCCGTGGAGTTGATGAACTTGACCAGCCGCAGGTTGAGGATCACGTGGACGACGCCGGCGTTCGCCAGGTCCTCGACCTCCTTCTGCAGGTGGCTGCAGTAGTAGGTGTCGAACTCGCCCCGCAGGTGGATGGTGGCGAAGTTCTCTCCGTGTTCGACGCTGATGTGCATGAGTGGCGCTCCGTGCTCCGGGGGTGGGACCGTCCCGCGGGGCAGTGTCCCGCCCGGGGTGGTCCCCGCGCAAGTTTTTTCGGCTCCCCGACGGCTTGCGAGGTGACGACACGGGAAGGGGGCGCCGGTAGACTCGACGGCGATGTTCTTCAGGAGGAAGAAGCCCGCCCGTCCGGCCCCGGCGGCGCCGCCGATCGATCCGCTCGGCAGCTCGCCGGATTCGGGCACCCAGTTCCTCACCGGCGACCGGGACCAGGACCGCCGCACGGTGGACGTGCTGCTGGAGACCATCGCCCGGGTCTCGACCTCCAGCGACCTCGGTTCGTTGCTGGTCGACATCGTCGACCACTCCGTCGAGCTGACCAAGGCGGAGCGCGGCTTCCTGATCCTGCTCGACGAACGCGGCGAGCCCCAGATCCGCGTGGCCCGGGACAAGGACCGCCGGGACATCGACAAGGACACGCGGTTCTCGACCAGCATCGTGCGCAAGGTGCTGGAGACCAACGAGCCCACCCTGGCCACGGTGCAGAACGACTCCGATGCGCTGGAGCTGGGACGCTCGGTGTTCGACCTGAAACTGCGCGCGGTGATGTGCGTGCCGCTGGACTCGGGCAGCGCCTCGTCGGCGATCGAGTCCGAGGCCCGGCCCGGCGTGCTGTACGTCGACTCCCGCGCGGCCAGCGGCGAGTTCACGCACCGCGACCTCGGCCTGTTCGCCGCGCTCTCCCAGCACATCTCGATCACCCTCGACAAGGCGCGCCTGCACCTGCACTCGCTGGAGAAGGAGCGCCTGGAGAAGAACCTCGAGCTCGCCCAGGCGATCCAGGACGGGCTGATGCCGCCGGTTCCCAAGGACGTCCCCGGCCTCGAGATCCACGGCTGGTGCCGCCCCGCCGAGCAGACCTCCGGCGACTTCTTCGACTTCGTCCGGACCAAGGACGATCGCCTGGCCGCGGTCATCGGCGACGTCACCGGGCACGGCATCGGACCGGCGCTGATCACCGCCTCCGCGCAGGCCGGCCTGCGCTCCTACCTGCGCGTGATCCCGGATCCGGCGCTGGCGTTGACCACGCTCAACCAGGACCTCTCCGAGCGCATGGACGACGGCATGTTCGTCACCCTGCTGCTGATGGTCTTCGGCGACGACGGGCGGATGGACATCGTCAACGCCGGCCACCATCCCGCGCTGGTCGCGCGCTCCGGCGAAGTGCTGACCGTCGAGGGGCACGGCCCGGCCCTGGGCATGATGCCGGAGCTGGACTTCGAGGTCTCCGGCACCATGCAGCTGCAGTCCGGCGACGTGCTGCTGGCCTTCACCGACGGGCTGATCGAGGCCCACGACCCCGCGGATCGCGACGCCCTCTTCGGCGAGGAACGGGTCCGCGAGATCCTGGTCGAGCACGCGGCCCTCGGCACCAGCGCCGAGGGGATCGCGCGGGCGCTGGCCGAGCGCGCGCTCGAGTTCTCGGGTGGCGTCCACGACGACGACATCACGCTGGTCGTCGTGCGCAAGATCTGATGGGGTCGCCGCGACGGGGCGACCTGCTGGTCCGTGGGGCCCGCGCGTATCCGGGCGGGCCGGACGCCGCCGCCGTGTCGGTGCGCATCGTCGGCGGACGCATCGACGCGCTGGGCGCGGACCTCGAGGCCGGGGGACTGCAGGTCCTCGACGCCGGCGGGCTGACGGTGATCCCCGGGCTGGTCGACGTCCACGTGCACTTCCGCGATCCCGGCCTGACGCACATCGAGGGCTGGGAGCGCGGCTCCGCGGGCGCCCTACACGGCGGCGTGACCTCGGTCGTCGAGGTGCAGAACAACCCGCCGTTGTCCACCTCGCTGGCGGCGCTGCAGGAGCGCATCGAATACGTGCGCGCGAGTTCCCGCGTCGACTTCGGTTGCCTGGCGAACCTGCTGCCCGACTCGGTCGGCGAGCTTGCCGCCATGGCTCCCTACACGCCGGCCTTCAAGTGCTTCCTCGGCGGCTCGACGGGCCTGGGCGGTCAGACCGATCGCGGAGTGCTGCGCGGTCTGTTCGCCGCCGCGGCGCGCGCGGGGCGGATGGTCGTGGCGCACTGCGAGGACGAGGACGTCCTGCGCCGCGAGAAGCGCGCCCATCCGGACGCCACCGCCCTCGAGCACCACCTGGTGCGGCCGACCGAGGCGGAGGTCGAATCGGTGCGCACCAGCATCGAGCTCGTCCGCGAGACGGGCGCCGAGCTCCACGTCTTCCACCTCTCCACGGCGGAGGGGGCGGAGCTGGTCCGCGCCGCGCGGGCCGAGGGGCTGCCGGTCGGCTCGAGCACGGCGCCGCACTTCCTGCTGCTCTCCTGCGAGGACGCGCCGCGGCTGGGCAACCTGCTGAAGGTCAACCCCTCGGTGAAGACGCCGGCGGACGCGCGCGGCCTGATCGCCGCGCTCGCCGACGGCACGGTCGACGCCATCGGCACCGACCACGCCCCGCACCCGCTGGAGCGCAAGCGCGCGGACTACGCCCACGCCCCCGCGGGCATGCCCTCGGTAGACCTCCTCTGGCCGCTGACCTGGGAGCTCGTGCGCCGCGGCGACCTCGACGCCGAGACCGCGCTGGCCAGCGTCACCTCGCGCGCCGCGGAGTGCCTGCACCTGCCGGGCAAGGGGCGCCTCGAGCCGGGCTTCGACGGGGACCTGGTGCTGTACGACCCGGCCGAGGTGCGGGCGGTGCGCGGGGTCGCGCTGCCCTCGCGCTCGAAGTGGTCGGCCTACGAGGGCCTGGAGCTGGCGGGCTACCCGCAGGTCGTCGTGCGGCGCGGCGAGATCGCCTGGCGCGACGGGGACGTGACCGCCGACGCGGGCGGCCGGCCGCTGGAGCTCGAACCGCCGCGCGCGCGCGGCGTTTCGGAGCTCTGCCAGTGATGAGCGAGACCGCGCGAGACACCACCCGGATCCGTTTCCCGCCCAGCTTCGTCCCGCGCCTCCAGCGCCTGGTCGGCCGGCTCTCCGCCGAACGCGCGCGCTGCGAGGGCGCCGGCGGCGGCGCCCTCGAAGGCGGCGGAGACGAGTTCGTCGGCCACCGGGCCTGGCGCCCGGGCGACGAGCTGCGCGACCTCGACTGGAACCTGCTCGCGCGCTTCGACGAGCCCTTCGTGCGCGTGCACCGCCGGGAAGCGGGGGAGCGCTGGGCGTTGCTGCTCGACACGAGTGCGTCGATGGGCCTGGGACGGCCGCCCAAGCTGCAGCGCGCCGCCGAGGTCGCCAGCGGCCTGGCGTTCGTGGGCCGGGCTGCTGGCGCGCACGTGCGGCTGCACGCGATGCGCGACGGGGAGCCGGTGAGCCGCGGACTGCGCTCGCCGGCCGAGCTCCGCGGCTGGCTGGCCTTCCTCGAGGGCCTGCGCGCCGCGGGAACCGGGGGCCTGCGCCCGCTGCTCGAGCGCATCCCCGCGCGCTGCGAACGCGTGTTCCTGATCGGCGACCTGTTCGACCTCGCGCCGGCCGAGGCGATCGCCCTCGGGCGGCCGGGCCGCGGTGTGGACGTGGTGCGCGTGCTCGCGCCCCGGGAGCTCGCTCCGGGTGCCGAGCACTTGCAGGTCGAGTGGCTGGACCCGGAGACCGGCGAGCACCTCGACGTCGCGCTCGACGGGGACGTCCGGCGGCGCTACGAGCGGGTGCTCGCGCGTCACCTGGAGGACTGGCGCGCGACCTGCGCGCGCCACCGCGTGGCCCACGGCGCCTGGAGCAGCGCGCGTCCCTTCGAGGACCTGGTGCGCGGGGTCCTGTTCCGGTGACCGCGGCGCTGCTCGCCGGAGCGTTCGCCTGGCCGCCGGGCCTGCTGCTGCTGGCGATCCCCGCGGCGCTGTGGATCGCCGTGCGCCGGCGGCGGGCGCCGCGGCGCGAGGCGACCGGCACGCTGGAGCTGTGGCGCCTCGCGGACGGCGCCGCGGCGAGCCGCGGCGCGCGCGCGCGCCGGCGTCGTCCTCCGGGACTGGCGTTGCTCTGCGCGTCGCTGGTCTGCGGAGCGCTGGCGCTCGCCGGTCCGCGCCGCGGCGCCGCGACCCCGGCGGTGCGCCGCCTGCTGCTCGATCGCAGCCCCTCGATGTACCTGCCCTGGAACGGCGGCGACGCGCGCCGCATCGACCGCGCCCTGGACGCGGCCCGCGCGTCCCTGCGGGACGGCGCCGGCGCCGGCGACGAAGTCCGCTGGGTCGCCTGGGACGGCGAGGCCTTCGTCGAACGCTCGGGAGCGCAGCCTCCCGCGGCGTGGTTGCGCGCGCCGACGGCCCCGCTGCCGCCGCCGCCCTGGGAGCGCGCCGACCGCGCGGGCTGGACCTGGATCACCGACGCCGCGCCCGCGGTCGGGCGCCGCCGCGCCGGCCTGTGCGCGAGCGGCGGCGCGGCGGTTGGGGGCCCGGTGGCCTACCACGACGGCGTGCGCACGGTCTGGGACGCCGGCGGACTGCACGGCGAGCCCGCCGCCGAGGCGCGCACGCTGTTCGCGGCCGCCGAGGTCCCGCGGCCGGTGCGGGAACTGGCTCGGGCGTGGGCCGCGGCGCGCGGCGTGGGGAGCACGGAGGATCCTTCCGCGGCGTCGCTGCGTCTGCGCGGTTCGGCGGCGCCGCCCGCCGCCGGCGGGGTCGTCGGTGCGGAGCGCGACGGGTGGTCGGCCGGCGGGCCGGCGGGCGCGCTCGGCGCCGTGACTCACGATGCGCAGCGGGCCGAGGGCTCCGAGACCTGGCTCGCCGCGCCGGACGGCCGCGCGCTGGTGGTGTGGCGACCGGGGAGCATCGAGGTGGCCTGGCGCGATCCGCTCGAGGTGGCGGGCGATCCCGCGGCCTTCGCCGTGTCCTGGTCGGCGCTCTTCGACGCGGCCCTCCCGCCGCCCGCGGGGATCGTCGCCTGGGCGGAGCGGCAGGACGCCGGCGCACCGCTCTCGGCTCCCGGCACGGCGCGCGCGTCGGCGTCGCCCGCAGGCAGCGGGGCCGACGGGGTAGGCGGGGGGCCCTGGTCCGCCTGGCTGGCCGGGCTCGCTTGTCTGCTCGCGGTCGCGGCGACGCGTCTCGAGGCCTGAGCGCCCGGGCCTGGTGAGGGATGCAGGCTAGCGCGATTCCTCGGCCTCGATGCGCCCGTGCAGGCGGGTGAACAGGCCGGTGGCGACGAAGCCCACCAGCACCGCGAACCACAGCGTGCAGAAGCGCGCCAGGATCACCACCCCGGTGGCCTGCTGCTGCGCGGCCTTGAGCGCCAGCGCGCCGGCTTCCTGGTAGCGGTCGACGAGCAGCTTGCCCATCGAGAACTCGGTCACGCCGAGGCCTCCGGGGAAGATGATCAGCAGCGCGCCGGCGACGGCGCTGAACGCGTAGGCGAAGACCGCGTACAGGTAGGGCACCGAGGTCTGCGAGCCGGCGTTGGCGATCAGCCAGAAGCCGGTGCACTCCAGCCCCCAGCCGACGACCGACACCAGCGTGGGCATGAAGATCTCGCGCGGGGCGAGCAGGATGCGCGTGCTGGCGAAGGAGCCCTCGATGCGCGGCACCAGGCGCCAGACCCAGGGCAGGCGCTTGAACAGCCCCGCGGCGAGGTTCGCGAAAGTCCTCGAACCGGCCAGCACCAGCGCCACCGCGCAGACGCCGAGCGTCGTCCAGAACACCCAGGCGTGCTCGGGCATCGTGCGGATGCCGCCGATGGCCATCAGGATCAGGTAGCCCAGCAGGTCGGTGAAGCGCTCGGCGACCACGATCGGCGCCGTCTGGTGGATCGGCGTCCCGCGCACCTTCTTGATCAACCAGCACTTGAAGACCTCGCCCATCTTCCCCGGCGTGACCGACATCGAGAGGCCGGAGAGGTAGACCAGGAAGGAGGTCTTGGGCTCCAGCGGCGTGCCGAGCAACGCGAGGTAGCGCCGCCACTTCACGAAGCGCACCAGGTAGTTGGCGAAGGACAGCCCGCAGCACGCCGGGACCACCCACAGGGGAATGCGCGCCAGCGCGTCGGCGACGGCGCCGGCGTCCGCCCAGACGGCCATGCCGACGTACACCAGCATCCCGAACAAGACGCCCGCGAGCATGCGGCGTCCCATCTTGGTGGGCAGGGCCAAAGTGGTGGGGTGCTACGGGCGCGGGGGGACGTCGGCCTCGGCCCGGCGGCCGAAGAACCGAACGATCAGGACGAGGACGGCGGCGGCGGTGGCCAGGGCGATCCAGGGACTCAGTCGCAGGAACGTACAGGGCAGGTAGCCGAAGACCAGGGCGGCGGTCATCGCCAGCAGAGCATAGGGCGCCTGGGTCCGCACGTGGTCGATGTGGTCGGAAGCCGCGGCCGTGGAGGAGAGCACGGTGGTGTCGGAGATGGGGGAGCAGTGGTCCCCGAAGATCGAGCCCTCCAGCACGGCGCCGATGGAGATGACCATCAGCAGGTGGCCCCCGAGGTCGGTGTCGCGGCCGAGCGAGAAGGCCAGGCCGACCACCAGCGGCAGGAGGATGCTCATCGTGCTCCAGGAGGAACCCGTCGAGAAGGCCACCAGCGCCCCGAGCAGGAACAGCACCGCGGGCAGGACCTCGGGCATCATCCGGCCGGCGATCAGCTCCGAGAGGTAGCTCGCCGTCCCCAGGGATTCGCAGGCCGCGCCGATCATCCAGGCCAGGTACAGGATGGCCACGGCGATCGACATCGCCCGCAGCGTCGACCAGGCGGCGCGGGGGATCTGGCCGCGCAACCCGGCGGCGAAGGCGAGCACCATCGCCAGCACCATGCCGGTCGTGGAGCCGATCAGGATGGCCCGCGTGCTCTCGCCCTTCCCCAGCAGGTCGGTGATCCCGCGCACCGTGAGCAGGCTGCCCCAGGTGAGGTCGGGGTTCGCCTCGAGCAGCGCGGCGTGCCCGACGCGCACGATCTCGAACAGCGTCACCAGCACGAAAGCGAGCACCGGCAGCACCGCGCGGTGAGCGCGGGGCGTGATCCCCGCCGCCGGCTCCAGCGAGGTGGCCTGCTCGGAGACCATCGGCCGCCCGCCCGGGCGCACGAGCTGGCCGGTGGAGCGGGCGCGTCGCTCGGCGGAGAGCATCGGCCCGAAGTCCCGTCCGGTCACGGCGATCGCCCCGGCGAGGATCAGGCTCAAGAAGCAGTAGAACCGGTAGGGCAGTGTCTCGACGAACACGCGGTAGCCGTCGGTCGCCAGCAGGTCCGCGGCGGGCAGCTGGGCGCTGAAGGTCGAGACCTCGAAGGCGATCCAGGTGGAGAAGATCGAGACCCCCGCGACCGGTGCGGCGGTGCTGTCGACGAGGTAGGCCAGCTTCTCGCGCGAGATGCGGAAGCGATCGGTCAACGGCCGCATGGTCGAGCCGACGAGGATGCAGTTGGCGTAGTCGTCGAAGAACACGACCAGACCCATCACCCAGGTCGCGAACTGGGTGCTGCGCGCTCCGCGGGCCAGGCGGGCGACCAGCTCCATCGTGCCGCGCACGCCGCCGCTGGTGGTCATCACCCCGACCATCGCCAGCATGGCGAACACGAAGCCGATGATCTGCAGCCGGTAGGGGTCGACGAGCTGCGGCCAGAACAGCTCGGACCAGACGCTGCCGAACCCGCCGCCGACGATGCCGAACCAACCGGCGCCCGCGCCCCAGGCGGCGAGCGCGGTGGCCGTCCAGCAACCGGCGAACAGCGCGACCACCGGCCGGCGCAGCAGGATCGCCAGCAGGATGGCGATCAGCGGGGGGAACAGCGAGGAGCGCTCGGGGGGGCGCCAGTCCGGGTGGACCACGGACAGCGCTGCGCCGCCCGGCGGCGTGTAGCTCAGGCCGAGGTCCGTGCCGTTCCAGGAGAGCAGGAAATCGGCCCCCCTTCCGGCCATCGACCGCGAGGCGCTGAGCTCGCCCTCGACGCGCAGCGACTCGCCGCGCGCTCCGGCCAGCGCCCGCAGCCCGCGGATCAGCGAGCGCCGCGCCAGGCCGTGGACCTCCAGGTCGTCGCGGGAGTCGCTGACCACGCGCACCCCGTACAACCGCAGCGTGGGCCCGGTCTCGTCCCGCGTCACCGCGGGCCCGTCCAGCACCAGCTCGCCGAGCGGCCGGGTCTGGCCCTCGGGCACCCGGTCGAACAGCTCGTAGGCCTGCAGGGCCGCGAGCCGCGCCGGTTCCGCCGGCGGCAGCAGGAACAGCCCGCCGACCAGCGCGACGAACACGAGCACCGAGAACACCCGCCCCATGGCGCGACATCCTAGCGGGGCGCGGGGGCAGGTCGATGACCGCCTGGGCCGGTGCGTCCGGCCGTCCCCGGCGCCTCGCCGGCCGGGCCTCGGTTCGGGGCCGGCGAGTGCTATCCTGCGCCGCGACCGCCATGGACCCCACGCAGACCACCTCCGACGCCGCCGCCGAGCTGGCGGGCTGGATCGTCGCCAGCATGCCCTGGCTCGGCGCCGCGCTGCTGCTCGCGGTCTGCGCGGGCGTGGTGGGGATCTGGCAGCTCGTCCGCCGCACCCACGACTTGGAGCGCGCGGCCTCGCGCCTCGACGCGGTCGACGACATCAAGGTCGCCGTCCAGCGGCTGGCGTCCGAGCGCTCGGACCTCGACCTGCGCCGCATCGAGCACGCGCTGCTCGAGATCCGCGACGGTCAGCGGCGCCTGGAGGATCGCCTGTTGCAGGTCCTGGAGGCGGCGGGCTCGGGGTCCGCGGCCGGCGGCCCGACGACGACGGCGGCGGGCCTGTCGGATCGGGTGACCAACCGCTTGCTGGTCCAGGGCTACGAGCGCGTGCAGGTGGTCACCCCGCTGGCGGAGCTGCCCGCCGGGGAGGGCGCCGAGGGCGACGTGCTGGTCGAGGCCCACCGCAACGGCGTGCTCTACAAGGGCCGGGTCCAGGTGCGCGGGGGCGTGCTCCTGGAGGTCGAGCTGAAGCCCGCCTACTCCGCCTTTCCCTGAGCGAGCGAGAGACGATGACGGCAGAAACGACGATCGAGCACCTCTCCCGGCACGTCGGCCAGCGGGTCACGCTGCGCGGCTGGATCTACAACCGCACCTCCAAGGGCAAGCTGCACTTCGTCCAGCTGCGCGACGGCACCGGCGTGGTGCAGTGCGTGCTGTTCCAGAAGAACGTGCCCGCGGAGTTGTTCGAGAGCGTCTCCCGCGCCGGCCAGGAGTCCAGCATCGTGCTCACCGGCGAGGTCAAGGCCGACGAGCGCGCACCGGGCGGCTTCGAAGTCAGCGTCGACGACGGCCGGGTGATCCAGGAGGTCGAGGGCTACCCGATCACTCCCAAGGAACACGGCACCGAGTTCCTGCTCGACCGCCGCCACCTGTGGCTGCGCTCGCGGCGCACCTGGGCGATCCTGCGCATCCGCGACGCGGTGATCTTCGGCCTGCGCAGCTTCTTCGCCGAGCGCGACTTCGTCTGTCTCGACTCGCCGATGTTCACGCCGAACGCGTGCGAGGGGACCTCGACGCTGTTCCAGGTGCCCTACTTCGACCAGCTGGCCTACCTGACGCAGTCCGGCCAGCTCTACGCCGAGGCGGGGGCCGCCGCGCTGGGCAAGGTCTACTGCTTCGGCCCGACCTTCCGCGCCGAGAAGTCGAAGACGCGCCGCCACCTGACGGAGTTCTGGATGCTCGAGCCGGAGATGGCCTGGGCGGACCTGGACGACGTGATGGCGTTGGCCGAGCAGATGCTCTCGCACGTGGCGGCCTACGTGCTCGAGCACCGGCCGCGCGAGCTCGAGGCGCTCGAGCGCGACCCGGCCAAGCTGGAGGCGATCCGTCCGCCGTTCCCGCGCCTGTCCTACGACGAGGCGGCGAAGATCCTCACCGCGCACCCGGACTCGCAGTTCAGCTACGGCGACGACCTCGGCGCTCCGGACGAGACGATCCTCTCGAACCTGCACGACCGGCCGGTGATGATCCACCGCTACCCGGCGGCGGTGAAGTCGTTCTACATGAAGCGCGACCCCGAGGACCCGAGCAAGGCCCTGGCGGTCGACGTGCTGGGCACCGAGGGCGTCGGCGAACTGATCGGCGGCAGCCAGCGCGAGGACGACCTGGCCGCGCTGGAGCGGCGTCTGGCCGAACACGACCTGCCGCGCGAGGCCTTCGACTGGTACCTCGACCTGCGCCGCTACGGCAGCTTCCCGCACGCCGGGTTCGGACTGGGGCTCGAACGCTGCGTGGCCTGGATCGCCGGCGTGGAGCACGTCCGCGAGGCGATCCCCTTCCCGCGCACGATCTACCGCCTGGCGCCCTGAGGTCCGGGCCGGGCGCGGGGCGTCAGGGCGCGACGGCCCGCAGGCCGGCGCCGTCCGAGATCCACACCTGTCCGCGGGGCAGCAGGCGGGTCGGCGCCTCCCAGGCGACGAAGTTCCAGTCGCCGGAGCGGCTGACGTGGATCGGCTCGGAGAGCCCGTCGGTGGTGGACAGCGTGAACGAGCCCTCGGCGACCTCGATCACCCAGGGAGTCCAGGGCGAGGCGAGCCGGGTGCCGCGCTCCGCGGAACGGCGCAGCACGGCCAGCCCGGCGTCCGAGCCGTGGGTGTCGCGCGCGGCGCCGGAACCGTCGGGCGCTTCTGCGGCGACCTGCGAGACCGTGGGCTGGAGCTCGGTGTCCCAGACCGCGCTGGTGCCGTCGGTGAAGCCGGCGGTCACTCCGGTGGCCGTCGCCCGCGGCCCGGAGGCGGGGGGCGCGTCGAGCGCGAAGGGTCCTTCCGTCGCGCCGTCGGCGGCGTCGATCAGCCAGGCCTTGCCCTCCTCGGAAACGACCAGGAAGGTTCCCGGCCGCTTGGGCAGACCGACCGGCGCGCGGGCCACGCCGCTGATCGAGTCGAGGTCCGTCGTCCAGGCCGGGCCCTCGGCGGCAAGTCGCACGACCCGACCCGAGCGGTCCGCGCAGATGTGGTCCGCGCCGCTGGGCACCGGGACCGCGGTGATCGGGCTGTCGTCGTGCCACCACCGGTCCGGCAGCCGCGACATCGGCAGCATGCGATCCCGGGGTGCGTCGACGACCAGCCGGTAGGGCTCGTGGCCGTCGAGCTCGAACACCAGCTCCAGGTGCTCGCCGAAGGCGCTCTCGATGGTGAACGGGGTCGTGCGCTCCCAGCCGTCGGGCAAGCGCACGCGGGCGCCGCTGGGCTGGCTCTCGACGCGCCAGGGGAGGATGTGCTCGCTGGGGTCGGGGCAGCCCTCGGCGAGCACTTCGCGGGCCTCGTCGTGGCGGCTCTCGAGCGCCAGGCGGCGCGCCTCGCGCACGGAGTCGCGGTGGTGCTCGACCTCGGCGACCTCGTCGGCGAGGACCTTGGCGATCGTCTCCGAGCCCTCCATGCCGATCAGCTCGTGGTAGGCCTCGACCGAGCGCTCGAGATCGCCGGCTTGCGCGTGCAGCCGCGCGGCGGCCAGCAGCATGTTCTGGCGCTCGAGCCGCTGCTCGGTGAGCAAGCGCTCGCGCTCCGCCGCCCGGCGGGCGCTGCGCTCGACGAGCGTGGTGCGCAGCACGGACAGGCGGGTGGTCAGGTTGTCGATGCGGTGGGTGGTCTCGACGCCGTCGACGCGGGCCATCAGGTCGTCGATCAACGTGGTCAGGCGCTGCTCGGCGTGCAGCGCCTCGTTCAGGTCCACGTCGTCGTCGCCCCACTCGGCGACGGTCTGCTCGAGGCGCGCGCAGAGCGAGTCGAACAGTTCGTCGACCGCCGGCCAGTCCGGCGCCGGCAGGTACCGCAGCCGCGGCGGCGCGGGCATCTCCAGCGCGCGCTCGAGACCGAGCAACGGATCCCCGGCGGTGCACTCCAGGGAGCACTGTTCGTAGTGCTCGAGCCACGCGTCGCGCACGCCCAGCTCCGAGGCCATCAGGCGTTGGATCAGCTCCTCGCGCATGGCGACGACGCGCTCGGCGTCGTCGTTGGTGAAGTGCTCCTCCAGCATGCGCAGCGCGAGCTCCGGTTGATCCTCGTGCGCCGCGACTTCGTCCAGCTGGCGCTCGCGGTCCTTCTCGTGCTGGACGCGGACCAGCGCGGCCAGGCTGAGCGCGAGCATGACCGCCAGTCCGACGATCGCGTTGCGCCGCGCCTTGCGTCCGGAGGCCGACTTCTTGCGGGCCAGACCGAGCAGCGCACGCGCCTCGCGGTTCGACGGATCCGCCGTCAACAGGCTGCGCAGCGGCCCGGCGGCGCGGTCGGAGGCGTCCGCTTGGATCAGCGCGCGACAGGCCTCGAGGATCCAGGGCGCGCCCTCCTCGATCATGTCGACGGCGAGCATGCGCACGCCGAGCTCGATGCGCGCGCCGGGGTTCTCCGGCAGCAGCGTGGCCGCGGCCCGCAACAGGACGGCGGCCCGCACCGTGCGGCCCTGCTCCTCGAACTTCCGCGCCAGGCGGATCAGCTCGGCGGTCGAGGGCCGGTCGGCCTCGTCCTCGCTGACCAGCTGCCAGCGCACGAGCCGCACTTCGCAGATCGGGTCGTGCTTGTGGTACTTGCGCATCTCCTGCCAGCGCAGGATCGCCGCCGCGGGATCGCCCTCGGCGGCTTCGAGCCGGCGCAGCAGGGTGCGCGCCGCCCGCGCGCGCATGCTGGCGAGCACGACCGGCAGCTTGCCGCGGTTCCACTCGGTGATCAGCAGGTGGGCGTCGCCCTCGGTGGGCGGCCCCGCCGGAGCCGTGCGGATCCAGCCCGAGAGCCGCGAACCGGCGCGGGCGAAGCGGTTCTGCTTGAGCTCGTTCTGGGCCAGCACGAGCAACTCGCGGGCGTCGGCGAAGCGCAGCTGGCCGCCGGAGACCAAGTCCTGGATCGAGCCCTGGACCTGGCGGATCGGCAACCCCAGGCGGTCGGCGATCTCGATCAGGTTGCTCATCCCGTCGCACTCTTCCCACAGCCGCTCCGCTCCCGGCGAGGGGGGCTCGGCCTGCAGGGTGCGCGGAACCTCGTGGATCGAGAGCTGCGTCGAATCGCCGTGCGCGGAGCACTCGTCGGCCAGTCGCGCGTGCTCGAGCAGCAGGAACTCCACCGAGATCCCGGGGCAGTGGACCGCCACCTTGACCTCGATCTGCATCCCCGTCTCGGCGCGGGCCAGGGGCACGTCGCCCGATTCGGCGATGCCGTGTTCCCGCGGCGTCGTGGGCCGCGGCAGCGGGCCCTCCTCGAACTTGAAGTGGATCCCGCCTTCGTGGTCCAGCAGCCGGAACATCCCCTCGAGTCGCGTGGCGTACGCGATCTCGCTCATGCGCAGGATGTCGATGCGGTGATTGGGGTCCTTGACCCACGCGCGCTCGCAGCGCTTGCGCCAGACCTCGGGATCCTCGTCGGGCTCCGGCAGCAGGAAGAGCTGCCCGCTCTCCACGCCAATGGTGGCACCGAGTCCTCTGCTGCGCAGAGTCAGCACGCCCTCGCGACCGCCCCGGGCGAGCCCCTGGAGCAACTCGCCCAAGCCGATGCCGGCTACATCTCCCTGGAATCCCATGTGTTCGCGCTTCTATCGACCCGAAGCTCCGGGAGGCTTAGGGCTGTGGGGTGGAAGGGGGGGGACTGTCGGGATCTTCCGCCTCGAACCGGCTCCGCAGCCGTTCCAGATCGAAGGGATCGTCCAGGTCGTCCAGGATTTCGTTCCCGGCCACGGGAATCGACCAGATCGGGTCGGCGAATGAACGAAATCCGCGCAGCGCAGCGGCCGGATCGCCGGTGGCCGCACGCTGCAGCAGGGCCCGTCCCAGGACCACCGGGTGGCCGTACCGCCGCCGGCTCTCGACCTCCACGTGGGGGGCCAGCCAGCCGGTGGCCGGGCTCCCGGCGGCCGCCCAGGCCGCGGCCAGGGCCCGGAACACCCCGCGGGGGACCAGCGGGACGTCCACCGGGGCCAGGCAGAGGTCCCGCTCGGGGAGCACCCGGACGGCGACGGCCACGCTCCCGGTGCGGCCGGCCTCCCAGTCCGGGTTGGCCAGCACCCGCACCCCGCGGGGCGCCGCCGCGGCGATGGCGTCGAAATCGGGACCGGCGATCACCAGCGGGGGCTCGGGTCCCAGGTCGGCTCCGGCGGCGAGCAGGTGCTCGAGCGCGGTGCGCGGCCCCAGACGCACCAGGGCCTTGCAGGTGCCGAGACGCCGGCTCGCCCCCGCGGCCAGC
>Ga0102952_1000308_pt1 | contig 20022 bp, 16 predicted proteins | sample SalPon2A_C_D1_MG_FD_78506 | JGI IMG/M metagenome (GOLD analysis project Ga0102952, IMG submission 78506) | Soil microbial communities from South San Francisco under conditions of wetland restoration - Salt Pond MetaG R2A_C_D1_MG | ecosystem: Environmental > Terrestrial > Soil > Wetlands | place... | reverse complement strand
GTGTGTCATGACGAAAGACATAAGTCTTTCTTGCTGTATCAAAGATGAGGGGAGGCCCCTCGGTTCCGGTAATCAGATACTGGAATCAAACCGCCCTATGCGGCCTTTATTAAGAGTAAAGGTCGTGAGCGATAGGGAAAAGGCAGAATAAATCTGTCAGGTATGCTCTGAAAAGATGAATGCAAATGAACCATTGATGAGGTGTCGATATGTATAAACACTGTCAAAACCGGGAACCGAGCGTATTTCCGGGATGAGTTTCGACGTAATCTGGAAACGGACGAAATGGCAGTCGGCATGGAGATGGCATGAATTCAGAACAGGCTTTGGTATGGAACATGAGAACCTGTCGTCCTGATGTTAAGGGAGAAGCTGGGTGAACAATTTACACAGTGAGAGTACCGATGCAGGGCACAGGGGCGGACTATCCCGTAGTAGTGATGAAGCTTCTGTAATGGAGGTGGAGCGAAGGGGATGGCCTGTCCAGTCGAATGATGGAGGTCAACCACGCAGTGGGAGGAGCCATCATCATCAGACAAAACCGTTTCAAATATCGAAACATCTTGTCTTAGAGGCTTATAAACGCATTAAGGCGAATAAGGGAAGTGCTGGAGTGGATAACCAGAGTCTCAGTGACTTTGAAGTCAATCTCAAGGACAACCTGTATAAGCTATGGAACCGTTTGTCGTCAGGCAGCTATCAACCACCCTCGGTATTACGGGTAGAGATTCCGAAACCGGATGGTGGTAAACGGCCACTGGGCATACCGACCGTCACGGATCGCATTGCCCAAATGGTCGTGAAGCTGCAAATTGAACCCGGGTTGGAAAAGCACTTTCATCCCAGCTCCTACGGTTACCGGCCGGACAAGTCAGCCCATCAGGCGCTACAGGTAGCAAAACAACGTTGCAACAAACGCGCCTGGGTGGTCGACATGGATATCAAGGGATTCTTTGACGCGATCGATCACGACCTGCTGATGCGGGCGGTGAAACGTCATATCAAAGAACCCTGGCATCTACTGTATATCCAACGCTGGCTGAAAGCCCCGGTACGACAGGCTGGCAGAGACGGCGGCAGCCGTCAGCAAGGCACCCCGCAAGGCGGTGTTATCAGCCCGTTACTGGCGAACCTGTTTTTGCACTACGTCTTTGACATCTGGATAGAAAAGCACTGGGGAGGCATCCAGTTCGAGCGGTACGCGGATGACATTGTCTGCCACTGTTCAAGTGAACGAGAAGCAAAACGGCTCAAGCAACTATTGGAGAGTCGGTTTTCCCAATGCGGACTGCAGTTACATCCGGAAAAGACAAAGATTGTATACTGCAAGGGCGGATACAATACCGGGGACTATCAACACGTAAGCTTTGACTTTCTGGGCTACACGTTCAGGCCGCGGTGGATCAAGACAAGACAGGGTAAACAGGGACTATATTTTTTGGCAGCGGTGAGCCAGAATTCGGCCAAGCGCATACGCCGTGAAATAAATAGCTGGCCCTGGAAGTACTGGTGTCAGAAAGAGTTGAAGGATATACACAGCTACGTCAGCAGTAGACTACGAGGCTGGCTGAGCTACTACGGCCTGTTTGGAAGTAGTATCATCCGCAATGTATTGTTCCACTTCGACAGGCGTTTGAGTCGCTGGGGAAAGGCAAAATACAAGCAACTCAAAACCCTGATGCAGGCAGCGCGCAGGATTAACCGGTTACGGCAGGAAAGCCCGCACTGGTTCCCCCACTGGCACGCTGCTTGGATGGTGAACGGTTGGGCAGGAAGAGCCGTATGAAGCGAGAGTTTCACGTACGGTTCTGTGAGAGGCCAAGGGGGTGGTTCCTTTGGCCTACTCGACCATTTGCGCCGCGCAGCTTGGTCGTTGCATGCAAAATGGAATTAATGGGTGCGTAAAGCGCTAAGCACAGAAAATCTGAAAAGCATCTATGGGCATATCGCAAACCGGTATGATTTTCAACACGCGCTTATTACAGCCAGAGCCGATCAAAGAGGCAGAAGAATTCTGGTTGAGAATGCTGTAAATGAAGGCGATGAAGTATTAGATTGTGGTTCCGGTACCGGGACCACAGGTATTTTGGCAGCCAAAAAAGTGGGACAGCGCGGCAAAGTAACTTTTTTTGATCTCAGTGAAGACATGCTCTCTGTGGCGCGAGAGAAAGTTGTTCGACAAAACCTGCGGGAAAGGGTTACCTTTCAAACAGGGGATATGGTTCATTTACCGTTCGACAACAATAGCTTTGACGTGGTGCTTTCGACATATAGCCTATGTCCCGTGTATGATCCGGAAAATGCGGCCCTGGAGCTTTACCGGGTGACGAAACCGGGAGGCAAACTTGGTATTACCCATTCGACAGAGCCGGAGAATGTGATTGTGAAGCGTTTGGCCGACCGGGTTGAAGGTTTTGCGTGGCATCTTCCTTGGCTGTCCATGGGGTGTCGATCTGTCAATGTTCTCGCTGCACTGAAAAAAGCAGGTGGGAAGGTTCTTCTGACCAGATATATAGGAGTTCCATTGTGGCCATTTCTGGTGTTCATAATCGAGAAGCCTGTAACCTGATATAGCCATCATTGCGGACGCCAATTCCGCTAAGATCCATTAGCACCGATTATGGTAAACGTTAGGCGCCAATTAGAGATCAGTGATTAAATGTCAGATTGTGGTTGTGGGGCAGAACAAACAGATAAGCCAGAGAGAAAAACACTTATTGTACTTCTCTCAATAAACGCATTTATGTTTGTTTCTGAATTGGTTGTAGGGTGGCTGGCACAATCTACGGGCTTAATTGCCGATTCTCTGGATATGCTTGCTGATGCAGCAGTGTATGGTCTTTCACTCTATGCTGTTGGCAAAGGAATCGTGCGTCAAGCCAGGGCGGCTCAAGTCAGTGGGCTATTACAAATTATATTAGGGCTTGGCGTCCTGTTTGAGGTCCTTAGACGGTTGTTATTTGGCAGTGAGCCTCAAAGTACATTAATTATAGTAGTTGGTTCTGCTGCTTTGTTAGCGAATATTATTTGTCTTGTATTAATATCCAGGCACAGAGAGGGCGGCGTACATATGAGAGCCTCTTGGATATTTTCAACAAACGATGTTATAGCCAATTTAGGGGTAATAGTTTCCGGTTTGCTTGTTACAATTTTAGGCAGTCGGTTTCCTGATCTGATTGTCGGAACAATAATTTCACTTATAGTCATTCGTGGTGGAATTAAGATACTCCATGACGCGAAAGGAAGCACGTGAAGCAGTATGCCTGACAAAGCACTGCACTCGGAAATGTTTTCCGTTACGCTCCAATATTACCGGTGAACGAGTCGTTATGTGACAGAATGTATGAGGTGAGAAACTCGGCCCATGAAGATTTGCATTATCGGAGCGTCGGGAAAGCTCGGAAAATACATGGTGCAGCACGCGCTTGACCGGGGTTACGAAGTTGTTGGAGTTTGCCGGGAGCGGAGCGTAGAAAAACTTGACGCGTTCAAGGGGCGTATCACAGTAATACCCGGAGCGACTAACGACCGCGAGATCATCAGGAAAGCCGTTGCGGGGTGCGATGGTGTGCTTATCGTACTCGTCCCATGGGGCATCCAGCAGTACTCGACGGGAACTGCACAGGCAGTGCTGGATTTCGCGAAGACGGATGCGCGCCTCATTTTCTCATGTGGGTGGCACATCACGCGTGATGGCAAGGATGAGTACACGTGGAAGCTTAAATTGTTCGTCAAAGTTTTCAGTCGGTTCGCGTATCTCTTGCGAATCGCAGACCTTGACGATCAGGTGGAAGCATGCCGACGAGTGTTCGCCAGCAACACTCTGTGGACTGTTGTGCGGGGGAGTGATCTTGAAGAGGGTGAAAGCCAGGGGCTGCCCGTGTGGAGTCGGCACGTCGGTGACCCTATTCTTAAAAGCAATATGACGCGCCGTGTGGACTTTGCTCTTTTCATGGTAGAGGCTCTTGAAAATGACGAGTTGATAAACGAGGCTCCGGCGATTGTCGGGTGCTGTACACCCTCGGCGCTAGCACATGCACCCGGCATCAATTAGCAGAGCCACATAATCAGGCGTTATGCTTTCAAGTAGGTCGCATGGAAAACGGGAGGCACTCTATGAATGAAGATAAATCAATAGTCAGATTGTTTTTTGCTAGGATGAAAACCGAATTTCTGGATCTTCCTGGACCAGAAAAGCTGGCATTCATGGAAAAAGATAGAGCCAATCTCGATGAACTTGGAATGACGGCTATTTCAATGATTGATTGTAATGAAACAAATGATGAGTGGGACTACATAGGCGTGGAAAGATGGCCGTCAAAAGAAGCTATTGCAAAACGGGAAAAGTTCGAGAATGAGGAGCTACGGATATCAAAGTTTGTTGATTATAAAACGTATATAGGTCATGAGCAGTCTTTCGAGTCATATGGTAAATAGCAATAATGAAACGTAACAAAAGCAGGCACAGTCGCCAAATTCCTTAGGTATTAGACCGGGTCTCCAAACCACTTGCGCGGTTTTCCGGTCTGTGCTGCAGGCGTTATGTGTGCTGAAAAATAGAAAATATAACTCAAATTTGGAGAAAGCATTATGAGCGCCTATATTCCGGCTATAATTTGGGCTCTAAGTGCGTGTGTCTGTCTTTACATTGCAAAAGTTCGTCATGTAAAGTCGACGTTGGGCTGGAGGCTGTTTGCTGTTATTTTAGGGCCATTGGCAATACCGTTGGTTTTTTTCGCGAAATCTGAGGGTTCGCCAAGTTGATCTGCAGACAAAAATACAAGGAGCGTAGTAATGGAACCTGAATACATAGCCGGAGATAGCGGTTCTTTAGAACAGCGTAATATAGCAATCCGGGTATTAGCTGCTATATTCTGGCTTTTCCTGACAATGCTGGTAGTGAATATAATTGTAGGCGCTGTTATAGGGGGTATGGCAGGAACGGAAGCCGGTGCCGGGAAATCACTTACTGATGCGGCTAATGCCGGCGCCGTGGCGGGGCAGCAAGCCTCTGCGGAATTTATGAGCAAACATGGTGGCAAGGTGTTCCTAGGTGAGCTGGCCTTATGGTTGACCTTGCTCCTGATGGGAAAATTCCCATGGGTGTCGAAGTTCAAAATTTCGAGCGCCTGACAATGCGGTCAGGCCCGATTAAAACTCGTCTATAAATGCCTGTGAATTTACTACGTCAATTCATATTAAGCTTGTTTTTGCTGGCATCCGTTCCTGTCGTTACGGCTGCGCCCGACGACGTGATCATTAGCGATGCCGAGTTGATGCAAACCGTATTTGCTGATGCAGGGACCGTCACGGCTGAACAGGTCTCGCTGACTACGGCGCAATGCGACTGGATCGACAGGTATTTCCATTTTACCCTTGAGCCAAAGTCCGTGTCGGTATGGTTGTCACGCGATGCATCCGGCCAGGTCATGGCCGGCCTGATCAGGCAGGATATTGTCTATGAGGGCCAGACAATAACCGTGGCCATCGGACTGAGTGCCGAGCTCCGGGTTATTCGCGCGGCGGTCACGGCCGCGCCCGCGTCGTTGCGCCAGCCACTGGAAGCCTCGATCGGCGCCGGTTACCTGAAGCGCTATACGATGATGTCGGCGCGCCAGTTGGGTTATCTGGCCAATGTACTGAACAAGAAAGGGCAACCGACGGCAATGGTGGCGAATCAGCTGTTCAGGAGTGGCGCCATCCTGGCCGCGATCATCAACACGGGCGAATGAGTTCCGAGCATCCAATGCCTGTGTAAAATCATGTAAATTCAATCCCACAGGCTATCCCGAAATCATCCCTAACCGTTACACTTATTGTCGTTAAGTGGTTGTATTGTTTTGATCTATTGATGGCGGGCTGACTATCATCCAGTACTTGCACAAGCACATGCCTTTTCATTCAAACATGACGCCCGGCCATATCGTGATCCAGGGGCTTGGTGTGCTGATACTGAGTGCCTGCGCGGCTACACCCGAATACCAGCCCCCGGCGCTGACGGACGTCCCGGAAACCTGGTACAAGGTGACGGTGGAACAACCGGTGCAATCGGCTTGGCTGGTGGAATTGCATGATCCCGAGCTGCAAGCACTGGTCAGTGAGGCGCTGCAGAATAACCATGACTATGCCGCCCTCAGTGCCGAAGTGGAACAGGCCAGGCAACAACTGACTATCAGTGGTGCGCCACGCATACCGGAATTGTCGGCGGGTTTGACCGCCTCACGAAGCCGGGTGCAGACACCGGCGGCCACGACGACGACCGAGCGTGCCGAGCTGTCGCTGGATCTGAACTGGGAAGTCGATATCTGGGGCCGCTTGAGGGCTGCGCAGAAACAGGCGGCACTGACGCTGGCCGCCCGGGAGGCGGAACTGGAACAGATGCGCCAGACACTGGCGGCCGATGTCGGCAATGCCTGGTATGATGTCCTCGAAGCCCGGAAACTGCTGGAACTGTATCAGGGCCGGTTGAAAAACCTTGAACACAACCTGGATATCATCGAAACGGGCTATCGCCAGGGTTTGAGTCCCGCCCTGGATGTGTACCTTACCCGCAGTAACGTCAAACAGGAACAGGCCCGTGTGTCCGCGCAGCAACAGGCTGTGGCCACGGCCGCGCGTCAACTGCAACTGGTGCTGGGACGTTACCCGGATGGACAGGACTTTCCGCGCCAGCCGCTGCCGCCGGTCGACGGCAGCGTGCCGGCGGGTTTACCGTCCGAACTCGTCGGTCGCCGTCCCGAACTGCGCAGTGCCTGGCTTGACCTGCTGGCCGCCGATGCCGGCGTCGCCGTCGCCCATAAACAACGCTTCCCTCACCTGACCATCACCGGTAGTGCCGGCCAGGGTTCCGATGCGTTGGGTCACCTGCTGGATGCCGACCAGGGTTTCTGGTCGCTGGCCGGTGGCCTGTTACAGCCGCTGTTCAATGCCGGGGACCTGGCCGCGCGGGAACAGCAGGCACGGCTCAGGCTGAAGCAACTGGAGCAGCAGTATCAGTCCCGCGTGTTCCAGGCCTTCGCCGAGGTCGAGACCGCACTGACGCAGGAAAGTGCGCTGGAGACGCAATATCAGCAATATCTGGATGCGGAAAAAAACGCCGTAGCGGCCGAGACGCTGTCATTCGAACAATATCAACGGGGGCTGGTCAATTACGCTACCGTACTGGAGTCCCAGCGTCGCGCGTTTGATGCGCAAAGCGCCGTTGTGCAGCTGAAACGGCAGCGACTGGGCAACCGCATTTTATTGTACACGGCATTGGGTGGTGACTTTGGTGGAGAAGAGCATGAACAAATACAGCCTGGTGATTCACAAGCGGGTGAGGTGTCGCCGTGAGCAGGATTAGACGCTTCGTCGTTCCGCTGGCGGTCGCGGCGGTGGCCGTGTTCAGCGCCTGGTTGATTATGGTCAACAGCCCCGACATTGCCCGCAAGCCACCGCCCCGCAGCCCGCAGATGACGGTCGAGACCCTCAAGCTCAAACCCAATAATTATGAGGTCATCATAAACAGTTACGGCACGGTCGAACCACGCACCCGGGGTGAACTCAAGTCACAGGTCAATGGCCAGGTGATCGAGGTCAGCGATCATTTTCGCGCCGGTGGTTATTTTGAAAAGAATGAGATGCTGGTCAAGGTCGACCCCCGGGACTTCAGGGCCCAGGTGCAGATTTCCGAGGCGGCGCTGGCCAGTGCCCGGCAGGCGTTGTCCGAGGAGCAGGCCCGCAGTCATCAGGCCCTGGAAGACTGGAAACGTCTGGGGGTCAGTGACAAGCCTTCGGCGCTGGTGCTGCGTCAACCGCAGCTGCGGGCGGCCGAGGCGGCTGTGGCCTCGGCGGAGGCGGCGCTGGGACAGGCCCGGCTGAACCTGGAGCGCACCGTCATTCGCGCACCGTATGCCGGGCGCGTTCTCTCCATCGATGCAGACATTGGCCAGGTGGTGGCCGTCGGTAGTGTGCTGGCGGAAATCTTCGCCGTCGATGCGGTCGAGGTGCGCCTGCCATTACGCAACCAGGATCTGCAGTTTGTTGATCTGCCGGAGAGTTATCGTTTCAAGGCCGCGGATCGTGCCAGCTTGCCGAAGGTCGTCATCGAGTCTTCGCTGGTGGTGCCCGAACAATGGTCGGCACGTGTGGTGCGGACGGAAGGCGCAATCGATGAAACCTCGCAGCAACTCCATGTCGTTGCCCGTGTCGACGATCCCTACGGCAACAAGGCCGAAGGGCGGCAACCGTTGAAAATCGGTCAATACGTCAGCGCACGCATAGAAGGCAGGACACTGACTGATACGCTGGTGATCCCCAATCGGGCTATCTATCAGGGTAGCTACGTTTACGTGGTTAAAGACGGCCTGTTGAAACGCAGGGATATATCCATCATCTGGCGCAATGACGAGGATGCTATTATCGGCAGCGGTCTGCAGGGCGGCGATGAACTGGTGCTGACCGCCCTCGGGCAGGTACCCTCGGGTACGCCGGTCAGCGTTGCCGGCGAAGAAAATACTCAACATAACTTCGGGCAACAGACCCGGCCGGGCGCAGACCAGCCACTGACAACGGCGGGGGATACGCCGTGATCGAATGGTTCGCCCGTAATCATGTGGCGGCAAACCTGTTGATGGTTTTTATCCTGTTTCTCGGCCTGATTTCCCTGGCCACCCGTATCTCCCTGGAGATTTTTCCTGTTATAGACCCTGATACCATTTCGGTGTCGGTTGCCCTGCGTGGCGCCACCCCCGAAGATGTCGAGCAGGGCGCGGCGATTCGCATCGAGGAGGCGGTACAGGACCTCGAGGGTATCAAGCAGATCAGCAGCCGCAGCGTCGAGGGCGGTACCACTGTCAGCATGGAGGTTGACAGTGGCTATGATCCGCGCATCCTGCTGGATGATGTCAAGACCCGCGTCGGCGCGATTAATACCTTTCCCGTCGAGGCGGAAAAGCCGTTGATACAACTGGCGCAATGGAAGCGGGAGGTGATGACGGTCACGGTGGCCGGTGACTATAGTGAGAAGGAACTGCGCGAGTATGCCGAGCAGGTGCGTGATGATCTTCTCGGCCTGGAAAATGTGACCCAGGTTGAACTCGATGGCGTACGCAATTACGAGATTGCCATCGAACTCTCTCCGGACCGATTGCGCCAGTATAAACTCAGCCTCACCGACGTCGCCGATGCCGTCAAGGCCAGTTCGCTTGATCAGTCCGCCGGTAATGTACGTTCCGAAGGCGGCGATATCCTCATACGCGCCAAGGGCCAGTCCTATCATCGCGATGATTTTGCCGCCATCGTGGTCAAGACCTCGGTGGATGGCGGTATCATTCGTCTCGGGGATGTGGCGCAAATCCGCGATGATTTTGAAGAGACGCCGTTGCGGACGCGCTTCAACGGCCAGCGGGCGGTATTGCTCCAGGTCTATCGTATCGGCAAACAGAGCGCCATCGCCGTTGCCGACGACGTCAAGGATTATATCCGCAAGCAACAGGCGAACCTGCCGGTCGGCATGAGCCTGAGTTACTGGGATGACGATTCACAGATCGTCAAGAACCGCCTGGCGACACTGACCAATAATGCCATCCAGGGCGGTATCATGGTGTTTGCACTGCTGACGCTGTTCCTGCGGCCGTCGATCGCTTTCTGGGTCTTTATCGGTATACCGATCAGCTTCATGGGTGCCTTTCTGTTCATGCCTTTTATCGGCATTACCCTCAATATCGTCAGTCTGTTCGGATTCATCCTGGTGCTGGGCATCGTCGTCGATGATGCCATTGTTACCGGTGAAAATGTTTATCGTCACATGCGTAATTCGGAGAACAGTCTCGATGCCGCTATCAACGGCACCCGGGAAGTGGCCATTCCGGTCACCTTCGGCGTGTTGACGACGATCGCGGCGTTTCTGCCCATCGGTTTTATCGAAGGCCATCGGGGCGCCATCTTCGCGCAGATACCGGCCGTGGTGATACCGGTGCTGATCTTTTCATTAATCGAGTCCAAGTTCGTATTGCCGGCCCATCTCAGATATATCAACCTCAAGCGTGAGCATGCCTCGACGGCGCGTTTCACCCGTTGGCAGCAACGATTTGCCGACGGTTTCGAGAATGCCATACTGAAGTACTATCAGCCCTTGCTGGCGCTGTGTCTGAGAAACCGGATGACGACACTGGCCTCTTTTACCGGGGTTTTAGTCATCCTGTTTGCCATCGTCAGCAGTGGCTGGATGCATTTTGTATTTTTTCCCCGTATCCAGAGCGAGACCGCGCGCGCGGCCCTGACCATGCCTGCCGGTACACCCTTCGAGGTCACGGACCGCTATGTGCAGAGGATGACGGAGATGGCCAGGCGCTTGCAGGAAAAATACCGGGATCCCGGTACCGGCGAAAGCCTGATCATGAATATCCTCGCCACCAGTGGTGCCGGTGGCCGGGGTAGCAGCAATGGTTCGAACGTCGGCCGGGTGATGTTCGAAATCGTCCCGCCCGAGCATCGCCATGCAACAATATCCAGTTCCGACCTGGTCAATGAATGGCGAAAATCGATCGGCCCGGTGCCGGGGGCCGAGACTTTAACCTACAGGGCGGAGATCGGCCGCGGCGGTGATCCCATCGATGTACAGTTACGGTCTAATTCGCTGGCTACACTCGATGAGGTGTCACAGAAGGTTAAAGCAAGGCTCGCCACCTACCCGACGGTGTTTGATATTGCCGACAGTCTGTCTGACGGCAAACAGGAACTGGAAATCGAACTGACTGATCAGGGCTATGCCCTGGGGCTGACGCGTGCCGATGTCATACGCCAGGTACGCAATGCCTTTTACGGGGCCGAGGTACAGCGGGTCCAGCGTGGTCGTGATGATGTCCGCGTCTTTGTCCGTCTGCCGCTGGATGATCGTAGATCGGTAACCAGCCTGGAGGAGCTTTTAATCCGCGCGCCGGGAAACAAACGGGTTCCCCTGGCCAGTGTCGCCCGGCTCAAACCGGGCAAGAGCGCCGCGGTGATCTACCGCATTGATCATTTCCGCACGGTCGATGTGACCGCCGATATCGACAAGGCGACGACAAATATGACGGTGTTGCAGGCGGATTTAACCGGTTTCCTTGATGATCTGGTCGCCAAGTACCGCGGCGTCAGTTATCGCCTGGAAGGCGAGGCCCGCGAGCAGCGTGAATCTTTTGGCAGCCTGGGACTGGGTTTGATCTTTATACTGTTTACCATCTACAGTTTGCTGGCCATCCCGCTTAAATCCTTTATCCAGCCGGTCATCGTCATGTCGGTGATCCCGTTCGGTGCCATCGGCGCCATTATCGGCCACTGGATCATGGGCATGGATCTGTCGTTGATGAGTCTGCTGGGATTGATGGCCCTGATCGGCGTTGTCGTCAATGACAGTCTGGTGCTGGTGGATTTTATCAACAAGACCCAGAGCAACGGCGGCGATTCATTAATGGATACCGTGGTGGCCGCGGGTGCCGCCCGCTTCCGACCCGTCATGCTGACATCGCTGACGACCTTTTTCGGTCTCATGCCGCTGTTGTTTGAAAAATCCACCCAGGCCCAGTTCCTGATCCCGATGGCCGTATCGCTGGGATTCGGTATCATGTTCGCGACCTTTATTACCCTGCTGCTGGTACCGGTGAACTACCTGCTGGTGGAGGATGTGCGCCGGTTATTCGCAAGAAATTTCGATCGATAATACTTCCGTTATCCGAACATCATCGCATGCTCGTCCATGCATTACAGGGCTCTGTTGTACTCAGCGGCCCGCCTTGATTTGATCGCGGGCGGCAATGCCGCGTAATAATCGACCGAGTATATCCGCCCCGGTAATCACCCTTTTTTCGTCAGACCATATGAGTATCAGGTCGTCATCGATGACATCATCGACAGAGGATTTGGGATTGACCTTGAGTCTGGAAAGCACCTTGCCCAGCAGGGTGGCCGGGTTGGTAACGATGATGGGGCGGTGGCAATAGACATAAGGATTGATCGGTTCGCTGCCGAGCAGGGCATCACGCAGAAAGGCGTTGGCATTCAGCACCACGCAGGGCTGATTCCTCTCATCGACAATGATGACCCATTTTTTACCGGAGCGGTTGATATCGAGTATAAACGGCGACTGTTTATCCCGTGTAAATTCCGGAAATAAAGGCCTGTCGTTTGTTGTCGGCAGACTGATGATGCTGTTCGGGTCAATTCGTTCGCCTTCCTGGGTAACGGCAATATCATCCAGTGCCAGAAAATTTATCGCCCCTATGCCTTCCAGGCGATCGATGTCCGATTCCTCCGCCTCGATATGTTTACGCAACACCGTATGCAGGTCGCTTTCCTTGAAATAACGGATGCCCTCCGTACCCAGCCACCAGTCCAGTACCCGGGCGCTCGGTTTGGCGACCGGGTAGAGTATGATCTGGTAGATGCGTAACACAGGCGCCAGCAGCGAGCCCATGCGCATGGCATGACGCGAAAAATAGGCCTGCGGAAAGATTTCGCCGGCAAAAGTGATGAGGAAGGTCGAGAAGAAAAACGAGGTCACCCCGGTCATTACGGAATTTGACAGCAACGTCAGCAGGACATTGATGCCTACGTTACCCCACAGTATTGTGGTGAGGGTCAGGTTGAAATCCCTGCGCAAGGCCATAATCTTTTTTGCTGCGGGATTGTTCGCCGCGACTTCCACTTCCAGGCGCAGACGACTGGTACCCAGTAAGGCCAGATTCAGGCCGGAGAACATGGCCGACTGGCTGATACAAATGAAGATACCCATCCAGACTAAAGTATCGATTGGCTGTAATTCCATGAGTTATTTCCTTCCGGAAGGTTTGGATGACCGGGGCAGGTGGTCGTTAACAGTGAGCCGGATTAAAGCCGGACGAGCGGTCGCAAACGTCATCTATTCCGATAACTCCTGTTCACTGCTGTCTGCCGCAGTGTCAGGATTGGCCGCGGGCGCCGTGCCGCCGCTATCGATATTCAGCTCGCTGAGATGATGGATGCCCTTGACCATCTGGCGGGCCATGCGTCGGATACGACTGTTCTGTTCCATGATCTCAATCATCTCCGGGATGGCCAGCCGTTGGCCGGCGCCGGCATTCAACAGGTTTTTCTTCACTGCATCATAAGCGAGCTGGACCTGTTCAAGTTGCGATTCACAGCCGGCGAATGAAAACGTTTCGCTTTCAGTGTTGGTCAGTTTTATCAGGTTGACGACCTGGGAGCGATACTCGGTCATGCCCCGGGACAGGTCCGTGTCGTCGATGTAGCCTATTCCGGCCTGGCTGTTGGCGACTTCCACTGCCTGTTCCGCGCAGGCCAGCAAGTGTTGCTCCGCGCGCAGCGCCGTGGCCAGTTGCGTCGTAACTTCACCGGTCAGTGACTCCTTTTCCAGTCTGGCAATAAATTCGGCGACGGCGTTGGTCAGTCTTTCGACCACGGTGAAATCACCGGAGATCTGTTTTCCCGGCCTGGCTTCCGTACTCAGTACCGCCAGGGCCATGCGTCTGGTGACGGCGGCTATGCGCGTTAATTCCAGCGCCAGGGCGTTCAGTGCCAGCATCGGCGATACGGCGACGGTCTTGTCGAGATAGCGCGGGCGTCCTTCGGCTTCCTCATGCGTAACAAAACGCTGTTCCAGAAAGGCCGCGAGGCGTTTGCTCAGCGGCAACATCAACAGCACCCCGAGGATGTTGAAGGTAGTATGAAACAATGCCAGTGTCACCGTGGGGATGTCTTCGAGGCCCAGGAGTTCACTGGTGATTCTCACGCTCCAGAATAACAGCGGTAAAATCATCAGGGCCACAATGCCGGTAGCGGCATTGAAGATGATATGTGCCGCCGCAACCCGTTTGGCATTGGGCGTGGCACCGATAACGGCGAGTGCGGCGGTCGATGTCGTACCCACATTGGCACCGATCACCATGGCCGCCGCGGCATGCAGTCCCAGCAGGCCGCCGCCGGCAGCCGTCAGGGTAATGGCAATGGCGGCGCTGGATGATTGTGTCAATACCGTCATGAAAAATCCGATCACCACATACAGCAGCACCCCGGCGACACCATCGGCACTGAAGCTGTGCAGGTCAATGGATGTGGTCAGTCCGGTAAAGGCATCCTTTAGTACATCGATGCCGATAAAGAATAATCCGAATCCGGCCAGCGCCATCCCCAGCGGGGCACGCCGGCTGCCTCCACCCGTCAGACGTAACAGCATGCCGATGCCGATCATCGGCAGGGCAAAGGTGTCCACATTGATCTTGAAGCCGACTATCGCCACCAGCCAGCCGGTCATGGTCGTGCCGATGTTGGCGCCGTAGACAACACCCAGGGCCTGATACATGCTGATCAGGCCGGCATTGACAAAGCCGATGGTGGCAACGGTAACAGCGCTGGATGACTGGACAATAGCGGTAATGGATATACCGGTAACTATTCCGCGTGCGGGAGAGCGGGTCGATTTCCCCAGCATGTCGCGCAGGGCATGGCCGGCGGCCAGTCTGAGCCCATCGGTAATCATGTTTACCGCCAGCAGGAACAGGCCGAGTCCGCCTGCCAGCATGCCTATGGTGAAGTAGTCCAGTTGCATCTCCTTACAGCATGCCGACCGGCAGTACTGCCATTATGATATACGATTCCATCATTATTCTTCTTCGCCGCCGGATAAATGTAATATTCCGCTGACTATTTTACATCGAATGGATGATGAATGATTCCGGGATGTCGAATGCGGGCGGATTTTCTATGGTGGCAACAGGCCCTGGTGTTAAAGTATCCCCCCGGTTTACCGATGACCGAGAGAAGCAGAGTTGTTTATCGTTGATGGCAGCACCATCACCGTTTCACCCCGGGGTCTACAATGAATACAGTGTCATCGCCTCAACCGGTACGTCAGCCACACTGGTTAATCCCGTGCTTGCTGGCCATGTTCGTGCTCAATGGCTGCGCTACCCTGAATGAAAAAGAATGCCTGAATGCCGACTGGCGTTCGATCGGCTTTGAAGACGGGACGCGCGGGGCCAAACTCAGCCGCATCGGACAGCATCGGGAAGCCTGCGCTGAGTATGGCATAAAACCGGATCTTGATGCCTATAGATCCGGTTATGGACAGGGCCTGAAGAGCTACTGCCGGCCTCGCAATGGCTATCATGTCGGTCTGAAGGGCAGTAGTTATAATGATGTCTGTCCGGCCGCGCTTGAAAAGAATTTTCTCCAGGGTTACTCGGCAGGGCGCACCATCTACAAGCTCGAAGTGAAAATCCGCGGTCTGAGCAGTCAGATCAAGAAGCAGGAAAAGGAGCTGGAGGAATCAAAAGAGCGTCTGAGCCAGCTGGAAGCCGAACTGGTCAGTGATGGCGTCAACAGCAAGCGTCGCCTGGAACTGCTTGGCGAGGTGCGCGAACTGGGCAAGGAGCAGGGGCAACTGGAAAACCAGATCAAGTCGATGGGGATGGACATGGCCAGGCTCCAGGGTCAGGTGGACGGGCTCAAGGCTAACAGCCCGTACTGACAATCTGTTGACCGGGCAGGGGTGATGAAATGCATATTATTTTAGCTGCGCTGGGGATGGTCGTTTCAATCCTTGTGTTACTCAACCGTTTGGCGGAGGCCGGCATCGATATCGGTGGCCTCAATCCGTTCCTGTGGAACCGGCGCAGGAAATGGCGAAATATGTATCAGGGTAATCCGGTGTTTAAAATCGACAGGCCGATGGATGCAACGGCAATCCTGATGGTTGCGACGGTCAAGGCCGACGGCGACATGACGACAGAGGAGAAAAGAATACTCCTGAAGCTGTTCGAACAGGAATTCAACCTGAGTAAAAAAGATGCCGCCGGCCTGCTCATATCCAGTGTCCACCTGCTGGGCGATGGTACGGAGGTGCGCAACAATATCGAAAAATTTCTTGCCCCGAGCAGGGAAAAATTCACTCAATCACAGGCCGGCTCCGCCCTGGCCTTGATCACCAGCGTGGCGGGTGATCCCGGTACGAGACATGAAAACGTCCGGCAAGTGCTTGAACAGGTGGAGAGGATTTTCAAGCCGCCTTCTCAAGCTGAACAGGTATGGCAGGGCCAGTCCTGAGAAGTAACGCAGGGTGAGCGCCGCCCACCCTGCGACTGCTTTTTGTCTGTAGGAGCGGCTATGCCGCGATAGGTCGAGGCTGCACCGAACCCATCGCGGCATAGCCGCTCCTGCAACACAATATTTAACCCTGTGTTGCTCGTTCACTGCGTGACCGTAGCAGATAAGCATGTAGTCAACATCACGCCAGCCTTGTTCGCAGGTGTTGATGTAGGGATAAACTTGGCTCCGGATAGTGTATGCTGGGGTTTCGTTTTTGACCTGCAATCGACATTGATGGAACCCGATCTGAAATCCACTGAAATCTCAAGCCAGCCGCACCACCTGTTGCGCACGGTCTTTGGTTATGATGCCTTTCGTCCGGGCCAGGGCGAGATTATTGATCATGTCGTCGCCGGTGGTGACGCCCTGGTATTAATGCCAACCGGCGGTGGTAAATCGCTGTGTTACCAGATCCCGGCCCTGGTGCGGCCCGGCGTCGGTATTGTCGTGTCGCCATTGATCGCGCTGATGCAGGATCAGGTCCAGGCGCTGCGCCAGAACGGCGTACGGGCCGAATTCCTGAATTCGTCTCTCGATAATGCAGCAATTACCGCGGTCGAGCGGGCGTTACAGCAGGGCGGAGTGGATATACTCTACGTTGCCCCCGAGCGCCTGATGATGCCGCGCATGTTGGCCCTGCTAGAGTCGATGGAGCTGGCCCTGTTTGCCATCGACGAGGCCCATTGCGTGTCGCAATGGGGGCATGATTTTCGCCCGGAATATATCAGGCTTTCGATTCTGCATGAACGTTTCGCTTCGGTCCCGCGCGTGGCGCTGACGGCGACCGCGGATGGTCCGACCCGTAACGAGATCAAGCAACGCCTGTCACTGCAGCAGGCGCGCGCCTTTGTCAGCTCCTTTGATCGACCCAATATCCGCTATACGATCAACGAGAAGCGGGGTAACGCCCGCGAACAATTATTACGCTTCATTCGCAACGAACATGACGGTGAGGCGGGTATTGTCTATTGTCTGTCGCGTAAGCGCGTGGATGACATTGCTGCCTGGCTGGCCGCCAAGGGCCTGACGGCCCTGCCTTATCATGCCGGTTTGACTGCTGAACAACGACGATCGAACCAGCAGCGTTTTGTCGCCGAGGATGGCGTCATCATCGTTGCGACGATCGCCTTTGGCATGGGTATCGACAAGCCGGATGTCCGTTTTGTCGCCCATCTGAACATGCCCAAAAGCCTGGAGGCCTATTATCAGGAGAGCGGCCGCGCCGGGCGTGACGGTCTACCGGCCGATGCCTGGATGATCTATGGTTTGCAGGATGTGATCACGCTGCGCCAGATGCAGGCCACATCGCAGGCGGCGGAATCATTCAAGCGCAGCGAGCATCATAAACTGGAGGCGATGCTGGCTTTTGTTGAATCGACCGGTTGCCGTCGCCAGGCCCTGCTGCGCTATTTTGATGATGAACTGCCACAGCCGTGTGGCAACTGCGATACCTGTCTCTGTCCGCCGCAGACCTGGGATGCCACGGACGTGGCGCGAAAGGCTTTATCCTGCGTGCATCGTACCGGCCAGCGCTTCGGCGTCAATTACCTGGTCGATGTGCTGCAGGGGCTGGCCAATGAACGGATACAGACCTTTGGCCATGACCGGGTCAGCACCTTCGGCATTGGCCAGGAACTGGATCAGCAGGCCTGGCGGCATCTTTACCGGCAGTTGATCGCCCGCGGTCTGCTGGCCGTGGACCTTGAAGGCCACGGCGGCCTGCGCCTGACTGAGGCCAGCCGCCCGCTGTTGCGCGGCGAGCAGACACTGGAGCTGCGTCGACTCAGCGCGCGTGATCCGGTGACGCGGGCCGGTCGCAAGCCTGCGCGTCGGAGTCATAACGACGAAGACGGTTTGTGGGACGCGCTGCGTGAGTGTCGCCGCCGGCTGGCGAACGAGCAGGGCGTACCCGCCTATATGATATTCCATGATGCGACGCTGATGGCCATCGTCGAGCAGCGACCGCAGACCCTGGAGCAACTGGGGCGCATAAGCGGCGTCGGCGAACGCAAGCTGAAGGCCTATGGTGAGGCCCTGCTGGAGGTGCTGTGTCAGACGGAATTAAACACAGGTGCTGACACCGTACATGAAACCCTGCGACTGTTACGACAGGGGCAGGAGGTGCAGGCGATAGCCCGGTTACGGGGTCTGAAGCCGGCTACGATCTACACCCATTTACAGGAACTGCTGGCGCAGGGAGAGGTGGAACTGGAAGAGGTGGTGAAGCTGTCCCTGTCCGAGTTGCAACAGATTCACGCCGCCTTTGCACTGCTTAGCGATGATCAGCGCCTGAAGCCGGTTTACGAGGCGCTCGATGGTCGCTATGAATACGGCCTGCTGCGCTGTATCCGCGCTGCGCAGTCCGGGGTGGTGGAAGATACGACAGTGTGACGGGGTGTTACCCGGCCGTTGCGGCCGAGCGGTACCAGGCAGCGTTTCAGCCGCCTTGATCTGGGGCCTGCGCAAGCTGCATGCTAGTATCCACAGAGTGCAAATTATCGGGAGGTGGTTATGGTCAGTCTGGGCACGGCCTGTACGGCATCGGCAACACGGGTACTGCTGTGCGGGGCCGGCGAACTGGGCAAGGAAGTGGTTATCGAATTGCAGCGGCTGGGTGTCGAGGTGATCGCCGTGGATCGTTACGCCAATGCCCCGGCCATGCAGGTGGCGCATCGCTCCCACGTTATCTCGATGCTCGACGGTGAGGCCTTGCGGGCTATTATCGAGGCCGAGTCGCCGGACTACATCGTGCCCGAGATCGAGGCGATCGCGACCGCCACGCTGGCGGAGCTGGAGCAGGAGGGTTTTACCGTCATACCCACGGCGCGGGCGGTGCAGCTGACGATGAATCGCGAGGGTATCCGGCGCCTGGCCGCCGAGGAACTGGGCCTGCAGACCTCGCCCTATACCTTTGCCGGAAATCTACAGGAGTACCAGGCGGCCGTGGCGCAGCTGGGGCTGCCGTGTATGGTCAAGCCGGTCATGAGTTCATCCGGCAAGGGCCAGAGCCTGGTGCGGGAGGACGCCGACATCAACAAGGCCTGGGACTACGCCCAGTCGGGTGGCCGCAGCGGTGCCGGGCGGGTCATCGTCGAGGGTTATATTGATTTTGATTTCGAGATTACGCTGCTGACCGTGCGTCATAGCCAGGGTACGAGCTACTGTCAGCCTGTCGGTCACAAGCAGGTAGACGGTGATTACCGCGAGTCCTGGCAGCCACAGGCGATGTCTCCCCGGGCGCTGGAAAAGGCGCAGCAGATTGCCCGTACCGTCACCGACAGACTCGGTGGCCGGGGTATTTTCGGGGTCGAGCTTTTCATCAAGGGAGAAGAGGTCTGCTTCAATGAGGTCTCGCCGCGACCGCATGATACCGGTCTGGTGACGCTGATCTCGCAACCGTTGTCGGAGTTTGCGCTGCATGCGCGGGCCATCCTCGGCCTGCCGATACCCGAGATAGAAAATTACGGTGCCGCGGCCTCCTGTGTCATCCTCGCCGAGGGCCATTCGCAGCGGCCCGTCTATCACGGGCTTGATGAGGCGCTGTCATCTCCGGCCACCCAGCTCAGGTTATTTGCCAAGCCGGAGGTGGACGGCCGGCGGCGTATGGGTGTCGTGCTGGCCCGCGCTGACAGCGTTGCCGAGGCCCGCGCTGTGGCTACGCAGGCCGCTGCCAGAGTACGTGTCGAATTATGACACTGATCGCAAGGAAGCCGTAGGAGCGGCTGTGCCAACAAAAAAGGACTGAGTGCTGAGGACTAAGTGCTGAGTGAAAACCTGAAACCGGGTTTTGTAGGAACGGCTCCTACAAAGCTTGATGCCTGCTCTCGTTCCCACGCTCCGCGTGGGAATGCATACCCTGAATGGGATTATGTCTACAGCTTGCAGTAACCATTTATTTTGGGCCCTGAATCTATTCAGTAT
>Ga0102952_1000307_pt1 | contig 20051 bp, 15 predicted proteins | sample SalPon2A_C_D1_MG_FD_78506 | JGI IMG/M metagenome (GOLD analysis project Ga0102952, IMG submission 78506) | Soil microbial communities from South San Francisco under conditions of wetland restoration - Salt Pond MetaG R2A_C_D1_MG | ecosystem: Environmental > Terrestrial > Soil > Wetlands | place... | reverse complement strand
GTCGGAACCGTGTTTTCACATAAAGGGAATCATAGGCCTGATTCTGGAATCTCCTGCCCGGGTGGTGCCTTATGAAACGCCTTTTAAGTTGTCCGTTCCGAAGCACTTCATTGAGGAAAACGATATAGGGCTGCAACCCGGCCTGGTGGGCCAGGATTTCCCGGAGGGTAAGGTCTTTTTTATCCCTATGGTGCCTCCAGGGTCGCCAATATTGGGAAAAGGGGACGTCTAAATTGAGTTTTCCCTGTTCCACCAGCCTCATAATGGCTGGCAGGGGTCCCATGATCTTGGTGACTGAGGCCAGGTCGTACAAATCGGTCATACGCACCGGATGGATGCTGTCATAGGTATGGAATCCGTAGGCCTTTTGGAAAATTACTTTCCCTTCTTTGGCTACCAGGACTTCGGCCCCCGGGAAGGCTTCATTTTTTATACCGTTCGCAATAATTGAATCTGCCTGTTTTTGGATCCGTGCCCCGTCCAGCCCGAAATCGGCCGGATCGGCCAGGGGTAGTGCCTCTTGTGCGGTGAGAAACCCGGCAGATAAAAAAAGAAAAACGAATATAACTTGTTTCATAGTTGATGGGGCTGCCACCCCGGATGTTCCGCTTACCCCAGGAGGGTCACCGCTTCTTTGGCAAAATAGGTGGCAATAATATCGGCCCCGGCCCTTTTGATGGCCAGCAGTTGTTCCATCATCACGGCGTCATGATCCAACCAGCCCTTTTCTGCGGCCGCTTTCACCATGGCGTATTCCCCTGAAACCTGGTAGACGGCCAGCGGGAGCTGTATGCTATTGCGGATTTCGCGAACGACGTCCAGGTAGCACAACCCGGGCTTCACCATGATGATATCCGCCCCTTCCTCTACGTCCATCCGAACCTCTTTCAGGGCCTCAAGCCGGTTCGCAGGATCCATTTGATATGTTTTTTTGTCCGGGGGTATCCCGGAGGAATCCACAGGTGCGGACTCCAGGGCATCCCGGAAGGGCCCGTAGAAAGAACTGGCATATTTGGCGCTGTAACTCATAATCCCGGTCTGGGTATAGCCTTCTTCTTCGAGGGCATCCCGGATGCTGAGGATGCGGCCGTCCATCATATCGCTGGGGGCTACAAAATCTGCGCCGGCCGCTGCGTGGGAAACGCTCATTTCGGCCAGTACATCCACTGTGGCATCATTCAGGATGTACCCGTTTTCCACGATCCCATCGTGGCCATATGTTGAATACGGGTCCAGGGCCACATCGGTCATCACCAGCATGTCCGGGCAGGCCTCTTTCACATGTTTGATGGCGAGCTGCATGAGGCCATTGGGGTTAATGGCTTCTTTTCCCTTGTTGTCCTTGAGGTTTTCGGGGACCTTTACGAAGAGCAATACTGCCTTAAGCCCCATGGACCAGAGGGATTTTACTTCCTTTTCCAGCTCATCCGGGCTTAGGCGGAAGTAGCCTGGCATGGAATGGATGGGATTTCGCAAAGCCCGCCCTTCTTCCACGAAAAGGGGAACCAGGAAATCGTCCGGATTGAGGGAGGTTTCCCGGGCGAGGGAGCGGATGGCTTTGGTAGCACGGAGTCTTCGGTTTCTACGGAGTGGATACATGGTCTTTTCGGAATATTTAATTTTATGCCGCTTCCCGGAAGCAGGTTATATCGTAATCTCCCCTCTCAGGTAGGGCGCCGCCTTCCCGCTTATCTTCACCCGGTCGCCCAGGGCCTCGCATTGCAGGGAGCCGCCACGCTTTGACAACTGCCTGGCACTCAACCGGTTCTTTTTCAGTTGCCCGGACCAATACGGGATCAGGGTGGTATGCGCCGATCCGGTCACCGGATCCTCGTTGATCCCCGCCTGAGGGGCAAAAAATCGGGATACAAAATCCACCTGCTCCCCCTTTGCCGATACGATAACGCCCCGGGCGTCCACTTTGTTCAGAAGGAAAAAGTTGGGGGAAAGGTTTTCAATCGTTTGCTGGTCCTTATAGATCAACAGGTAGTCCGTTTTGCCCTTAAGGGTTTGAATTGGCGAGACACCGATGGCCTCTTCCAGCGCTTTAACCGGGGCTATTTCTTTTGGGGGGTCTGCCGGGAAATCCAGGGACAGCAGGCCGTCCCTCCCCTTTTCCACAGACATCAACCCGCTCCTGGGGGAGTAGAAGGACAGCAGGTTGGCGCCGGGCTCAAAATGGGTAAACAGCATGGAAGCCGATGCCAGGGTGGCGTGGCCGCAGAGATCGACTTCCGTTTCAGGGGTAAACCACCGGATTTCATAATGGTTGTCCGATTTAACGAGGAAGGCGGTTTCCGCCAGGTTGTTTTCGGCGGCGATTTGCTGCATGAGGGTGTCGTCCAGCCAGGCCTCCAAGGGACATACGGCGGCCGGGTTTCCGCTGAAAACCCGATCCGCGAAGGCGTCTATCTGATAAATCGGCAGTTTCATAGGGGGTGGTATGTATTTACAAATCTACTGATTCTTCAAACCCAATCCCGGGGTTCTCTTAAAACTTTCAGCAATTTCTCCTCCTCGCTTCCCTTTTCCGGATGGTGGTCGTACAGCCATTGAACCCTGGGGGGCAGGCTCATAAGAATACTCTCAATCCGGCCATTGGTTTTTAACCCGAAAAGGGTGCCTTTGTCGTGCACCAGGTTGAATTCCACATACCGTCCCCTTCGGATTTCCTGCCAGTCCCGTTGTGGCTGCCCCCAGGCCATGTCTTTCCGCTTTTCAACTATGGGCAGGTAGGCTTCCAGGAAGCTGTCGCCTACCCGGGTGACAAATTCATACCAATCTGTTATGGCCATATCATCGCTTTTCCGGCAGTAGTCGAAAAACAGGCCGCCCACCCCGCGGGCCTCATCCCGGTGGCTGTTCCAAAAGTAGGAATCACAGGCCGTTTTGAATTTCGGATAAAAGCCGGGATCCGAAACGTCACACGCTTTTTTACAAATGCGATGGAAATGCCCGGCATCTTCCTCGATGAGGTAATAGGGTGTGAGGTCCTGCCCGCCCCCGAACCATTGATCCAGGAGGTTTCCCTGCTTGTCATACATTTCGAAGTACCGCCAGTTGGCGTGGACCGTTGGGACCATCGGGCTATGGGGATGCAGTACCAGGCTGAGGCCGCAGGCATAGAAGTCTGTGTCGCCCACCCCGAAATATTGCTGCATACTTTCGGGAAGCTTTCCGTGCACTGCGGAAATGTTCACACCCCCTTTTTCGAATACGGAGCCATTTTCGATTACGCGGGTAAGGCCTCCGCCGCCCTCAGGCCGTTCCCAGGCATCCTCCCGGAAGCGGGCTTTGCCATCTACTTCCTCAAGAGCGTTGGTGATCCGGTCCTGCAAGTCCAGGATAAAGCCATAAAACCTATTTTTAAGGCCTTCTTCGGAGGAACCCGGACCCTGCGGGTCTGTATGTTTCGCATTCGTCATGGAATGGGCGTATCAATGGTTATTCCTTATAGTGTTTTACGGCATCTATAAAGGCCTTTGCGTGTTCCAGGGGCACATTGGGGAGTATCCCATGTCCCAGGTTCGCAATATACCGGTCTTTCCCGAATTCCCGGATCATCCTTTGAGTTTGTTCGCGGATCACTTCCGGGCGTGAAAGCAGGCGGGCGGGATCGAAATTCCCTTGCAAGGTTACTTTGCCGCCGGTGAGCCTTCGTGCATTCGCGGGGGAGCAGGTCCAGTCGACCCCTATGGCCGAGGCCCCGGATTCCGCCATTTCGCCCAGGGCGAACCAGCAACCTTTGCCAAAGACAATGACCTCCGTTTCCGGTTTGAGGGCGTCGACAATCTGTTGTATATAGGCCCATGAGAACTCCCGGTAGTCATCCGGGGATAGCATCCCGCCCCAGGAATCAAAGACCTGGACGGCATGCACGCCTGCCTTTACCTTGGCCCTGAGGTAGGCAATGGTGGTGTCTGTGATTTTTTGCAATAAGCGGTGGGCTGGTCCCGGCTGGCTGAAACAAAAGGCCTTTGCTTTGTCAAAGGATTTACTGCCCTGCCCCTGCACGCAATAGCAGAGAAGGGTCCAGGGGGAACCTGCAAAACCAATCAGCGGGACTTCCTCCTGCAGTTTTTCCAGGGTCATTTCGATGGCGTCCATCACATAGTCCAGTGCCTGTTCCACATCGGGTTGGCGAACCCGGTCCACGTCTTTTTCCGTGCGGATAGGCTGGGGGAGAAAAGGGCCCACGTCCGAACGCATCTGTACTTCAATCCCCATGGCCTGGGGCACTACCAGGATGTCACTGAAAAGGATGGCGGCATCCATGCCGAATCGGCGTATCGGCTGTACGGTGATTTCGGAGGCCAGTTCCGGGGTCTGGCAGCGGGTGAAGAAATCATACTTCTCGCGGATCGCCATAAACTCAGGAAGGTAGCGGCCTGCCTGCCGCATCATCCACACCGGGGGGCGGGGAACTGTTTCACCCCGGAGCGCCTTTAAAAGCAAGTCGTTCTTAATCATAAAGTGTCATTTTCAATTGAGCCCGGATCGCGGGCCAGGTCATTTCCAGGGATCAGTTCCTGAATGGCCAGCCGGATCAGCGCTTCCGCCGATGGCCGGATCGCAATCACATACCTTTTAGTATATTTTTGAACTGCCTCGGCCGTCGTGGGGCCTATACACAGAGCCAGTGCCGGGCCGATGGAATTTAGGGAAAAAAAGCTTTCCACCCCCGATGGACTGAAAAACAGGACCCCGTCAAATGGGCCCTGTTGTTGAATGGGATGGAGTTCGGTGGTATAAACCGTGCATTCCCTGAGGGAGATGCCATGTTTATTTAAAATGGCTGATAACTCCTCCCTGCGGAGGTTTCCACATAGGAAAAGGAAGGCATCGCCCGGATAATTTTGCACGATATAATGGGCCAGGGCTTCGGCATTGGTTGCAATGTGGCTTATATCCCAGCCGCGTACTATCAGCATTTCGGCGGTTTTCCGTCCCACGCAGAAAAATTTCGGGGGACCCTCTTTCAGGGCATTTGGATGCTTATCCAGATGCTTGAGGTAGGCCCGGACCCCATTCTGACTGGTAAAAATCAGATTGTGGTAGCCATCGGGAAGATCGAATTCCGGGAACAAAAAGCGCAGGGCGTCATAGTCTGTCACGGCGAGGCCCGCTTTTGCGCATACTTCCTTTTGCAGGGGCTTTAATTTTTTGGTGGATAAGATGGATGCCATATTATTTTGACTGCCTTGCGGAAGCCCGGAACTTCAGGTATTCCCCAATTCTTTTTTTATCTGTTGCATTAATCGCCTGCCGCCTTTTTCCAGTACTTCGATGGCGCAGGCCTTCCCAAAGCCCCTGGCATGGGAGAGGGAGGTGTCTTTTTCCACGGTTAGGCACTCTTGTCCGTCCAGCGCCAGGAGGATCCCTTTAAAAAAGAGCCTATCGTCCCGGATTTGGGCCAGGGCCCCGATCGGTGCGGTGCAGCCCCCTTCCAGTTCGCGCAGGAATTCGCGTTCAACGGAGGTGCAAATGGCGGTGGGCTCATGGTTTAATTTTTGCACCAATCGGTATAAGCCTTCATCGCCTTCTTTCACTACTACAAGCATGGCACCCTGGGCAGGGGCCGGGACCATCCAGCGCAGTTCCACGTGGGCTTCGGGCAGGATGTTGATCCGCTGCAGCCCGGCAGCAGCGAAGATTGCAGCATCCCATTTACTTTCCTGTAATTTTCGAAGCCGGGTATTCACGTTTCCCCGTAGATCCTCAATCTCGTGCAGGGGGTAGCGGTGCAGCCATTGGGCTTTCCGCCGGAGGCTCCCGGTTGCCACCACCCCTTCGGTGTTCAGGAAGTCCAGGCCTTTGTGCACCAGCACGTCCAGGGGATTGGCCCTTTCCAGAACAGCTGCTTGTACAATACCCCTGGGCAATTGGGTGGGCACATCCTTCATGGAATGCACGGCCAGGTCTATTTCCCCACGGATCATAGCCACGTCCAGGGTTTTGGTGAAAATACCCGTAATGCCCAGTTCGTAGAGGGGAGTGTCCAGTTGCAGGTCGCCTGCGGCCTTCACGGGGACCAGTTCGCAGGCCTGGCCTAATTGCTTTAGTTTGTCCCGCACGGTGGTCGCCTGCCATAACGCCAGGTCGCTATCGCGTGTGCCCAGGCGGATCATCCTTTTCATTTAGACCGTTCTTCTAATTGGAATACTTTCCGGATCAATTGAAGGCTGTCGTCTGAATCGATGTCGGACGCCTTGAGGTGGTTGGCGAATTGTTTGGTAATCTTGTGGATGATGCGGTCCGATACGGCATCCACGTGTTTGGCATTGAAGTCGGACAGTTTTTTGGCCTGGTAGTCGAGCTCCTCGTCTTTCATCGTCTTCAACTTTTTCTTGAGGGCCTTCAGGACGGGGGCAAATTTCCGGGTTTCCAGCCAGGTCATGAATTCTCCCCGGACTTCATCAATAATGCGTTCGGCCCTGGGCACTTCACTTTTCCGGAGTTCCAGGGTTTCATCTGTGATTTCGGAGAGTTCATCCAGGTGGAGGACGGTAACCCCTTCCTGTTGTGCCACATCGTCTGCGACGTTCTTCGGGATGGAAAGATCGAGGATCCAAAGGGGTTTGCGATGGTGGATCAGGTCTTTGGTGATGGTTGGGAACTGAGAACCCGTGGCCACGATGAGCACGTCGCTGTTGCGGATCTCGGCCTGCAGTTCGCCGTAATCCTTCACGACAAGGTTGAATTTGCCGGCCATGGTTTCGGCCTTTGAACGGGTGCGGTTGATCAGGGTGATATGCGAATGCCGGGTATGTTTGAGCAGGTTTTCGCAGGTATTCCTCCCGATCTTACCTGTGCCGAACAGGAGGATGTTCTTATTGGCAATATCCGGGACATTCTTCAGCATAAACTGGACGGAGGCAAAGGCCACGGAGGTCGCCCCGCTGCTGAGTTCGGTTTCCGTCTTGATCCGCTTACTCGCCTGGATCACGGAGTTACACAGGCGTTCAATAAAGGGGTTGGCCATGCCGGATTGCCGGGAACGTGCAAAACTACTGCGCACCTGGCTGATGATCTCAAAATCACCCAGGATCTGGCTATCCAGCCCTGTGCCTACGCGGAACAGGTGGTCAATGGCTTCTTTGTTTTTATAGATATAGGCTACTTCCTGAAAGGATTCCACGTCACCGGCAGAGTTGTCGCAAAGGAGTTTTATCAGCTGGTAGGGGTGTTGGGCAAAACCGTGGAGTTCGGTACGGTTGCAGGTGGCTATCACAAGCAGCCCATCCATCCCAAGGTCCCTGGCTTGTGTCAGGATGTTTTCCCTGGCGGCATCGTCCAGGCTGAACAATCCCCGGATCCTGGCATCGGCTTTCTGATAACTGAGGCCAACGGTGTAAAAGGAATTATGTTTGGAAATGTGGTAATCCTTCATACAACTTCAAACGAACGTCACAAAAATAAATTGCTGCCCTGAGCAAAAATAACGCCAGAGGAACTTTTTATAACGATTCGGGAATTTTAGGGGCCAAAATTCGTATTTTCGTTCGGAATATAATGTTTAAAGCATCCGAGCGATATTTATTTAGAAAGAATCTAAATAAAACCAAAAGACTGTATTTGTCCATGGATTTAAAAAATGTCGATAGCGGTTCCCCTGGGCCCCTGTTTCTGGAGGAAGATTTCATCCTCCTGAAACTGCAAAATGAAGGCATGGAGGACAGGCATGTACAACGTATGGTGGACCGGAGTTTTATACAATTCCATTTTTGCCTGAAGGGAAGCGGCAAATTTGTTTTCAATGAGGGGCGCTACGCTTTGGAGGTACAGGAGGAACAGTCGCTGCTGTTATACAATACGCAAACAGACCTTCCTTTGAACCTGGAATTGCGGCCGGGCACCTGGATGATTTCCGTGATCATGAGCATCCGGAAGTTTCATTCCCTCTTTTCCAGGGAAGCCAGTTATATCCATTTTTTATCTGCAGAAAACCGGGATAAGAAATATTATGCCCAGGAGGCGATCAGCCCGGCCATCGCGGTCATCCTCAGCCAGGTGATGAACTACAACCTGCACCCCACCATAGAGTCGCTCTACCTTCGCGCCAAGGTATATGAGCTCATGGCCCTCTACTTTAACCGCAGTGGCAACTATGACGTGGAACAATGTCCGTTTCTGGCGGATGAGGAAAATGTAAAGAAGATCCGCAAGGCCAAGGGGCTGGTTATTTCCAGGATGACCGAACCTCCTTCTTTGAAAGAATTATCTGACGAAGTGGGCCTTAGCCTAAAAAAATTAAAGGAAGGCTTTAAGGAGGTATACGGGGATTCAGTTTATAGTTTTCTGTTCGACTACAAGATGGAATACGCCCGCAAGATGCTAGAAACCAATCAGTATAATGTAAATGAAGTCGGCCTGAAGGTGGGGTATAGTACAGCCAGCCATTTTATAGCGGCTTTTAAAAAGAAGTTTGGCACTACGCCCAAAAAATATACCATGGCGCTGACCTGATGCCTGCCGACTGTAAGATCCTACATCCGGCGGTCCCTCAATTTAATTTCGGTTTGAGGGGGTGCGTATGTAACTAATTTATTTTCAACCTCCCATATAATAACTTTTGCCTTTTAACGTCGGGCCATCATTCCATGCTGGTTTCCTGCAGGGATTTGCCTTAGATTGTCGCCAGGGGAGAGGGCTTTGCCCCGCCACCACGGGAGGTTTCCTTAGGAAGAACCGGAGGGATGTTCCTTTGTGTATCCTTAAGGCGTACCAGGATACAGGCACGGGGATGTAATTCACTTTCCCATACAATAACCCACTGCCAGGCTAGCGTCTTTCTATTAATCAACGCAAGGTTCCTGCAGGGGTTTCTTTTAGATTGTAACCTGGGGAGGGGGCTTTGCCCCGCGGATTCAGGTCGTTCCTGGGGAAAGGTATTGTCCGGGTCTTTCGCAAGTGTCTTATGAGGCAGATTCGGATTCCTGGCGCAATCAGGAATCACTATTTAAACAACGGCATCTTCCCGGAAGAGGGCTGGCACGAAAAATTTGCCCTGTTTTTACAAAGGCCGGGCGACCATGATACCGGTGTTGTTCCGGATTTTCTTGAGATAGTCGGCGAGGGGTAGGGCAGAGATTTCCACCTTCCCGTTCGCGCTGGAAGCGTGTAACAGGTGGATGCGGCCGTCTGGCATGCGGATGGCAAAACCAGTATGGGTGACATCCAGGCCTTCGATGGAAGTCGCCAGCGCAATGATGTCGCCTGATTGCATAAGGGATTCACTGGCTGCCACCTTATCCTGGGCCAGGACATGGATGGGGCGGGTATTCAGGTACCGTTCGGAAGCCTTGATCTGCAAAAAATTGTCTTCATTGGCCAGGAAAGGATAGAGGTCCCTGTGGGTACTCATAAAATTGATGTCCTTGGTGATGGGATGGCCGCCCAAATCGGCGGTGATATCCTTAACCAGGCCTTTTTTATCGTTATTCGCGATCCATTCCGAAAAATAATGCAGGCGGGAAGGGTATCCGTTAAGCTCCCCGTCCCGGTAGCGGATGGCCTCCAGCATCCCGGCGAAAGCATCCAAACTATTCTTCCCGCTGCTCAGCAGGCATCCGAATGCCAGGACGTTTTCCACATAGGTGGTACAATCCAGGCCATGCAAATTGATTACGAGCGACTCCTTATCCCCCACTTCAAGGGTTTTGGCGACATAGGGTGTGCCCAGGAAAGTCTTCCCGATCGTTACAAGGGTATCTCCAAAAGTGGGTTGCTGAATCCCCTGAATTTCGACTATTTTTTCTTCCACAAGGCTCCGGTCTGCCGGGGAACAAACCATGGTTTGTGCAGCGAGGGCCTGCGAAAGGATTAATAATATGAATAGTAAATAGCGCATTTAGTTTGCCAATATGGTGATCAGCTCGGTGGAAGTAAACAGTTCCTCCCCTTTCTGTAAATATAAATCGATTTGCTTGAATTTCATCCCATCCAGGTCCATCAGGGGATACATATCGGTAATAGCCTGTGGTACCGGGCCCAGCACTGGCTCGTATCCGCTATTGGCTTCTACTATCCAACGGGTGAACCTGTAATCACCTGTTGAACCCGATCCCTGGGAGATATAGAATTGCCAGTCAGCGACCTGATACGTCAGAGGGGTCTCAAAACGAAATTGTTCCAGGGATGAATCAAGTATAGTAAAGGCCGGTTTTTCCGGAATTTCCAGGTCCGTAAATGCCGGCCCGAAGGAATTCTTAAGATAGGTATACCCGTCCATGGAGATATTGAAATACGTCCTGAATTTGTCGAACCGGTCTGAATATACGATTTTCAAAGGGTCTGTACTTACCTGTCCATCCACGAACGAGAGCAGATCCTCCATCCACAGGCCATCAACTTGCCCTATCTCATCTGCTTCATAAAAACCGGCTGTCTGAAGAAGATAGCTGTTGTGAGGCGGGAGGGTTATTTCTATCGATTGATCATAAACCTCAAAATCCGTTGCATAGTCCAGGGTAATATCTGCCCCGTCTGGGTTGTTAAGGTAATAATACTCATAGTTGTCGAATGCGTCAATGATAAAAATGATGTATTCGTCTGCACCTTCAAGATGGGTCACATCCCGCTCGAAGGTCCAGAGCCCGCCATTTCCAGTGCCGCTTCCAAGACCCCCTAAATTTCCGAACTTATTGGAGAGCAACATCTTTTTCGGGTTTGGAATATTGGTAATGGTCATATGGAAATCATCCAGTTGCACGTGTGGCTCGGGGGATATGGGGGGCGAATTCGTACCATAGTCCAGGGTGGTGCCTTTGGGAACCTGTGTCTTGCTTTCGAAACTATGGGTAGTTGTTTGATCACCGGCCATTACGGTTAGTTGGGTAACTGTCAGGTTGGAGGTAATATCCTCCGGTTTCGCTTTGAATTCCATACTGTCCCCGGTCTCGAAAGCACGATAATCCAGCAGCATCCCTGTGGCATTGTGAATTATGATCCAGTTATCCGTTTGATCCGTGTGGTAGGTTTGATTTACATTTATGGTCAGGTAAACTTCGTCTGCCGTCGTTTCTTCTTCCGGCATGTTTTGTTCATCCGGTGAATTCTCATCAGCGGGACTTTCCGGGGAATCAGACTTGGAACATGCAGAAAGCAGGAACATGAATAGTAAGACTGAAAGGAATGAGTTTGGTCGCATGGGGGATAATTTTGTAAGCTGTATTGGCACAGAAATTTCTTACAGGCAAAAAAACTCTAAATTCTTTGGAATTAAAAGTTTGATACTGTTAAAGAATTTCCTATTGGCATTTCCCGGCCTGAGTCCTGCTATGTTCAATATTTGAGATTTATGGTTAAAAAACTTCGTTACCTACCGCCCTTGCAAAAACTCTCTATTATAGTCCATACCCAATTTTTTGGGTGGGTTCGAATACTTCAGAGCGCGGGTGGTCATTCAGTATGAATTCTTCGGTTACATAGCGGATGGCTTCTTCCTCGGTGTCTGTATCGGCCAAACGGAACCCTCTGTTCCTATAGCTGGCTTCGGTTCCTATGGGCGCATCGGCGGGGTAGACCAGCAGGCACATTTTAAAATTCTTGTTAAAATCCTTTTCGTTGCGGGTCATAAAGTAATAACCCGTAAAATTTTTGCCTTCATGCCTAAGATCCTGCGACTTGATATACCGAACGGTATCAACGCCAATTTCAAACCCGTCGCCTTCATATAACTCGGCGGCTGCCAGTTGCTGCCGGGTCCCATATTTTTGAGGGAAAAGGGATTCTTCCCCAACGGCTTCCAGCTTCCTGAACAACAAGCCCCTGCTATTCAGGTCGGCGGCCAGGGAATCAAAGCTTCCCCCGGGGATTCGGGCATGTTCGGTAGCCAGCAGGGCAAAATAGGTCGTGCGAACCCCGGCATCCCGTACCTGGAACAAGCGGGCAAAGAAGGGGGCGGTTTCCTTCTTGTCCCGGAAGGGGAAGAGGAGCATCGTATAGGCATCCAGCAGTTCCCTGTGGTGCTGGTTGTTTTTGTTGAATTTTGAATTTTGAATTTTGCTTTGGTTCTCCACCCCCAATTGCCGTTTGAGCTGCAAATTGGCGTCCTGCACCAGAGGCCCCAGGTATTTTTTATACCGTTTAGGAGCCAAATCACCCGAGGATACCAGGGATGCCAGGAGCGAGATAATGGGTTCCCTGTACTCGGTTATGGAGGCGTATTCCAGTAATTCCGGAAACAGTTTCCGCGCCTGTTCAGGCTGGTCATAAAAAGGCGCAAAGATCCGCTCAATTTCCGAAGGGTTGGCCACAAGCGGGAGATCGCGTGCCATAAGGGACAACAGCCGGTCGACCGACGGGGCATCGGGCTGTTCTGCCGTGGCCTGCAGGATCCTGGCCTGGGCGCCCGAATTGCCGTAGGAATCTGCATAATACCTGTTGAGGAAGGCCTGAACGCGGGGAAGGTCCATATGACCCAGTTGTTTCAGGAGGTAGCTCTGGATATGCTCCTTGTCCCCGGAAAAGTCAAAATTGGAAACACAATCCATCAGCTTATCGGCATGGCGTTCATCAAAAAGTAAGTACCGGTAGCCCTTCATCACAATGCTGTCATTGGATCGGAGCGCGGCAAAAAAGTCGTCTACCTTATCTTCCATCATGTCCCGGCCAATCAGGGTATCCAGTGGCTGAAAGTGATCGAAAAATTCGGTCACAAACCGGCTTCCCTGCCCCAACGTGTCTACGTTGGCCTTCAATTCATACAACAGTCCGCCTTTGACGATATTCTTAACCAGGACCCCCCTGCTGCTGGCTGTGTCCGTGAGTAAAAGCTGCAATTCCCGGGAGCCGTCCGGAAGACGGTCTTCTTTTTCCTTACGGATGCGGAAGCTGGCCTCTGAATATTGTTTTTTACGGAGCGCCCATAGCGAGTCGATCCCCGGAAAGGTCATATAGTCGTGGCTCTTGTTGAGGGTCACCAGGATGGCTTCGTTGTCGGCGTGCTGATATACCGTTTTTTTGGTATACGGGTCATAGGATTTTACCTGGTTCTGGCTTTTAAAGGAACGCAGGTTGGTCTCTACGAACTTGCGCGGGGCCACGGGAGAAACCGTGCTGAAGTAGAGGGCCGTATCCCTGATAGTCTTAAAGGCTTCCGGGTACCTGGGTTCGTGGAGCTGAAACGAGTCGAAATACGTTTGGGCTTCTTCCGGGTCCCGGGTGAGGATCCCCAGGAGGTAATATTCACCCCGGCGGATCTGGGTTTTCAAATATAATTTTTGGTCCGGATGGTCCTTAAGGGGAGCCGAGGACGTCAGGGACTGGTCAACGAAGGGATCGAATTCCGGTTGCAGGCCCTGTTGCTGGTAGAACCGCTGCTGTATTTGCTTTAACTCAAATTGGTCCTTTTCTATAAAATCAAAATCGTTCAGGTTAGCCTGTTCCAGGAAAAAATAGGATCCCCCGGCGGGGTTGTACCCCTCCAGGCGGCGGGAGCCGATTCGGTCCTGATTCGGAAAACTGTAATACGCGGGCACCTTTACTTCAAAGTCCCTGAAGGCTGATGTCAGATGCACCTTGCCTTCCTTTAGCGGTTTAAATTCCAGGCTGTTGAATATGGGCCCGGAATACTGGTCCACATAGTGGCCCTGCCCCGCCATTTTAAAAACCAGGATTTCCAGGGGGGTTGTGAAGATCTGATAGCGCTGGAGGTCCCCATCCTTGAGTTGGTTTCGGATATCCAGGCCCTGAAAGCCCTGCCGTACGATCCTTTTCTTTTCCAGGATCTTTCCGGGAATGTTTTCAAATAAAAGGCCTTCCAGGTCGTCAATGCTATATGTGGCAGTGGGGTTCAGGTAGGACCTGGTCGGGATGCGGTGCACCATGAAGTAACTGCCGTTGGTGAGGTCGGGGGAAATATACGTGGTGTGTTGCCCTGTTACCACGGGATACAGCTTGTGTGGCAAACGGATGCTGAAGAAATGGTCTTCCGGCCCTTGTGGCTTCAGTTCGGGTTTCCTGAAACTCTTGACGAATTTTTCTTTCATACGGGCCCCTTGCTCGCTGGCCCCGGAAACCAGGGGGCGCACCTGGTACCCCTTTTCCTGGAGCAGGGCCAGGACACCTTTTTTGCCCGGGAGGTGGGCCGCCCCGATGCCAGCGAACACCTTATGGCGCTGCATGGCCGAATCGAGCCTGCGGGCCATATGCTCGTTTCGGATATAGAGCATGTTGTTGAGGTAGTGGTCTGTGTACATGGCCCGGTCGATGGAATCGAGCAAGGCAATATTACGTTCCCTGTAGGCATCCTGCATGAGGGACATAAGGTCGAATTGTTCCATTTTCTCCTGCAGCCATTCATCCGGTTTTCGTTTCATGGCATTCAGGCTGGCCCGTCCTACCAGGGCCTGGGATTCTTCCAGGTCTTCCAGGGCGAGGATGGATTTTCCGAACTTGCTCCCGGCCTGGTATATAAACATATCCAGGTAGGTTTCTTCCTCATAGTCCTGTGCATACTCGTTGGTGCGATACAGGATGTTGTTTACCAGGTCGTCATCGGACGCCAGGAAAGTGGCCAGGTCTTTTTTGTTGGGGGATGGAAATACAAAGGCTTCCTCATAGAACCCCTTGGGGTTAAACCCGTAGCCCGAATTGTTATTCCGGGTATCGCTTTCCAGCCAGGTGGCGGGATCCGATTCCAGGGCGATCACCTCACTCTGGTCTAAGGCTTCGTAAAATACATCGTCCAGCAGGAAGGCAATCTTCTTGCTTACATGCATGGTCCCGTAGAGGTAGGAAGGTTTTTGGAGGCCATTGCCTGAGATCTCCCAAAGGAGGCTGTTGGTATTTTGGGCATACCCGGCAAGGGGAAGGCACAGCCAGAGAAAGCTTCGCAATAGGCGCATGGCAGGCGGGGCGTTTGGATTGATTTGGTATCCTTATAACGCCTATTTATCGCCTGTATTTTCCCGGTCCTCCAGATTTTTTAGGTAGATGCGCGTATGGGCCAGGCTTTCGGGGTAGTTTTGTTGCAGGAACACTATCAGTTTTTCCCTGACCAACACCCTGAGGTCCCAGGCGGTTGGGGAATCCTTTGCGCTCATCAGGGCCCTTATTTCCACATGCTGTGCTTTGGAATCCGTCACTTGCAGCACGTTCACCTTGCCGTCCCATAAATCAGTTTCCTTCAGGATGCGCGTCAGTTCGTCCCGCAACGCATCGAAGGATACGTTGTAGTCTGTATACAGGAATACGGTTCCCAGGATTTCCGCTGAGGTTTTCGTCCAGTTCTGGAACGGTTTTTCGATAAAGTAGGTGGTGGGGACGATCAACCTGCGTTTATCCCAGATAGCGACCACCACATAGGTAAGGGTTATCTGTTCGATACGGCCCCATTCCCCTTCTACAATAACCACATCATCTATTTTTATCGGTTGTGCGATTGCGATCTGGATCCCGGCCAGGATGGCCCCGATCAATTTCTGGGCAGAAAAGCCGATGATGATCCCCGCCACCCCCGCTGAGGCGAAAATACTCACCCCTACTTCCCGGATACTTTCAAAACTCATCAGGGCAATGCCCAGCGCCAGGATCACGACGATAAAGATGATGATCCGTTCGAGGATGTTGAACTGGGTATACACTTCCCGGGCCCGGAGGTTGTCTTGGGTGTTCACATCGTAATTCTGGATGACCAGCCTTTTAACCAGTTTGATGACCTTGAGGATCAGCCAGGTCATGGCCACTATAAAAATCAGGGTGCTGGACTTTTTGAACCAGTACGCGTAATCTTCCAATCCGAGCAGTTTCCGCAGGGAATCCATGCGGATCAGGATGGAGAAAAGGATTAGCAGGAGGGGACGCGAGATTCGTTTCACCACGTCCATGGGCACAGGCGATTTCGGGTTTCTGCCCATCCTCCTCAGCAGGAAGATCAGCCCTATGTAGACCATGCTCAGCAGGATCAACCCGATAAGCAGGTACATCAGGGCCCGGTCATTTTGACTGTTGTTTAAGAGTTGGTCCAGCATTTTGGATCGGCTTAGGGAGGTAAGTTACTAAATTCATATGGCCCGGCCAGTCCCGAATTAGCTTTGTCTATGGCGGGATTGGGAAAGTTATTTGTGACCATATGCAAGAGTCCGGGAACAAGCTGTATTTTTGAAGGCAAACTACAAAAAAGTGAAAGGCGTATTACTGGTGAATCTGGGATCCCCGGACAGTCCCACGGCAAAAGATGTTAAGCCCTACCTCGATGAATTCCTGATGGATGAAAGGGTGATAGACACCCCATACTGGCTCCGGGCGCTCCTTGTTCGCGGCATCATCCTCCGGACCCGGCCGAAGCGTTCCGCAAAGGCCTACTCAAAGATCTGGTGGGAAGAAGGTTCCCCCCTGATCGTGATCTCGGAAAGGTTCCAGAAACAGTTGGAGAAACAGCTGTCCCTTCCTATAGCATTGGGCATGCGCTACGGGAGCATGACTATTCAATCCGCCCTCCGGAGCCTGTATGGAAAAGGCGTGAGGGAGGTACTGCTGGTGCCCCTTTACCCACATTATGCCATGTCCTCATTTGAAACGGTCGTGGTGAAGGCCATGGAAATCCAGAAAGAATATTTCCCGGACATGCGGTTCAGCACCCTGCCCCCCTTCTACAAGTCTGACGGCTATATCCGGGTCCTTGCGAACAGCATTAAAAACGGGCTGGAGGGGTTCGACTACGACCACCTGTTGTTTTCCTATCACGGCATCCCCGAACGCCACATCCGCAAGTCGGACCCCACGAATTTTCATTGCCGGATAGACGACCAATGCTGCCATACCAATTCCGTGGCCCATCACAGCTGTTACCGCCATCAGGTATTGGATACCACCAAACGGGTGGTAAGGCTGCTGAACCTGCCAGCTGAAAAGGTGAGTTCCTCCTTCCAGTCGCGCCTGGCGGGGGATCCCTGGCTTAAGCCGTATACCGATTTCGAATTTGAACGGCTGGCAAAAGAAGGGAAATCCAGGCTTGCCGTGGTGACTCCTGCTTTTGTCGCGGATTGCCTGGAGACCCTGGAAGAAATTGCCATGGAAGGAAAGCGGCAGTTTCTGGAAGCCGGTGGCAAGGACTACCTCCATATTCCCTGCCTGAACGACGGGGCAGACTGGGTGGCCCTGATGGCCGACTGGATCCGGCAGTGGGAATCGGCGGACACCCTGCCTGTTTGATATATTTTTTACAAGGGGCCTCCCACCTTTGGGATGACTGACAAGGCGGCCGGCAGGCCGGGTTCCTGACCCTGGTTTCCTGGTTTCCGCGGGCAACATCCTGCCGTAAGAATGTCGTGAAAAGAATGCCTTCATTTGCTATGGGCAGTAGGTATTAAGTATTAATTTTGCGCACATGGCGAAAGTCTCATCCGAACAACTTGGCAAGGAACCGATAGGACAGCTATTGATAAAACAAGCTGTGCCGGCTTCTATCGGGATCCTGGTGATGAGCCTTAACATTTTGGTGGACACCATCTTTGTGGGGAATTGGATCGGGTCTATCGCCATTGCGGCCATCAATGTCGTGCTGCCCGTATCTTTCTTTATCGCGGCCCTTGGGATGGCCATCGGGATCGGGGGGAGTAGCATTATTTCCCGGGCCCTGGGCGCCGACCGGCACGACAGGGCCCTCAAGACCTTCGGCAACCAGATTACCCTGACCCTGGTAGTGACTATTAGCATGGTCCTCCTCGGCCTGTATTTTGTAGATAACGTTATTCCCGCTTTCGGAGGCAAGGGGGCCATTTTCGAACCCGCGAAGATCTATTATACCATTGTGTTGTACGGGGTGCCTTTTCTGGCACTTTGCATGATGGGAAATACCGTAATCCGGGCCGAAGGGAAACCAAAGTTTGCCATGGTGGCCATGATCATCCCTTCCGTGGGGAACCTGATCATGGATTATATTTTCATCTACGTTTTCGATTGGGGCATGGAAGGCGCGGCCTGGGCCACCACCAGCAGTTACCTGTTTTGCTTCATCTACATTTTCTGGTTTTTCGCTTCCAAAAATTCCGAACTGAAGATCAGCTGGCACCATCTGGGGCTGGACCTGCCCATCCTGAAGGAAATGGGCTCCCTCGGCTTTGTCACCCTTTCCAGGCAGGCCGTGACCAGTATTACCTACCTGCTGCTGAACAATATCCTGTTTGAGTTGGGCGGGGAAGCGGAGGTAGCGGTATACGCTATTATCGGCCGGGTGTTGATGTTTGCCCTGTTCCCTGTTTTCGGGGTAACCCAGGGGTTCCTGCCCATAGCCGGCTTCAATTACGGCGCGCAAAAATACCAAAGGGTACGAGAATCCATCAATACCGCCATCACCTATGCTGCCATTGTGGCCACCATAGTGTTTATCGGACTTATGGTATTCCCTTCTGAACTGGCACACCTCTTCCTGAGTAACCGGCCCGGCATGACGGCACAGGAAATATCGACCAATAATTTCGTTTTGGAGCATAGTCCGAATGCCATGCGGCTGGTGTTTGCCGCCACGCCGATTATTGCCCTGCAGCTGATAGGGGCGGCATATTTTCAGGCTATTGGCAAAGCCATCCCGGCCTTATTGCTGACCCTGAGCCGGCAGGGGTTCTTTTTTATACCGCTCATACTTACCTTGCCCTGGTACCTGGGGGAATTCGGGGTATGGATCTCTTTCCCGATCGCAGACACCCTGGCGACCCTGGTCACCGGGTATTACCTCAGAAGGGAAGTCAGGCGGGAACTGATGGATTGAGTGCCTGTTTAAAGCGGCAGTTTCAGGGGCGTGGTGTGCCTGGGCGTTTTTCTTTCGGGAAGAGGTATGGGTACTCACTCGGCCGTTACAGGGTCGATGATGGTGGAAACGCGGCTAACCGAATTCGCGGGGAAGCCTCCCTGCTTGGCATGTTCCCGTATCATTTCTTCATTAGGGGCCACATACACACAATAGATCTTATTGTCGGCAACATAGCTGTGCACCCATTGGATTTCGGGCCCCATTTTTTCCAGGACCCCGCAGGAGGTTTGTGAAATGGATTTGAGTTGGTCCTTGGTCAGCGCTCCCGCTCCCGGAATTTCCCGTTCGATGATATATTTTGGCATGGTCTAAATTACTTGGCCTGCAGCTATGGCGCTACAGATAGCCCCGTTTATTCACGTGGTCACTGGACTCCACGTCTAAAATTGATACCACAACATACCAAGTAGTATAAAGATAAAATGGCAATTTGGGGACGAAAAGAAGTCAACGAATAAAGATAAGAAATTATGGAACTCCTTTTCAGCCAGGCGTAGTAAAAATCCTGCCTTAAATCCTTTGCCTATTGGGATGGATATGAGTAGCTCCCTGATTTTTTTAACGGCAGGGTCTGGAGGGGCCCGGGAGGGGGATCCCCCCACCCCCGCCCAATTCCAATTTACAACCCCTCCCTGAAAAATACATGCAACGTTTTAAGGAAAGCTATTACAGAAAAGGCCCTATGCTGCTGCCGGGGGTAGGGATCCCTTGCTGCTAACGAATTGACGTGGGATTAGAGGGGAAATCCAGTAGAGTTGCCAGTTAGAATATCCGATTACCCGGCACAGGTCTTTATCCTTTGGCCCAGTATTTAGGTGTGGGGTTACGCCCCCCTCCCCAAAAACAAGTTATTCAGGGTCACTGTAAAAAGCAATCAGGATAATTATGGGTTCAAAGAGGGATGTTGGAACAAAGGGTTGCCGACAATATTGTAAGGCAGACCAAACGAAAAACAAATGCCAGGCCCCCGCATTTTATTTCGAAGCACGTACCTGGGTCAGGGGCTAACGCCCCCCTCCCCGGATACAATTTAGCCTCTGCTACTGCAAAAGGCAAACAGGATACCTAAGGATCACAAGGATATATCGTGACGAACTGAAACTGGATAATGTCCTGAAAGGCAGAGCAAATGAACAAAAAATGTAAGGCTCTCATTTCATTTTGAAGCTCGTTCCCGGGGCGGGGGTTAACACCCCCTCCCCAGTTACAATTTGGCCTCTGCCACTGCAAAAGGCAATCAGTATTCCCTGGATTTGGAAGCTATGATGGATAGAACCATCGGTGGCCCACCGGGAAG
>Ga0102952_1000306_pt1 | contig 20056 bp, 18 predicted proteins | sample SalPon2A_C_D1_MG_FD_78506 | JGI IMG/M metagenome (GOLD analysis project Ga0102952, IMG submission 78506) | Soil microbial communities from South San Francisco under conditions of wetland restoration - Salt Pond MetaG R2A_C_D1_MG | ecosystem: Environmental > Terrestrial > Soil > Wetlands | place... | reverse complement strand
GGGGTTTGACTATGAATTCCAGGATTTCGGCATTCAGGTTATTCAGGCGGGTCAGGGCAACTACCTCCCCTTTCCGGATATGCCTGAAGATGTGATTGGCAGCCAGCAGTTTCTTGTTTATCAGGGTGTCCACGCCTATGGAGTGGGACAACTGGAAATAATCCATGTTTTCCACCAGGGCGATTGTTTTTTTGACATGACGGGATTTGGCCACCAGGCAGGACATGATATTAGTCTCCGAATTCCCCGTAACGGAAATAAAAGCATCCATTGATTCCAGGTTTTCCTCCTCCAAGAGCTCCACATTCCTTCCGTCCGCATTGATCACCAGGACGCTGGGGAGCTGGTCGGCAATCTCAAAGGCCTTTTCCTTTACCTTTTCGATTAGTTTTACGCCAAACTTTTTCGCACAGAGGGCCCGGGCGGTATTTATGCCTACCTTGCTGCCTCCCAACACCATAACGTTCCGGATGGCCTCTTTTTTCTTCCCGGTAAGCTCATAAAGTTCGTCCATCCCCTTCTTATCCGTTACGAAATACACCTGGTCTTCTTCCTTGAAGACGGTGTCCCCCCTGGGGATGTGGGTATACTGCGTTCCCCTCCGTTGCAGGGCGATCGGCATGAAATGCAGTCCCGGGTAGACCCTGGCTGCCTCCATGACGGTTTTCCCCAGAAACGGCGCCGATGCCGGGAGAGACACGCCCACCATGATCAGGGCGCCCTTCTCAAATTCGTAAGTGTCATTAAAAGCCGACTGGTTGAGCAACAGCTGTATTTCCGTAGCCGCCAGCTCCTCCGGCGATATCAGTTCATCGATCCCCAGCTGGGAAAAACGGATCGCCTCGCGTTGGGCGATAAATTCGATATTGGAGATACGGGCAATCGTACGCTGGCACCCCAATTGTTTGGCCAGCATACAGAGGGTAATATTGGTAGTTTCTGAAGAAGTCACCCCAATGACCAGGTTGGAAGTGGCTACCTGAGCCTCCTGTAAGACAGAAACGGAGGTGGCATCCCCGCGCAGTACGCGGATGTCTAGATGGTTATCGGCATAAGCCAGGCTCTCTTTGTTGGTATCTATCAGGGTGATGTCCTGTGATTCGTAAGACAGCAATTTTGCCAAATGAAACCCTACCTCTCCTGCTCCCGCAATGATAATCTTCATATAAGTTTCCCGTTAATTTTCCTGGACCCGTATCAGGTGCTGGCACCGTATCCCTCAGGGGGTCCGAAGCCTTATGGGGCGCATGGTCCGGAAGGTTGTTCTCAAAATTACACAAATTTATGCTTTAGTTGCTCTTTTGATCGGGATGTCGCCAGCCCTGGAAAGGAGTGCGACAGGCTCTTTTGATTGTAGTATCTTTGTCAAAAGTTCCGGAACCCATGCCCGAAAATATTACCCCTTACAAGGATACCCTGGAAGGAAAGAAAGAACAGCTTACCCGCATGTTCGATACCATATCCAACGAATATGACGGCCTGAACCGGATCATCTCTTTCGGAAGGGATGTCCGATGGCGCAAGAAAGTGGTTCGCCTGGTAAAAAACTCCGCTCCGAATAGTATCCTGGATATTGCCACGGGTACCGGGGACCTGGCCATAGCCCTGGCCGATACCGGAGCATCCAGGATCGTGGGGCTCGACATTTCACCTGGCATGCTGGCGGTTGGCAAGAGGAAGATCGCCCAGGAGAAATTGAATGACCAGGTGACCATGGTGGTCGGCGACAGTGAAGCGCTGCCCTTCCGGGATGCCAGTTTCGATGCGATCACGGTGGCCTTCGGGGTCCGCAATTTTGAAAACCTGGAGAAAGGGCTTACGGAGATCTACCGGGTTCTGAAACCCGGCGGTATCCTCGTGGTTCTCGAAACTTCAGTCCCCACCAAAAGGCTATACAAATTTGGATACAGGATTTATACAAAATACATTCTCCCACTCATTGGCCGATGTCTTTCCAAAGACCGGGCAGCTTACGCCTACCTTTCCGAATCTGCGGCTGCATTTCCCCACGGCCAGGCATTCAACAATATTTTGGCAAAAATCGGGTTTATAGGTATGGAACACAAGCCGCAAACTTTTGGCGCTGCCTCCATCTATGTAGCTACAAAGCACCCATGAGAAGATTCCTTGTTTTTCTTATTGTTTGCCTCTCCATTTCACCCCTGGTCAGCGCCCAGTTCAACGAGGATCCCATCCTGAACCTCGAAAATGAGGACAAAGCGCTTCTAAACTGGGGATACTTTCTGGGTTTTAACCAGTACGACTTTAAATTTGAGTATAAGGCAGACCAGAAAGACATCCTGGTGGATAAATCCCTCGGTTTCAATGTAGGCCTTATCGGGGAACTGCACTTTAACGAATTTCTAGACCTGAGGTTCGAACCCGGGCTGTTTTATTCACAACGCACCCTGGGATTCCCGGGCTTTGCAAACGAGAACGATGCCACCCGCGAAGTGAAATCCACCTATATCAATTTCCCTCTGTTGCTAAAAATAAGCACCCGTCGACTCGGAAACTGGCGCCCTTACCTCACCGCAGGCCCATATGCATCCATCAACCTGGGCAGCAATGAGAAAAGCCTGGATGATAACAGCAGTGGCACCTTCCGGATGAAACAAAAAGTATACGGCTACGAATTGGGGTTTGGGATTGATTTCTATACCGAATATTTCAAGTTCTCCCCTTCCATTCGGGGGGTCTTCGCCCTCAGTGACGAACTGGTGCCCGACGACGACCCGAACAGCCCCTGGACCGGGAACATCGAGGCGATTAAAACCCGCGGGATTTTCGTGAATTTTACTTTCGAGTAGGCCTTCGCAACTCGTGTAGCAGAATGGCCGTTGCCATGGCGACATTCAGGCTTTCCGCCCCGGGTTTCCCGAAGGGGGGGATGCCGATCTGACGGCCGACCATTTTGGCCAGGGAATCTGAAATCCCATGCGCTTCGTTCCCCATCAACAGGATCCCCGCCTGCGGGAAGTCCGCCTCATACACCGGCTCTCCCTCCATAAAGGCGCCGAAGACAGGTATTTCCGATTGGTTCAAAACCTGGTCAAGCTCAGCATATACGACTTTGACACGGGCTATGGAACCCATGGTAGCCTGCAGGGTCTTGGGGTTGTAACAATCCACCGTATCGGGTGAACATACCAGTTGCCCGATCCCATACCAATCGCACAGCCGGATTATAGTCCCCAGGTTCCCGGGGTCCCGGACTGCATCAAGCGCCAGGACCCAGTCCTGAAAATCGAGAGGGCTATCCCGGGGGATGTGAAACACCCCCAGCACCGTATTCGGGGATTGAAGGCCGCTCATTTTCCTGAGCTCTGCCTGGGTAATAAGGACACTTTCTGCCTGGGTCTCTTCCAGGATGGAAGCCTCCGTACTGTATACTTTATGCACCTTGTATGAAGACCTCAGCAGATCTGAAACCGTTTTCCGGCCTTCGGCTACAAACAGGCCATTCTGAGACCTGTATTTTTTTTGTTGCAGGTTTTTTATAAGCTTTATTTCACTTTTAACAACCATCCAAATAGTGTATTTTTGGCTTCTATGAAGACCGCTTGGTGTTTAAATGTAAGCTGTGCAAAAATAGGTTTATTCTTAATTGCGGCCACCATAACTTCCTGCAATACACTTAAGAGGGTAGACGAAGATGAGCTTCTCTTGACCAAAAATACCATTCTTGCCAATGGGGAACGCGTGACAAATGAAGACGTCCGAAGCCTGATCGTGCAGGAACCAAACAGCACCGTTTTGGGGTACCCCCTGCGCCTGAACCTGTACAACCTGGCAAAGAAAGACCCGGATTCCTCCTATCAGGCCTGGCTTCACAAAAAAGATAAAAGGGAGGAACGCCTGGCCAGCCTGCTGTCGCACAAACAAGTAGAACGGCTCGGGGAGTCATTTATGGTAAAGGGATACAGCGAATGGCTCAAAAGCATAGGCGAAGCCCCGGTAACCATCGACACGAGTAAGACCCGGAAAGCCCTTAACCGGTTAAGTGCGTATTACGGCAGCAAGGGCTACTTCAACAACAAAACGGATTACGAAATCATACCTTCCCACAGGAAGCAGCGGGCCCGACTGGAATACCAAATTGAACTCGGCAGTCCGTACCACATCGATTCGATCTCCAGGCACATCGCTTCTCCCGCTATTGATTCCATCTACGCATTGCATTCAGGAGCTTCCCTTATCCGTAAGGGTCAACAGTTCGACTTAGCGGACTTTAACCTGGAACGGAAACGGCTGACCCAATTATTCCGTAATTCGGGCATCTATAATTTTCAGGAAAGTTCCATTACCTATGACATCCTCCGGGATACCACCGAGATAAACGAAGATACCGGCATGAGCGTGGAATTGAACATAGAAAACCTGCGCAGCCGGGGAGACAGCCTGACGAACGGAGGGGAATACAGGGTGCACCGGTTCCAGAAAGTGAATATTTTCGCCGATTATAGTTTTAGTGACGAACCCGAAAACCTGAATTCGGTGGATTACGGGGATTTCACCATCTACTACAAGGGGAAGCTCCGGTATAAGCCCAAGGCGCTCACAGATGCCATTTTCCTCGAGAAAGACAGCGTGTACCGTGACATCGACAGGCTCCATACCTACAGGCAGATTACCAACCTGAATACCTTCAAATACCCGAACATCCAGTTTATTGAAGACAGTACACAAACCCGGCTTACTTCCAATATCTACCTCTCGGCCCGTCCAAAATATTCGCTTGGGATGGACCTTGATATAACCCATTCCAACATCCAGCGGCTGGGGGTGGGATTCAGCACCTCCCTCGTCACCAGGAATATCTTCGCAGGGGCAGAAACCCTTAGCCTTTCCGCCCATGGCACCTTCGGCCTTTTGAGTGATGAATCGCTACCGGAAGATTTCTTTTCGGAGATAGGGGGCGACATCAACCTGGTCTTCCCGCGGATCTGGTTTCCGTTTATCAACACCAAACGCATCATCCCCTATTACATGCTGCCGCAGACACGGGTAACTGCCGGAACGAGTTTCCAGAAAAACATAGGCCTGGATAAACAAACTTTTAACACGGTTTTCGGGTATAACTGGTCCCCGGCCGATTTTATAAAGAATACCCTGGAAGTTCTCAATATCCAATTCGTCCGCAATGTAAACCCGTCCCGTTTCTTTAATGTGTACGGGAGTAGTTACAGGCGCCTCGATGAAATTGCCAATGCCTTCGAAGGACAGGCACTACTGGCAGACTACTATGAACCCACCGACGACCCCAATGACCCCAGGCTGATTATCCCTGACGGTACCAGCGGCTTCATAGATGCCATTACAGAGCGACAGGTGCCCTCCACTACCTCACAGTTCAATGAAGTGAGCCGCATCGAGGAACGCAGGCAGCGGCTGACCGAAAACAACCTGATCTTTACCAGTAATTTTTCCTTTACCAAAAACAGCAAGACCGGATTAAATGATAACGACTTTTACCAGTTCCGCTTTAAGGTTGAAAGCGCCGGGAACCTGCTCTCGGGCATAGCCAATATTATTCCCTTTGAACGGAATGGCGACCTGCAGCAGCTGGTTTTCGGGGTTCCGTATTCCCAGTATCTCAAAACGGAATTCGATTATATCAAGCACTGGGACCTTTCCCACGCCAATGTTTTGGCTTTCCGTGGCTTCTTTGGCATTGCCGTACCCTATGGAAACTCCAACAGCATCCCTTTTGTAAGGAGTTATTTTGCCGGCGGGTCGAACGACAACCGGGCCTGGAACCCATATTCCCTTGGGCCCGGACGTACCCAGGCCATCAATGACTTCAACGAAGCCAACCTCAAACTGGCTTTTAACCTGGAATACCGCTTCCCCATAGCAGGAGATGTGAAGGGGGCTCTCTTCGCCGACGCGGGGAATATCTGGAATGTCTGGGACAATGTGGACGATCCGGCCGCCACTTTCAACAACCTGGCATCCCTGCAGGATATCGCTTTGGGAACCGGGTTTGGACTACGCTATGATTTTACGTATTTTGTATTTAGGGTGGATTACGGATTCAAGACGTATAATCCTGCGGAAGAACTCTCCAAAAGGTGGTTCAGCGATTACAACTTTGCCAACGGGGAACTTCAAATAGGGATCAATTATCCTTTTTGAACCTAATTATTTTATTACTTTTGCCCCAATATTCCGTAATCAAATCAGACAAAAAAATATGGCTCATTCAATAAAACCAGGGGTTGCGACAGGGGACCAGGTACAGGAGATTTTCCGCTATGCCAAAGAGAAAAACTTCGCTTTACCTGCGGTGAATGTTATCGGCTCCGACACCATCAATGCCGTACTTGAAACCGCCGCCAACCTGAACTCGCCCGTAATTATCCAATTCTCAAACGGCGGCGCCCAGTTCAACGCAGGCAAGGGGCTTTCAAACCAGGGAGAACGCTCAGCGGTCCTGGGGGCAGTAGCCGGGGCACGGCATGTAAACCAGCTGGCGGAAGCCTACGGTGCCACAGTCATCCTGCACACAGATCATTGCGCCCGCAAACTTCTCCCGTGGATTGATGGCCTGCTCGACGCCAGCGAAGCCCATTTCAAGGCCACCGGGAAATCGCTCTTTAGTTCCCACATGATCGACCTATCCGAGGAACCGTTGAAGGAAAATATTGCAATTTGCAAGGAGTACCTTGCCCGAATGAGTAAAATAAACATGACCCTGGAGGTGGAGCTCGGGATCACGGGAGGGGAAGAAGACGGGGTAGACAACACAGACTTGGATCATTCCAAACTATACACCCAGCCCGAAGAAGTAGCCTACGCCTATGAAGAGCTCTCCAAGATTAGTCCCCGCTTCACCATAGCCGCAGCCTTTGGTAACGTCCATGGGGTCTACAAGCCGGGTAATGTAAAGTTAACCCCCAAGATCCTGAGGAATTGCCAGACCTATGTCTCGGAACACTATCAAGTGCCGCACAACCATATTAATTTTGTTTTCCATGGAGGTTCCGGCTCAACCGTGGAGGAAATCAGGGAAGCTATCGGGTATGGGGTGGTCAAGATGAATATCGATACAGATCTTCAGTATGCCTTCACCGAAGGGGTAAGGGATTATTTTGCCGCCAAGGCCCCCTACCTGAAATCTCAGATCGGTAACCCCGAAGGTCCGGAACAGCCCAACAAGAAGCATTACGATCCGCGGGTTTGGCTGCGCGAAGGGGAAAAGACCTTTATTACCCGCCTGAAAAAGGCCTTTGACGATCTGAATAATGTGAATACACTATAACTATAGCTGAACAGAAACATTAAATTTGGTTGCCTATGACGGCTTGGTTTAAGAGAAAGGAAAAAGGAATTCAGACGGCGACGGAGCAAAAAAAGGATACCCCCCGTGGGTTGTGGTATAAATCGCCCACCGGGAAAATAGTTGAATCCGAAGAATTGGCGCGCAACTTTTATGTAAGCCCCGAGGACGACTACCACGTGCGCATCGGGAGCAAGGAATATTTCGAGATCCTTTTTGACAAGAACAAGTTCCGGGAGCTCGATGCCAAACTTACTTCCAAAGACCCGCTGAAATTCGTAGATACCAAGAAGTATTCGGAGCGCCTGAAGGCCGCCAAGGCCAAAACCGGGTTAAATGACGCCGTGCGTACGGCAATCGGGAAATCGATGGGGAAAGACCTGGTGGTAGCCTGTATGGATTTCAGTTTTATCGGAGGCTCCATGGGGAGCGTGGTGGGGGAAAAGATAGCCCGTGCCATTGATTACGCCATCGCCAAGAAAGCCCCCTTCCTGATGATCTCCAAATCCGGGGGTGCGCGGATGATGGAGGCAGCACTCTCCCTGATGCAACTCGCAAAAACCTCGGTCAAGCTCGCCAAACTGGCAGAAGCCGGCCTCCCGTATATTTCTCTATGTACCGATCCAACTACCGGGGGTACCACCGCTTCCTATGCCATGCTGGGCGACATCAATATTTCCGAGCCTGGCGCCCTTATAGGATTCGCAGGGCCCAGGATCGTGAAGGAAGCTACTGGCAAGGAACTTCCCGAGGGGTTTCAGACGGCGGAATTTGTACTGGAACACGGCTTCCTGGACTTTATCGTACACCGGCGAGACCTGAAGAAAAAAATCAACCTCTATCTGGACCTTATCCAGAACCAGCCGATTCGTACCTGATCCGACGCCTATGAAATTCCTGCTCCCGCTGATACTGGTTGTTATCCTGTGTGCAGGGTACCGGGCCGAATTTCCGGAAAACGAGAAGACTGGTAGGACGGCAGTCGTACAGCAGGTAAAAGCAGATGTCCGGGTTACGGACCTCCGGGTTGGCGGGCAAGCCTCCGACTATACTTTTTTTGTAAGCCTGCGCAGTGACGATACCGGATGTGCCCAGTATGCAGACTGGTGGGAGGTGGTGGATACCCGAGGTCACCTGGTTTACAGGAGGATCCTGGCGCACAGCCACCCCGGGGAGCAACCCTTTACCCGCCCTGGAGGGCCGGTTGATCTGGAAGAAGATCAGGTGGTATATATCAGGGGGCATATGAACAAAACGGGATACGGGAGCGGATGGTTCAAAGGCAGTGTCCGGAATGGTTTCAGCCCGGTCGGGGCGGATCCCGGCTTCGCCCCTGAACTGGATCGCCAGCCACCGCTGCCAAAGGACTGTGCCTTCTGAGACCCCGGCGTTTAAAAAGAGGCAGAACCCCCTTACTTTTCTAAAATTATTCCTATCTTTGCAGCCTGATTGAAAATCAGTCAGATACATAAAAATCATTTAAGACAATATTGGCATGTATTTAACCAAAGACGTAAAAGCCGGCATTTTCAAACAATACGGCGGTTCTGAAAAAAACACCGGATCAACCGAGGGACAGATTGCCCTCTTTACCCACCGGATCAACCACCTTACCGGGCACCTCAAAAGCAATCCCAAGGATTACAACACAGAGCGTTCCCTGGTAAAACTGGTTGGACAACGCAGGAGTTTGCTGGATTATATGAAACGCACGGACATTGAGAAATACCGCGAACTCATCAAAGAACTGAACATCAGAAAATAATTAAACGCATAAAGGGGAAGTACGGCTTCCCCTTTTACCATTGCTTGCCAAGTCCCCGGTTATTAAGCGGGGCAAACATAAAAAGCTACACCTGGTTTTTCATTGGTCGACACCACACAACAACACAACCCTGTCCGTCCGGTAAGACGCGAGACCATTGTTTAACAAACCTGAAATCCTTTCAGGTGCTAATAAAATTTTATGACTCCAAAGACTTTTAAAGAGGTCATCGACCTTGGTGACGGTAGGACGATTTCTATCGAAACCGGAAAATTGGCGAAGCAGGCCCACGGATCTGTCGTCGTCCAGTCCGGAAAATGTATGCTGCTCTGCACTGTGGTTTCCAACTACGAGCCCAGTGATGTCGATTTTCTGCCACTGACAGTGGATTACAGGGAAAAATTTGCCGCTTCAGGACGCTATCCCGGCGGGTTCTTTAAGCGGGAAGCGCGCCCGAGCGACGGCGAAATCCTGACTATGCGGTTAGTAGACCGGGTATTGCGACCCTTGTTCCCGAAGGATTATCACGCAGAAACCCAGGTGATGATCCAATTAATGTCTCATGATGACGACGTAATGCCGGATGCTATGGCCGGATTGGCCGCCTCCGCTGCCATCCAGCTATCAGATTTCCCTTTTGAATGCCCCATATCCGAAGTAAGGGTGGGACGTGTGGAAGGAAAATTGATCATTAACCCCACACGGGCACAACTGGAAAATTCCGATATCGATATGGTCATCGGTGCTTCCCAGGATTCAGTCATGATGGTGGAAGGGGGAATGGGTGAAATTTCCGAAGAGGATATGGTGGAAGCCATCAAATTTGCCCATGAGGCCATCAAGGAGCAGGTTGCCGCACAGGTACGCCTGGCCGATGCTGCGGGACGGAAAGAAGTTCGCGAATACGATCACGAAGAGGAAGACGAAACCCTCGCGAAAAAAATCCACGAGATGGCCTATGACAAAGTCTATAAGGTGGCCAAAGCCGGTTCCTCCAAAAAGGAACGCAGCACAGCCTTCTCAGAGATCAAGGACGGCATTCTTGCCTCTTTTACTGAGGAGGAACAGGAAAACTTGGGCGGAATGATCTCCAAATATTACAATAAGGCTGAAAAGGCTGCTGTCAGGGACCTGACACTGGATGAAGGCCTGCGTTTAGACGGCCGGAAAACCGATGAGATCCGTCCCATTTGGTGCGAAGTGGACTATTTACCTTCCACCCATGGTTCCTCGATCTTCACCCGGGGGGAAACCCAGGCACTGGCTACCGTAACACTGGGTACGTCCAGGGAAGCCAACCAGATAGACATGCCTTCCTATGAAGGGGAAGAAACCTTTTATCTGCACTATAACTTCCCTCCTTTTTCAACAGGGGAAGCCCGGCCGATCCGAGGTACCTCCAGAAGGGAGATCGGGCACGGAAACCTGGCACAACGCGCCTTAAAGCGCGTGATCCCGGAAGACTGCCCGTATACCGTACGGGTGGTATCCGAAGTACTGGAGAGCAACGGCTCTTCTTCCATGGCAACCGTTTGTGCCGGAACCATGGCGCTGATGGACGCAGGGATTCAGATCAAAAAAGGGGTTTCAGGAATCGCCATGGGGCTTATTTCCGATGCGGACACCGGGAAATACGCAGTACTTTCCGATATCCTCGGTGATGAGGACCACCTTGGTGACATGGATTTTAAGGTAACCGGTACAGAAGACGGGATCACAGCCTGCCAAATGGATATCAAGGTGAAGGGACTTTCCTATGAAATCCTGGTGAAAGCCCTGAAACAAGCGAGGGCAGGCCGTTTGCATATCCTGGGAATCCTAACGGCTGCCATTGCATCACCCAGACCCGATGTGAAGCCACACGCTCCCAAAATGGTTACTACCGTTATTCCCAACGAATTTATCGGAGCCCTGATAGGCCCCGGCGGAAAAGTGATACAGGAATTACAAAAAGAAACCAAGACCACAATTGTTATCAATGAAGATCCGATTACAGGCGAAGGCCATGTGGAGATCCTCGGAACAGACCAGGCGGGTATAGACCAGGTCCTGGCCAAGATCGATTCCATCACCTTCAAACCGGAAGTGGACAGTATATATGAGGTAAAGGTGATCAAAATCCTCGATTTCGGTGCGGTTGTGGAATATCTGGATGCCCCCGGCAACGAGGTGCTCCTGCACGTTTCCGAACTGGATTGGAATCGCACGGACAAGGTTACCGACGTGGTAAGTATGGGCGATGTCCTGGACGTCAAATACCTGGGGATCGACCCGCGGACGCGAAAAGATAAAGTTTCCCGCAAAGCCCTGCTTCCCAAGCCGGAAGGATACCAGGAGCGGCCCAGCCGGAACGACCGTGGCAGGGACCGGGACCGCGGCGACAAGAAACGCTTTTCACATAAGCAACGCCGGGATTAAAACCCCTGGAAATGTATAAACCCCCTCACCCCCTCCGGCAGGGGGTTTTTTTATGATATTTTACCCAATTGTTAAATTTTCATCAGCTCGTTGTAACATTTGCCTTTTTTTTACGTATAAGTATATGCAGTCCATGTAAATCGGACGTAAACTGAAAGACAATAGATGAGACAATTAAAGATTACAAAACAGGTAACCAACAGGGAAACCGCGTCACTGGACAAATACCTGCAGGAAATCGGAAAGGTAGATCTGATCACGGCTGAGGAAGAGGTGGAACTGGCGCAGCGCATCAAGGCCGGCGACCAGGCCGCCCTGGAAAAGCTAACCAAAGCAAACCTGCGGTTTGTGGTCTCCGTGGCCAAGCAGTACCAGAACCAGGGTCTTACCCTACCTGATTTGATCAATGAAGGCAACCTGGGCCTCATCAAGGCCGCACAGCGCTTTGATGAAACCCGTGGCTTTAAATTTATTTCCTATGCGGTCTGGTGGATCCGCCAATCCATACTACAAGCCCTGGCCGAGCAGTCGCGCATAGTGCGTTTGCCCCTTAACAAGATCGGCTCTATCAATAAGATCAATAAGACCTTTGCATTCCTTGAGCAGGCCCATGAAAGGGTTCCTTCCGCAGAGGAAATTGCCAAAGAATTGGATATGACCGTGGAAGACGTGAAACAGTCCCTGAAAAATTCGGGAAGGCACGTGTCTATGGATGCCCCCCTGATCGACGGGGAAGATTCCAACCTGTACGACGTATTGCGCAGTGGGGAATCGCCCAACCCGGACAAGGAATTGTTGCACGAATCGCTACGTACCGAAATTGAAAGGGCCCTGGAGACCCTTACCCCCCGGGAAGCGGATGTCATCCGCTTATATTTCGGGCTGGCCGGACAGCACTCCATGACCCTGGAAGAGATCGGGGAGACCTTCGACCTTACCAGAGAACGGGTACGGCAGATCAAGGAAAAGGCTATCAGGAGGCTCAAACACACCTCCAGAAGCAAAATTTTGAAGACCTACCTCGGCTAATCCCCCGCATGACGGGAAACAACGGGGTTCACCAATTACAGATGTTAATTATTCCATAAATTGGAAAATTGGTATAAATATTGTAATTTGTGAGACGCAACAACAGTTTATCATGACTGTTCGTTTTTTGATTGATGAATAAACTCCGGCTGATTACCGGAGTTTTTTCTTTTCAACCTCCCTGATATGAGCAATTCCAGTAATTACGTTATCCCGTCCCAAACCAGAATCGGCCATGTGCATCTAAAAGTATCGGATCTGGAGCGTTCGCTCGGATTCTACTGTGGCCTGCTTGGATTTGAACTGACTACGCGATACGGCTCAGACGCCGCATTTATTTCCGCCGGCGGTTACCATCATCACATCGGCCTGAATGTCTGGTACAGCAAGGGCTCCCCACCGCCACCGCGGCGGGCTCCCGGATTGTTCCATACGGCGATCCTGTATCCCCGGCGGGAAGACCTGGCTTTGATCTACAAGCGGTTACTGGATGACGGATATCCCCTAACCGGCGCAGCGGACCATGGCGTATCCGAGGCCCTCTATTTGGACGACCCGGACCAGAACGGGGTGGAGCTGTATTGGGACCGCCCGAAGGAAGCGTGGCCGCACAAAGAAGACGGCTCCCTGGAAATGTACACCAGGGCCCTTGATCTTCAGGGTTTACTGCAGCTACTCCCCTCTTGAAGCGGATTGTGGCCCATCGCCCGGTGCAGCAAGAATGCATTCCTGATAAACAACACATTTGATTACCTTTGTGATCTAATCCTATTAGGCATACCATGGGTAAAACAAAGATCGCTGCTTCCCTGCTGGCCGCCGATTTCGGCAACCTGCAAGCCGATGTGGAACTTGTAAACCGGAGCCAGGCCGACTGGCATCACCTGGATATCATGGATGGGGTATTCGTGCCGAACATCTCCTATGGGATGCCGGTGATGAAGGCCATTGCCAAATATGCCACCAAGCCCCTGGATGTACATCTGATGATCACAGACCCGGACCGCTATATCGAAACTTTCGCCAAATTGGGAGCCAGCCACCTAACCGTACATTATGAGGCTTGCACACACCTTCACCGCACCATCCAGGCCATCAGGCAGCACGGGATGAAAGCCGGGGTGGCTCTGAATCCCCACAGCCCGGCGTGGCTGCTGGAAGACATTATCCAGGACCTGGACCTGGTCCTTATCATGAGCGTCAACCCCGGCTACGGCGGGCAGACATTTATTGAAAACACCTATGCCAAGCTGGGGGAATTGAACAGCCTGATGGAACGCAAAGGCGCCAGGCCCCTGGTCGAAATAGACGGGGGTGTGGGGAACGAAAACGCAGCAGAGATCGTTAAAGCCGGGGCCGATGTGCTGGTGGCGGGAAGCCATATCTTCAACAGCAAAGACCCGGAAGCAACCATCATTGCACTAAAGAAGTCGGCGGCAGCATGAATACACTGGATGTTTTGATCATAGGAGGAGGACCCATCGGCATTGCCTGCGGGTTGGAAGCCCAAAAAAAAGGGATGAGCTATGTCATCGTGGAAAAAGGGCCGATCGTAAATTCCCTGTTCAACTACCCGGTGAACATGCAGTTTTTCTCCTCATCCGAACGCCTGGAAATAGCGGGGATCCCCTTTATCAGCAAAGAAGCCAAACCCAAGAGGAATGAAGCCCTCGAGTATTATCGCAGGATCGTAACCTCCAATAATCTCAGGATACACCTGTTTGAAAAGGTCACGGAAGTGTCCAAGAAGGCCGGGGTATTTGATATTAAATCGGACAAAGCGAACTACCAGGCCCTGAATGTCATAGTTGCCACCGGTTTTTATGACCTCCCCAACAGGATCGACGTCCCCGGGGAAGACCTTCCAAAAGTCTCACATTATTACAAGGACCCCCACTTCTATGCCAGCCAGAAACTGGCCGTGATCGGAGCCAGCAACTCAGCTGTGGATGCGGCACTGGAATGCTGGCGGAAGGGGGCCGAGGTAAGCATGGTCATAAGGGGCCCACAGGTGGGGGAACGGGTAAAATATTGGGTACGTCCGGATATCATCAACCGCATTGAGGAAGGAAGCATCAAAGCCTTTTTCAATAGTACGGTGAAGGAGATCAAGGAAAATGAATTGATACTGAACACCCCCGAAGGGGATGTGACCATAGCCAATGACTTTGTACTGGCACTCACCGGCTATATGCCAAATTTTGACTTCCTGACACAATTAGGCATCCACTTATCCGAAGATGCCAAAAAGTTACCCGAATACGACCCGGAGACCATGGAAACCAATGTCGGGGGACTTTATCTGGCAGGGGTTATCTGCGGGGGAATGGAAACTCACAAATGGTTTATAGAAAATTCCCGGATCCATGCCGAACAGATCATCTGTGACATCAGCCGGAAAAAGCAGCTCCAGAAGCAGGCCTGAAAGGGGGGTTATTGCATTTCCAGGGCTTTTTTGAGGTCGAGGTCGGCCACGGAATCCACCACCATGTCGGGCTTGAAGGCATATTCATCCAGCACATTCTTTTTGGATACTCCCGAAAGGGTTAAAATAGTGGTGTAGCCCAACTGTACCCCACCCAGGATATCGGTATCCATGGTATCCCCTATAATGATGGTCTCCCGGGCCTCCAGCCCCAGTGTTTTTCGGGCGGAACGCATCATGACCGGACTGGGTTTGCCTACAGAAAAAGCCTTCTTCCCCGTCGCTTCCTCTATCATGGCCACAACGGCCTTTATCCCCAGGTTAGACCAACCGTGTTTTTTTGGGGAGGGATCGAGGTTGGTAGCAATGAATTTGGACCCCCCCAAGATCATATCCACCGCATTGCTCACCATTTCGAGGGTAAAATTCCGGCCTTCGCCCACTACCACAAAATCGGGATTCTGGTTAACCAGCGTATACCCTTGCTGGTGAAGGCTGGTAATCAGCCCGCCTTCTCCCAACACGTATGCGGTGCCGTTCGGGTTCATAAAAGAGAGGAACCAGGCCGTGGCCATGGCGCTGGTGTAGACATTCTTTTCCTTGATATGGATGCCCATTTTGGCCACCTTGTTCACCGTATCGATGGGTGTCCGCTGGGAATTGTTGGTCATAAAGAGGAAGGGGATGTTTTCTTTCTGAAGGGTGGCGATAAATGTATCCGCCCCCGCGATCATCTGATCTCCGTTATAGATCACCCCGTCCATGTCTATTAAAAAGCCTTTTTTCATACAATCCCTTTTTGTTTGATAAGCTTCTGCAAGGTATAAAAACCGAGCCTTTACCCCTACATCCCGGATAAAAATGTCCAAATGTCTGCTTTCAGAGGCAGCAAGAGGCAGCCAGCCCGGGATGGCGTAATAGTGCTTTGTACATTGATTTAATGTAAAGTTTATTTGTCTTTTTGATAAGTATTGATTACTTTTAGTAAATAGTGTTTTACATTTTAGATAGAAACAATCATGAAAACGAACAAATTGACCAGCTTGGGCAGCCTGCAGTTGCCAAACCACTTTAAAAAAGTTGGGGTCGGGATCGCCATTATTTCCCTGGCTTTGGTTATAACACAGGGGATTACCGGGATTTTCCCTGAGTGGGTGCGATTCTTGCTCAACAATCTGCTCATGCTGGGAATGCTTATGGTATCCTTGTCAAAGGATAAAATTGAGGATGAGTTTGTCGTCACCCTCCGCTCAAAATCCTATCAAGTGGCCTTCATCTTCGGAATCGGATATACCATAATCTTCCTGCCCCTGGTGAATTTCCTGGCCGATTTGATACAGGGGTCCGCCTTTACCCCATTGCAGACAGACTATTTCGATGTCTTGTTCCTGATGCTCCTGGTGCAGCTTTTTAGCTTCAAAAGACTAAAGAGGTGTCATTGTTGAAAAATACGTTAAAGGTACAGCGGGCCAAAAATGACCTTACCCAGGAACAATTAGCGCAGGAACTGGGGGTGTCCAGGCAATCCATCAATTCTATTGAAACCGGCAGGTATATCCCTTCCACCCTCCTGGCACTTAAGATTTCAGCTTATTTCGGACTGTCCGTCAACGAATTATTTGAACTGGAGGAAGGGGACTAGCATGGAGATTCCTGTTTTCGGAACCGGAATAGCCGGTCCCGGTTCCTAGTTATCCTGAAAGTCCAGATAGGTATTAAAGAACGGCAGCATCTCATTGGGAACCCTGCCGTCATCGGTGAATATCCCACTGGTATGGGTGCCGATATATTCTTCGGCAAAGTGTTTTATCCCCACATTCTCCAACCGCTGGCTGAACATTTTACACTGTATGGTGAAACGGTCGCCCGAATTACGGCCCCAGTCCATTTTGATGGCCCTAAGTTTGTTTAGATTTTCCAGATGGTTGTCAATCATATGCAGGGGCATATTGGCATACCATTTTTCCAGGACATCGGGGTGAACCACGGTCTTGCCATCCTTATATTCAAAGGGGATGTCGCAGTAGAACGGGGGGTTATCCGGATCCGGGGACCATGATTTTGCCAGGGCAATGATCACCTTGGGAAAATAAGTCTTTGATAGCGCTTCCTGCGTATGGATCTCCGCCAGGTCCTCATAGGTGTCGCTGTTGGGGCCATACTCCCGGACCACTGTCAGGACCCCGGGGCTCAGGGCATAGACACTGCTAAATATATCGGGATGGTCCATGGCGATCTTCAGGGCTCCGTATCCCCCCATACTATGTCCGGTTATCCCCCTGCTGTCCTTGTCGGCCAGGGTGCGGTATGTTTTGTCCATATAGGTTACAAGGTCATAGGCCGTGAAATCCTCCCAATTGCCAAATAAACCGGAATTGCTGTAGAAGCTCCCGTCATAGGTGGTGCGCTGATCGGAAACCACCAGGATAAAGGGCCTTATTTTATGGGTGGCAATGGCTTCGTCCAGGACCGCTACCATGGAAGGTTTTAGTTCGTGATTGCTCAGGAACCCGTGCAGGTAATAGATAACAGGAAACCGTCTGTCGCCCGTTTGGTAACCGGGGGGCAGATAAACCGAGAGGGCCCGGGTTGGTGATTCGCCATAGGAATTCTCAAGATTTTTGGAGTATAGTGAATCGATGACAACCGTCCCTTTGTTTATCTGGCCGCAAAGGACCTCCATGCCACAAAGGAGAAGCAGAAGGAGGAGGTGTTTTTTCATATTTATTCAGGTTTGGTTATGGTTTAAAAGCCGAGCGGACCCCGGCCGGGGTCCGCTTACTATAGGTTCTCTTTCTAGACTTATACTGGGAATATCCCATCGGGAATCGCAAATTGGCATTTAACCTATCACCCTTTGGTTCTGTCCCATAAAGGGCTGGTTGTAATAGCGGGTGCCTGTAGCTTTGTATAAAGCATTGGCCAGGGCCCCCATTACAGGTGGGAAGGGAGGCTCCCCAAGCCCGGTCGGGTCAATCTCGTTTTGGACAAAGTGCACATCGATAGCCTTCGGCGCCTCCTTATGCCGGATGAGCCGGTACCGGTCAAAATTATCCTGCTGCGGAGCACCATCCTTGAAGGTGATTTCACTGAACATTGCATGGCCTATCCCATCGATGGTACCCCCCTCGACGAGGTTGGTGGCCGCATCCGGATTGACTACAATTCCGCAGTCAACCGCGCAGCAGACATTCTCGATCCGAGGGCTGCCCTGCTCCATCACCAGGTCCAGAACCTGGGCCACATAGCTGTTATGACAGAAATATGCGGAAACACCCCTATGGACATCGGGTTGGTCTTCTCCCCATTTGGATTTATCCCTGACCAGTTTAAGTACCCCGGCGTAGCGATCGGCTTCATAGTCGTTATTTTCCCCGACCGGATCCTTCATCGCGCGTTCCAGGAGGGCCAGCCTGAATTCAATCGGGTCTTTTCCGGCGGCTTCTGCCACTTCATCCAGGAAGGATTGCTCGGCCCCGGCGATAAAGTTAGATCTGGGTGCCCGGAAGGCCCCGGTGGTTATATTGGAGTCGATAGTCCAATCTTCCGCTAGGTAGTTGTCTACAGCGCCTGCCGGGAATCGGTTGGCAAACAGCGGGCTTTCCGGGACGCCACCGGTACGGACGTGAAAGCCCACCAGGTTGTTATCTTTGTCCAGTGCGGCCCGGTAATGCGCCAGGTACGATGGGCGATAGGTCCCATCGGTCATATCATCCTCCCGTGAGTATACCAATTTAACCGGAGCGTTCATTTTTTTCGAGATCACAGCAGCCTCCACCAGGAAGTGGCCGTATAACCGTCTGCCAAATCCACCCCCCATCCGGGTCATCATGATATCCACTTTTTCGAGGGGAAACCCCAGGCGGTCTGCCACGCTTTGCTCCATAATCTCCGGCGTCTGTACCGGCCCCACCAGGTCGGCTTTGTCTTCCGTGACATGGGCGAAGAAATTCATGGGCTCCATGGTATTGTGGGCCAGGAAAGGGCACGAATAGGTGCGTTCTACGATTTTCGCCGCGTTTTTAAAAGCGTTTTCCGGGTTCCCGTCCTTGCGGACAATGGTGGATCGCCGGGATCCCATTTCGGCCATTTCCGCTTTGTGGACACTGGTATCTTCCAGGCCCGCAGGGTGATGTACCGTCATGGTTCGGCCAAAAATATTCATTTCCCTGGTAATTTCAGGGGACAATTCCCATTCCACTTTCAGGGCTTTTTTGGCATTCATTACCTCCCAGGTGGTCTCGCCCACCACCACCACAAGGTTGGTAAAGGCGCTGGTATCAAAGGCACTTAAATTCTGATCTTCCGGATAGGATTCAATCGTGAATATATCCCTGATCCCGGGCATGGCTCGTGCGGCGGAATCGTCCATCGATTTAAATTGCATCCCGAAAGCCGGGGGATGTACGATCATGGCGATGAGCATCCCATCGCGATGGTAATCGAGGCCGTACAGCGGCTGGCCGGTTACAATTTTGGGGCCATCGACATTTTTGCGGGAAGTACCGATTATTTTAAAGTCTTTCACTTCCTTGAGGGCCACTTCTTCCGGAACCGGGACCTGGGCGGCGGCAGAAGCCATTTCCCCGTAACCGGCAGATTTACCGCTTTTGGTATGGTGCAACACCCCGGCTTCCGTTGTGATCTCTTCCGCCGGCACATCCCAGGCCTGTGCAGCTGCCTGCTTCAGCATCTGCCGGGCACCGGCGCCGGCCATCCTAAGGCCCTGCCATCCCTGGCGGATGGACTGGCTGCCGCCTGCCAGCTGACGGGTAAAAATTGCCGTATTGAGAGGGGCTTGTTCAACAATGACGTCCTCCCAGTCGATATCCAGCTCTTCGGCTACGATCATGGGCATGGATGTCTTCACATTCTGTCCAATTTCAGGGTTTGGCGACATGATCGTAACCAGGCCGTTATCCCCTATCTTCAGGAAGCCATTGATATCAAACCATTCCTCAGGCATCTCCATGGCTGCCGTCGCCTTTCCGTGGTCAGATTTGCAGGATGCCAGCCAGTTGAATCCGATGATGAGGCCCCCGCCTGCCATTGCGGAACTCTTTAAAAATGAACGTCTGCCTATTGATGTTTTTACCAGTGCCATTGTAATAATTTTTGTATTGTGATCTTCTTAGGG
>Ga0102952_1000305_pt1 | contig 20066 bp, 16 predicted proteins | sample SalPon2A_C_D1_MG_FD_78506 | JGI IMG/M metagenome (GOLD analysis project Ga0102952, IMG submission 78506) | Soil microbial communities from South San Francisco under conditions of wetland restoration - Salt Pond MetaG R2A_C_D1_MG | ecosystem: Environmental > Terrestrial > Soil > Wetlands | place... | reverse complement strand
TCGAAGGGCGCGCGGTTGGTCTCCGCCAGGGTCGAGACGAAGAAGATCACGAACATCGGCAGCAGCGGCACGCAGAACCAGACGTTCTGCTGCGCCAGGACGATGTCGGTGAGGCGCAGCGAGCCGACGCAGACCAGGACGGTGATGATGACGAAACCCATGGAGATCTCGTAGGACACCATCTGCGCCGCCGAGCGCAGCGCCCCGAGGAAGGGATACTTCGAGTTCGAGGCCCAGCCGGCCATGATGACGCCGTAGACGCCGAGCGAGGAGATCGCGAAGAGATAGAGGATGCCGACGTTGATGTCCGCCAGGACCCAGCCCTTGTCGAAGGGAATCACCGCCCAGCCGATCATCGCCAGGACGAAGGTCAGCATCGGCGCGGCCAGGAACACGATCCGGTTCGAGCCGGCCGGCAGGATGGTCTCCTTGAACAGCAGCTTGACCGCGTCGGCGATCGGCTGCAGCAGGCCGAAGGGCCCGACCACGTTCGGCCCCTTGCGCAGCTGCATGGCGCCGATCACCTTGCGCTCGGCATAGGTCAGGTAGGCCACCGACAGCAGCAGCGGCACCAGGATCGCCACGATCTGCGCGACGATGATGATGCCCGGCCAGACGTAGGAATTCAAAAATACCGTCATGCTCGTGCGCCGCTCCGTCTAGCCTTCGGTCCCCGTCGCCGCGCCGGCGCGGCGCGCCTCGAAGGCCTCGATGCATTGGGCCATGGTCTCCGAGGCCCGCGATATGGGATCGGTCATGTAGAAATTCTCGACCGCCACGCCGAAGGGCGCCGGGTCGATCTTGCCGCCGGCGCCGAATGCGCCCCAGGCCGCGGGCTCGATCCGGTCGACGGCGGCAAAACGCGCGTTCGCCGCGATCAGCTTCTGACGCACCTCGCCCAGGTTGTCGTACGGCAGGCGCCGCCCGACGATCTCGGAGAGGGCGCGCAGAATGGTCCAATCCTCGCGTGCCTCGCCCGGCGGGAAGGCCGCCAGCCGGCCGAGCTGCACGCGGCCCTCGGTGTTGACGTAGGTGCCGTTCTTCTCGGTGTAGGCGGCGCCCGGCAGAATCACGTCGGCGCGGTGGGCGCCGGCGTCGCCGTGATGCCCCTGGTAGATCACGAAGGGCCCCTTGCCCGGCTCGCCGAGGCGCGCCATCGGGAGCTCGTCCGCGCCGAGCAGGAACAGCACCTCGATGTCGCCGCCCTCGGCGCCGGCAAGGATGCCGCCGGTGTCGCGGCCGCCGTCGCCGGGCAGGAAGCCGAGCTCGAGGCCGGCGACCCGGGCGGCGGCGCTGTGCAGGACGTTGAAGCCGTTCCAATCGTCGCCGATCATGCCGGCGGCTTCGGCCGCCTGGCGCGCCAGGTGCAGGATCGCCGCACCGTCCGGCCGCGCCAGCGCCGCCATGCCGAGCACCAGCATGGGCCGCTCGGCGGCCTTCAAGGTCTCGGCGAAGGCGCCCTTGCCGGCGGCGACGTCCTGCAGCGTCTCCGGGCCGGCGCCGAGGTAGTCCACCGGATAGGTCAGGTCGACCTGCCGCCCGATCAGGCCGACCGGGAAGCCGCCCATGAGGAAGCGCTTGCGCAGACGGGCGTTGATCAGCGCCGCCTCGTGGCGCGGATTCGTCCCGACCAGCAGGCAGGCGTCGGCGCGCTCGATCCCGGCGATGGTGGTGTTGAACAGGTAGCCCGCCCGGCAGCGCGGGTCGAGCGCGGCGCCGTCCTGGCGGCAATCGAGATTGGGTGAGCCCAAAGCGGTAAGGAGATCTTTGAGCGCCAGCATGGATTCGGCGTCGCAGAGGTCACCGGCCAGGGCGGCGATCCGCTCCGCCGCGACGCCCTCGATGCGCCGGGCGATGGCGCGGAAGGCCTCGTCCCAGGTGCAGGGTTGCAGGCGCCCGTCGCGCCGCAGGTAGGGCCGGTCGAGGCGCTGCCGTCCCAGGCCGTCGCAGGCGTAGCGCGTCTTGTCGGAGATCCACTCCTCGTTGACGTCCTCGTGCAGGCGCGGCAGGACGCGCATCACCTCGCGGCCGCGCGTGTCGACGCGGATGTTGGAGCCGACCGCGTCGAGCGCGTCGAGCGAATAAGTCTTGTTGAGCTCCCAGGGGCGCGCGGTGAAGGCATAGGGGCGCGAGGTCAGGGCGCCGACCGGGCAGACGTCGATCATGTTGCCGGACAGCTCGGAGTCGACCGCCTGCTCCAGCGTGGTGATCTCGGCATGCTCGCCGCGGTTGACCAGGCCGATCTCCTCGACCCCGCCGACCTCGGTCGCAAAGCGCACGCAACGGGTGCAATGGATGCAGCGGGTCATGATCGTCTTGATCAGCGGACCCATGTACTTCTCTTTGACCGCGCGCTTGTTCTCCTCGTAGCGCGTGCGGTCGAAGCCGTAGGCCATGGCCTGGTCCTGCAGGTCACATTCGCCGCCCTGGTCGCAAATCGGGCAGTCGAGCGGATGGTTGATCAGCAGGAATTCCATCACGCCGCGACGCGCCTTCTTGACGGTCGGCGTGTCGGTGCGGACCACCATGCCGTCCGCCGCCGGCATGGCGCACGAGGCGATCGGCTTCGGCGCGCGCTCCATCTCGACCAGGCACATCCGGCAGTTGCCGGCCACCGAAAGGCGCTCGTGGTAACAGAAGCGCGGAATCTCGACCCCGGCAAGCTCGCAGGCCTGCAGGACGTTGACGCCGTCCGGGACCTCGATCTCCTTGCCGTCGATGGTCAGTTTGGGCATGCCCTCGCTCCTATTCGGCCGCCGCCGGGGCGTGCTTGCGGTACTCCAGGATGCGCCGCTCGAGCTCCGGCCGGAAATGCCGGATCAGGCCCTGGATCGGCCACGCCGCGGCGTCCCCGAGGGCGCAGATGGTATGGCCCTCGACCTGATAGGTGACGTCGAGCAGCGTGTCGATCTCCTCGACGCTGGCATGGCCGCGGACCATCCGCGTCAGCACCCGCCACATCCACCCGGTGCCCTCGCGGCAGGGCGTGCACTGGCCGCAGCTCTCGTGCATGTAGAAATGCGCCAGGTTGGCGATCGCCTCGACCACGTCGGTCGATTTGTCCATCACGATGACGGCCGCCGTGCCCAGGCCGGACTTCACGTCGCGCAACGAGTCGAAATCCATGAGGACGGTGTCGCAGATCGACTTGGGGATCAGCGGCACCGAGGACCCGCCCGGAATGACCGCGAGCAGGTTGTCCCAGCCGCCGCGCACCCCGCCGGCATGGGTCTCGATGAGCTCCTTGAGCGGAAGGCCCATCTCCTCCTCGACGTTGCAGGGCTGGTTCACGTGGCCGGAAATCGAGAAGATCTTGGTGCCGGTATTCTTGGGCCGGCCGAGCCCCGTCCACCAGGCGACTCCGCGGCGCAGAATCTCCGGGGTGACGGCGATGGTCTCGACGTTATTGACCGTGGTGGGGCAGCCGTACAGGCCGGCCGCCGCCGGAAACGGCGGCTTGAGCCGCGGCTGGCCCTTCTTGCCCTCCAGGCTTTCGAGCAGCGCCGTCTCCTCGCCGCAGATGTAGGCGCCGGCCCCGCGGTGCAGATAGATGTCGTAGTCGAAGCCCGACTTGCAGGCGTTCTTGCCGATCAGGCCGGCCGCATAGGCCTCGTCGATCGCCGCCTGCAGGCGCACGGCCTCGTGGTAGAACTCGCCGCGGATATAGATGTAACAGGCCGTCGCGCCCATCGCGAAGCCGGCCACCAGGCAGCCCTCGAGCAGCCGCTGCGGATCGTTCCGCATGATCTCGCGGTCCTTGCAGGTGCCCGGCTCCGATTCGTCGGCGTTGACCACCAGGTAGTGCGGCCGGCCGGTGTTCTGCTTCGGCATGAAGGACCACTTGAGCCCGGCCGGGAAACCGGCCCCGCCGCGCCCGCGCAGCTCGGAATCCTTGATCCGCTGGATGATCTCGTCGCGCCCCAGGGCGATCATGCCCTTGGTGGCGTCCCACACGCCCCGTGCGAGCGCGCCTTCCAGCCGCCAATCGTCCTGGCCGTAGAGGTTGGTGAAGATCCGGTTCTTGTCGGACAGCATCAGGCGCCCTCCCCGGCGGCCGAAGTCAGCGCGCCGGTCGGGTCGGCCGGTTTCTTTTCGGGAAGCTTCTTCAGGGTGGTCGCCCCCTCCGCCGGCGCCGACGTCAGGCGGCCGGTCTGCGGACCGGGCGCAACCTCCTTGCCGGCGGCCAGATCGTCGAGGATGTCGCCGAGGCGCTCCGGCGTCAGGTCTTCGTAATAGTGGTCGTTGACCTGCACCATCGGCGCATTCGCGCAGGCGCCCAGGCATTCGACCTCGACCAGCGAGAACTTGCCGTCCGGCGTCGTCTCGCCGAGCCCGATGCCAAGCTTGGCCTTGCAGGCATCGGTCAGCGCCGCGGCGCCGCGCAGCCAGCAGGGCGTCGTGCGGCAGATCTGCACCAGATGGGTGCCGACCGGCCGCAGATGCAACATGCTGTAGAACGAGGCGACCTCGTACACGCGGATCGGCGCCATCTCGAGGTAGTTCGCGACGTAGTTCAGCGCTTCGCGCGACAGCGAGCCGCCGTTCTGGCGCTGCGCCAGGTCGAGCAAGGGAAGCACCGCGCTGGCCTGCCGGCCCTCGGGATAGCGCGCGACCACAGCGCGCGCGACGGCCTCGTTCTCGGCAGTGAAGGCGAAGTCGCCCGCGTCGCCCTTGCGATAGCTCGTGACCTTCATCGGTCGACCTCGCCGAACACGATATCGATGGACCCGAGGATGGCCACGCTGTCGGCCAGCATGTGGCCCTTGCAGAGGAAGTCCATGGCCGACAGATGCGCGAAGCCCGGAGCCCGGATCTTGCAGCGATAGGGCCGGTTGCTGCCGTCGGAGACCAGGAAGACGCCGAACTCGCCCTTCGGCGCCTCGACCGCCGTGTAGGTCTCGCCGGGCGGCACGTGATAGCCCTCGGTGTAGAGCTTGAAGTGATGGATCAGCGCTTCCATCGAGCGCTTCATCTCGCCGCGACGCGGCGGCGTGACCTTGTGATTCTCGACCACGACCGGGCCATCCGGCATTTGCTCGATGCACTGGTGCATGATGCGCAGGCATTGGCGCATTTCCTCGATGCGGACGAGATAGCGGTCGAAGCAGTCGCCTTTCTTCCCGATCGGGATATCGAAGTCGAGCGCCTCGTAGCAGTCGTAGGGCTGCGCCTTGCGCAGGTCCCATGGCACGCCCGACGCCCGCAAAGTCGGCCCGGAAAATCCCCAGTCGAAGGCCTCCTCCGCACTGACCACGCCGATATCGACGGTGCGCTGGCGGAAGATTCGGTTGTCGGTCAGCAGGGTTTCGAGATCGTCGATGTGCTTCGGAAAGGTGCCGCAGAAATGGGCGATGTCGTCGAGCAGGCCGGCCGGCAGGTCCTGATGCACGCCGCCGGGGCGAAAGTACGCCGCATGCATACGCGCGCCGCTGGCCCGCTCGTAGAACTCCATGAGCTTCTCGCGCTCCTCGAAGGCCCAGAGGATCGGCGTCATGGCGCCGACGTCGAGCGCGAAGGTCGCGATGTTCAGCAGGTGGTTCAGGATGCGCGTGATCTCGCTGTAGAGCACGCGGATGTACTGCGCGCGCGGCGGCGCCTCGATCCCGAGCAGCTTTTCGACGGCCAGGGCGAAGGCGTGCTCCTGATTCATCGGCGAGACGTAGTCCAGCCGGTCGAAATAGGGCACCGCCTGCAGATAGGTCTTGTATTCGATCAGCTTCTCGGTGCCGCGATGCAGCAGCCCGATATGCGGGTCGGCGCGCTCGATCACCTCGCCGTCCAACTCGAGCACGAGTCGCAGCACGCCGTGTGCCGCCGGGTGCTGCGGCCCGAAATTGAGCGTGAGCGGCTTGATCTGAGTCTCGGCCATCAGGCCTTGCCCTCCTCGCCTTCGCCGGCCGCGGCCTTCTCGTCGCCGGGCAGATGCAGGATGCCTTCCCAGGGGCTGGCGAAATCGAAGGTGCGGAACTCCTGGACGAGACTCACAGGCTCATAGACCACCCGCTTCTGGTCCTCGTCGTAGCGCACCTCGACGTAGCCGGTCAGGGGAAAGTCCTTGCGCAACGGGTGTCCCTCGAAACCGTAGTCGGTGAGGATGCGCCGCAGGTCGGGGTGGTCCGAGAAGAACACGCCGAACAGGTCCCAGACCTCGCGCTCGAACCAGTTGGCGACGCTGAACAGCAGGACCGCCGAGGGCACCGGCGTGGCCTCGTCCGTGGCAAGCTTCAACCTGATACGATGATTATGCTTGAACGACAGCAGGTTGTAGACGACCTCGAAGCGCGCCTCGCGGTCCGGGTAATCGACCGCCGTGATGTCGACCACTTGCCTGAACTGGCAGTTCTGGTCGTTGCGCAGGAAGGTCAGGACCTTGATCAGCGACTCGGGCGTCGTCCACAGCATGAGCTCGCCATAGGCGTCTTCGACTCGGGTCACTTCCTCGGGCAGGGCCGCCGCGATGTAGTCCCCAAGGTCTTTCAGTGCCGGATCCATGCGGTTTCTGGCGTCCTCGCTTTCGTCCTCGCCAATTCGCTAGCGGGCGATGCCGGCGTTGCGACGAATCTTCTTCTGCAGCTGCAGGAGCCCGTACAGCAGGGCTTCGGCGGTCGGCGGGCAGCCCGGCACGTAGACGTCGACGGGCACGATGCGGTCGCAGCCCCGCACCACCGAATAGGAATAGTGGTAGTAGCCGCCGCCGTTCGCACAGGAGCCCATGGACAGGACCCAGCGCGGCTCGGCCATCTGGTCGTACACCTTGCGGAACGCCGGCGCCATCTTGTTGGTCAGGGTGCCGGCCACGATCATCACGTCCGACTGGCGCGGGCTGGGCCGGAACACCATGCCGAAGCGGTCGATGTCGTAGCGGCTGCAGGCGGAATGCATCATTTCGATGGCGCAGCAGGCCAGGCCGAAGGTCATCGGCCACATCGAGCCGGTCTGGGCCCAGGCCGCGAGCTTGTCCATCTGCGCCACGATGAAGCCCTTGTCCGCGAGCTCGTCCGAGACGCGTGCCAGGATCTGATCTTGCCGGGGACCGGGCGGGACCGGCGCCGCGGCGGCGGTCGACCCGGCCGAATCGCCTACTCCCATTCCAGGGCTCCCTTCTTCCACTCGTAGACGAAGCCGATCGTCAGTACACCTAAGAATATGATCATCGACCAGAAGCCGAACAACCCGATTTGCCCGAGCGCAACGGCCCAGGGGAACAGAAAGGCGACCTCGAGATCGAAAATGATGAACAGGATGGACACCAGGTAGAAGCGCACGTCGAACTTGCTGCGGGCGTCGTCGAAGGCCTCGAAGCCGCACTCGTAGGCCGACACCTTCTCCGAGTCCGGACGCTGGCGCGCCACCATGTACGACATCGCCACCATGGCGCCCGCTATCACGATGGCGATCGCCAGGAAGATCAGGATCGGGAGGTATTCGGCCAGCATCTCGTTCATGCACGCGTCTCCCGCTTTGGGCCGCCCGGCGCGGCGCCGCGGCGCCCGCCGGCGAACCGGCCCGCACTATAAAAACAAGCTGCTGTCGAGAAAAGGAGCAATGGTTCCGCTGCCTGACGAAATACCCACGAGCCGATGTAGAATGGCGGCCGGTGGGCGCGAGTTCCACCTTAGCGCGTGGCGGCCTGGCCGGAACCGGCCGATCCGGAATTGAGATGGCGGGAGTGACGGGACTTGAACCCGCGGCCTCCGGCGTGACAGGCCGGCGCTCTAACCAACTGAGCTACACCCCCAAGAGGCCCGGACTCCCGAGCCGCCGTCATGTAATCCAGCGCCCCACGGGGTGTCAAGCAACGCGCGAAGCGCGCCGCCCAGGGACACTCCTCGGGGCCCCTCGGGGCTTCTCGGCGCCCCGCTGGGCAGCCCCCGCGATGCTGTTCTATATGGTATGGTCCGAAACGAATGGAACTGCGGGAGCCAGGGATAGCATGCCTTCGGAGATGAACCTGCCGGCCGTCGCGCTGCATGACTGGCTCAAGCAGCTGGAAGTGAGCTTCGTCGAGGTCGCCGTGCGGCTCTCTCGGGCGGAGACCGAAAGCGAGACGCCGGAGAGCAAGAAAGACCGCGCCATGATCGAGCGGATCGAGCACGATATCACGATGGTCCACCGGGCCCTGGAGCTGTGCCGCAAGCACGACCTATAGGCCCCCTTCCCCGACAGCCGACCGCGGCGAGCCCCATCCAACGGAGACAAGAGACATGATTACGACGATTCTCATCCCCACCGACGGCTCCGAGCATGCCAAGAAGGCGATCGACCTGGGCGGCGATCTGGCCACCAAATACGGAGCCAAGGTGGTGCTGATGCACGTTCTCCTGCGCGGCCGGGTGCCCGAGGGCCTGCTGCGTGCCGCCGAGGCCGAGCATGTCGGCCACGTGCCCAAGCGGACGGCACAGAACCTGGCCATCTATCCGCAGGAGATATTCGCCCGGAACCGCAAGGGGGAAGGTAGCATGTTACCGGTTGACGTGCTTCAGTTCATCGCCCGACAGATCACCTCCGCCGCCGAATCGACGCTCCGGGCCAAGGGCGTCGAGACGATCGAGACGTTGGTTCGCGAGGGCGATCCCGGCGAAGCGATCCTCGCCGGCGCGGAGACCACGAAGGCCGACATGATCGTCTTGGGCCGGCGTGGCCTAAGCAACCTCAGAGGGCTAATGATCGGCAGCGTCTCGCAGAAGGTCAGCGCTCTGGCTCCCTGTACCTGCGTGACCGTCACCTGACCGTCACCTGACCGACGCGCGGGCCCGGGTCGCGCCGGGAACGGGTCGGCCGGCTCAGGGTGCGGCCGCCGAGTTCTCGGCCAGGGCCGTTTCGTCTGCCACCCGGTTGCGGCCTCTTCGCTTCGCCTGGTAGAGCGCCTCGTCCGCGCGCCGGATCAGGTCGTCCGACCCCTCGGCCGGCCGGAACATGGCCGCCCCGATGGAGATGGTGACGGAGCCGAAGTTCTTGGCCGACTTCCTGTTGACCAACTCCTTCTTCTCCAATGAGGCACGCAGCGATTCGGCCACGGTCACGGCGTCGGACAGGGCGGTCGCCGGCAAGAGAATGCCGAACTCTTCCCCGCCATAGCGCGCCGCCACGTCGCGGCCCTTGACGCCGGCCTTCAGCGTCTGGGCGACGAGGCACAGCACCTGGTCGCCGATCTGGTGGCCGTAGGTATCGTTGAATCGCTTGAACCGATCGATATCGACGAGCAGCAGGCTGAGGGGGACACGCGTCTCGATCGTCTGCTCGATCTGTTCCGCTAGCCGGCGGTCGAAGCACTTGCGGTTGGCCAGCCCGGTCAGCGGATCGGTCAAGGCCTCCTGACGCACCGATTCGAGGTTGGCGTGCAGCTCGCTGATCCGCCGGGACGACTCGCTCAACTGGCCCTTCAAGGCGCGACTGTCAGACACCATTCGCTGCACCTCGGCGAGCAGCGCGTCGATGACGGCATCGACGTCCCCCGACTTGAGCTGGTCCGTGAGTTCGCCGGACAGCGTCTCGAGGTTCTCGCTGTGTCGCTCGTTGTTCGCGTCGGCTTGGTTCAGCGCCGCGAGGATGCGCGAGACCGCGTCGCGAAGATGGACGCTGGTCTCCAGAATCTGGGTGCCTTCGCGGTCCAGCGCGAAGAAGCGGTCGAACAGCTCTCGCCCGCGGGATTCGGTGAACGGGCTGCCATCCTCAAGGTGGCCGCGCAGCTCACGGGTCAACTCGGGTATGCGATCCGCGAAATACGAATACCAAAGTGTGAAATTTATCGGGTGCGGGTGAACGCCGGTGCCGTTGATGGCGTCCAAGGCGGCGCTGGCCCAATCCGCCGATTGGGATGAAGCGTCAGAGTAGGGCATCGATTACCTCGACCGCGGTCTGCTCGTCGCCCCCCCCTTCCCCGTGCGGCCGTTTATAAACCTACCGGATTAAATGTTTGGTTAATGGTGCGGATCATGCCGAGCCGGCCACGAAAATGCCGGCCGGGATATCGCCATACGCCGGCACCGGGCGGCCCTCGCCGCAACGCGCCGCGGTCGGCCCAGCGGCAGGCTCGAGGCCGGCGGCCGATCGCCGCGCAGATAGGCATGTGGCGGATGCTGGTGGGCGGTGACGGGCTCGAACCGCCGACTTCCTGCGTGTAAAGCAGGCGCTCTACCAACTGAGCTAACCGCCCTCCCGGCGTTCGCCCGGTCCCGAAGCCCGGGCCCGGAAATTGAGTCGGCCGCCCCGCTGTCGACGCAAGGCGGCCGTCTCAAAAAAAACCAAAAGAACCGTGCCGTCGGTACGCTCGCGCTTCGCCGTCAGTTGACCGCGTCCTTGAGACCCTTGCCCGCGCGGAACTTCGGCTGCTTCGATGCCGGAATCTGAATGCGTTCGCCGGTTCGCGGATTGCGCCCTTCGGAGGCCCGACGGGTCGTGACCGTGAAAGTGCCGAACCCGACGAGTCGAACCTCGTCGCCGCGCTGCATCGCATCGGTAATCGCATCGAATACGCAGTCTACCGCGCCGGTCGCGTCGGCTTTCGACAAGCCAGTCTTGTCAGCCACGACAGCCACGAGATCGTTCTTGTTCACAATGAACCCCCCTTTGTGTATGAGCGAGAGTCTTGGAGTGGGAAGATTAGGAATCCCTCAATCAGAGAGCGGGCGATTTTAGATCGCAGCGCGAAGCGGCGTCAACGCAAGAACCGCGCAAAAGCCAGGAGTTTGATGCGATTCACGCACAAAATTCGGGCCGGCCGGCAATTGCCGACCGGCCCGTCATGCTCCCGTGGGACTCCTCAGTGGGCAGTCAGCCCGCCGCGCTCCGGTGGCGGAACGGCCGCCGCTGGCTCGACCTTCTCGGTCTCGTCCCACTCGATGGGCGTAAGCTTCTTGACCAGGGCACGCTCCAGAACCTGATCCACCGACGACACCGGAACGATTTCAAGTGATCGCTTCGCATTGTCCGGTATGTCGGCCAAATCCTTTTCGTTTTCCTCCGGAATGAGCACGGTTTTCACGCCGGCGCGCAAGGCGGCCAGAAGCTTCTCCTTGAGGCCGCCGATGGCCAGGACACGCCCTCGCAGGGTAATCTCCCCGGTCATCGCCAAGTCGCGGCGCACCGGAATGCCAGTCAGCACGGAGACGATGGCGGTGACCATCGCGACGCCGGCGGACGGGCCGTCCTTCGGGGTCGCGCCCTCCGGAACGTGGACGTGGATGTCGCGCTTCTCGAACCGGGTCGGCTCGATCCCGTAGACCAGGCTGCGGCTCTTCACGAAGGACTCGGCGGCCTGGATCGATTCCTTCATCACGTCGCCCAGCTTGCCGGTCGACGTGACCTTGCCCTTGCCGGGCACGGTGACCGCCTCAATGGAGAGCAGTTCGCCGCCCACCTCGGTCCAAGCGAGGCCGGTCGAAACGCCGACCAAGTCTTCCAGCTCGGTCTGGGTGTGGCGGAAGCGCGGCACGCCGGCGAACTTCTCGAGGTTGCGCCGGGTGATCGAGACGTCCTTGGTGTTGCCGAGCTCGATCTCCTTGACCGCCTTGCGGAGCAGGTTCGCGATCTCCCGCTCCAGATTGCGGACGCCCGCCTCGCGCGTGTAGGTCCGAATCAGGTCGCGCAAGGCCTGGTCGGAAATCGACCACTCCTCACTCTTGATGCCGTGCTCCTTCATCTGCTTGGGAATCAGGTGCCGCTTCGCGATCTCGAGCTTCTCGTCCTCGGTGTAGCCGGGAATCCGGATGATCTCCATGCGATCGAGCAGCGGCTGCGGCATGCGCAGCGTGTTCGCCGTGGTCACGAACATCACGTCCGACAGGTCGTAGTCGACCTCCAGATAATGGTCGTTGAAGTTGATGTTCTGCTCCGGGTCCAGCACCTCGAGCAGAGCCGAAGACGGGTCGCCCCGCCAATCCGCGCCGAGCTTGTCCACCTCGTCGAGCAGGAACAGCGGGTTCGACGTCTTGGCTTTCTTCATGCTCTGGATGACTTTGCCGGGCATCGAGCCGATGTACGTCCGGCGATGGCCGCGAATCTCGGCCTCGTCGCGCACGCCGCCCAGGCTCATCCGTATGAAGTTCCGGCCCGTCGCGCGCGCGATCGACTTGCCGAGCGAGGTCTTGCCGACACCCGGCGGCCCGACGAGGCACAGGATCGGGCCCTTGATCTTTTGCATGCGCTGCTGCACCGCGAGGTACTCCAGGATGCGCTCCTTGACCTTTTCCAGACCATAGTGGTCGGCGTTCAGCACCGCCTCGGCATGGCGGATGTCCTTCCTGATCTTGCTCCGCTTCTTCCACGGGATATTGAGTAGCCAGTCGAGGTAGTTGCGGACCACCGTGGCCTCGGCCGACATCGGGCTCATCGAGCGCAGCTTCTTGAGCTCGCCCTGCGCCTTTTCGCGCGCCTCCTTGCTCAGCTTGGTCTTCTTGATGCGCTCATCGAGCTCGGCCAGCTCGTCGCGGCCCTCCTCGCCCTCGCCCAGCTCCTTCTGGATCGCCTTGAGCTGTTCGTTGAGGTAGTACTCGCGCTGCGTCTTCTCCATCTGCCGCTTGACGCGGTTGCGGATGCGCTTCTCGACCTGGAGGACGCCGATCTCGCCTTCCATGAAGCCGTAGACCTTCTCGAGCCGCTCGGCGACCGACTGACACTCCAGCAGTTCCTGCTTCTCGGGAATCTTGAGATTGAGATGCGAGGCGACGGTGTCGGCCAGCTTGCTCGGCTCCTCGATCTGATTGATCGAAACCAGGACCTCGGGCGGAATCTTCTTGTTGAGCTTGATGTACTGCTCGAACTGCGAGATCACGGTGCGCGTCAGGGCGTCGACTTCGCGCTCCTCGCCCGCCACGTCGTCCATGACCTCGGCATAGGCCTGGAAGAAATCGCTGCGCTCGGTATATTTGGCCAGCCGCGCGCGCTGCCCGCCTTCGACCAGGACCTTTACCGTCCCGTCGGGCAGCTTGAGCAGCTGCAGCACGGTGCCGACCGTGCCGACCGTATAGATATCGTCCGTGGTCGGCTCGTCCTGCGCCGCGTTCTTCTGCGTCATCAGAAGGATCTGCTTGTCGTCCTTCATGACGTCCTCGAGCGCCCGCACCGACTTCTCGCGGCCGACGAAGAGCGGCACGATCATGTGGGGGAACACCACAATGTCGCGCAACGGCAGGACCGGATAGAGATTTCCGCCCGGAATTTCCAGCATAAGCCCTCTTTTCCCTAAACCGGCACCCGAAGGTGCCGAACCTTACGCGGACCGACCGGACCAGTCCTTCACCGCCCGCGCACAAAAACCGAACTCGTACGAGAAATCGTGCGCGCTTCGGGCCGCGTCAAGGGGCAGCCCCCGGGCCGCGGCCGCCGTCAGGCGCTGGTGCCGACGTCCTCGCGCCTGTCCGTGTAGATGTAGAGCGGCCGGGTCCGGCCCTCTACGACCTCTCGGTTGATGACGATCTCCTCGACGCCGTCTAGGCCGGGCAGGTCGAACATCGGATCGAGCAGAATCCCTTCCATGATCGAACGCAGGCCGCGGGCGCCGGTCTTTCTGGCGATGGCCTTCTTGGCTATCGCGCTCAGCGCATCCTCGGTGAACTCGACGCTGACGTCCTCCATCTCGAAGAGGCGCTCGTACTGCTTCACCAGGGCATTCTTCGGCTTGGTCAGGATCTCGATCAACGCGTCCTCGTCGAGGTCCTCCAGGGTCGCCACCACCGGCAGGCGGCCGACGAACTCGGGGATCAAGCCGAATTTCAGCAGGTCCTCCGGCTCCACCTCCTTGAGGATGTGGCCGGTCGAGCGCTCTTCCGGGCCGCGCACATCGGCGCCGAAGCCGATCGCCGTCCCCCGGCCGCGCTGGGCGATGATCTTCTCCAGGCCGGAGAAGGCGCCGCCGCAGATGAACAGGATGTTGGTCGTGTCGACCTGCAGGAACTCCTGCTGCGGGTGCTTGCGGCCGCCCTGCGGCGGGACCGAGGCGACCGTGCCTTCCATGATCTTGAGCAGCGCCTGCTGCACGCCCTCGCCCGACACGTCCCGCGTGATCGAGGGGTTGTCGGACTTGCGGCTGATCTTGTCGACCTCGTCGATATAAACGATGCCGCGCTGGGCGCGCTCGACATTGTAGTCCGCGGCCTGCAGCAGCTTGAGGATGATGTTTTCGACGTCCTCGCCAACGTAGCCGGCCTCGGTCAGCGTCGTGGCGTCGGCCATGGTGAAGGGGACGTCGAGGATGCGGGCCAGGGTCTGGGCCAGCAGCGTCTTGCCGCACCCGGTCGGACCGACCAGCAGGATGTTGGACTTGGCCAGCTCGACGTCCGAGGACTTCGCCCCATGCGCCAAGCGCTTGTAATGGTTATGAACCGCGACCGAGAGAACCCGCTTGGCATGGTCCTGGCCGATCACGTAGTCGTCCAGCACCGAGCAGATATCGAGCGGGGTCGGCACCCCGTCGCGCGACTTGACCAGGGTGGTCTTGTGCTCTTCGCGGATGATGTCCATGCACAGCTCGACGCATTCATCACAGATGAACACGGTCGGACCCGCAATGAGCTTGCGGACCTCGTGCTGGCTCTTCCCGCAGAATGAGCAGTAGAGGGTGTTCTTTGAGTCGCTGCCGCTAGACTTGGTCATACCCTTCCGTCTCAAGTCCCCGATTCGGCCGGGTCATGTTAGACAAACGAGTCGCTGGCACACAATCCTTAAATCGGCGCTGTTCTGCGCGGTTTCCAGGGCCCTGTCCCAACCCCTCGGGGGTCGATTTCCACGTCGACCGCCGGGCCAGCAATCTCCGAGTCTAATAGGACACCGTTCAAGAATCCCTTAATTCGGCGTTACCAACGACGCCGTCAACCATCTCGGTGCCTTCAGGTTAGTATTTGGTTAAGAGGCCGTCCGGCGCCGGTGCGTGGTCCGCGGCCGGGCCGATGGCGGCGCTCAGCTTCCGTTCTTCCCGGCGGCCTTTTCCATCTCCGGCGGCAGGGGGCGCTTTTCCACCACTTTGTCGATAAGACCAAATTCCTTGGCCTCTTCGGGCGACAGGAAGCGGTCGCGCTCCATCGCGTCCTCGATCGCCGAGAGGGGCTGGCCGGTGTGCTGTGCGTAGAGCTCGTTCAGCCGGGCCCGGGTCTTGAGGATCTCGCGGGCGTGGATCTCGATATCGGTCGCCTGCCCCTGGAAGCCGCCGGAGGGCTGGTGCACCATGACCTTCGCGTTCGGCAGGGCGAAGCGCTTGCCCGGGGCGCCGGCCATGAGAAGCATCGAGCCGGCCGAGGCCGCCTGGCCGACGCAGACTGTCGAAACGTCTGGCCGGATATACTGCATGGTGTCGTACATCGCGAAACCGGAGGTCACCACGCCGCCGGGCGAGTTGATGTAGAACGCGATGTCCTTGTTCGGATTCTCCGATTCCAGGTACAGGAGCTGGGCGCAGACCAAGGCGGCGACGCCGTCATGGATCGTCCCCGTGAGAAAGATGATCCGCTCCTTGAGGAGGCGGGAGTAGATGTCGTAGGCCCGCTCGCCCCGGTTGGTCTGCTCGACCACCATGGGGACGAGGGTATTCATGAAGAGATCGCCCGGATCGCGCTCGGTCATGGGTGGTTTCGAGTCCTCATCGTCTCCGCCGCTTCCCGGCGCCGCCGGCCGGTTACGGCCAGGCGCCCCGCGGCGACTGGGTTGGCCGTCTAGGAGTCCTTCTTTGCGTCCTTCTTGGCGGCGGACTTGCCGGCCTTGGACGGTTTCGCGGCCTTCTTGTCCGCCGGCTTGTCGGCGGATTTCGCCGCCTTCGCCGACTTGCCGCCGGATTTCGATTTCGCCGCCTTCTTCTTCGCCGTCTTCTTGGCGCCCGTTGCGGCGGCCTCCTCGCCGGCCTCCGCCTCCATCTCGGCGCGCAGTTCGTCCGGCGTCAGTGCGTGCTCGCTCACCTGGGCCATGTCGACGATGAAGTCAATGACCTTATCCTCGAAGATCGGCGCCCGCAGGTTGGCCATGGCCTCCGGCGTCTTCTGGTAGAACTCGAACACTTCGCGCTCCTTGCCGGGATAGCGCTGGGCCTCCTGGAACAGGGCCCGGTTGAGCTCGTCCTGGGTCACCTCGATCGCGTTGCGCCGGCCGACCTCCGAGAGCAGCAGCCCGAGGCGCACCCGGCGCTCGGCGATCGTCCGGTAGTCCGTCTTCAACTCGTCCTCGCTCTTGTCCGCATCGCCGGGGTCGAGCTCGCCTTTCTCGCGGTCCGCCTCGATCTGCTTCCAGATCTGCTCGAACTCGCTGTCGACCATGCCCGGCGGGACCGGGAAGTCGTGTGCCTCCGCAAGCTCGTCGAGCAGGCGCCGCTTCAGGCGCATGCGGGTGAATTCCTTGTATTCCGAGGCGATTTTCTCGCGGATCCGCTCCTTTAGGGCGGCCAGATCCGACTCGCCGAGGCGCACGGCCAGGGCGTCGTCGACCGCCGCCGGCACGGCCTCGAGAACGTCCTTCACGGTAACCGCAAAGGCCGCCTCCTTTCCGGCCAGCCGATCGTTCGGATAGTTCTCGGGAAAGGTCACCTTGACCTCGCGCGCGTCGCCGGGCGCCCCGCCGATGAGCTGTTCTTCGAATCCTTCGATGAAGGCGTTCGAGCCGAGCTCCAGGTGATGGTCCTCGCCCGACATTCCGGGCAGCGATTCGCCGTCCACGGTGCCCTTGAAGTCGATCACCAGGACATCGCCGGTCTCGGCCTTGCGCGGCGCGTCCGGCTTGCGGGTCGTCTTGTTGGCCTTGGCCAGGTCCTGCAGGGTCGAATCGACGGCGCTGTCCTCGATCTTGATGACCTCGCGCTCGAGCGACAGCTTGGAGAAGTCCATCGGCTCGATGTCGGGCAGGATCTCCACCGCCATGGTGTACTCGAGGTCCTTGCCCTCGTCGAACGAGGTGATCTCGATCTTCGGCTGCATTGCCGGGCGCAGGCCCCGCTCGCTCATCGCTTGCGACGAGCTGTCGCTGACGGCGCGCTCGAGGACCTCGCCCATGACGGAGCGGCCGAAGCGCTGCTTGAGGACGTTGAGCGGGACCTTGCCGGGACGGAACCCGGGAATCTTGACCTGCTTGCCCAGCTCCTGCAGCCGGCCGGTCATCTTCTCGTCGATGTCCTTCGCGGAAATCTGGATCTTGTATTCCCGCTTCAGGCCGTCTGTGTCTGTCTCGGTAACCTGCATCGCTCTCACTTCGTCCGTCGGTGTCTGTGCCGGTCGCCCCGGATGCCGCCTGCGCCCCGCCCGGCAGCACCCGCTTCATCGCTGGAGATCCGCCGCATCGGTGGTGCGGGCGGAGGGATTTGAACCCCCACGGATTGCTCCACTGGCACCTAAAGCCAGCGCGTCTACCAATTCCGCCACGCCCGCCGTCATGCCCGCATCCATGGCGGTGCGCCCGTGTATAACATAGCGGTCCCGGGCGCAATAGCACCCGCCCCCGCCGCTTCGCGGTCCGGTCCGCGGGGCTGGGCCGAGGCTCCGGCGCCGCTCAGCCCGTGCCGCCGCGCAGCCGCTCCAGACAGGCCGCGGCGCAGGCGTCCAGGATCGCCTCGGCATCGATGCGGTAGTGCCGATAGAGGTCCGGCAGGTCGCCGGACTGCCCGAAATGCTCCACGCCGAGCGCCTGCACGGGCTGGCCGCGCACGGCGCCGATCCAACTCAGCGCCGCCGGATGGCCGTCGGTCACCGACACCAGGCCGGCGTCGGGCGCCAGCGGCGCCAGGAGGCGCCCGATGTGCGCCGGCGGCCCGGCGCTCCCTCCGCCGGTCTGCCGCGCCCGCTCCGCGGCGTGCCAGCCGGCGTTGAGCCGGTCGGCCGAGGTCACCGCCAGCAGGCCGGCCTCGGGCACGTCCTCGAGGACCGCTTCGTAGGCGGCCAGCGCCTCCGGCGCGATAGCGCCGCTGTACACGATGGCGAGCGGCGCGCCCGCGGCCGGCGGACGCAGCCAATAGCCGCCGGCGATGATGTCGTCGCTCGCCGCCGGCGACAGCGAGCGCCGCGGCTGGGCGATCTGCCGCGTCGACAGGCGCAGGTAGACCGAGCCGCCCTGGCGGTCGCGCAGCCAGTTCCGATCGACGGCCGGCGCCGGAGCCGGGTCGTCGGGCGCGCGCTGCAGGTAGTCGAAGGCCCAGGCCAGGATCGTCGCGAGCTCGTCGACGAAGGCCGGCTCGAAGCTGGCCAGGCCGTCCTGCGCCATGCCGATCAGCGGGGTCGAGATCGACTGATGGGCGCCGCCCTCCGGTCCCAGGGTGATGCCCGAGGGGGTCGCCACGACCATGAAGCGGGCGTCCTGGTAGCAGGCATAGTTGAGGGCGTCGAGGCCGCGCTGGATGAAGGGATCGTACAGCGTCCCGATCGGCAGCACCCGGGCGCCGAACAGGCTGTGCGTCAGGCCCAGCGCACCCAGCAGGGTGAAGAGGTTGTTCTCGGCGATGCCGAGCTCGATGTGCTGGCCCTCCGGCGACTGGCTCCAGCGCTGCGCCGAGACGACCTTTTGCGCGCGAAACACGTCCTCGCGCCGGCGCCGGTCGAAGATGCCGCGCCGGTTGACCCAGCCGCCGAGGTTGGTCGACACCGTCACGTCGGGCGAGGTCGTGACGATCGCCGCGGCCAGGGGCCCGTCGTCGCGCGCCAGGTCGGCCAGGATGCGGCCGAAGCCTTCCTGGGTCGACTGGCTCTCCCCCGAGGGCACCGGCAGCGCCTCCGGCACCGGCACCGTGGCCGCCCGGTAGCGCCGCGGATAGACCTGGGCGAAGGGCACCTGGCGCAGAAAGTCGCGCAGCGTCTCGGGCGGGGTGTCGAGCCCGGCGAAGGGCTCCCACTCGGCGCCCTCGGGAATGCGGTGGCTGGCCCGGAAGCTGGCCATCTGCTCCGGGTTCATGAGGCCGGCGTGGTTGTCCTTGTGGCCGGCGAAGGGCAGGCCCAGGCCCTTGATGGTATAGGCGATGAAGCAGGTCGGCCGGTCGTCGGTGACGCCGTGGAACGCCTCGAGGACCGCCTCGAGATCGTGGCCGCCCAGGTTGGTCATCAGCGCCGCCAGGGCATCGTCGTCGTGCGCGTCGAGCAGTTCGCGGACGCCCGCCTCCTCGCCGATGTCGGCCAGGAGCTGCCGGCGCCACGCCGCCCCGCCCTGGAACACCAGCGCCGAATAGAGCGAGTTCGGGCAGTCGTCGATCCAGCGCCGCAGGGCCGTGCCGCCCGGCCGGGCGAAGGCGGCCTGCTGCCGCTTGCCGTACTTGAGGGTCACCACCCGCCAGCCGTAGTTGTCGAACATCCGGTCGATCTGGCCGAACAGATGGTCGGTCACCACCGCATCCAGGCTCTGGCGGTTGTAGTCGATCACCCACCAGACGTTGCGCAGGTCGTGCTTCCAACCTTCGTAGAGCGCCTCGTAAACGTTGCCCTCGTCGAGTTCGGCATCGCCGACCAGGGCGACCATGCGGCCCTCGGGCAGGTCGTCGGTCGCCCAGCCCTTCAGCCGCACGTAGTCCTGCGCCATGCTGGCGAAGGTGGTCATGGCGACGCCGAGGCCGACCGAGCCCGTCGAAAAATCCACGTCGTCGGCATCCTTGGTGCGCGATGGGTAGGACTGGGCGCCGCCGAACGCCCGAAAGTCGGCCAGGCGCTCCCGGCTTTGGTGCCCGAGCAAATACTGAATGGCGTGGAACACGGGGCTGGCGTGCGGCTTGACGGCGACGCGGTCCTGTGGCCGCAGCACGTCGAAATAGAGCGCCGTCATCAAAGTCGCCAGCGAAGCGCTCGAGGCCTGGTGACCGCCGACCTTCAGGTTGTCGCGGCTCGGCCGTTCATGATTGGCGTTGTGGATGGTCCAGGTCGAAAGCCAGAGGATCTTGCGCTCGAGGGCCCGCAAACATTCGAGCCGGCGTTGCGCCGCATCGGTCGATCCGGATTCGCGCGCCGGGCCACCCTCCTCTCTGATCGGTTCAGCCATGCCGCACCTCGCTGCCGCGGCCGCGCTCAGCGTCGCGGCCATGCGCCATATTCGGCGAGCGGCCTTACCGGCTCAAGGATGGATCGTCGGCCATGCGGGCAGCCGTGCCGCAGGCGCGAGCCCGGGAATCGCGAAGGGCTGGT
>Ga0102952_1000304_pt1 | contig 20106 bp, 16 predicted proteins | sample SalPon2A_C_D1_MG_FD_78506 | JGI IMG/M metagenome (GOLD analysis project Ga0102952, IMG submission 78506) | Soil microbial communities from South San Francisco under conditions of wetland restoration - Salt Pond MetaG R2A_C_D1_MG | ecosystem: Environmental > Terrestrial > Soil > Wetlands | place... | reverse complement strand
TACCGTGAAGACCTGGCTAACCTTCGTCAGAACGGGTGGTCACTGATGGGCCTGTACCAAAGCCTCAAAGGGCAGGGAAAAATGGCCGAAGCACAGGCCGTGAAACAAGAATTTACCAACGCCTGGAAAAATGCCGACATTACCATTGAAAGTTCCATATTATGACCTTGGTCTGTCGCCGGGGCAACCAGGCCTGCGGGAAACTTAAAACAAAATACATGCAACCATTTAATTATTTCGCGATTATCCTGCTGGCTACCTTTTTGCAACAATGTAAAGGCGAGCCTAAGAAAATCCAGGAGGCAGAAAATATGCCGGCAACCAATCCCTATCCGGAACTGAAGGAAGCATCGTTTGAGGCTTTCGATCCGGGTTTCTGGGAACTGATCCCGAAAACCGCCGGGCTGGAAATCCTGGCAGACGGGCACGACTGGACGGAAGGGCCTGTATGGGTGGAAGCAGACAGCATGCTGCTTTATTCCGATATCCCAAGGAATGCCATTTACCGATGGAAGGAAGGAGAGGGATCCTCCCTATACCTGAAACCTTCCGGATTCATGGGAGAGGATTTCAAAGGAGAGGAGCCGGGGTCTAACGGGCTGCTGCTGGATGCCAATGGCAAGTTGCTGCTCTGCCAGCACGGGGAACGACGGCTGGCGCGGATGAAGGCTGACCTGGTCCACCCAAAGGCAGAATTCGAACCCCTGGCGGCCACATACCAGGGCAAACGGTTCAACAGCCCCAATGACGCGGTCTTGAAAAGCGACGGGGCCCTCTATTTCACAGACCCCCCTTACGGCTTGCCGGGGCAGGCCGATGACCCCGGGAAAGAACTTGAATTCCAGGGTGTTTACCGCCTGGGAACGGATGGGGAGGTAACCCTCCTGACCCGGGAATTAAGCAGGCCCAACGGCCTGGCGTTTTCCCCCGACGAACAACGGCTTTACGTTTCCAATTCCGATCCGGAACAAGCCATTTGGAAGTTCTTTGATGTGAGTGATGACGGGCTGCTTGAAAATGGCCGCGTCCTTTACGATGTGACGGAGCGGGTGCCCGGAAATCCCGGCCTTCCGGACGGGATGACGGTAGATACATCCGGCCACCTTTTCGCCACAGGCCCCGGGGGTGTTTACGTTTTTAACGGAGACGGAAAGGCTTTGGGGGTGATCCATACGGGCCAGGCCACAGCCAACTGTACTTTTAACGAAGACCAATCCACGCTCTTCATTACGGCTGACAGTTATTTGCTACGCCTGAGACTGAAGTAACACATACAATTCAGGCGCCCTTTATGACAACCCGGTAAGTTTTGGCTCAGCTTACCGCTGGATAGTGCTACTTTTATATTGAAAATATTATGGCATCCAATGAAGGTACTTATCATAGGCGGAAGCGGCAAAACCGGACGCAAACTTATCAGGCAGGGCCTCGAGCAGGGCCATACCATCACGGCACTCGTACGGCGAATGTCGAGCATAAAAACTGTACACCCGAATTTACACCTGCTCGAAGGAAATGTACTTAACCCCCGGCAAGTTGACCTCGCCATAACGGGCCAGGAGGCGGTACTCTGCAGCCTTGGGCACAAACGGTTCTTTATCAAAACCAGCATCCTGTCCAAGGGGACACGGAACCTGATCAGCTCCATGGAAAAAGAAGGCATCAAACGCCTGATATGCATAACCTCCCTGGGGATTAACGACAGCAGGTACCGGCTTGGGTTGTACTATACCTTGTTTACCATTCCTTTTATCCTCTTCTTCTACTTCCGCGACAAGGAAAAACAGGAAAAGCTTATCAGGGCTTCCAGGCTGGACTGGACCATTGTGAGGCCCGGGCAGCTTACCAACGGGAAAAAGCGCGAAAAATACCGCCACGGGTCCGGTCTGGGTCATTATATGTTCACAAGGATGGTCTCCAGGGCCGACCTGGCACATTTCATGCTCGGAGAACTGAAAAGACCTAAATACCAACGGGAGGTCGTCGGGATCACCTATTAGCCAGGTCTTCACCAACGCGATACCTCTTTTCTGGCCTCCTCAAATTCAGTCATCAGGGTGGCAACAATTTCCCCTGCCGACCTTATATCCCTGATCTGTGCCGAGACCTGCCCAATTTCCAGTTCGCCCTCTTCCAGATCCCCCTCAAACATGCCTTTTTTCGCCCTGGACCGGCCGAGGAGGGAGCGCAGATCATCCACAGTAGCCCCTCGTTCATATGCCTGCTGTATATCCCGGTAAAATTTATTCTTTAACATCCGCACCGGGGCCAGTTCTTTCAAGGTAAGCTGGGTATCGCCTTCCCCGGCATCCACCACCATTTTCTTAAAGGCCGGATGGGAGGATGCTTCCAGGCTGGCGACGAAACGGCTGCCCACCTGTACCCCGTCGGCCCCCAGGACCATGGCAGCCAGCATGGCCTTCCCCGTGGCTATGCCCCCGGCTGCGATAAGGGGAATGTCCAATTTCTCGCGGACTATCGGGATCAACGTAAAGGTGGTGCTTTCATCCCGCCCGTTATGCCCGCCGGCTTCGAAACCTTCGGCCACTACAGCATCCACACCGGCTTCCTGCGCTTTGAGGGCAAATTTGAGGCTGCTGACCACGTGGACCACAATCATGCCGTGTTCTTTTAGGAAGGATGTCCAGGTTTTGGGATTGCCGGCCGAGGTAAAGACAATTTTCACACCTGTTTCGGCCACAACCTGCATCACCCGGTCCAGGTCTGGATAAAGCATAGGGATGTTCACCCCAAACGGGCGATCTGTGGCAGCCTGGCATTTCCTGATGTGCTCCCGGAGCACCTCGGGATACATGCTCCCGGCTCCTATTAGCCCAAGCCCCCCGGCATTGGAGACCGCCGAAGCCAACCGCCATCCGCTGGCCCAGACCATGCCGGCCTGCACGATTGGGTAACGGATCCCGAAAAGCCTGGTGATTTTGTTTTGCATGCAATTAGCGATAAAATTGGGGGTGTGGGCTGTGCATCACGAAATGACCCCCGATCCGATTAATTCGTCCCCCTGGTACCAGGCCACGAACTGGCCCTCGGTGATGGCCGACTGTTTTTCTTTAAAATCTACATACATTCCTCCCGGGGTCCTATAGAGGATTGCCTGCTGCAACGGCTGGCGGTAGCGTATCCTTGCGCAGACTTCCAGGGAGGCATCCGGTTGCAACGCCAGATCCGGGCGAACCCAGTGCAGGTCTTCGGCGGCCACAAAAAGCGTACGCCGGTACAGGCCGGGATGCAACTTGCCCTGGCCGGTATAGATCACATTTTTATCCACATCGGTATCGATAACAAACAGCGGTTCCCTGGTGCCCCCAACGTCGAGGCCCTTGCGCTGGCCCTTGGTAAAATAATGCGCTCCGCTATGTTCCCCCACAACCCGCCCGTCGGATAAGGTGTAGGCGGGCTTGTTCGAATAATATGCCAATTCGTCGAGCTTGCTGCCAAATGACGGGGGATCCGAATGGTAGTAAGGAGCGGAAGACGGCACTTCCACAATAACACCCTTCCTCGGTTTCAATTGCTGTTGCAAAAAATCGGGCAGGCGTACCTTGCCGATAAAGCAAAGCCCCTGGGAATCTTTCTTTTGGGCCGTCACTAACCCCTGTTGAGCCGCCAGGGCACGCACCTGTGGTTTGGTCAATTCCCCAATCGGAAAGAGGGTTTTTTCAAGTTGTCCCTGCGATAACTGGCAGAGGAAATACGACTGGTCCTTGTTTGCATCCGCCCCGGCGAGCAAGCGGTGCACGGTTCGTCCGTCCGGGGTGGTGAGGAAAGCTTTCCTGCAATAGTGCCCCGTTGCCACATAGTCCGCCCCCAACTGCAGGGCAATTTTCAGGAAAACGTCGAATTTTATTTCCCGGTTGCACAACACATCCGGATTTGGGGTCCTCCCCTTTTCGTATTCGCGGAACATATAGTCTACAATGCGTTCCTTGTATTCGGCGCTGAGGTCGACCGTCTGAAAAGGGATGCCCAGTTTTTCGGCCACGATGAGGGCATCATTGCTATCTTCCAGCCAGGGGCATTCCCCCGATATAGTCACGGAATCGTCATGCCAGTTCTTCATGAAAAGGCCGATAACCTCATAGCCCTGTTTTTTCAGCAGGTATGCGGCCACGCTCGAATCAACGCCCCCGGAAAGTCCGACTACTACTTTTTTCATCTCTTTAATTCGGCACAAAAATACAAAATTCGGGCGTGGCGGGGTCATAACGGGCGAATTGCCAACAAGTTTGTGGGGATCCCATAAAAATGCCCTTAAAAAATTTGGGTTCCACAGGCAACCATTTAACTTTATCGCACCTTTACACAAATAAGAAAATCTGGATACCTATGAATAAAATTCAAAAAATCGGCAAACTGTTTCTCCTGTTAAGCATCTTTGGCAGTTTGTTGTCGTGCACCTCCAATGACGACGCCCCCGAACCCGCCAGTGGCAATATCTCGGAGATCATTGCCAATAACCCTGACCTGAGTATGCTGAAGTCTGCCCTGGACCGTGCCGGGTTGACAGCCACCCTCGCCGCTTCCGGCTCCATGACCTTACTCGCCCCAAACAATACGGCTTTTACTGTTTTCCTTGCCAATGCCAATTATACCAGTATTGATGAAATCCCTGTACCCACTCTGAAACAGGTGTTACTGAACCATGTAGTAGGTTCCCGATTGGATGAAAGCCTGCTCAGGACCCTGGCCAAGAATTATACGGAGACCCTGGCGGACGGACCTGTTGCCAATACCAATTTGGCCCTGTTTTTCGACGCCACCACCGCCGATATCGTATTCAACGGAGAGGCCAAGATCAAAAAAGTGGATATCCCGGCCACCAACGGCCTGGTGCACATAATAGACGCCGTGCTCAACCCGCCCACCCTGGCCACTTTTATTAAAGCCAATGATGCTTTTTCGGAGCTGAACACAGCCCTGACCACCGCCACCCCGGGCACTAATTTTATGTTCATGCTTTCCGGCACCGCACTGTTTACCATCTTTGCACCGCCAGATGCGGCTATAGACGACCTGCTCGACAGCAATCCTTCATGGTCTACCGTGAACGATATTGATGAGGCGTATCTGACCTCCGTACTCCAGCACCATATTATTAATGGCAATCTGCGCTCTTCGGATATCAGCGACAATCAAACAGCTGCTTCCCTGGAAGGCGACCTGCTGACATTCTCAACTGCCAATGGACAAATCGACATTACCGACGGCTCGGGAAATTCTGACATAACGGTCGTTGTGGCAAATATACAGGCATCTAACGGGGTGCTTCATGCCATTGAAAAGGTATTGTTGCCCGATACCACCAACTAACAAAGGTGGGGTTCCTTTGAGGGATCCTGCCCGACAATACGTTCAAATAACCGCCCGACCTTCCACATCAGGGAAAGCCGGGCGTTTTTAGTTTCTTCATTTTATCGGTAAAATCCTGCCGTTTAGCGATATGCTATGACAAGGGCCTATAGCTCCGGAAGATCCTCAGCCTGCAGTACCGGCAGGCTTCAGGGATTCTGTATTTAATGGTGAAAGGAATTGGATTGGATCGTTCCTCAGTACCCGCCCGGAATCATACAACATGATTCGCCGGGTTAGCATACAAAATTGGCGGCTATACAACTAATGTTTTTTTGGGGAGGGAGAATCGCGCATTTTTGAAATCCCAAATCTAATCAAACCTAACCCGCTTAACCTGAAAGCTCCCCAACGGGAGCTTTTTTTTGTGTGTTGCCATGCGGGTAGTTTCCCCGATCAGCGTTTCCCGGTTTTCTTCTGTTGTTCGGCCTGTTCCATCATTTCGCGCATCTTCCGTTGAAAACGGTTCTCCTTGCGCGGTTTCTTCTTGTTCTCCTGTATCTGGGCGTGAATCTTTTCCTCATCCAGGATAAACCGTTTGATGGCGAGCATGATCAAAATCGTAATCAGGTTGGAGATAAAATAGTACAAACTCAGTCCACTCGCATAGTTATTAAAGAAAAACAGCATTAGCAGGGGCGAGATGTACATGATCACCTTCATATTGGGCATGCCCGGCTGGGTTTGCATATTCTGGCCTGTGGTCATGGTCATATAGAAGAAAATCGCCACAGAAGCCAGGATGGGGAACAAACTCACATGGTCCCCATAGAACGGTATTTTAAATGGCAGATGGGCAATGATGTCATAGGAAGAAAGGTCATCCGCCCACAGGAATGATTTCTGCCGCAATACAAAAGCTGTGGGAAAGAACATAAACAGGGCATAGAAAATGGGTAGTTGCAGCAATGCCGGAATACACCCGCTCATAGGACTCACCCCGGCCTTGTTGTACAACTTCATGGTCTCCTGTTGTTTCTTCATCGCATTGTCCTTGTACTTTTCGTTCAATTCGGCGATTTCAGGTTTCAAAACCTTCATCTTGGCCTGTGACAGATAGGATTTATAGGTGACCGGCGACATGGCCAGCCGAACCAGAATGGTCATGACCACAATGGCCAATCCGTAAGGCAGGAACGAACTCAGGAAGCCGTAGAATGGTGTAAAGACATAGCGGTTGATCCACCCGAAAATCCCCCAACCAAAGGGGATGGTATCGGCAAGGCTCAACTCCTTGTACTGACTCAACACCTTCAGGTCTACCGGGCCAAAGTACCAGTTCATCGCATAGGACAATTCGCCACCCTCCAGTTTCAACGGGGCTTCGGTGGTGTACTCCTTCGTATAATGTTGGGTATGGCTTTCTTCCTTTACCAGATTGACGGAATGCATTTCCGCCGTCTCAAACGGGGTGGCCGTTGCCAGGATCGAACTAAAGAAATGCTGCCTGTAGGAAAGCCATTTAACCTGTTCCGCAGATTCCTCATCATCGCCGCCCTGGGAGAGCTTATCGATCTTCCCATCCTCGTACATATAAGTGAGCCGGGTATAACGGTTGTTATACTGGATGCTTTTATCGTGGCGTATTCCCTTCAGCCACCAGCGCAGGTTTACAGGCTGGGACTGGCTGATGAGCCCGTTGAGTCCCTGGGAACGGACGGTGAAATCCACCAGGTATTCCCCGGGTTTAATTTCATAGCGGAATTCGAGGAACTGGTCTGGTGCCACCCTGGCCTTCATAGACAGCACCTGGTCTTTTCCGTTTTGTGAGAGCGACGGTTCGAAATACAGGTCGGATGTATTCAACACCCGGTTATCCGAGGTGTTAAACTGCAGGCCGAAAGAAGAATTCCCGTCTTGTATAAGATAAAGCGGTATGGAATCGTAGGTCACGAATTTCTTCAACCTGGCTTCCGTAATTTGTCCGCCTTTATTGCTGATCTTCAGATAGAGGAGATCGTTCTCCAGGACGGTGTTGCCATCCCTTACCTGGGTAAAGCCAAAGCCACCCAGGGATTGTTTATACTCGGACACGGATGCGGAATCCTGCAGATTAAGCGTGGGTTTCTGCGCTTCGGATGGCTTTTCCGCAGCGGCCTCCTGTGCGGCCTTTTGTTCCGTTTTTTGTTTTTCTGCCTGCTGGGCCTTCAGTTCTTCGGGCGTAGGCTGATTCCTGTAGAACCAATAGATCAGGATCCCGAAAATCAGCACGAAGCCGATGATCGAATTAATATCTATCTTCTTCTCTTCCATGTATTGTTCAGTGAAAACCCACCCGTTTTCCAGGCAGGGAATTTGGACCGCAAATATAGGCCGAATTACCGGGTTTATACAACCCGGGCGTTAGTTTGTTCTTTTTTATGTTGAAGAACTGCTTTGATAAATCCGGCAAAAAGCGGATGCGGATTGGCTACGGTACTCCGGTATTCCGGATGGTACTGGGTGCCGATAAACCAGGGATGCGAGGGAAGTTCTATGATTTCCACCAAGCCGGTCTCCCGGTTGATGCCTGAGGCAATCATGCCCGCCTGTTCAAAATCATCCTTGTATTCGTTATTGAATTCGTAACGGTGCCGGTGCCTTTCCGATATTTCGGTTTGCCCGTGATACATTTCCTGTACCAGGCTTCCTTCCAATAACTCGCAATCCCAGGCTCCCAGCCGCATGGTGCCCCCTTTGTTGGTAATGGATTTCTGGGCTTCCATCAGGCTGATCACCGGGTGAGGGGTGTCTTCTACCATCTCTGTGGAATTGGCCCCTTCCAGGCCCAGTACGTTGCGTGCAAACTCGATCACGGCCATTTGCATCCCCAGGCAGATCCCCAGGAAGGGTATCCCCTGTTCACGGGCGAATTGCACCGCCCTGATCTTTCCCTCAATGCCCCGTTCCCCGAACCCGGGCGCCACGATAATCCCGTGGAGGCCTTTCATTTTCTGGGCGAGGTTGTCCCCCGTTATGTGCTCCGAATGTATACTCCTCACGTTCACCTTTACTTCGTTCAGCGCGCCGGCGTGGATGATGGATTCCTGGATCGATTTGTAGGAATCCTGAAGCTCGACATATTTGCCGATAAGCCCGATGGTCACTTCGTGCTGCGGGTTTTTGTGCCGGTCCAGGAATTCGTTCCACTGTGTAAGGTCGGGCGGAGTATCGTCCGGGAGGGCCAGTTTTCGGAGAGCAACCGTGTCCAGTCCTTCCTGCAGCATTTTAACGGGTACATCGTATATAGTATCCACATCAATTGACTGGATGACTGCCTCCCGTTTCACATTGCAGAACAGGGCCAGTTTCTGTTTGATTTCGTCCGAAAGTTCATGTTCGGTACGGCATACCAGGATATCTGCCTTGATACCGCTTTCCATCAGGGTTTTTACGGAGTGTTGGGTAGGCTTGGTCTTCAATTCCCCCGCCGCTGAAAGATACGGGATGAGGGTGAGGTGGATCACAATAGCATTGTTGTCTCCCAGTTCCCACAGCAACTGGCGAACAGCTTCGATATAAGGCAGGGATTCGATATCGCCCACAGTCCCGCCGATTTCAGTAATTACGATGTCGTAATCCCCGCTATTGCCGAGAATCTGGATGCGCTCCTTGATTTCATTGGTGATATGGGGAACCACCTGCACGGTTTTTCCCAGAAATTCACCCCGGCGTTCTTTTTCAATAACACTTTGATAGATCCTGCCGGTAGTGACATTGTTGGCCTGGGAGGTCCGCAGATTCAGAAAACGCTCATAATGCCCCAGGTCCAGGTCGGTTTCAGCGCCGTCATCCGTTACATAACACTCCCCGTGTTCGTAAGGATTCAGGGTTCCGGGGTCAACGTTTATGTACGGATCGAGTTTCTGTATGGTAGTCCTGTAGCCTCGTGCCTGAAGGAGTTTGGCGAGTGAAGCGGCGATGATCCCCTTCCCGAGTGAAGAAGTAACGCCTCCCGTAACGAATATGTATTTGGTATCTGGCATCCGGCCTTTCTTAGTTACGGGATTCAAAGATACGAATTGTGGCAAAAAATTCCTGAGAATATGGAGGAAAATCCTGGACACCTGTCCCGGCTTCCCCGGACCGGGAGATCCCCGCCTGCCACATACCCCGGGTTAGCGGCCGGCATCTCCGTTCGTCTTTCGCTTCAGGAGGCTGCATTTTTAGCATGAAAACCCTTATCTTTATCCTTCACAATGCTCACTAAAGATGAAACGCAGAACATTTATCGGCACCTCCACGGCTGCCACAGTTGGCATGGTAACCGCCAACGCCATGCCCCGGGAATCACCTGAAGCATCCTCCGGATGGAAAGGTAATATCAACCACAGTGTCTGCAGGTGGTGCTATAATGGAATCCCCCTCGAGGAATTCCTGCAAAACCTGAAGAGCCTGGGGATGAACTCCATAGACCTCGTAGGTCCGGAAGACTGGCCCCTGATGAAAAAGTACGGAATCCACGGCTCCATGTGTTGGGGCGCCGGCGGGATCACAGATGGGTGGAACGACCTCCAGTTCCGCGATACGCTTATCGAAAGCTATACCGACATGATCCCCAAGGTGGCCGAAGCCGGGTATACCAACCTCATTTGCTTCAGCGGAAATAGCCGGGGGATTTCCAGAAGCACCGGGATGGACAATTGCGTGGAAGGGCTAAAACAGGTGCTCCCCCTGGCCGAGAAACACGGCGTGGTTTTGCAAATGGAACTCCTGAATTCCAAAGTGGACCATCACGATTATATGTGCGACCATGTCGAGTGGGGCGTGGAGCTTTGTCAGCGACTTGGTTCGGACAACTTCAAACTGTTGTACGATATCTACCATATGCAGATCATGGAAGGGGATGTAATCCGTACCATCCGAGATTACCACGAGCATTTCGGACATTACCATACCGGCGGGAATCCCGGCAGGCATGAAATAGACGAAACCCAGGAACTATATTACCCCGCCGTGATGCTTGCCATCCTGGAAACAGGCTTTACCGGCCATGTTGCCCAGGAGTTCATCCCCACCTGGGACGACAAGATTGCCGCCCTGAAGCAAGGGGTTACCATCTGTGACGTATAATTAATCTGCCATAGCCGGCACCACATATCGATCCAGGATTTCATCGGTATAATCATGGGCTTTAGGGTTGCCATAGTTTACGGTAGTGATCACTATGCTGACCCCCAAATCCGGAATGGCGGCTATCTTTTGTCCGCCATTGCCCGCCATCGCAAAGCAAGCATATTTCCTGTCTTTCCCGTATGACTTCAACCACAGGAGGTATCCGTAATCCGTCCCGGGCCGGGCATTCACGTGAGGGGTGGTGGCCCGGGCCACCCAATCCGAAGGCATGAGTTGCCGGTTGCCCCACCTTCCCTTTTGAAGCAGCAGCTGTATCATTTTAAGAAAATCCCGGCTGCGGTATTCACTCCCGCCCGCCGTATTGAGCGTACCTGTCGGGGTGGTGTGCAAGTGGTAGTCCCCGATATGGAGTGGCCCGAAAAGATTTTTAGCGGCATATTCCTGCAGGGGTGCGTGTACGGCATTTTCTAATACAAATGCGAGGGCTGCGGCCCCTGCAGAGCAGTAACTCATGGAGCGTCCATAGGGCATATCCTCCGGTTTCGGGTCAAAGGTAAACGCCCGGATAGGCAGATCCAGGAAAAACTGCAACCAATCCTCAATCAGGTACATACGCTCCTCATTCCCGCGGGAATAGGGATTGCTGTCATCGCATTCCAGCAAGGAACTCATTGTCAGAAGGTCTTCCAGGGTGATTTCCATTTTACGTGGATCCGGATTCTCCAGGGGTTTTGAAGGGTGTACATACTTAAATAGCAATTCTTTCTCGGATGCGATATACCCCTGCTGTATCGCGATCCCCATCAGGATGGTCGCCAGCGATTTGGTAGCCGAACGGGTATTGCGCAGGCTCAGGCTGTCGGTGCCGTTATAGTAGGCTTCAAAGGCGAGTTTCCCGTCTTTGGCAATTAAAATGCTCGTTATTTTTCCGTACTTGCCTTCCCTCACCTGCCTGTCCATCTCCCTGAACAAAGGGTTTTGAAGGTCCCGGGCGGTGGAAAAATCAATCTGGCCAAATAGGTACGCTGGTGCAAAAACCAGCAGGAGGGCCCTTTGTAAATAGCGCATATTTCGATGTTTTACCATGATCACCAACAAAAGTACAGTTCGCCGGGACACATTAATAGAACGAAATTAACATGGGGCCGTCAATCCTTTAAAAACTCTTTGCGGTAGACGCCCGGCGGTTCCCCGAAATACAACCGGAAGGTGCGGGTGAAGTGGCTTTGGTCTGCAAACCCGCATAAATAAGTGATTTCAGAAAGCGAATAGCCGGGATCCCCGAAAAAACCAAGTGCCTTCCTGATCTTTTCCCTTCGGATATAGTCGCCAAGGGTGGTCTTCAGATATTTGGGCAGGGAGCGGGAAAGATGCACGGGATGAACGCCCAGGCATTCCGATAAGGCCAGTAAGGAGCAATCGGGCATTTCTTCCTGTACCAGTTGCCTGAATTGCGCAACCCAGGCAGGTTCTTTAGACCCGATGGTGAACTCCCGGGCCTCCACTTCAGTGCAAAGCTGAAGTACCAGCGCCTCTAATGCAAGGGAAGAGTAACGATCCCTGCACCTGAACTCAAAAAAGATATGGGCAACGGTCTGGTGGAGTCGCGGGTCCGAGAGGAGGCTGCTCCCCTCCCATAGTGATTCGGTCAGTCGCCGTTCCTCAAACCAGGCTTTGCTGAATTCAATATGAAATCCCCTGGCTTGCCTCGATTCTTTTGTATTTCTATGGGTTTCCTGCCAGTTGTGGAAGATCAGGCTGCCCCCCGGGCAATAACTGCGTCCTTTCCTGTTGATGTCCATCAGCTTCCCCTGAAGCACATACATGAAGTAGGGATTTTCATGGTAATGCCAGTCTGTTTCAGGGGTCTCGTATTGATATTCAGAAAGGATCAGTCCTGCCTGGTTTAGAATGGAATGTTCCACGCCGTAGTACATCCCGGGCTTAAGAATCTTCATAGCCCGAAGATAAGTAAAATGGGAAATAGGATTTGGTATTTAGACCGTAAAACGGTCAAATCAGGGCACTACCGGGGTCTCCTGCAAAGCCTGGTGAATTTTCTGAACCCAGAATAACTGCTTTCTGGTATCGCGGGAATAATTGGTTTCGTGGTCATAACGGGATTGGAGTGCAGAAAGTTCCACAAGGATACGATCGTAAATCGCCTGTACTTCCTTTTTTACATTTTTACTGAAGCGGGTGGATTCCAGTTCCTTTTTCAGTTTCCTGGCATAGAGTTCAGAAATGTCGAAATGGAGCTGTTCATGCTGCAAGACAGATTCATCGCAGAGCTCAGGCCGGTACCAAGACTTATCCGGGTAGAAGAAGGCCCCCACCTTAAAATGAAGTTCATAGCCGTCTGCCCGTTCCTCACCCGTGTACTCATAGCTGATCCCGCTTGCTGTCGTGGCTGCCGCCCAGGCTGTGGCAAACGGCCTGCCCTTAAAATCTGTCCAGGAAAGATTGTGTTTAGCATCCCAGGGTATTTCACGGAGTTCCTGCCCCTGGCAGGGGATGCAAAGGACCGGGATAAAAAGGAAATATAGATATTTCAGAGTACCCACTCGAAATGCAATTCCTTCTCGATCGCGTCATTCAAACTAAGGATAACCGGGCAGGTCCTGGCCGTATTCTCCAGGATCTTACGGTTCTTTTCGGAAACCCCGGCCGGGAGTTGGAGCTGTACTTCAACTTTTGAGATTCGGCGCGGGTTTGAGGTCATATGTTTGGTCACCGAGGCAGTAGCGTGGGTCAGGTCCACCTCCAGTCCCCTTGCTTTGATTCCCATGGTGGTCAGCATACAACTGGCCACGGCTGTAGCCACAGTATCGGTAGGGCTGAACGCCTCCCCTTTTCCGTGGTTGTCCACGGGCGCATCCGTGATGAATTCGCTGCCCGAAGCCAGGTGGGTGCAATTGGTGCGCAATTCTCCGGTATAAGTTACTTTTGAAGTCATAGGTCTGATTTAACTTGCCGTATATGCATGTCGTCATACATCATGATGTAGGTGGCCTGATTGTAAAAGCCCGACAGAAAGTCTTTGCTATAATTAAATTTATTACCCACATATTCCGTGGTGCCAATATCCGACGCTGCCTCAAACAGGTCCATTTTATAGGCCAGTTTTAGCAAGAGGTCATAGGTAAGGTCGAACCCCCGTACGGCGTACCGGTCCGGTTCGGTTCCAAAACGGGCCTGGTACCGGCGGACAAAAGAATCGTCCCCTGGTTCACGGTAGACAGACGGATAAGTAAACTTCAGGTTAGACAGGTGAGACCCTGAGATCACGTTATTGTCAAAGGCCTTATTCTTGTTCGTAGTGAACATCCGCACCTCGGTAGAATCGGTCTTTGCCGAATTCAGGATGGAAGTAACACTCGAGATCAGCTTGAAATTCTCAGACTCCACGAAAGCCCAGTTTTCCTTTTCGGTGGAAAGGAGGGAATAGAAATTGTCGTAGTCAACCGAAATATTCTTTTCCTCTTCCTTCACCTTTACTTCCTTGGCCTGCGGAAACCTGGAAAGGATGGAATCTTTGACCGCCTGGTTCCTGGCGTCGGCAATAACGAGGATATTCTGGCCCGTTACCTGCTCCTGCATATAATCCAGCATCCGCTGCCGCAGGATCTCATCAGAAGTATACGAAAAGAAGACATTGTCCAGGCTGATATCATTGGTAATTGGGATAGGGGCTATCACGGGGACCCGATACGCATCTGCCCGTACGGCTACTTCCTGCAGGGATGGCTGATCCAGCGGGCCAAAAATAGCGTTGAAATCCGCCAGGTTTTCCTGCCTGAGGATCTCCTTGGTTTTGGCTAGGCTTAATTCGTTGTCATAGGTTTTGACGTCGACCGAGACGCCAAGGCGGGCCATGGAATCGAGGGCAATAAGGGCGCCTGAATAAAGCCCCAGGCTGTATTTGCTGTCATTGCGGCTTTGGATTGCCTTCCCTGCATTCTCGGTATCTGAAAGGTTTATTCGGTCTAAACGGAAGGGGAGCAGGAACAGCAGTCTGGGTTTATGGTCGCGGTGGATGCTGTCTAACAGATTGATCTTATCCAGCACCAGGGAGTGTTTTATTTCCAGGTTCGTCGCCCGGTCCCTGGGGATCTTCAGTACCATTCCCGCTTTCAGGCCGGTGGCCAGGTCGGGATTCAGCTCGAGCAGTTCTTTGTACCCCAGTCCCAGGTTCCGGGTCAGGGAATAGGTGGTCTGCTTGGGCTTCACCTCGTAAAAGACGAAATTATCGGTGTTCACTTCCGTGTCCGCGGCTTTTTTCTTGGGCAGCCTGATCACCATCCCCTCTTTGAGGCCATTGCGGGCCACGATTTCCGGGTTGAGCTTCACTATGGTCTCCTGCGGCACATCGTACTCCCTGCTCAGGCTGTAAAGTGTTTTCTGCGGGGGTACGGTATAGGAAATGAAAAGGTCTACCTGCTGATTTTCCACGGTACTTCCGGGAGGTTTTGGCAACAGCAGCTGCTGCCCTTCCTGCAGGTAGTTGTTGGCTGCGGACAGGGCGGGGTTGAGCGACAGCAGGCTGTCTATGGTGATGCCGTAGGTGTGCGCAATGCTCCAGCGGGTCTCCTTGGGCTTTACGGTATATATCTCAAAATCGGCCGGATCCGGACCCGTTTCTTGTGGTTCGGCCTCCCCGTATTCAGGAATGCGCAACCGCATTCCTTTTTTCAATTGGGAGGCATATAACTGGGTATTGTATCGTTTGATGTCTTCCTCGGTCACGTTGTACCGCTTGGCAATCCCAAAGAGGGTTTCCTTCCTCCTCACCCGGTGCGCCTGAAACCTGATGGGGTCTTTCCGGGCATCCTGTGGTACCGAATCATTGATTTTTTCGAGCGCCTCGGCCACGCTGAGCTTTGGGGTCCCTCCCCTGCCCAGATCTGTGGGGGTAATCTCGAGGGCTTCGGCTTTCGCATCCATTGGGATTATGAGCACCATATGCGGCTTCAGGGGGGTATCCTGCTTCAACTCCTTGTTGGCCTTCAGGATATTATAGGGTGTTACCCGATATTTTTTTGCGATGCTGTACAGGGTCTCGCCTTCCATTACCTCATGGGTCACGAATTCCTGGGCCATCACCCGGAATACCAGGGTTAAAAATACCAGCAGGGTAAGAAGTCGTCGGATCATATTGTGTTTTTTTATTCCCATTCTATTGTCGCCGGGGGTTTCGAACTTATATCATATACTACTCTGTTAACGCCAGGAACCTTGTTTATGATATCATTCGAGGTTTTTTGAAGAAATTCATAGGGCAAATTTACCCAATCTGCCGTCATTCCGTCGGTGCTCTCCACAGCCCGTAGCGCCACGCATTTTTCATAGGTCCTTTCATCCCCCATAACGCCTACGCTTTGAACCGGGAGGAGCATGGCCCCGGCCTGCCAGATCTGGTCGTAGAGCCCCCACTCTTTCAATCCGTTTACAAAGATAGCATCTACCTCCTGAAGGATGGCCACCTTGTCTGCGGTGACATCCCCCAGAATTCGGATGGCGAGTCCGGGGCCCGGAAAGGGGTGGCGACCCAGGCGGGCTTCTGCAATCCCAAGGCTTGCCCCTACCCTGCGCACCTCATCCTTAAAAAGCATTTTCAAAGGTTCCACCACCTTGAGTTTCATAAATTCGGGCAAGCCGCCCACGTTGTGATGGCTTTTAATGGTAGCGGAAGGGCCGCCGGTGGCCGAAACCGATTCGATCACATCGGGGTAAATAGTTCCCTGGGCCAGCCATTTCACATCCTGCACCTTATGGGCTTCGTCATCAAAGACCTCTATAAAGACGCCTCCGATGATCTTGCGTTTCTTTTCGGGGTCGGCCTCCCCGGCCAATGCATCCAAAAAGCGTGCCGAAGCATCAACCCCTTTAACGTTTAAGCCCATATGTCGGTACTGTTCCAGCACTTCATGGAATTCATTCTTCCTCAACAGGCCATTGTTTACAAAAATACAGTGCAACTGGGGGCCAATGGCCTTGTGCAGTAGCACGGCAGCAACGGTGGAATCCACCCCGCCCGACAGGCCCAGGATCACCTTGTCTTTCTTCAGTTGCTCCTGCAGCCGGTCTACGGTAGAGGTTACGAAGGCATCTGGCGTCCAGGTTTGTTTCAGGCCCGCAATACGTATCAGGAAGTTCTCCAGGATTTTCTTCCCTTCGGTGGTATGGTATACTTCCGGGTGGAACTGTATCCCATAGGTATCTTCTCCTTCCAGCACAAAAGCCGCGTTGGCCACTTCATCTGTACTGGCCAGCAATGTAGCCCCGGCCGGTAGTTTACGGATGGTGTCACTGTGACTCATCCATACCTGGGTGTTTTCTGAAACCCCCTTGAAGAAAGGGTTATCCCTGATACTGCTCAACCGCGCCCTGCCGTATTCCCGGGTATTGGATGCAGCGACTTCCCCCCCATGGAAATGGGCCAGGTACTGGGCTCCGTAGCAGATGGCAAGCAGCGGCTTCTTCCCTTTGATCCCAGACAGGTCAGGATGCGGGGCCTGGGTGGCGCGAACGGAAAACGGGGAGCCGGAAAGGATGACCGCCTGATAGTCGGACAGGTCGGACGGCAAATGGTTGTAAGGCTTTATTTCGCAGTAAATATTGAGTTCCCTAACCCTTCTTGCAATGAGTTGGGTGTACTGGGAGCCAAAATCGAGGATCAGGACGTTGTTTTGCATGGGCAAAAATAGTAAAATGAAAAAAATCGGGTTCCCCTTTTTACTATAATTGTGAGAAAATATAAACAACTTGTGCTGCCCCAAAAAGTCTTCCTTAAGGACGGATCCGTGACCGGGGCTTCGGAATCCCAAATGCGTAAAGGAGGTTATACCACAACCCGGGGAAGCATCACCCGGGAAGTCCCCGAATAACCATCTGGTCGTGATGCGGCGATGGAGGGGTCGGGGGGTATGAAAGGCGAGCGATACCCGTGGGTCAAAAGCCGGTTTTAACACAGAAAGAAACCTTTGTTTCCGGCCTTTTTTGATGGAATTTACCCGCTCTTCAATCCCCGGGCTCTTAAATTCAAAAGATTTTAAATAGTTAATGTATTTATTTATATAATAAAATATTATTTACTGGTTAACTGTAATTTAAGTCTATTCCTACAAATTTATTTTTTGACCAAATCCAGGAGGGTTTTCAGAAAGAGGAGCCGGTTTCGCTACCCGATGGAAGTATGCCCGAAGGCAGTTAGAATGCTGGCATAAAAAAAGGGGGTAAACTCGGGCAGACCAGGTCTGGAGACGATGGTAGACAAGTTGCTGGCATCGTTAAAAGCAAAAAGCCCTGACCCCTACAGTCAAGGCTTTTCAAATCAAAAACCAACCTAAACACATGAACTAATTATGACACAATAATCAAAGAATGAATTTTCTTTTTCACAGCAATTTGTATATATAACAATCAACCCTAAAAAAACCCTACCTCCCCTTTTAATTTTTTATCTTTATATCAACATCACGAACCATGGCCACTTCTTATTTAGACGAACTCAGTTTGGAACTCCGGAAGGGCACTTCCGAAAAGGATCATCCCTTCCGGCATGCTACCATGGGCACTGTAGGCCTGGATCGGATTGCCCGGTTAAGGACGCTGGTCCTTCGCCATGTGGGAGAAGATTATACCCTGTCCTTCTATACCGACAAACGGTCCAAAAAAGTGCTGCATATCAAGGAAAACAAGAATGTCAGTTTGCTTTTTTACCATCCGGGCAAATTGCTGCAACTAAAAATAGAAGGGGTGGCCGTGGTGATTAAGGATCCCGACATCCTGAAACCGCTGTGGGAGGGGATGGCCGAATCGTCCAAAAAGGACTATACCACCGTCCAGGCACCCGGAAGTGCGATGGATACCCCGCAGCAACTGGAATACCTTCGGGAGGAGAATTTTTTCTGCCTGGTGGAAGTACATCCCTTCAAGATCGAATACCTGAAACTTAAAAAGCCAGACCACCTGCGTATCCGTTATTCCAGGGAAGCCAGTGGATGGAAGCAGGTATTCCTAGTACCTTAATACCTTGAATCCGCTTGGGTAGGCCTGCAACTCCTCCATCAACATGGGGATGAGCTTTTCACCCAGCTCCAGGTATAAATCGGAAAAATTTTGCTGCCTTTCCTGTAAATCCCCCCCGGGAAACAAATCGTCCTGCAGGGCCGCCAGGCGGGTTACCTGGTCTGCCAATTTACGTTTCTGTGCCTTGAGCAGGCGTTTTTCCAGATGGTCCAGCCCCTTTAATTGTTTTACCTCCTGAGCTTTCACCGCCCCCAGGAAGGACTTATCCGTTTTTTTTGCCAGTTCATACATCCCCTCAAACTGCTTTTTCAAATGCTCGCGCTGGGGTGAGAAATCGATGTCGATATTGGAAATCTCCCGGATCTTTTTATTGATCAGGCTGCTTTGCGCCAGAAAAAGGTCTTTTACCTCCACCCCCAGCCTGGCCAGTTTGCGGCTTTGTTTTTCTGTGATCACAAGGACCGAATTCCTGAGTATCAATACAGGGAAAGGCACTTCCATGGCGTTGAACATGGCTTTCAGCTCCAGCCAGTAGGACAACTCCCCGCCCCCCCCGATATAGGCCAGGTTGGGCATGATGATCTCCTGGTACAGTGGGCGTGCCACCACATTGGGGGAGAACCGCTCCGGATGGGTCTCCATTTCCTTTGTCATCGCTTTCCCGCTAAATTTGATATCCGTATTCAACACCCGGTATTCCCCCTTTTCAGCTTCGATCCGTTCCCGGAGGCCGTCTTTCAGATAGAAATAATTGATCTCACGCGGGTTAACCTGTATCCCGTAGTCCGGGCTCAGGTTTTCCAATGCGCTGATGCTTTCCGATACCTCCCGGTAAGACAGATTGTCCAGGATGTCTTTTTTCATATAGGGGACCAGTTCCCGTTTAAGGGTAGGGTCGTCCCCATCCAGGATGAGCAGCCCATGGGCTCCGAACAACTGATGGGCCAGATAACGCGTGGCTACAGCCAGGGTGTCGTGCTCCAGGTAGGCTTCTTTAAAAAGCGCCTGCAGCGCATCCGCCTTCTCCCCGCCCCCCATTTCCTTGGCAAAGGTGTCGTATACCGCCTTCAGGCCCGAGGTATTCAGCCGTCCGACTGCTCCGGTACATTTCCGGTTCCACCGCAGCTTCTTCCCTTTGAACCTGAAGTGGTTGATCTCGTCGAAATCATGGTCTTCGGTCGCCATCCAGTAAACGGGGATAAAATTGTATTCCGGGTAGGCGGTTTTCAGGGCAGTGCTCAGCTTAATGGCCGAAATGATCTTATATAGGAAAAACAGCGGGCCAGTGAACAGGTTTAACTGGTGCCCGGTTACAACAGTAAAGGTATTATCGGCTTTGAGGAGGTCGATCTGGGACCGGGTTACCTCCGGCAGTTTCATCCCTTCGTATTGCCGGCTAAGGGCGGCATGGAGTACGGCCCGTTTTTCGGGAGTAAATCCCTGTTGCCTTGCGGCCAGCCGGGATTTGAATGACTCCTCTTCAGGGAATGCCTCGTAAAAAGGTTTCAGGGTTTCCTTTTTCTCCAGATAATCCAGAATAAGCCGGGGGAAATAACCGGTTTGGGAAAAAGGGATACAGGCAACGTCCATCGATTGGGTGTTATGTGGGTAAAGATAAAATTCCTTGGCGCTTCATTTCCTAAAAATACG
>Ga0102952_1000303_pt1 | contig 20116 bp, 20 predicted proteins | sample SalPon2A_C_D1_MG_FD_78506 | JGI IMG/M metagenome (GOLD analysis project Ga0102952, IMG submission 78506) | Soil microbial communities from South San Francisco under conditions of wetland restoration - Salt Pond MetaG R2A_C_D1_MG | ecosystem: Environmental > Terrestrial > Soil > Wetlands | place... | reverse complement strand
GCTCGATCTGACGCAGGACATCCTGCGCAATCAGGGGCGCAGCGTCGATCAGGCGGGCTTCGATGCCGCCATGGCGCGCCAGCGCGAGGCCGCGCGCAAGGCCTGGGCCGGCTCGGGCGAGGCGAGCACCGAGGCCTTGTGGTTCGAGCTGCGCGAGCGCCTCGGCGCGACGGAATTCCTCGGCTACGACGCCGAGATCGCGGAGGGCCAGGTCGTTGCCCTGGTGGTCGACGGCGCGCTGGCCGAGTCCGCCAAGGCCGGGCAGGACGTCGCTGTGGTGGTCAACCAGACGCCGTTCTACGGCGAATCGGGCGGCCAGCAGGGCGATACCGGCGTCATGTTCAGCGCCGAGTGCGCCGAGGTGCAGGTGCGCGACACCCAGAAGAAGCTGGGCGACCTGCACGTTCACCTCGGCCGGGTCGCGCACGGCGAGATCAGGGTCGGCGAGGCGGTCGAGCTGCGGGTCGACGACACGCGGCGCGCTGCGCTGCGCGCCCACCACTCGGCGACGCACCTGCTGCACGAGGCGCTGCGCCGGCGCCTGGGCGAGCACGTCACGCAGAAGGGCTCGCTGGTGGCGCCGGATCGGCTGCGCTTCGACATCAGCCATCCCAAGCCGCTCAGGGACGAGGACATCCGCACCGTCGAGGCCGAGGTCAACGAACGCATTCGCGTCAACGCCCCGGTCGTGACGCGCTTCATGACGCCGGACGAGGCGATCGAAGCCGGCGCGCTGGCGCTGTTCGGCGAGAAGTACGGCGACGAGGTGCGCGTCGTCTCCATGGGCGGCGAGGATGCCGCGCGCGACGGCAAGTTCTTCTCGACCGAGCTCTGCGGCGGCACGCACGTGCGCCGCACCGGCGACATCGGCTTCTTCAAGATCGTCGGCGAGACAGCGCTGGCCGCCGGCGTGCGGCGCATCGAGGCGGTCTGCGGCGCCGCGGCGCTCGACTACGTGGAGCGCCAGGAGGCTGTGCTGCACGAGGCGGCGACGGTGCTCAAGACCGGGCCATCGCAGCTTCCCGAACGCATCTCCGGCCTGCTCGACGAGCGCAAGCGCCTGGAGCGCGAGGTGGCGGAGCTGCGCCGCAAGCTGGCGACCGACGGCGGTGCCGGCGCGGCCCCGGTACAGACGCGCGAGATCGCCGGCATCCGGTTCGCGCCGCGCGTGGTGCAGGACCTGCCGGCCAAGGAGCTGAAGCCGCTGGCCGACGAGCTCAAGAAGCAGCTCGGCAGCGGCGTGGTCGCGCTGATCGGCGTCAGCGACGGCAAGGCCTCGCTGGTGGTCGGTGTGACCCCGGACCTGACGGACCGCGTGAATGCGGTCGACCTGGTGCGTGCGGGCTCGGTCGTGCTGGGCGGAAAGGGCGGCGGCGGCCGCCCCGACATGGCCCAGGCCGGCGGTCCGGACACGGGCGCCGCGGACCAGGCGCTGGCCGCGATCGAGGCCAAGATCTCGGAACTGGTGCCGGTCTGACCGCGACGGTCATGGCGGCCCCGCGCAGCGCGCTCACCCGAACGCCGGCCGGCAAACTGCGGGCCCGCGGCCTCGGCGTTCCCTTCGACGGCGTTCCCGGCGAGAACAACGCGATCACCGACGTGGCCGGCGTCGCGGTCGGCTACGCGACCCTGATTCGCGGCGCGGGCGCGCTGGAGATCGGCCGTGGGCCGGTGCGTACGGGCGTCACCGCCATCCTCCCGCGCGGCCGCGCCGACCTCGCCGTGCCGGCCTTCGCCGGCTGCCACAGCCTCAACGGCAACGGCGAGATGACCGGCTTCATCTGGATCGAGGAAGCCGGCCGGCTGGACGGCCCGATCACCATCACCAACACCTTCTCGTGCGGCCTGGCGCGCGACGCGACCCTGCGCTGGCTTCTCGAGCGCTACGGAAGCGCGCTGACCGCGACTCACGGGCTGCCGGTGGCGGCCGAGACTTTCGACGGCTACCTCAACGATATCAACGGGTTCCACGTCGCCACGGAGGACGTCTTCGCGGCGCTCGATGGCGCCGGCGGCGGGCCGCTCGAGGAGGGCAGCGTCGGCGGCGGCACCGGCATGATCTGCTACGATTTCAAGGGCGGCTCGGGGACGGCGTCGCGGCGCGTCGAGCTCTGCGGCCGGGCTTGCGTCCTCGGCGTCTTCGTTCAGGCCAACTGCGGCGACCACAAGGGCCTGACCATCGCCGGCGTCCCCGTCGGGCGCCATCTATCCGGCCCGGCGGCGGCGGCGGCCGAGCGGACGGACGGCTCGATCATCGCCGTCGTGGCGACCGACGCGCCGCTACTGCCGCACCAGTTGCGCCGCGTGGCGCAGCGCTGCGGGCTCGGTGTCGCGCGCTCGGGGGCCGTCGCGGCGCACGGTTCGGGCGACATCTTCCTCGCCTTCTCGACGGCGAACGCCGCCGCCTTCGCGCCGGGCGCGACGTTCCGGGCCGCCGAGTTCCTGCCGGACGAGCGCATCGACCCGCTGTTCGAGGCGGTCGTTCAGGCGACCGACGAGGCCATGATGAACGCCCTGGTGGCCAACGAGACCATGACCGGGCGCGACGGCCACGTCGTCCCGGGCCTGCCGCACGCCGAGGTCCGCGCGCTGCTGGCCAAGCACGGGCGCCTGGCGGAGTAGACGGCGCAATCGCGGGCGCAAGAAGCGGATGGAAACGGCCGCGGCAATCCGCTTTTCTCGGCCGCGCTGAAGGCTGCCGAAAGGCTGTCTCAGAGATGCCGAAACGCCGTCGAGAGGAAGCCGCTGCCATGTCCGCCCTGCGCTTCGTCGCGCTCGCCACCGAGACCGTTCGGGCTTTGCAGTCGGGTGCCGCCGACGCCACCGGCCAGGCGCCGGAACGGCAGGTCTCGGACGGTCCCGGGATTCCCTGCCGCCATTGCCTGAGCGATGTGGCGGCGGGCGAACCCTACCTGGTTCTCGCCCATCGCCCGTTTCCCGAGGTCCAGCCGTATGCCGAAGTCGGGCCAATCTTCCTCCACGCGGCGGACTGCGCGCGCTACGCCGAATCGGCCGAGGTTCCGGCCATGTTGCTCACCCGGGCACGGACCCTGATCCGCGGCTATGGCAGGGACGACCGCATCGTCTACGGCACCGGCCAGGTTGTGGCGAGCGCGGCGATCGCGGAAACCGCGCGCGCCCTGCTCGAACGGCCGGAGATTGCCTACCTGCACTTACGCTCGGCCAGCAACAACTGCTACCAGTGCCGAATCGAGCGGGGACTGGGATAGAGTGGCGCAGTGAGGTTAGACTCACGTCGCGACTCGGACCGCATATATCGGACGGGCGGCATGGCAGAGACCGGTGGATCGCGAACAGCCGAGGTGGCTCACGCTATCGAGCTGGGCTGTGGGCGCAGCGGGACCTCGATCTTCGGTGAGCTGTTCGGCCAGTTTCCGGAATTCACCTATCATTCTGAGCCACCTTTCGAGGATTTGACCGGCTATGACTATGCGGCGCCGGTCGCGATTAAGATGCCCAGGCCCGCGGCAACAGGGCGCGCTGCCCCTGGCCTTCCATTTCTGGTGGAGGAGCTCTTCGCCGCGGTGCCTGAGCCGCGGCAAGTTTTCTGGTTGGTGCGCCATCCCCTTGATGCCATCTGCTCGTTGCGGGTCGGAATTTCCCAGGATTGGGGCCATCACCCGAGGCCGCCGGATTGGGAATCCTGGAGCTCGGCCCCGCTGCTGCGACGCTGTGCGCACCACTGGGTTCACATCAACACGCTTGGTTATGACCGGATGCGGCATCTAGCGGCGGTGTATCACTTTGAAGATATGATTCGCGATCCGCTCCGCTTGGCCCGGCCCGTCTGTGCTCAGGTCGGGCTCGATCCGGCGGCCCGCGCGGCCCATCTGACGGACTGGGCACTGCGGGTCCAAGATCAGGACAACGACGACTTCGACGAGGCCGCGTGCTCGAAGCCGTACTCGCGGCCCGATCACATCAAAAAGGTCGGCCGTTGGCGCGAGAACCTGAGCTCGGCGGAAGCGGCCGACCTGATTCCCCTGGTCGCCGTGGCGGCCGCGCGCTTCGGCTATCAGCTGCCCTGATGCGCCCCGGCCACGACCGCTGGTGCTGGCCTACGTCTTCGCTTCGAAGAGGTGCACGTCGCGTTGCGGGAAGGGAATGGTGATGCCTTTGGCGTCGAGGCGCTGCTTGACTGCCTTGTTCATATCGAATAGCAGGCCCCAATAATTGTCGGCGTCGGTCCAGCAGCGCAGGTTGAGGTTGACCGAGCTGTCGCCGAGCGCCGTGATCAGAACCTGCGGCGCGGGGTCCTTGTGGACCCGTTCGTCGCTGCGCAGCAGGTCGAGCAACGCTTCCTGCGCCTTGTCGATGTCGTCGCCGTAGCTGATCCCGACGACGACGTCGAGCCGCCGGGTCGGCAGGCGCGAGAAGTTCTTGATCGAGCGGTTCCACAGCCGCGAGTTGGGCACCTCGACGTAGACGCCGTCGAAGGTGGTCATGTGCGTCGTGAAGAAGCCGATCTCGTCGACGGTGCCGGCGACGCCCTCGGCATCGATGTAGTCGCCGATCCGGAACGGGCGCAGGAACAGCAGCATGATGCCGGCGGCGATGTTCTGGAGGGTCCCCTGCAGGGCGAGGCCGACCGCCAGGCCGGCGGCGCCGAGCACGGCGATGATGCTGGTGGTCTGCACGCCGAACTGGGCGAGCACGGCGACCAGCACCAGGATCAGGATCAGGTAGCGAACCAGGCTGGCGAAGAACGGCTTCAGGGTGTTGTCGATCCGCGGCGCCCGGTCGAGCGCCCGAAGCATGCTGCGCCGGGCCCAGTTGGCGACGATCCAGCCGGCGATCAGAAGAACGACCGCGCCCACGAGATCGAGTCCGTACTGAACGGCGAGGTCGCTGACCGTGGTCAGCAGCCTCATCACTTGCTCTTCGCCCTGCATCTTCGTTCGCGCCCCCGAACGCCCGTCAGGTCAATGTGGTCGCTGTTACTGCACGTCGGCCAGGACGCGCAGGCTGATGATCTTGTCGGGATCGTCGACCATCCCGCTCTGGCGGTCCGCCGGCGCCTTCTTGATGGCGTCGACGTGCTCCATGCCCTCGATCACCCGGCCCCAGACCGTGTACTGCTTGTCGAGGGAGCGCGCCGGGGCGAAGGTGATGAAAAACTGGCTGTCGGCGCTGTTCGGGTCGCCGGCCCGCGCCATGCCGACCGTGCCGCGCAGGAAGGGCTCCGAGGAGAACTCCGCCTTGATCTTCTGGCCGGAGCCGCCGCTGCCGGTTCCGGTCGGGTCGCCGGTCTGCGCCATGAAGCCGTCGATCACCCGATGGAAGACGAGGCCGTCGTAGAAGCCGGCGCGGACCAGCTCCTTGATCCGCGCGACGTGATGCGGCGCCACCTCGGGCAGCATCTGGATCAGGACGTGCCCCGTCTTGAGCTGCATCACCAGCGTGTTCTCCGGGTCGGGCCCGGCGTTGGCGTCGTGCGTGGGTGCGGCCATCATCAGTCCAATCAGTGCGAGGAGAGGGAGGAGCTTACGCATGGTTCACGTCATTCCTGCTCGGCGAGGTGAAAATCTTATCTCAGGGCCTTGCTGAGGGCGCCGTCAAGGGCGTCCATGAACTGCTCCGTCGTGAGCCATTTCTGCTTCGGCCCGATCAGCGATGCCAGGTCCTTGGTCATCTGCCCGCCCTCGACGGTGTCGACGCAGACCTTCTCCAGGGTATCGGCGAAATTCACCACGTCCGGCGTGCCGTCGAATGTGCCCCGGTAATGCAGGCCGCGCGTCCAGGCGAAGATCGACGCGATCGGATTGGTCGAGGTCGGCTTGCCCTGCTGGTGCAGCCGATAATGGCGCGTCACCGTGCCGTGCGCCGCCTCGGCCTCGACGGTGTTGCCGTCCGGCGTCATCAGCACCGAGGTCATCAGGCCGAGCGAACCGAAGCCCTGCGCCACGGTGTCGGACTGCACGTCGCCGTCGTAGTTCTTGCAGGCCCAGACGAAGCCGCCGGACCACTTGAGGGCGGCGGCCACCATATCGTCGATCAGGCGGTGCTCGTAGGTGATCTTCTTGGCCTCGAACCTGTCGCGGAACTCCCTGTCGAAGACCTCCTGGAACAGGTCCTTGAAGCGGCCGTCGTAGGCCTTGAGGATCGTGTTCTTGGTCGAGAGGTAGAGCGGCCATCCCAGGTCCAGCGCGAAGTTCATGCAGGCGCGCGCGAAACCGCGGATCGACTCGTCCAGGTTGTACATGCCCATGGCGACGCCGCTTTCGGGAAAGTCGAAGACCTCGCGCGTGACCGGCTCGCCGCCGTCCGCCGGCGTGAAGGTCATGGTCAGCTTGCCCGGCCCCGGGACCAGGAAGTCGGTCGCCCGATACTGGTCGCCGAAGGCGTGACGGCCGATGACGATCGGCTGCGTCCAGCTCGGCACCAGGCGGGGCACGTTCCGCATGATGATCGGCTGGCGGAACACCGTGCCGCCGAGGATGTTCCGGATGGTGCCGTTCGGCGAGCGCCACATCTTCTTGAGGCCGAACTCCTCGACGCGCGCCTCGTCGGGCGTGATGGTGGCGCACTTGACGCCGATGCCGTACCGCTTGATGGCGTTCGCCGCGTCGATCGTGATCTGGTCGTCCGTCGCGTCGCGCCTTTCGACCGACAGGTCGTAGTACTTCAGGTCGACGTCGAGATAGGGCAGGATCAGCTTTTCCTTGATCATCGCCCAGATGATCCGGGTCATCTCGTCGCCGTCGAGCTCGACGACGGGATTCGTCACCTTGATTTTCGCCATAACCCCTCCGGGAAGACGGTCTCCGGCGCGCCCCCTCGGCCCCGGAACTCTTGGCGCCGGGCGCTGTCCGCCCGGCGCGGCCCGCAAGATAGCAGCCTATTGCTGCGGTGCAAGATGGCGGTGCTAGAGGCGCTCCGGCGCCGGCGGCACGCTGGGTGCCGGGGCCGCGCGCAGGGCCGGCAGGACCTGGCCGACCTCGCTCACCACCAGCAGCAGCTCGGCGTGCTCGGGCCGCAGGTAGCCGCTCGTCACCTGATGGTCCATGAGCGCGCGCAGCGGCCGCCAATAGCCGTCGAGGTCGACCAGGGCCACCGGCTTGTCGTGCAGGCCGATCTGGCGCCAGGTGAGGATCTCGAAGGTCTCGTCCAGCGTCCCCAGCCCGCCCGGCAGGACGCAGAAGGCATCGGCAAGCTCGAACATCTTCTGCTTGCGGGCATGCATCGACTCGACGATGACGAGGTCCGTCACCCCGCGGTGCCCCAGCTCCCGGTCCTCGAGGTATTGCGGGATGACGCCGGTCACTCGCCCGCCCGCCGCCAGCGCGCCGTCGGCCAGGGCGCCCATCAGGCCGACATGGCCGCCGCCGAATACGATCTCCACGCCGTCCTGGGCCGCGAGGCGCCCGAGCGTCGTCGCCGCGTCCATGTGGCGCGGATCCCCCCGGTTCGAGGAACCGCAATAGACGCAAAGGGCCGAGATCTGGGTCAACGTGCAGTCCGGATAGTCACTGTTGCGTGGGCGGGTCCGTTCGCGACGGCCTTTCCCTGTACCCTCTTGGGGCCGCGCTTCGGCGGGCGAGGTATGCGAAGCGTTGTCGGGTAGAGAAAGAGGCAGAGCACGATACGCAAGTCTGCACTTTGGGCGGCCATCCTGCTGCTCGGTTTCACGGCACCGGCCGCCGCGGTGGACGAGCCGGAAAACATCATCGCCTATCGCCAATCGGTGATGAAGGCGATCAGCGGCCATGCCGGCGCGATCGCCGCCGTCGCCAAGGGCCAGGTCAGCTTCGTCGACGACGTCGCCGCGCACGCCCGCGGCATCGACGCGATGAGCCAGCTTATCACCCGGCTCTTCCGGAAGGGAACCGACAACCTCGAATACGCCGACACCCGCGCTCTGCCCGATATCTGGCAGGACTGGTCGCGCTTCGAGACCGCGGCAAAGGATCTCCAGCGCGAGAGCGACAAGCTGGTCGAGGTTGCCGAAGGCGGCGGTGACGTCGCCGCAATCGGCGCGCAGTTGCAGAACGTCGGCAAGGCCTGCGGTAGTTGCCACAAGCCCTTGCGTGCCGAAAAGAACTAATCGCCGCGCTGCTGGCGGTTGCCCTGCTGGCAGCGAGCCCGTGCGGCACCGCGGCCAGCGCCGCGGCTGACGGGCGGATCGCGCTGTCGCCCGTCCCGCCGGATGCCCCGGCGGCGGTGGTTCGCGGCGCCCATCTGGTGCGCGTCACGGGCCGTGTCGCCTGCCATACCGATCCACAGCGCAAGGATGCGCCGTTCGCCGGGGGTCGGGCGCTCAAGACCCCCTTCGGCACCTTCCATACGCCCAACATCACGCCGGACCGAACGCGCGGGATCGGCGCGTGGTCCGACGCCGATTTCCATCGTGCGCTGCTCGACGGTCGCGCGCCGGACGGCCGGCCGTATTATCCGGCCTTTCCCGATACCTCCTACAGCGGGCTGAGCGAGCGCGACGTACGCGATATCCGGGCCTATCTCTCGACGGTACCGGCGGTGCCGCGCGCCAATCGGCCGCACGCGCTTTAGTTCCCCTTCAACATTCGGTCCTTGCTCGTGCTCTGGCGCTGGCTCCATTTCGATCCGGTGCGCTTCGCAGCCGATCCGCAGCGCAGTCCCGAGTGGAATCGGGGGGCCTACCTCGTGCGTCATCTTGGCCACTGCGGGGAATGCCACAGCCCGCGCAATGCGCTCGGCGCGGCCGAGCGGGACGAGGCCCTCTCCGGCACTTCGGACGGCCCGGTCGGGAAGAAGGTGCCCAACATCACGCCGGACAAGGCGGACGGCATCGGGCGTTGGAGCGGCGTTGATATCACCTACTTCCTCAAGACCGGCTTTCTCCCCGACGGCGACGTTGCGGGCGGTGCAATGACCGAGGTGATCGACCAGAGCACGAGCCATCTGACCGACGCCGACCGGGCGGCGATCGCGGCCTACCTGCGCTCCCTGCCGCCGCGCTCGGGGCCCTGACCGGCCCCGGCCGGTCCCCATCCCCGCGATTGCGCTCGCGGGACCGTCATATTAGGGTAACTTCGGCTGGTCAGTGGGGATTCGGGCCGGCAGAGTCGGGCCGGGGAGACGGGATTGAATCGAGCCTTCCTTGCGGTCGGCGTCGCCTTGGTTGTCGTCCTCGGCGTCGTCGGCTACTTGCTGTTGCGCGGAGACGAACGGCCGCCCGCCGGCGCCGCGTCGGAGAGCGACACCGCGCCGGCCGCGACAGCCTCTACGGAACCGGCGCCCGCGGCCACGGAGTCGGCGCTTGCTAAAGAGCCGGAAAGCGCCGCTGCGGTGCCGGAAAGCAGCGGCGAGCCGGAAACGCAAGGCGCGGTCCAGCCCCAGGAACAGGCCAAGTCGGCACCGCAGGCTCAGCCCGAGCCGGCGCCGCAGCCCGAACCCGCAGCCCAGCCCGAACCGGCCGCACAGCCCGAGTCACTGGCGGCGTTACCCGAGTCTGCCGCCGAGCCGCAAGCGGCGGCACAGCCGGCACCGACGCCGCAGGCCGGCATGGCGCCGACCATCCTGCCGAGCTTCGACGTCGTTCGCGTGGAGCGCAGCGGCGAGGCGGTGATCGCCGGCCGAGCGGCCCCGGGGGCCGAGATCACCCTGCGCGCCGACGGGCGCGAGATCGGCCGGACCACCGCCAATGGCCGCGGGGAGTGGGTGCTGGTGCCCGGCGCGCCGCTGCGGCCCGGCAGCCACGAGCTGAGCCTCGAGGCGCGCGGCGCCGACGGCGTGACACTGCTGGCGAACAACGTGGTCGTGGTCGCGGTGCCGCAGCCGCAGCTGGCCGCCGCGCCACAGGCCTCGACCGGCGGCGGTGCGGCGGCCGCTGCCGACTCCGGGACCGGCGAGGCCGCGACCGCTGCGGCCCCGACAGTGCCGGAGACGGAAACGGCCAGCCCGGAAGCGGTGCCGGTGACCCAGCCGTTGGCCGTGCTCATGCCGCGCAGCGGCGAAGGCGTCAGCCGCATCCTGCAGCAGCCGGAGACCGCCGGCGGCGGCCTGGCCGAGGGGGCGCTGGTTCTGCAGACCATCGACTACGACGCCGACGGCACGGCACGCTTCGGCGGCCAGGCACCGCCGGGCGCCAAGCTCATCGTCTATCTGGACGATCGCGCGATCGGCCACGATGCCGTCGGCGACGACGGCCGCTGGAGCGTCGTGCTGGACCGCACCGTCGCGCCGGGCCTGCATCGCCTGCGCGTCGACCAGGTGGATTCCACCGGCCGGGTCATGGCGCGGGTCGAGACGCCCTTCTCGCGCGCCGAATCGGTCGCGACCCTGCCCGAAGAGGTGGCCGTGATCGTCCAGCCGGGCAACAGCCTGTGGCGCATCGCCCGGCGGATCTACGGCGAGGGAATCCAGTATTCGGTCATCTATCAGGCCAATCAGGAGCAAATCCGCGATCCGAATCTGATTTATCCCGGACAGATTTTCGTGGTCCCAACGGATAACTGATTGGAACGCAACCGTTTGTGGCCGGATCCCCGCGGGCGCCGTCGCCTGGGCACCGTTCAGGGTTAATATTGCCGATACCGCCGCTATATAGTCTGGCCGGCGCGTTGCAGCAGCCGCCAGCCGCGGTGGGCGCATCGAGAACGGCGAGGATGGTTTGAGCTTTCGGCCCGAGGACATGGGGACTCTGCGCGGCGTCCTGGCGCCGGTGCATCCCGCCGGCTGGCCCTTCGTTGCCGGGGTTGCGCTGGCGGCGGTGGTCGGCTTCGCGGTCTGGTCGCCGCTCGGCTGGCTCGGCGTGCTGGCGACCGCGTTCTGCACCTATTTCTTCCGCGATCCGCGGCGCATCGTGCCGCTGGGCGAGGGGCTCGTGGTCGCACCGGCCGACGGTCGGGTCTGCGCCGTCGACGAGGCCGTGCCCCCGGCCGAGCTCGACATGGGCGACGCGCCCCTGCCGCGCGTTGGGATTTTTCTCAATATCTTCGATGTCCATATCAACCGCATTCCGGCCGATGGTACGGTGACGGGTATGGCCTATCGCAAGGGACGCTTCGTCAACGCCGCGCTCGACAAGGCCTCCGAGGACAACGAGCGCCAATGCGTTCGCCTGAGCCTCGCGGACGGGCGCGATCTCGCCGTCGTCCAGATCGCCGGGCTGGTCGCGCGACGAATCGTCTGCGACCTGCGCGACGCACAGACCGTTCGCCGTGGCGAGCGCTTCGGGCTGATTCGCTTCGGCAGCCGGACCGACGTCTATCTTCCGCCCGGGGTCGCCCCCCTGGCGGCGCTCGGTCAGCGCATGGTCGGCGGCGAGACGGTGATCGCCGAGCTCGAGGACGGGCGCCGACCGCGCGGCGGGGAGGAACGCTGAATGAGTGGAACGCGACGGCGGCGCCTGCCGCATCTCACGATCAACCGGCTGGTGCCGAACGGCTTGACGCTGCTGTCGCTCTGCGCCGGCCTGACGGCCGTGCGGCTGGCGCTCAACGACCATTGGATGCTGGCCACCGCGGCGGTCGGGATCGCCATGGTGCTCGATGGCCTGGATGGCCGAATCGCCCGCCTGATGGGGGCGACCAGCGAATTCGGCGCGCAGCTCGACTCGCTGGCCGACGTGATCAACTTCGGGGTGACGCCGGCCCTGATCATCTACCTCTGGGCGCTGAGCGACAGCGCCGGCGCCGGCTGGGCGCCGGTCCTGCTCTTCGCCATGTGCATGTCGCTGCGGCTGGCACGCTTCAATACCCAGATGGGCGCGCCCGAGCCGCTGCCCTGGTCGGGGCGCTTCTTCACCGGCGTGCCGGCGCCGGCCGCGGCCGGCCTGGCGCTCCTGCCCCTGGTGCTGAGCTTCGAGCTGGGCGACATGGTCTTTCGCTCGCCCTGGCTGAACATCATCAACCTGGGCCTCGTGTCGGGCCTGATGGTGAGCCGCATTCCGACCTTCTCGGCCAAGCGCCTCAAGCTTTCGCAGCGCCACATGGGGATCGCGCTGCTGGTATTCGGTATCTTCGGCGCGTTTCTCGTCAGCACGCCTTGGGTGACGCTTGGCGTTCTGGGCATCGTCTACCTGATTAGTATCCCGATCGCCTTCAAGACCTATCATCGCCTCATGGCCGCCCTGCCGGTCGAGGAAGGGCGCGACGACGACCTTGGCGGCTGATATGCGATCAACGGGACGATTCGGCGGTTCATGATTTCTCTGAAGTGGCAAAACGTCTGCGTTCTGGTGGTCGAGGACAACTCCTTCATGCGGGAGTTGTTGGTGTCGACCCTGCGTTCGCTGGGCATCATCCAGACGGTGGCCTATCCGGACTGCGCGACGGCGATCGAACGCCTCAAGCTGAGCCGCACGGACCCCGTCGCCGCGGAGCTGGGGACGGTCGACCTCATCATGTCGGACTATCTGATGGCGGGCGTCGACGGCATCCTCTTCCTGCGCTGGCTGCGCTCGGACAAGCAGGTCCCGGATCGCTTCGTGCCGTTCATCATGGTGTCCGGCGCGGCCGATCAATACGTCGTCGAGGAGGCGCGGGATGCCGGCGTCACGGAGTTTCTCGCCAAGCCCTATTCGGCCAAGAGTGTCGCCGACCGTATTCTCGCCGTCGTCAATTCGCCGCGGCAGTTCGTCCTGGCGCCGGGCTACTTCGGCCCGGACCGCCGGCGCAACGCGAGCCCCGTGTCGCAGGACCGCCGCAATTCGTCGAAGCGCGACATTCAGACGGTGTCGACCGAGTCCAAGATCAGGCGACTGCGCGACGACGTGCGCGCGATCCACTTCCTGCCCGGCAACAAGCTGCGCCAGAAACTCGGCGCCGAGGGGCTCAGCGGGCCCGTCGAGTTCGATCCCCTGGTCATTCGCGCGGCCGAGGAACGCATCCAGGAACTGGTCGGCGACTACGCCGATTGGGTCAAGAAATACATCGCCCAAATGGAACAGTCGCTCGCCGCGCTCGAGGAGATGGGCGGCGTCGGCGAGGCCACGCCGCGGCTGCTATCGTCGATCAACCGGATCGCGCACGAGCTGCGCGGTCAGAGCGGGACCTTCGACTATCCCCTGATCACCTCGTTCGGGAAGTCGCTCTATCAGGTTACGCGCGAGCACGACGGCAAGGTCAGCGGCAACCGGCGGCGCCTCATCGCCGCCCACATCGACGCCATCCGAACCGTGTTCCACAACCGGATCACCGGCGACGGCGGCGACGTGGGGCGCGACCTCTTGGCCGAGATCGCGGCCGCCGTGAAGAAGTACAGCTAGATCGGCTGCGGCGGCCGGGGACCCGCCGGTCCTGCGCCGCCGCCCCGGCCGACAGCCCGGACGATGTCCCGCATTTGAGACAATAATATAGCAATATCAAATATTTGACCTGCGACTCTCAGGCTGTAAAATGGCGGTCGATAGCGTGGGAGGCTGCATGATCCAGGTCTTTCAGACGGCGCTCTCGGGCCTGACGGCCCAGAGGCAACGCTTGGCGACCTCGGCCGCCAACGTCGCCAATCTGTTCAGCCTGGGCCAGCACCCGGACCCGGCCCAGGCCAAGCCGGAGGCCTACGTGCCGCAGCGCACGGTGCTGACCGCGACCGGCAGCGGCGTTCGCGCCACCACGGAAGCGGTGTCCCCGGCGGCGGTCCTCGTCTATCAGCCGGGCAGCCCGCAGGCCGACCCGCAGGGCCTGGTCCCCTATCCCAACGTGTCGCTGGAGCGCGAGGCGGTCGAGCAGATCTCGGCGCTGCACGCCTTTCGGGCCAACGTCCGGGTCATCGAGGCCGAGGACAAGATGCTGGGCGCGCTGCTCGACATCCGCTCCTGAGCGGCGCCCGCCGGCGACCGTCGGCCGGCCGTCCTGTCATAATCCGCCATCGTCTTGCCGCGAGACGCGTCTCGGCCGCCCCGGGTGGCCAACGGCCGCGCGCTGCGTATACTTGGCGCCGCGTCCTCGACGGCGCGCCGCCGAGAGAACCGACGTCAGTAAAGGGCCGTGCCGATTCCCGACCGTCCGACCGATCCGAGCAGCGACCCGATTCCGGCGGCGGCACTGGACTGGGCGCTGTTCTGCGATGTCGATGGGACGCTGCTGCATATTGCCGAAACGCCGGACGCCGTCCGGGTCAGCGCGCGTCTGCGGCGTGCGCTGGGGCGCATGGCGGAGCGACTCGACGGTGCCGTCGCTCTGATCAGCGGGCGCAGGATCGACGATCTCGACCGGCTGTTCGCGCCGCTCCACCTGCCGTCGGCGGGCCTGCACGGCTTGGAGCGCCGGGACGGGGCCGGGCGACTGCACCGTCTGGCCGATGCGGCCGAAATGGAGCCCCTGCGCCCGGCGCTCCGCGCCTTCGCCGCAGCGCGGCCCGGCGTCATGCTGGAAGACAAAGGGGCGACCTTGGCCCTGCATTACCGCGGCGATCCGGCGCGGGCGACGGAGGCCCGCGAAGCGGTCGAGCGATTGACGGCCGGGCGACTCGACCGCTTGCGCGTTTTGGATGGTAAGATGGTGATCGAGATCAAGCCGCGCTTTGCGCACAAGGGCGAAGCGATTGCCGCCTTCCTGCGCGAGCCGCCGTTTCGGGGGCGCCGGCCGGTCTTTCTCGGCGACGACGTGACCGACGAGGACGGCTTCCGCGTGGTGAACGATCTTGGGGGTGTGACGGTGCGCGTCGGGGCGGACGGACGGACGCAGGCAAGCCACCGTCTCGCCGGCGTCGATGCGGTCCTCGTCTGGCTGGAGGGGCTGCCCGCGGCGCTGACAGCGAAAGCGAGGGAACAGCAAGGATGAACAGCCTCGACCTGGCCATGATCGGCAACTGCACCGTCTCCGCGCTGCTCGACGCGAAGGGACGAATCGTCTGGTCGTGTCTGCCGCGCTTCGACGGCGATCCGGTATTCTGCGCCCTGCTCGACGACCACGAAGGCGGCGACAAGGGCTTCTACGACATCGAGCTGCTGGATTGCGCCGGCTCCGAGCAGCGCTACCGCGAGAATTCGGCGATCGTGGTCACGACCCTCTACGATTCGGCCGGCGGCGCCGTCGAGATCACCGATTTCGCGCCGCGCTTCAAGCAGTACGGACGGTCGTTCCGACCCATTATCCTGATGCGGATCGTGCGCCCGCTGTCCGGCTCGCCGCGCATCCGCGTTCGGCTGCGGCCGGCCTACGACTATGGAAGGCGGCGGCCGGAGACGACTCGCGGTTCGAATCACATCCGCTATGTCATGCCGGACCTGACGCTGCGCCTGACCACCAATGCGCCGGTAACCTACATCCTCGACGAGGTGCCGTTCGTTCTCGACACGCCGGTCACCCTGCTGCTCGGCCCCGACGAAAGCCTGACCGAGTCGATCGCGGAGTCCGGGCGCGACTTCCTCGAAAAGACCAACGCCTATTGGCGGGACTGGTGCCGCGGCCTGTCCCTGCCGTTCGAGTGGCAGGAGGACGTGATACGCGCGGCGATCACGCTGAAATTGTCGAATTTCGAGGAAAGCGGTGCGGTGGTGGCCGCCATGACGACCTCGGTTCCGGAAGCGCCGGACTCGGGCCGCACCTGGGACTATCGCTATTGCTGGCTGCGCGATTCCTACTTCGTGGTCCACGCTCTCAACCGGCTCGGCGCGACCAAGACCATGGAGGGCTACCTCCGCTATATCACCAATATCGTCGCCGGGGCCGAGGCCGGTTACCTGCAGCCGGTCTTCGGCATCACGCAGGAAAACCGCCTGACCGAACGCGAGGTCGACAGCCTGGCCGGCTATCGCGGCATGGGGCCCGTGCGCGTCGGCAACGACGCCTATAGCCAAGTGCAGAACGACGGCTACGGCAGCGTCGTTCTGGCCTGTACGCAGGCCTTTTTCGACCGCCGGCTGGAGCGGCCAGGCGATGCCGCGCTGTTCGGCCGTCTGGAGCTTCTCGGGGAGCAGGCCGTGCGGCGCTGGAACCAGCCCGACGCCGGGATGTGGGAGCTGCGCACCCGCAACCGGGTCCATACCCATTCCGCCGTCATGTGCTGGGCGGCCTGCGATCGCCTGGCGAAGATCGCCGCGCAGCTGCGCCTGCCGGAGCGCGCCCGCTACTGGCGCGAGCACGCCAATTCGATCCACGAAGGCACCCTGCGGGAGGCCTGGAACCCGAAGATCGAGAGCTTCACCGAGAGCTTCGGTGGCGATCAGATCGACGCCAGCGTTCTGTTGATGCCGGAGCTCGGCTTCCTGCCCGGCAGCGACCCACGCTTCCATAAGACGCTCAAGCGGATCGACGAGCGGCTGCGCAACGACGGCCATCTCTTCCGCTACGAGGCGGAGGACGACTTCGGCCGCCCCGAGACCTCCTTCATCGTCTGCTCGTTCTGGTACGTCGACGCCCTGACCACCGCCGGGCGCCGGGACGAGGCGCGCGCGCTGTTCGACGAACTGATGGCGAAGCGCAATTCGCTCGGCTTGCTGTCCGAGGACATCGATCCGCGCAGCGGCGAGCTTTGGGGCAACTTTCCACAGACCTATTCCATGGTCGGCCTGATCAACGCGGCCATGCGGCTGTCCAAGTCCTGGGAGGAAGCGTTTTGAGCCGCCTCGTCGTCGTCTCCAACCGCGTGGCCGTGATCAAGCGGGTCCGCACCGGCGGGGAGGGCGGCCTCGCCGTAGCGGTCATGGCGGCGATGCGCGAGCGCGGCGGCCTGTGGTTCGGCTGGAGCGGGCAGGTCTTCGAGCGCGAGCCGGGCCCGCCCGACGTCTTCGACCACGGCCCGGTCACCTATGCCCTCGTCGATCTGTCGCAGCAGGACTACGAGCAATATTACAAAGGCTACGCCAACCGGACGCTTTGGCCGCTGTTCCACTATCGGCTCGACCTGACCGAGTTCGCGCGCCCTTATTTCATCGGGTATCAGCGGGTGAACCAGCTCTTCGCGTCGAAACTCCTGCCGCTGTTGGAGGCCGACGACGTGATCTGGGTGCACGACTACCACCTGATCCCGATGGCGGACCAGCTGCGGACCGCGGGATGCCGTCAACGCATCGGCTTCTTTCTTCACATCCCCTGGCCCTCGCTCGACATCTTTCTGGCGCTTCCCAATCACCGAGAGATCGTGCGGGCGCTGTGCGCCTACGACCTGGTCGGCTTTCAGACCGAAGCCGACCTGCGGCATTTCTTCGAATACATCGAGCTGGAGGCCGGCGGCGGCGTGTACGGCGACGGCCGCGTCGAGGCCTTCGGCCGCACGCTGCGCGCCGGCGCCTTCCCGATCGGCATCGATACCGCCGACGTGGCCGAATTCGCCGAAAATGCGACCGGCACGGCCCAATACAAGCGCCTGGAGGAAAGCCTCGGCGAACGGGCGCTGATGATCGGGGTCGACCGGCTCGATTACTCGAAGGGCCTGATCCAGCGCATGGAGGCGGTCGAGCAGCTGCTGCAAAGCTATCCGGGCAACCGGGACAAGGTTATTACGCTGCAGATCGCGCCCCGGTCGCGCAGCGACGTGCCCGAGTACGTGGACATGCGCGAGCGTCTGGATTCCGTCGTGGGCCGGGTGAACGGGACCTATGCCGATTTCGACTGGATGCCGATCCGCTACCTGACGAAAGGCTTCACCCGCCGAACCCTAGCCGGGTTCTTTCGCATCGGCCGGGTCGGCCTGGTCACGCCGCTGCGCGACGGCATGAACCTGGTGGCCAAGGAATACATTGCCGCGCAGGACCCGAAAGACCCCGGCGTTCTGGTGCTGTCGCGCTTCGCCGGCGCGGCCGAGGAATTGACCGAGGCGATCATGGTCAATCCTTACGACATCGAAGGCATGGCCGACGCCATGCAGACGGCGCTGCACATGCCGCTGAAGGAGCGGCGCCGGCGCTGGTCCGCGATGTTCCACTGGCTGCGCCAGCACGACGTCGCCGCCTGGCAAAGAGCCTTCCTGGACGCGCTCACCGCGGAGTCGGCGGGCCGTTCCGCAAAGCGCCGGCCTGTCGCCGTCAAGTGAGTCGCCGCATGCCCGCGCCGGTCACCCTGCTTGCGGACATCGGCGGCACCAACGCGCGCTTCGCGCTGCTGCAGGACGGCGTGCTCGGCCCGACGGTCGTTCTGCCGGTCGCCGATCACGATTCGGCGGCGGCGGCCATCCGCGCGGCGCTGGCCGCGCTGGCGCCCGAAGCGCCGCCTCGCCGGGCGCTGTTGGCCGGCGCCGGGCCGGTCGCCGGCGACCGCCTGACGCTGACCAACGGGACCTGGGTGCTCGAGGCCGCGACATTACGGCGCGCCTTCGGGTTCGACCGCGTCGACCTGGTCAACGACTTCGAGGCTCTGGCCTGGGCGCTGCCGCATCTCGGCGACGGCGACGCCATCGAGGTCGGCGCCGAGTCCGCCGCGCTGCGCGCGCCGCTCGCCGGCGCGCCCGTCGCCCTGCTCGGGCCGGGTACCGGCCTCGGGGTGGCCGGCGTGCTTCCGGCGCCGGACGGCCTGCAGGTGCTGGTGACCGAAGGCGGGCACGCGACGCTGGCCGCCGCAAATGCTCGCGAAGACGAGATCCTGCAGCGCCTGCGCGCGCGCTTCGGTCACGTCTCGGCCGAGCGTGTGCTGTCGGGACCGGGGCTGGTCGACCTCTACCGCGCCATGGCCGAGCTCGCCGGGCGCACCGCCGATTGCGCGTCGCCGGATGCGGTCACGAAGGCGGCCCTGTACGACCCGTCGTGCGACGCGCGGGCCGCCCTGGAGACGTTCTGCGCCATGCTGGGGGGCTTCGCCGGCAACCTGGCGCTGACCCTGGGCGCGCGCGGCGGCGTCTATCTCGGCGGCGGAATCCTGCCGCACCTGGCCGATTTCCTCGCCGCCTCGGCGTTCCGCGCCCGCTTCGAGGCGAAGGGGCGGTTCCGGAGCTACCTCGCGGCGATCCCAACCCGGCTGATCGTCCACCCGGCGCCGGCTTTCCTGGGCTTGGTCCGGCTACTCGGGCGCGGCGGCTGACCGCTCGCCAAAAAGAAGCCGGTCTCGGGAGACGTCCCGAGGCCGGCTACGAGGAGAGGACAGCAAAAGAAGTAAAGTGATACGCGCGGCCCGTGCCTGCGGGCGTCAGTGTCGTCGTCAGGCCTGCGGGTCGCCGGCGTGGGCGTCGTAGTCCAGCTTGCGCCAGCCTTCGCCCGCGGCCACCAGACAGCTCACGCCGTCGGGATTGGAAACGATGATGGTCCAGGTTTCGCCGGTCCCTGAGCTCAGCACCTCGATCAAGCCGCCGCCGCTGGTCAGGCCCACGGCGACAGGCGCTTCATGGTATTTCTTCGCCAGGTGGGTCAGTACACGGTCGCGCGCGTCGCACTGCTTGCCTGCCTGCGCCTGCTCCTGGGCGAGCGGCGGCTTGGCCGTGGTCAACGTGGCAACGGCGAAGGCGGCGATGGCCAGGATCCGGGATACCTTGCTCATGGCGATGGTCTCCTTGTCACGGCGGGCCCGAACGGAGGGCCGCGACCGTTAACCAAGGTTGACGGAAAAGCTGAAAATTTCGTTAACGCCGCTCAGGCGGAATGGCGCGGCCCGTGCCACTCGACCACGCCGTCGCCGGTCAGGCTCTGGTTCACCAGCACCCGTTCGTCGTGGGTCATGCGCCAGGAGATGAGCTTTTGCGCGTAGTCCAGCACCAGCGACCGGTAGGCCGGGTCGGCCGCCCGGTCGTGGAATTCCTGCGGGTCCTCCTGCAGGTCGAAGAACAGTGGCGGCAGGGCGGCGAAATGGACGTACTTGTAGCGCGGCCCGCGGATCACGTTGAGCACGCACTGGTCCGGCGCCAGGCGTCGGCCGCCGTAGCGGCGCCCGGCGAGGTCGCGGAAATCGTAGGCCCAATGGGCTTCTTCGCGCCAGTGCCGGGGTGATTCTCCGCGGCAGAACGGCAGCAGCGACAGCCCGTCGCACTGTGCCGGTGCCTCGAGGCCGAGCCAGTCGAGGATGGTCGGCATCACGTCGACGTTCTCGGTGAAGGCTCCGACCTGCCGGCCGCGCCCGCCGTCGGCCTCGCGGCGCGGGTCGCGGACGATCAGCGGGACGCGGAACGAGGCGTCGAAATAGCCGTACTTGCCGAACATCCAGTGGTCGCCGAGCTGTTCGCCGTGGTCGCTGACGACCACGATCAGCGTGCGGTCGTAGGCGCCGGTCTCGCGCAGGTGTTCGATCAGGCGGCCGAGCTCGTGGTC